>Ga0209813_10000465_pt1 | contig 9728 bp, 9 predicted proteins | sample EndMethybrTD3033_FD_187596 | JGI IMG/M metagenome (GOLD analysis project Ga0209813, IMG submission 187596) | Populus endosphere microbial communities from Tennessee, USA - Endosphere MetaG P. TD hybrid TD303-3 (SPAdes) (version 2) | ecosystem: Host-associated > Plants > Roots > Endosphere... | reverse complement strand
GGCCGGGGGCCTGCGTGGCGGCATGGGCATCGGCATCATCCTGGTCGGCGTGCTGATGGGCGCCACCACCGGAATCGTCGGTGCCACCATCGTCACGCTCGGCCTGATCACGCTGCCGGCGCTGATGCGGCGCGGCTATCACCTGCCGACGGCCTGCGGCACCATCTGCGCATCGGGTACGCTCGGCCAGATCATTCCGCCGAGCACGATCCTCATCCTGCTCGCCGACATCCTCGGCCAATCGGTCGGGACGCTGTTCGCCGCCGCGCTGATCCCGGGCCTGGTGCTGTCGGCGATCTTCTGCATCTACCTGCTGGTGCTTGGCATGGTGCGTCCCGCCATGGTGCCCCCGGTTGCCCTCGACGAACGCCAGGCGATGTCCGGCAAGCAGCTGTTCCGCTCGGCGATGCGCATCGGCCTGCCGCCGATCAGCCTGGTTCTGGCCGTGCTCGGCTCCATCATCGGTGGAGTCGCGGCGCCGACGGAGGCCGCATCGATGGGCGCGCTCGGCTCGGTCGTGGTGGTCGCACTGGCCGGCCGCTTCAGCTTCTCGGTGCTACGCGAGACGGCACTCGCCACCACGCGCATCACCGCCGGCATGATGTTCATCCTGATCTGCGCGCAGGTGTTCGCGCTGGCCTTCCGCGGCCTGCACGGCGAGAAGCTGGTCGAAGACCTGTTCAACGTCGTGCCCGGTGGCGTCAACGGCGTGCTGATCTTCATGATGGCGCTGATCTTCGTGCTCGGCTTCTTCATCGAGTGGATCGAGATCAGCTACATCGTGGTGCCGTTGTTCCTGCCGCTGCTGCTGAAGATGAATGTCGACCTGGTCTGGGTCGCCTCGCTGATCGCGGTCAACCTGCAGACGTCGTTCCTGACGCCGCCGTTTGGCTGGGCGCTGTTCTACCTGCGCAGTGTTGCGCCTCCCGAGGTACCGACGCTGGCGATCTACAAGGGCGTGGTGCCCTTCATCATGCTGCAGCTGATCGCGCTGGTGCTGGTCTACTGCTTCCCCGATATCGCCACCTGGCTGCCGCGCGCCATCGGCTGGTAGGGCATCCGCGCGGCGTCAAGTGCCTGAATTTGGATCCCGGACATTCGCTGACGCGAATTCCGGGATGACAGCTTAGTCGCGGTCGGCAACCGTCCACTCGACCCCGTAGCGGTGCAGGTCGGTGCCCTCGTGGCGCAGCCACTGCTTGGCCTCATCGAGGCTGGGCACGCACTCGGCCACCAGCTTCCAGAAGCGCGCGCCGTGGTTCATCTCGACAAGATGGGCGACCTCGTGCGCGGCCACGTAGTCGAGCACCAGCGGCGGCGCGAAAATCAGTCGCCAGGAGAACGATAGCAGCCCGCTCGAGGAGCAGGATCCCCAGCGGCTGGTCTGATCGCGCAGGCCGATGCGGCGCGGCCGCACGCCGAGCTTGCGCGCGTGCCAGCTGACGCGTTCGTCGAGATCAGCGCGTGCCTGTTGGGCAAGCCAGTCCTTCAAACGGCGTCCGGCATGCTCGACACGTCCGCAGACATTGAGCGAAGGCACGCTCGAGCCGGATGCGCCGATATCGACCACGGCCCTGCCGCGTCCACTGCTGCCCGTGAATCGCAGGCGATGCAGCTTGCCACGCAATGGAATCTGCGCGCCGTCGATGAACGGCACAGGCTCCGGCACGCGCCCAAGTCTGTCGCGCACCCATTCGATGTGGTTCTTGAGAAACCGACCGGCCTCATCCATCCGGCACTGCAACGGCACCGTGACGACCACCGCCCGGCGCGTCTTGCTCACGCGCAGCGTCATGCGGCGCGCTCCTGCGTGTCGCCGCACTTCTACTGGCGCGGCAATGCCGTGTACTTCGAGACCAATGGTTTTGGTCTTCCGCCGTTTGGCCGCTGGCAACTTCGTGTGCCCCCTCTGCGCAGTGCCGCCCATGCTCGGCAGACACGCGACGCAACCTCGATGATGCACGGGATCGAGGATTGTGCGTAGCAAAGAATTGTGTCCGTGGCAGCCACGAATGCCGGAACGCGGCGCACTGCACCGCGCGCTGTGGCGTCACAGCGACAGGACACACTCAGGATCGGGCACGGGAAACGTGCTTTGCGCGAGCGCCTTCCGCCGGTTAATTCGCGGGAAAGCTGAAGGCCAGACTCTCCATATCCCCGGTCTTGTTGCCGCGCCGAGGCATCCTCACCATGTGCTCGAGTTCGGCGATAGTGAGGCCGGCGATCGCGCAAGGATCGTGTGCGCGCATGAACTTCGTCATGCGCGGCGCGATCTCGGAGCGGAAACGCGAGCCGTTGAAAACGCCATAGTGACCAACTTTCGGGCACTCGAAGTGCATCTTGTTTTCATCGGCAACGCCGCTGCACAGATCGAGCGCGGCGCGGCATTGGCCGGTGCCGGTGATGTCGTCCTTCTCGCCCTCGACCGTCATGAGCGCAGGCCGTCGGATGGCGGCGAGATCGATCGGCCGGCCACGCGAGGTCATCAGACCGCGCGGCATCAGGTGCTGGACGAACACGCTATCGACCGTCTGCAGAAAGAATTCCGCCGTCAGATCCATGACTGCGAGATACTCGTCGTAGAATTCGCGATGCTTGTCGGCCGAGTCGCCGTCGCCGTGCACCAGATGCCGGAACATGTCCTTCTGCGCCTGCATGTGCCGGTCGAGGTTCATGGTCATGAAGCCCGACAGCTGCAGGAATCCTGGATAAACCTGCCGGCCACTGCCGAGGCTAGGCCAAGGCACGTTGGTGATGACGTTGCGGCGGAACCAGTCGGTGCCGCGCTCCTCGGCGAGCGTGTTGACCACCGTCGGATTGATGCGCGTGTCGACCGGGCCGCCCGCCAGGATCAGCGACAGCGGCACGTCGGGGTCGCCGTCCGCCTCCATCAGGGCGGTCGCCGCCAGCACCGGCACCGACGGCTGGCACACCGCGAACACGTGCACGTCGCCGCCGAAGAAGCGGAACATGTCGACCATGGTGTCGATGTAGTCGTCGAGATCGAACGAGCCAGCCGACAGCGGGATGTCGCGCGCGTCCTGCCAGTCGGTGACGTAGACCTCGTGATCGGGCAGGAAGGTCTCGACGGTGCCGCGCAGCAGCGTCGCGAAGTGGCCCGACATTGGCGCGACCAGCAGCAGCCGCGGATGGTGCGCGGCGCGCGCGGGGTCGACGGCTCGCTTGAAGTGGACGAGGTTGCAGAACGGCGTCTGCCAGACGACTTCCTCGGTGACGCGCACCGTGGTGGCGCCGAACCTGGTGTGCGTGATGCCGAACTCCGGCTTCGCGTAGCGCCGGGTGGCGCGCTCGAACACCTCGGACGCCGCAACCGCGCTGCGCCCGACCGGCGTATACGTCAGCGGATTGAGCGGATTGAAGAACAGGCGGCAGGAATCTGCTGCGGCTCGGGCCGGCCTGAAGGCGGCCCTGCCGAGCTCATACCAGTGGTAGAGCACGCGTGTGTCCCCCGGTTATGCGCTGCACAGCCCTGCGGACGGGCACGCACATACGGCTGGCGTTTTCTCCAAGTCCGCTTGGCGTCACAATTTCTACACGCTTGTGCATGGAACACTGCCTTGATTCGTCTCTTGTTTAAAGGGCTGTGCCTTCAGGGCAACAGCTTGCCGAGCCGATCAGCCATGGCATTGGCGTCGACCGTGTAGGGAAAGTGCGTCCGGAAAGATCCATCCGGTCCCATAACGTAGATGATGGCAGAATGATCCATGGTGTAGCCCGCGCTCGACTTCGGGTCGGGGACCCGCTTGTAGTAAACGCGATAGGCCTTGGTGACCGCCTCGATCTCTGCCGGCGAGCCGGTCAGGCCGACCAGCCTGGGGTGGAAGCTTTTTACGTACATGGCCATCTGCTCGGGTGTGTCCCGCTCCGGATCGACTGTGATGAGGACGGGCGTGATCTGCTCCGCCTTGCTGCCGATCTTTTCTAACGCAGCCGCCATCACCTGCAGTGCCGTAGGGCACACGTCCGGACAATATGTGAAGCCGAAGAACACCAGCATGAAGCGGCCGCGGAAGTCCTGATCGGTGACCCGCTTGCCGGTATGGTCCGTCAGGGTAAACGGCCCACCGACCAGGGCCTGCCCCACGGTCTTCATCGACGCGCCGGCAAACACCCGTTCGCGCACGCTGGGCAGCACCGCGAGTGCCACCAGCCCGCCGACCGCGAAGCCGGCGAGGATGTAGAGAGCGAGTCTCAGATTGCGCAGCTGCACCGTGGTCATGCGCCTACCTTGTCGGCCTTGGTGCTGGGCTTGGCGAAGGCGACATGGCCCCCGAAGCAGATGACCTTGCCGTGCTGCGCTTTGACGTAGTCCGGCGCCAGCCTCAGCGAGCCTTCATCCAACCAGCGCGGGTCGGGGCGCGATTTCACCCACTCGTCGGGAGGCAGCAGCGTCGAGCCGCGCGTCATGACATCCCACGTGTAGTAGTGGTGCGGCACGATCACGTGCGGCCCGAGCCTGCCGATGACCTCGTCCACCTGGGCGTAGCTCAAAACATGTTGAGAGCCATCGATCGGCAGCAGGGCGATGTCGACCTGGCCGATCATGTCCCAGACTGCATCGGGCGGATTTGGCCGGTTGTCGCCCCAGTGCAGGATCTTGAGGCCGGCCACCTCGACCAGGATGATCGAATTGTCGAACGAGCGGCAGTTGTCGGGCGGATCGGTGACCATGTTGGTCAGCCGCCGGGTCATCTCGGCCCAGTCGTACACGTTGTGGCTGCTGTCGGTGACATGCTTGTCGGCGATGCCGGTGATCTTCACATCGGCGAACGCGTAGGTGCCGACCAGCCGGTCCAGCAGCACGTTGGCGCTTACCGTGTGCAGGCCGTCATGATCGAAGTGCGCGTGCGTGGACAGGGCGACATCGACCTTCAGTGCCGGGAAGTCGTAGAGGAACCAGTCCCAGTTGCCCCAGGGCGGGTTGCGCCAGGGGTCGATCAGGACGGTAAGCCCCGCGGGCGTGGTGATGCGGAACGAGGAGCACCCGAAGTAGGCGAGCTCGATGGCATCGGCCGTACGCGCCGGCTTGCCGGACTGCAACGCGATCATCCGGTTGTTGTTGTCGGGCTGCTTCCACGCCCACAGGCCATCGTTGATGCGGCTGCTCACGGTCTCATTCTCCTGCGGCGTTCTACTCGCCCATCTGCACCAGCGTGCCGTTGACCCGCGCGCTGTGCAGCAGGTAGGCGAAAGCCGCATAGCCGGCGGCGAAGTAGACGACATTGAGCGCCAGGGCCGCGAGCATGTAGGAGCCGAGGAAGGTGCCGTCCAGGACGATGGCGCGCAGGCCCTCGAATACGTAGGTGGGCGGCAGGGCCAGGGCAACCGGCTGCAGCCAGCCGGGCAGAGTGGCGACGGGATAGTAAACGCAGCACAGCGGCAGGAGCACGAACACGATCAGCCAGGCGAAGTTCTCCGCGCCAAGCCCCCAGCGCAAGACCACGCCGGTCGTTATCAACCCCAGCGACCAGCTCATGATGACGAGGTTGGCGAAGAAGGCGGCGAACGCGAAGCCGAGACTGAGCACGTTGAAGCCGAAGAACAGATAGGCCATCAGCGCCACCGGCACCATCGCCACCAGCAGCTTGATCAGGCTGACCGTGATGAGCGCGGCGATCAGCTCGCTCGGCCGCAGCGGACTCATCATCAGATGGCCGAGGTTGCGCGACCAGATCTCCTCGAGGAATGCCACCGCAAAGCCGAGCTGGCTGCGCACCAGCACATCCCACAGCAGGACGGCACCGATGAAGAGGCCGGCAGCCTTGGCGGCAAAGCTCGACGTCTGCGCCAGGTAGGACTGCAGGAAGCCCCACATCAGCATCTGCACCAGCGGCCAGTAGATCAGCTCGGCGGTGCGCGGCCATGACGAGCGGATGACGTACCAGTAGCGCAACACCATCGCCGACACGCGCCGGGTGGATGCCGCCAGCGATGTCTGCTCCAGCAATCTCGACTGAGTGCCGCTCATGGCTCCATCTCCGCGCCCTCCGAGCCGCGCCGCGCGATGGCGAGGAACACTTCTTCCAGCGTTTCGCGACCAAAGCGCCGGATCAGCTCGGCCGGGGTCTCGTCGGCGATGATGCGTCCCTTCTCCAGCATGATCACCCGATCAGCCAGGCGCTCGACCTCGGCCATGTTGTGCGAGGCCAGCACGACCGTTGCCCGTCGCTCGCTGCAATACCTTTCGAGCTTGGAGCGCACCCAATCGGCGGTGTCGGGGTCGAGCGATGCGGTCGGCTCGTCCAGCAGCAGCAGCTCGGGCTCGTTGAGCAGGGCCTTGGCGAGACTCACGCGCGTCTTCTGTCCGGCCGACAGCTTGCCGTAGTGGCGATCGAGCAGGTCGGTCAGCCTCAGGTCGGTGGCGATGTCGGCGACGCAGGTCCGGAGGTCGCGAACGCCGTACAGCCGGCCGAAGATCTCGAGGTTCTGCCGCACCGTGAGGCGCATCGGCACGTCGACGTACGGGCTTTCGAAATTCATGCGGTGCAGAACGGCGTGGCGTTCGCGGGCCATATCGGCCCCGAACACGCGTGCCTGTCCCGAAGTCGGGATCACCAGTCCCATCAGCATGGCGATGGTGGTGGTCTTGCCCGCACCATTGCCGCCCAGCAGGGCGGTGATCGAGCCATGGCTCAGGGTAAAGCTGATGCCGTCCACGGCGGACACGTCACGATAGACCTTGCGCAGGTCTCGCACCTCCGCCGGAGGCTGGCTGCTACCGATGCTGGCGGGGGTCAGTTTCTGCATCCAATGTGCTACGAAGGGCGGATCGAAGGGTGCGCTTGGCTGCTGCCTCCTATCTGGGGTAGCAGGACGCCAGAGGCAAGCGCCGCCGCAACGGCGCGCAGGCCACCGACGCGGAGATGAGTGATACGCCATGGCGCAGCCTGAACGGCAGCGAAAAGAGTCGCTCGAGAGCCGGCTGCGGCTGCAAACCGCGGTCCGGCTGCGCTGGTTCGGCGTGCTCGGGCAGCTGCTGACGGTCGGTTTCGTATACCTGGTGCTGGGGTTTTCGCTGCCATTCGGCATCTGCCTGGCGCTGATTGCCTTGTCGGCCTGGCTCAACGTCTTCCTTCGCATTCGCTTCCCCGCCCGCACGCGGTTGAGCTCGCAACTGGCAACCAGCCTGCTGGCCTACGACATTCTCCAACTTGCGGGATTGCTCTATCTGACCGGCGGCGTGGAGAACCCGTTCACGTTCCTGCTGGTCGCCCCGGTCACCGTGGCCGCAGCGACGGTGCCCCCGCGCGCCACTGTCACGCTCGGCATCCTGGCCGCTGCCGCCAGCTCGTGGTTGGTGACGCACCATCATCCGCTGCCCTGGTCCGGTGGGGCCGGCCTCGCCATGCCGCAACTCTACAAGCTCGGCATCCTCGCCTCCGTACTGTCGGGCATGGTGTTTCTCGCGCTGTACGTCTGGCGGCTCGGCAAGGAGGCGAGGCAGATGACGGATGCGCTGGCGGCCACCGAGATGGTGCTTGCGAGAGAACAGCAGCTGCATGCGCTGGATGGTCTCGCGGCCGCGGCGGCGCACGAGCTCGGCACGCCGCTCGCGACCATCACGCTGGTCACCAAAGAGCTGGCGAGAGAGCTGCCGGCCGACTCGCCGATGGCCGAGGATATCGCGCTGCTGCAGGCGCAGGCGGTGCGCTGCCGGGAAATCCTGCGCAAGCTGACGCGCACGCCTGCCGAGCCCGATCCGCTGCATGCCCGCATGAGCATCACGCAGCTGATCGACGAGGCGGCCGGCCCCTATCGCGGCTTCGATGCCGACATCGTCGTCACGGCTGGACCCGAGAATGGCGCGATGGGGGCAGACGCCCAGGAGCCGATCGGCGCACGCCGGCCGGGCGTCATCTACGGGCTTGGCAACCTGGTCGAGAACGCCATCGATTTCGCCCGCGACAAGGTGGAGATCTCGGCCGTCTGGTCGGCGCGGGAGGTGACCATCAGCATCGCCGACGATGGCCAGGGCATCCCGCCGGATGTCATGGATGCCTTGGGTGAGCCATACATCACGACGCGGCCATCCCGCAGCGGCGAGACCGGTCAGGACGGGGAGGCATCGGGATTGGGCCTCGGTTTCTTCATCGCCAAGACGCTGCTCGAGCGCTCCGGGGCCACCGTATCGCTCGAAAACCGCGAGTTTCCCGCGACCGGCGCCGTGGCCACCGTCAGCTGGCCGCGCGAGTCGTTTGTTAACCAGCAGGCAGCGACACAGTCTTTTGTCGAGCGTCGCGCAGAGGCTCTGGGTGCAAGCCTGGAGAGCGGCATCCGTTAATTGAGCCTCTGTTGAGGCTTGGGCGGCGGCTCGCGGCTCGCTATATTGCTGGGCACAAGGAGTGATCGACGTGTCAGAAGAAGACGACCTTTCATTCAAGCCGGACGAGCTGCCAGCCGACCGGTCCCTGGTGCTGGTGGACGACGATCGGGCATTTCTCCAGCGCCTCGAGCGCGCCATGCAGTTGCGCGGTTTCGAAGTGCGCAGCGCCCATTCGGTGGCGGAGGGGCTGGATCTCATCCGCCAGAAGGCGCCCGCCTTCGCGGTGGTCGATATGCGCCTGGAGGACGGCAACGGTCTCGACGTGATCGCCGAACTCGCCAAGGCGCGACCGCAATCACGCGCCATCGTCTTGACCGGTTACGGCAACATTGCAACCGCGGTGTCCGCGGTGAAGCTCGGTGCGGTCGACTACCTGGCCAAGCCCGCCGATGCCGACGACATCACCGACTCGCTGCTCTCGCCGCATGACGAGAAGGCGCCTCCGCCGGAAAATCCCATGTCGGCCGATCGGGTGCGGTGGGAGCACATCCAGCGCGTCTATGAGCTGTGCAACCGCAACGTCTCCGAGACGGCGCGTCGTCTCAACATGCACCGCCGCACTCTGCAGCGCATCCTTGCCAAGCGCGCGCCGAAATGACGGGCGTCTTACCTCTCCCCGTCTCGGGAGTGGGAGTGCTACTGCCGCGATAGGGCCTCGAAGCCGCCTTCCGGATCGATCACGCTCTGCAACCGCAGCGCCGCCGCGCGGGCGACGCGCAGCGTCATGGCCTTGCGCCTCGCGCCACTGAGCTTGTGCTCCGGGGCTGAACGCAGCAGCTCGCCGCCATAGCGGTCGGCAATAATCAGGCCGGTATCCGCCGGCAGGATCTCGTTGGGAAATTGCGGTGAGACCGCAAACAGCAGACGGTCGCAGAATTCGCGGTACTCCGGCCATTTCTGATCCGAGCGGAAGTCCTCGATGCTGGACTTGATCTCGACGATCCAGATATCGCCGTGAGCGGACAGTCCGACCACATCGGCGCGCCGGCCGTTGGCCAGTGTCACCTCGCAGACGGCGGCCAGCCCATGCGACTTGAGCAAGCGGGCCACACCACGGCAGATTTCGGACGCGGCCTGCGATTGCCGCCCATCCTGGGTCGCATCCGGGTATCCGTTCAGGACCACCATGCGCTACAAGCCTCCCAAGGGCCGTGCGGCGACCATGCATCGAACCGGCCGCCACCTAGTGTGATGATCGTGAAGTCCGCTGATCAGGACACTAGCCTGAAAAGACAAAGTTGACGCCGTCCGGCTGGCGGCCTTTTCATGAGCACGTTCGGGGCATAATGTCCCGCCGGACGCAGCTATTGGGGTGGCTTATTGCATGTTTTTCAAGCGCTCGCAGCCGAGTGATGCACCGCCCCGCGCGAACAGGGAGATGACG
>Ga0209813_10000464_pt1 | contig 9763 bp, 7 predicted proteins | sample EndMethybrTD3033_FD_187596 | JGI IMG/M metagenome (GOLD analysis project Ga0209813, IMG submission 187596) | Populus endosphere microbial communities from Tennessee, USA - Endosphere MetaG P. TD hybrid TD303-3 (SPAdes) (version 2) | ecosystem: Host-associated > Plants > Roots > Endosphere... | reverse complement strand
CGTTCGACACTACGGAGTAGCTGTCGACCTGCTGACTATATCCGGAATTGCATCCAGGCGGCCGACGGACACGTCGACATGCATGCCGATCGAATCGCCTGCATTGCCGACAAAGCCGCCTGAGATGGGCAGAGCCTGCGAGGCTTCGCGGGTGACGCCGACGCGAATCAGGTTGGCGCCGGCCATCAGCCCGTTGGTCGGATCGTACTCGACCCAGCCGGCGCCTGGCAGATAGACGCCGCACCACGCATGCGTGCTGCCGCCTCCACGTGTCGTGCCCGAGGTATCATCGTAGAGGTATCCGGTGACAAACCGCGTGGCGAGCCCGAAGCTGCGCAGCGCCTCCATCATCAGCACAGCAAAATCGCGGCAGGTGCCGGTTCCGAGCTCGATGGTCTGTGCGGCCGACTGCGTGCCTTCTTCATGGCGCGCGCCGTAGCGGAAGTCCTGTTGGATGGCTCGCGTCATCGCCTCCAGCACGTCCAAGGTGTTCGTGCTTCGGGCCTCGGCAACGATGCGCCGCGCCCACATATCGACCTTGCGGTCCGGGTCCGGCATTTGCCGCTCCGCGAGGCGCGCCAGTTCAGGACTCTCGTCCTGTGCGTAGGAGAAAGGAAACAGCTTGGCGACGCTGTCCAGACCATACCTCGGCAGCGGTGGACCGTCTGGGTGGTGGGTGAGATCCAACGTGGAAACGATCCTGAGGCGATCGGTTGCGAGAGCCTGCGGCCATTCCAGGAAGCAGATGGAATTGTCGAATGCATCGTGCTTCCAGCGCACTGAAGCGGGCTCGGGCTCGACCTTCAGCTCGGCGCCATGCAATTTCAGGTCGTGACTGTCGTCGGGGCGAACCATCAACCGGTGACGCAGCAGGCCAACTGGATTGCGGTAGGTGTATTCGGTCACATGCTTGATCTTGATCCGCGCCATCTGTGCCGCCGAAGTTGCAGGGCCGTAGCCGGTCGCCGGGCAAAGGCACATGAATGATATGGGCAGACCGCGCATCGCCCTATCGGAAGAAACCCTGGTCGGCCCGGCACGAATGCCTGAGCGTTCGCGGTAAGACTCGGTCGCGTTCGGGACGCGCCGGGGCGGCGGATGTTCACCCGCACACCTCAGACCACACGATCAATACAGAAGATATTGCGCGCGCTGGGTCTTGAACTTCGCCACCTCGGCCTGCCAGGCAGCGATGATGGCGGCGCCGTCGCTGCCGGCGGTGAGCATGTTGTGCAGGCGCTTCGTGCCGGCGATGGCGTTGAACATCGGCAGGTTCGGGAACAGGCGCTCCACTTTCTTCGCACGTGCCTCGGCAACCACCGCGGATAGCACGTGCATACCCATCTCGTGCGGCTCGACGCGGGCGACATCCGTGACGACCACACGTATGCCGACGAGGGATTTGCCGGCGAAGCGCGGGCTGGCGGCGACACCTGGAATCGAGCGGGGCGTATAGGCCGCCGACTCGAACTTCACGCCCGGCAGGCCGAGCGAGTTCAGCTTGGCAACTACGCGCGACCCGTCGAGCCACGATGCGCCGACCAGGGAGAACGGCGTCGGCGTGCCGCGTCCTTCATTGACATCGAGCTCACCGACCACGCCGATGCCGGGATAGACGAGAGCGGCGTCGAAGCTCGGGATGTTCGGGCTGGTGGCAACCCAGGCGCGCTGCGTCTGCGGCCAGCGCATGGAGCGCTGCCAGCCCTTCATCTTGATGATCCGTAAATCCAGCTTCTCCAGACCGGATAGCAACTTCTCGCCCTGGATCAGGCGGGCCAGCTCGCCGACGGTCATGCCGTGCACGATGGGGATCGTGTATTGGCCGACAAAGGTGCTGAGCTTCGGCTCGAGCACGAAGCCCGCGACATACTCTCCACCGAGCGGATTGGGCCGGTCGAGCACGACGAAGGGAATGCGCGCCGCGGCCGCGGCCTGCATGGCGAGCCCCATGGTCGAGATGTAGGTGTAGTAGCGCACGCCGATGTCCTGGATGTCGAACAGCAGGACGTCGACGTTGCGCAGCATGGCGGGCGTCGGTTTCTTGGTAGCGCCGTAAAGGCTGAATACGGGCACGCCGATGGCTGGGTCCGCGTCGTCGCTGACGCGCTTGCCGGCTTCGACGGCGCCGCGGAAGCCGTGCTCGGGGGCCAGGATGGCGGTGAGCGTCACGCCCGCGGCTTTGCTGAGCAGATCGGCGAGGTGCTGATCACCAACCAGCCCGGTCTGGTTGGTGATGAGACCGACGCGTTTGCCGGCGAGATCGGCAAAGCCCGACGCGGCGAGCACGTCGGCGCCGGTGGCGACGGGCTTGGTCGCGGCAGACTGGCTGCGTGACGGACGAGGCATGGCGAGCGTCAGAGCAAGGCCGATGGGTAGGGCGAGAGCCGCCCGCTTGGTGAGCATCACGCATCGGCTAGCACGAGGCCGTGCGCGCGTGAAGCAGAACGCCGAGCACGGGTGTGCAACTTCCACACCGACGGCGCCGATGGCGCACCCAAGACACAATCGGCCCCGAGCGTTAGCCCGGGACCGATCGCCTTGCATCAGGCATGGAAAAGCGCAGCCGCGTCAGGCGGCGCGGCGGATCGGCTCGACAACAACCGGTTGCAGCTGCGCCTGCGGATAGCGCGGCTTGGACGGCTGGATGGCCGCCCGCACATGCGCCTCGCAATACGGCCGGCCGGCCACGCGACGCGCGCCGCAGAAGTGGAAGTCGGCGTGTTGCGGGTCGCCGATCGGCCAGCGGCAATCATGCATGTCGAGCGTCTGCACCGTCTTGCGCTGCTTGCTCGTGTTGGTCATCTTGGTCATGGCAATTGGCTTTCTTTGATCTCGAAACGAAATCGGTCGGGCGGAAACGTGCGTGTTTCCCCCCAACCGTCGGTGTTCCGGCTGACTTTTTTGTCTGACCGGCCTGATCTGCGTTAGAAGCCGGTCTTCATCGACTTGCCGGCCGCGGCCTGCACGGTCTCGACCATGTGCTGGGTCGCACGCGTCGACAGGTCGTAGAACTCCTTGGCCTGGGCGCTGCTCGTGGCAACCATCTGCTGCAGGTACTCGCCCTGCAGCTTGGCGACCTCGGGGAGCGAGCCGGCCTTGGCCATTGCCTGCGCAGCGTCGAACAACGCTGCAGTGTTGGCGGTGAGGTTCTGCACGATCTTGTCGTTCAGCACCTTGGTGCTCGACCACGCGGTCTCGGCCACCTCGGTCATCAGCTTGGCGCTCTCCTGAGCCGCCGCGGCGCCCTTCACGTAGAGCTCGCGCGACTTGGCGACGCCTTCCTGGGCCATGGCCTGGACCTGCTCGGGAACGCGAGCATCCTTGAAGAGCTTCTCGGCCTGTCCGAACATCTGCTGAGCTGCGTGCTGGTTCATGATCATATCCATTTAGGCTGGGGCGGATTGGGCGACATGCTGGCTTTGCATGACTGACATATAGGCTTCACATTTGTGCATTGCAACAAATTTTGTGCAACGCGACATTTAATGAGAGTGCCGTTTCGGCACTTTCCGCTTCTGCAGCCGCCGGCCGGTGCCTTGAGGCCGGCCGAGGCCTGGACTCACGCCTGATTGTTCGTATGCTAACGACATACGATTTGTCACAGGGGTGCCCGGCGAAACATGCGGCGGGTGGTCGGAATCGACGTCGGCGGGACCTTCACGGACCTGCTGCTCTACGAAACGGGCGCTGGCCGCGAGCACGTCCGGCTGGCCAAAATCCCGACCACGGCCGCCAACCAGGCGGCCGGCGTGCTGGAGGCGATCGCTGCAACCGGCGTCGCACCGGCCGATCTCGACCTCATCATCCATGGCACGACGGCCACCACCAACGCGGTGCTGGAGCGCAAGGTCGCCAAGGTCGGCCTGATCACCACGGCCGGTTTCCGCGACTCCCTCGAGCTCGGCCGGCGTACCCGGCCCAAGCCCTACGGCATGACCGGCACCTTCGAGCCGATCATCCCGCGCGAGCTGCGGCTCGAGATTCCCGAGCGCATGAATGCACGGGGCGAGGTGGTCACCCCGCTCGACGAGGCGGCGCTGGCGGCGGCGGTGCAAACGCTGATCGCGGCAGGCTGCGAAAGTCTCGTCATCCACTTCCTGCATGCCTATGCCAACCCGGCGCATGAGCTGCGCGCAGGCGAGATCGCACGCGGCCTGTGGCCCAACGAGTACGTCACGCTCGGGCACGCGCTGCTGTCGGAGTTCCGCGAGTACGAGCGCGGCACGACGGCGTCGGTGAATGCCGGCGTCCAGCCGATCCTCGACCGCTACGTGCGCCGCCTGCAGGCTGAACTGGAGGCGCAGGGCTTCAAGCGCGACCTGCTGGTCATGAACGGCAACGGCGGCACCGTCTCGGCCCGCGTGGTGGCACGTGATGCGGCCAAGACCATCATGTCGGGTCCGGCGTCGGGTGTGATGGCGGCTTCGGCCACGCTGGCGCAAGCGGGGCTAGCCAATGCCATCACCTACGACATGGGCGGCACGTCCACCGATGTGGCGCTGATCCACGGCGGCGTCCCGCAGGTCTCGGCAGAGCTGACCATCGACTACGGCCTGCCCATCCATGTGCCGATGGTGGACGTGCGCAGCATCGGCGCCGGCGGCGGCTCGATCGCCTCGATCAATGCTGCCGGCATGCTGCAGGTGGGGCCGCATTCGGCGGGCTCAGAGCCCGGGCCGATCTGCTACGGACGCGGCGGCGAGTTGCCGACCATCACCGATGCCAATCTGGTGCTCGGCAGGCTCGACCCCGAGCGGCTGCTCGCGGTCAGGACGCCGGTTACACTGGAGCACGTGCGCACCATCTTCGAGACACGGCTGGCGCGGCCGCTCGGGCTGAACGTGGACGAAGCGGCGGCGGCCGTCATCCGGCTCGCCAATACGCACATGGCAGGCGCCATCCGCATGGTGTCGCTGTCGCGAGGCCTCGACCCGCGCGACTTCACGCTGTTCGCCTTCGGTGGCGCCGGGCCGCTGCATGCGGTGGCACTGGCACAGGAGCTTGCCCTGCCCGAGGTGCTGATCCCTGCGCGGCCGGGGCTGACCAATGCCCTGGGCTGCCTGGTCGCCGATCTCAGGCAGGATTTCGTCAATACGCTGAACGTGCCGCTCGATGGCGTCGATATGGGCAACGTGCATGCGACGCTGGCCGCCCAGCGCGAGCGCGGCATCGCCATCAACGCCGAGGAGCAGAGCGAGATCGTCGACACGGTCGTTGTGCACGGCGCGGACATGCAGTTCCGCGGCCAGACGCACCTGATCCGGGTGACGCTGCCGCGCGCCGAGGTAACGCGCGAGGAAATACAGGCGCTGTTCGAGACGGCCTACTTCAACCGCTTCCAGGTACGCCTGCCGGAGATCAAGGCCGTGCTGGTCAACCTCGTCACGTCGGTGGTCGGCCGGCGGCGCCGTTTCCCGATGGCCTCGCTGATCGATGCGGGCGAGCGCGCCGCCAAAGTGGAAGGTGCCATCATCGCCGAGCGGCGGCTGTTCGCGCGCGGCGCCTGGCACATGGCGCCGGTGCTCGATCGGGTCAAGTTGCCGACCGGTGCACGCTTCGCCGGACCCGCCGTCGTGCAGCAGGTCGATGCGACCACGCTGATCGAACCGGGCTCCGCCGCGCAGGTCGACGACATCGGCAACCTGCGTATCGCCGTGGGGCTGCCGGCATGAGCAAGCATCTAGCAACACTGGACCCGATCACCCTCGCCGTGATCCAGGCCAGCCTCGGCCAGGTCTGCAACGAGATGGACATCGCCTTCTCGCGCTCGGCCTTCTCGCCGGTGATCGCCGAAGCCGACGACCGTTCGTCGGGGATCTACGATGCCGAAACCGGCGCGCTGATCAGCCAGGGTGAGCTGGGGCTGCCCGTATTCGTCGGCACCATGCAGTATTCGACGCGTGAGATCATCCGCCTGATCGGCGAGGGCAAGGCGGGCAAGCCGGAGCCCGGTGACATCTACATCGTCAACGATCCCTACCTGGGCGGCACGCACCTGATGGACGTACGCTTCGCCCTGCCCTTCTACTATCGGGGCGAGCTGTTCTGCTGGCTGCAGAACACCGGGCATTGGCCGGACGTCGGCGGCATGGTGCCGGGCGGCTTCTCGGCCAAGGCCACCGAGGTCGAGCAGGAGGGCCTGCGCCTGCCGCCGGTCAAGCTGTTCAAGCGCGGGGCGATGGATGCGGAGATCTACGCCATCATTACCTCCAACATCCGCATCGCCGACCAGCGCATCGGCGACATCCGCGCCCAGGCCGCCGCTCTGAAGGTCGGCGAGAAGCGCCTGACCGAGCTGATCGATCGCTACGGCAAGGCCGTGGTGAGCCAGGCGATCGGCGAGATGCGCACGCGCGCCGCACGCCTGATGCGGGCGCATATCGCCGAGATTCCCGACGGAGTGTACCGCTCGGAGGCGTTCGTCGACTCCGACGGCGTCGTCAACGAGCCGCTCAGGATCGCGCTCACCATCACCAAATCAGGCGATACGCTGGGCTTCGACTTTGCGGGCACCTCGCCGCCCTGCCGCGGGCCGATGAACTCGGTGCTGGCCACGACCTATTCAGCGGTCTACCTGGCGGTGCGCCACATCTTCCCGGACATCCCGCTCAATTCGGGCGCCTTCGAGCCGCTGCAGATCAAGCGGCCCGCCGGGACGTTCCTCGATGCGCAGTATCCGCGCCCGGTATCGGGTTGCGCAGCGGAGGTGTCGCAGCGCATCGCCGAAGCCGTGTTCCTGGCGCTGGTGCAGGCGATTCCCGACAAGGTGACGGCGGCGCCGGCGGGATCGTCCGGCAATTTCGCGCTCGGCGGCTTCGATCCGGCCAAGGGCGCCGGCTACGTGATGTACCAGATCTCGGGCGGCGGCTACGGCGGCAACGCCGACCACGACGGGCTCTCGAACGGATGCTCTACCATCGGCATCTCCAAGAGCCAGCCAGTCGAGGTGATGGAGCAGTACTACCCCATCCTGTTCCGGCGCTATGCCCTGCACGAGGGCTCGGGCGGCGCGGGTGAACGGCGCGGCGGCCTCGGCCTGCACTACGAGGTGGAGCTGCTGAGCGGCGAGGCGCGCGCCTCGTTCGTGATGGACCACGGCCGGTTCGGGCCGCCGGGTGTGCTCGGCGGCGGCGACGGCGGGCCGAATGTGGTGAAGGTGTATCGCGGCGGTGAGACGCTGATCCCGGAGCATCTGTCCAAGGACCAGGATATCCCGCTGCGGCCGGGCGACCGCGTCGAAGTGATGACGCCGGGCGGTGGCGGCTATGGCGATCCCCTGCGGCGCAGCGCGGCGCTGGCGGCCCGTGACGTGAGCCGCGGCTACGACACCCCCGAACAAGCGAGGGCTCTCTACGGCGTCGTTCTGGGTGCGGATGGCGCCGTGGACGAAGCAGCGACAACCAAGCTTCGAAACGCGAGGCGTTCGCGATGAGAGCTGTAGTTGCCTTGGCTCCTCGACGGCCGCACGCGGCCCTTCTCCCCTTGGGGAGAAGGTGGTCCGAAGGACCGGATGAGGGGGTGTTCGCCGCCGGGCCTACTCCCGTTCGGCCGAATGACTTGCGGTCGCGCCAGTGCGGTCGAACGCGCGCCTTGCTTGGTGCACGCGTCCACAAGTCATGGCCTCACGTCCTCTCCCCAAGGGGAGTGGGGAAACTGTGGGGGCAAACCTGATGCTGAGCTATCACCGCCCGGCGACGTTGCAGGAGGCGCTGGCCATCCGCGCCTCCGGCGACGTGATGGTGATTGCCGGCGGCACGGATGTATATCCGGCCAAGGCGGCGCGCTCAGCCTGGGGCGACATGCGTCACAGGGATGTGCTCGACATCTCGCGGCTCGTGGAGCTGCGCGGCATCGCCGACGCAGGAGCGCACTGGCGTATCGGCGCGCTCGCCACCTGGAGCGAGCTGATCGCGGCGGGGCTGCCGGCGCTGTTCGACGGACTGAAGCTCGCCGCGAAAGAAGTCGGCGGCGCGCAGATCCAGAACCGCGGCACCATCGCCGGCAATCTGTGCACGGCCTCGCCGGCGGGCGACGGGTTGCCCAACCTGCTGGCGATGGATGCGGAGATCGAGCTGGCCAGCACCGGCGGCAGGCGTTGTGTGCCGATGCGCGAATTCCTCACCGGCTATCGGCAGACGGTGTGCAGGTCGGACGAGATCGTCACGGCGATGCTGGTGCCGAAGCCCCAGGCGGCGTTGGTGCGCAGCCACTTCCTCAAGCTCGGCGCGCGCAGGTATCTAGTGATCTCGATCGCCATGGTGGCGGGTATCGTTGAGGTCGGCGCGGACGGACGCATCTCGGCGGCAAGGCTGGCGGTGGGCGCGTGCTCGGCTGTGCCGCAGCGCCTGCCTGCCCTCGAGGCAAGATTGATAGGTTCTGAACCAGGTGCGGCGGCGGGCATGGCAATGAGCGAACATGTCGCGCACCTCACTCCGATCGACGACATCCGCGCCTCGGCGGACTATCGGCGGCACGCGGCGCTCACCCTGGTGCGCGATCTGCTCGCGCAGATCGCCGCCACTCCCGAGCGGAGGGCCGCTTGATGCAAGACGAGACAACAGGCGAACCCGTTGGTTGGGTCAAGCGCAACGCAGACCCAACGGGAGCTGACGGTGCGGAAGCAAACGATGTTGGGTTATCGCTTCACTCGAGCCAACCTACAGTTTCCTTCACCCTGAACGGGGTGCCGCGACGCGCAGCGAATCCGCCGTTCGTGTCGCTCGCAGAAACCCTGCGCGGCGAGCTCGGCCTGACCGGCACCAAGATCGGCTGCGAGGCGGGAGACTGCGGCGCGTGCACGGTGCTGCTCGACGGCGCGCAGGTGTGCGCGTGCCTCGTCCCCACGGCGCAGGCTGACGGCGCCAGGATCGAGACGGTGGACGTCGCGGGCGACCTCACGGACAAGCTGCGACGCGCCTTCCTGAAGCACGGCGCCGCTCAGTGCGGCATCTGCACCCCCGGCATGCTGATGGCCGCCAGCGACCTGCTGGCGCGACGCCCGGCACCGGATCGCACCGAGGTGGAGGACGCCATCGGCGGCGTGCTGTGCCGCTGCACCGGCTACATCAAGATCGTCGAGGCGGTGCTCGATGTGGCGGGTGGCAGCGGCCGTGCTTCGACAAGCTCAGCACGGGGCAACGCGCGCGGCCCGGGCCAAACAGACATCCTCAGCCCTGAGCCAGTCGAAGGGCGAGTGGTCGGCACGCGGCTTGAGCGCATCGACGGCTGGCCAAAGGTGGCCGGCACCGATCTGTTCGGCGCTGATGAAGCACCCGCCGATGCCCTCTGGATGCGGGTGGTGCGCTCGCCGCATGCCCGCGCGCGTTTCACGCTCGGCGATCTGGAGGCGGTGAAGACTCGTGTGCCGGGGCTGGTGGCGATCCTCGCCGCGAGAGACGTGCCGGGCGAGAATTCGTTCGGCATTTTCCCGAAGATGAAGGACCAGCCGGTGCTGGCGCCGGGCATCGTACGCTTCCGCGGCGAGGCGGTGCTGGCACTGGTCGGCACGCGCGCGGCGGTGGAGAGCGTCTCGGACGCGGAGCTGCCGATCAGCTGGCAGCCCGAGAAGGCCGTCTCAGGCGTGGCGGCGGCGCTCGCCAACGGCGCCGCGCCGGTGCACACGCACGTGGCCGACAACATCCTCACCCGCGGCAACCTCAAGTGCGGCGATGTTGTCGCTGGCCACGCAGCGGCTGCCGCAACGATGGAAGGCCGGTTCGAGACCGCCTTCGTCGAGCACGCCTACATCGAGCCGGAGGCGGGC
>Ga0209813_10000462_pt1 | contig 9839 bp, 7 predicted proteins | sample EndMethybrTD3033_FD_187596 | JGI IMG/M metagenome (GOLD analysis project Ga0209813, IMG submission 187596) | Populus endosphere microbial communities from Tennessee, USA - Endosphere MetaG P. TD hybrid TD303-3 (SPAdes) (version 2) | ecosystem: Host-associated > Plants > Roots > Endosphere... | reverse complement strand
ACACAGGGACGGGCGGGACGGGAGACTGGAGCAAGGCGCGCCGGCTGATCAGCAATGTCGCAACGAGGCTGACGCGTCTCGTGCTGCGCACCAAAATCTCCGACCCGATGAGCGGTTTCTTCATGCTCAAGCGGGACGCATTCGACGCTGCGGTCCGGCGTCTCTCCAGCACGGGCTACAAGATCCTGCTCGATATCCTGGTCTCGGCGCCGCGGCGGCTGACCGTGGTAGAGGTCCCCTATGTCTTTCGCAGCCGACAGCATGGCGAAAGCAAGCTCGATTCGGCGGCGACCTGGGAATTCCTCGTGCTGCTGCTCGACAAGACGGTCGGGCGTATCGTCCCCGGCCGCTTCGTGATGTTTGCCGTGGTCGGAGGCTTCGGCGTGCTCGTGCACATGCTGGTGCTCGCCGCGCTCAACCAGAGGCTGGAACTGGCCTTCACGTCCAGCCAGTTGGTCGCAACCGTTGCCGCGATGACGTTCAACTTCTTCGCCAACAACGTGCTGACCTATCGGGACAAGCGCCTCCGCGGCCTCTGGCGGCTGACGCGCGGGCTTCTGACGTTCTACGCCGTCTGCGGCGTCGGCGCCCTGTCGAACGTCGGCATAGCGACGGTGCTGTTTCGGGAGGCCTATGCCTGGTGGCTGGCGGGGCTTGCCGGAATTCTTGTCGGCGCCGTCTGGAATTATGCCGCAAGCGCGCTGTTCACCTGGCGCAAGTGAGATCGCAGCCGCAGCCGTCGCCGGCTTGCGCGATGCTGCTGCCATAGTTACGACATCTGGATGTCGGGCTCTCTGGCGCCACGCGCGGCGCAAGCAGTCTAAGACAGTTCGGCCCTCCGTGTTTGCCCGGACAGGCATGTTTCAGGGAGTTGCTCATGCTCATTGAAAAGTCGCCTGCCGCGCAACTGCCCGTCGAAGCCCGGCTGTTCTCGCCCGGCGTGAAGCGCATTCTTACCCTGGACGGAGGCGGCGTGCGCGGCATCATATCCATCGCCTTCCTGAAAGAGATGGAGCGCCAGCTGCGCGAGCACACCGGCAAGCCGGATCTCGTGCTGGCGGACGTATTCGACATGATCGCCGGCACGTCGGTCGGCTCGATGCTTGCCACCATGGTGGCGCTGGGCAAGAGTGCGGACGAGATCGAGGTCGCGTTCCGCGATCTGGCTCCGAAGATCTTCTCCGGCCGCGATACGCTGTTCGGCCAGAAGCGGTTCAGCGCGGTGCCGCTCGTCAACGGCGTGCGCTCTTTCGTAAAGGATGCGACGCTCGGCAGCGACCAGCTCCGGACCGGGCTCGCCATCGTCGCCAAGCGCGTCGATACCGATTCCGTTTGGGTTATGACCAACAACCCGCGCATGCCATTCTACCACGACGGTCCGGAATGGGACGGCAACAAGCACTACAAGCTCGAGATGCTGATCCGCGCCAGCACCGCGGCGCCGTTCCTTTTCACGCCCACCGAGATCACCATCCACACCGACCGCTTCGGCCACACCACGCGGGGCTGGTTCGTCGACGGAGGCGTCTCGCCGCACAACAATCCCGCCCTGCTCATGCTGATGATGGCCGGCATGCCCTCCTACAAGCTCAACTGGACCTTATCGCCGGACGACCTGCTGATGATCTCGGTCGGCACGGGCCTGCATCGATCGCCCATCTCGCGCAACAAGAAGGTGGTGGGCGCACTGGCTGGCATGTTCGTCGGCAGGGAACGCCGCGAGGACATCGAGGAAGCCGCGTTCTGTGCGCAGACCTTGCGCGGCCTGATCGGCGACAGCTCTATGTTTGCACTCAAGATGATGCAGTCGGTGTCCAACCCGCGCTTCAGCTGGAAGATCAACAGCGAGATCAACTCATTCGACGGCGAACTGCTGCTGCAGGCGGTGAAGGGCGTCGCCGACCATGCCGACAAGCGCGGCGTGTTGCGCTTCCAGCGCTACGATCTGCCGCTGGAAACTGGACGCCTGGTGGCGCCCGAGTTCGACGTCAGCGCGACCCAGGCGGAACGGATTGCCCTGCATGCCATCGATAATCCGGCCAACATCGGCAGGCTGCATGAACTCGCCAGCGAGGCAGCCCGCAAGCAGGTGTCGATGCTGGATTTCGACGGGTTCGTCTGAGCCGACGTAACCGGCCGCAGGCGTCAGTCGCGGGCGTCGACCATGCCGCTGACCAGATTGGCGGCCATCAGCCTGGCTTCGTCGATCACCCCCTCGCGGCGAGCGGCCGTGACGCTTGCCTCCAGGTCGGCGATATCGGCCGCCATCTGCCGGCGGGCGGCTTCCGCGGAGTCGATGCTGACGGCCTCGAAGGCGACCTTGGCTCCCGGCATCAGACGACCCAGCGCGGCTAAGTCCGCGGAGATGACGGCCGCCACCTTGGGATAGCCGCCCGTGGTCTGCCGGTCCGCGAGCAGCACGATGGGCAGCCCGTTGCCCGGCACCTGGATGGCGCCCGGTGCGATCCCGTCCGACACGATGTTGAAGCCCTTGGCATGCTCCAGGAGCGGGCCGTCGAGCCTCATACCCATGCGGTCGGTGGCCTGCGTGACGGTATAGGTCGCTTCCAGCAGCGTGCGGATCGCCGCGTCGGTGAAGTAGTCGTCCTGAGGTCCGAGCACGACGCGGAAGCGGGCAGGCGCGGACAGATCGAGCGAGGGCAGCATGCGCTCCTCGCGCTCGGCGGCGTCATCGCTCGACAGCGGCAATGCATCGCCGGCCACGATCGCGCGTCCGCCAAAGCCGCCGATGCCAGCCCGTACGTAGGTGGAGCGGCTGCCCAGCATGGGCTCGACAGCGAAGCCGCCCTCGACGGCAAGATAAGCGACCGCTCCGCCGGCGAGCGCGCCGATGCGCAGGCGCTGGCCGCGTTGCAGTCGTACAGACTGCAGCGGCGGCACACGCTCGGCCGCCCCGCTTTCATCCAGGATATCGAGCGCCGCGCCGCCCCCGACCAGCGCGACACGCACGCTGTCGGCCTCCACTGCCAACATCGGTCCCTGGTAGGCGATTTCCAGCGCCGCCGTGGCAACCGGGTTGCCGACGATCATGTTGGCCGCCCGCAGGCTGATCGGATCGAGCGCGCCCGACACAGGAATACCGAGGCGTTGGAAGCCTGGCCGCCCCAGGTCCTGCAGGGTCGTCATCAGGCCCGGCGAGAGCGCGCGCAAGGCGGCCGTCATGCCCGGGCCTCGCCGTCCGGGCGCACGTCGTAGGTGCCGGCTGTAGACTGTGCCAGAATGTCCTCGTACTCGCGCCGCGACACCGGCGTGAACATCACCTTGTCGCCGGCCGCCACCAACGTCGGCTCGGCACGGCGCGGGTCCCACATCAGGACGGGCGTGCGCCCCAGCAGATGCCAGCCACCGGGGCTTTCCAGCGTGTAGACGGTGCTCATCGCCATGGCTATGGCCACCGAGCCCGAAGGCACGCGCAGGCGCGGATTCTCGCGACGCGGCAGCTCCAGTTCGGGCGGCAGGGTGCCCATGTAGGGAAAGCCCGGCAGGAAGCCCATCATGTAGACATGGAACTCGGTGGCGCTGTGCCGCTCGATGACCTGGGCGATCGAGAGGCCGGTGCGCTCGGCGACATCGGCAAGATCGGGTCCGGTTTCCGCGTCGTAGCACGCCGGGATGCGCCAGCGGCGACCGGGACGCTCCTCCACGGTGATGCGCTCGATCAGCGGGCCGAGGCGCCGCTCGAGATCGGCATGGGGCAGCGTCAAAGGCTCGTAGTGCACCATGAGGGAGCGGAAGGTCGGCACCACCTCGACGATGCCGGGGATCGCTTCCGCCTCGATCAGCCCGCCCAGCGACAGCACGCGCGCGCTGACATCGCGGTCCACGCGATCGCCGAACTCCACCACGAGCGCGGTGTCGCCGCTGCGCAGAAATCTCGGTTGCGGGGCCGGGGACATTCGATCTTACGGGAGCTGGGCGAGGGCGAACAAGGAGCGTATGGCGTTGTATGGTCTTACTATAGATAGAACCACGCGTCACGCCGTCGCCGGGAATCGGCGCAGGCACGCTTCTCCGGTCATTGAGACATGATTGCGCGGATTGAAATTATGGCGACTTATTGCATGCAGGCAGCCAAGCGATCTGCCTGAACGGGGGACGAATGGGGGACTATCGCGAGGCGCCGCCGCGCGTTGCAGCCATCGATGGTCTGCGAGGGATCGCCGCTTTGAGCGTCGCTTGGTTTCACCTGTACACGCAGAACGCCGGTTCACCGTTGACGGAGGCGGTGCCCTCCGCGGCAAGCCTCGCATCCGTGTGGGGGCGATTTGGAGTTCAGCTATTTTTCGCCATCTCCGGTTTCGTGGTTGCCTATACGCTTTTTAATGACAGAAGCGTCGATCGTATCCGCGACATTGGCACGTACTTCGTTCGACGCAGCGTCCGTCTCGATCCAACCTACTGGCTGGCCCTCGTTGCTTACCTGATCGGGGTTCCCCTGATCATTAGACTGGGAGGTCCAGCCGAAGTCTTTCCATCGCAAATGTTGGATGTCCCCGAAGTCATCGCCAACATCCTCTACTTTCTGCCGTTGCATGCCTTCCTGTACGTGCCCGTCGCCTGGTCGCTGATCGTCGAGATTCAGTTTTATTTGTTCTTCGCCCTCATCGTCCTGGCGCTGAACAAGCTCGAGGTTCGCGGCTGGAACCGGGCAAATGTGTTCTTCTATTTCGGCGTGATGTCGATGCTGGCTACCGTTGTGCCGATGTTACGCTCCGGATCTCTTCAGCCCAACCTTTATGAATACCTCTATCAATTTCTCGGAGGCATCTTTGCCGCGGCCGCTTATCTGCGTGTTCCCCGCGCCGCCCTCCTGTGGGGGCTGTACGTCGCTTTGATGGCCGCCGCATTCGCTTTGCTGCGCAGCTCATACGTGCTTGCCAACCTCATATCCGCAGTGCTGATCGTGGCGTCCGTCCAATGGCGACCGTTACGGCACCTCTTGTCCGCGCCAACCATGCTGTATTTCGGTGCCCTCAGTTACTGCATCTACTTGCTTCATCAATTAATTGGCGGGCTGGCGATTGAAGGTTTGCAGACGGTGTTTGGTCGCACCGTGGGGCTTCACCAACTCGCAATCATGGTCGCCGGTATGCTGGCGACGGTTATTGTCTCCGCGCTAGTGTACGCTCGTATGGAAAGGCGAACATCGAGCTCAGCCGCAGGATCAGGCGCCGACACGGCTTGAACGTCTGGGCGGCGCGCAATCCAAGCAAAATCGTCGTAGCGTCAGATCGGGGAGACGCGTCGGCACCGAGCTAGCGTGAGTAGTCACGCGAACACCTTGAAGTTGTCCCAGCGCGAGCCGAGGTCATCCTCGGTCGATGCATGCTGGTAGCTCCAGAGGCCTTGCCGAGTGCCGGCAGCGGTGGCCGGCAGATCGAACCGACGCCGCAGAACGCCATCGATGTAGACGAAGATGGAATTGCCGACGATGCCGGCGCGCACGGCGTAGGTTTGCCCGAGGCTAAGGCCGGATACAGCGCTGGACTCTGTCACTCCGGTCGACGACAAGCTGTAGATCGGCGTCATCTCCGTGAAGCTGCCGGACACCACGTTGAAGGCTTGAATCTTGTCGTTGCCGCCGTCCTTGTGCAGGGCGATGTAGAGATAGTTGCTTGCGTCCGTCCCGCGCAGGACGAGGCCGGCATTGGCACGCACCGAGCTAAGCGTGATGTCGCATTCGACGCAGACGTTCGACAGGCCACTGTCGATGTAGGCGTAGCTGTCTGCGGAGCCGTTTGAGCGATAAGCCTTGTTGCTGATGACGCCCCAATGGTCGCTATCGGACGCGGCCCAGTTGCCACCGGCATCGGCCGCCTTGCCGGCTGTCAGCGAATCGTCATCATCGGCCTCGCTGAAATCATCCGATAGCGTGGCCGACACAGCCGAGCCGATCGCGACCGAGCCGGCGAAGAGAGCGCCGTTGGCATCGCGCCCCTTGAAACGAATATCCGGCGAGCCCGCCGTGCTGTCGTACCAGAACGCCAGAGCGCTGGTCGGGATGTCGATCGCTGCCGGTTCGGATGTGTTCAGGATGGCGAAGTGGCCGCCAGCGCTGAACTCTGCAATCGGCACCTGCTCGGTGCCGCTGTCGTAGGCGACCTCCTTCCAGAAGCGCGTGCCAAACTGGTCGACCGTGCAGCGTTGGTAGAAATGGAAGCCGCCCACTGATCCAGTGCGTCCGAACGCGCCGTCGCATGACAGTAACAATGGAACGGGTGCTGCCGCCGTCTCTCGACCACTCCACGATTGGATGTAGTTGCGGCCGGCGAAAATCGCCGCCGCGCTTGGGTTGCCATATCCGGCCGCCAGATACTCGCGCCCGTCGCTGCCGCGGGCAGTGAAGGCACTGTAGCCGCCGGCGTGCGTGTTCTGCACCGAGAGGACATTGCCGCCCGCCAAGGATATCTGCAGCAGTTGCTCGTCCGCAGCAACCGATGGGAAATTGCCCGTGGCTGCTGCCGCCGTGATCAAGGCCTTGGAGAGCTGGAGGTTGGCCAAGAACGTTTGCGCCGCGCTCCAGGTGTTGACGCCATTGAGCAGGGGCACGGTTGCTCCCGACGTGCCAAGCGTCAGGCCGAGGGTGGCGCGCGCGGCACTCGCGTCGGCGTCGTCCACCAGCGAGCGGCCGAAGCTTGTGAAGGGAGCGAGCGCTGCCGAGCTGTCTCCCGTGAAATAGGGCAGGCGGTCGGCAGCCGGTGTGAGTGCGCCGAGCGTATCCAGCGTCGCACCGCCGCCCGCAATCGACAGCACGTCCCAGGCAGCGCCGTCATGCGCGTAGACCACGTCCTCGTCGGCCACCCAGGCGAGCCAGCCCTCGCGCGGCGTATAGAACGCCCAGGCGCCGTCCTGGTAGGCGGCGACCTTGCCGGCCTGGCCGGCCCAGGCGCCGGTAGGGCTCACCGCCACGATGTAGCGATCGCCGTCGGCGGGTGAGGACGGCGGGGTGGCGAGGTCCTTGTCGAGCACGGCCTGCTGCACCAGCACGTCGAGCGCGCGCATGGATTCGTTGTAGGTGACGTGCTTCTGCGACTGCGCTGCGATCAGGTAGGCAAGCTGCAGGTTGGGAGAGGTATCCATCGCGGACGGGAGCCTGTGGTGGTTGCGGGCGAGGCGCGAAACCGAACCATTGTGCCACGGCCCGCGGACGCGGGGATAAGCGCGACGGATGCAGCGCCTTGCGGCGGCTCACCCGCGCCGGTCGTCGTCGGGCGCGTCAGAGTGCTGAAAGCTCTCGATGGTGGCGAGCCCCTCGGCGCCGATATTGTCGAGCGTGGTCTTGCCGGGCAGCTGGTTGAGGCCGGTAAGCCAGGCCAGCCTGCTCTCGATGCCGACCGCATAGGTCGGCGCGATCTGCCCGGGATGGTCGAAGGCGCCTGTCAGCAACTCGATGATGTCGCCGCCCGGCTTGCGATAGCTGAGCGGCGTGCCGCAGTCGGCGCAGAAATCGCGCATGGCGCGCGAGGAAGAGCGGAACGCGGACGGCTGCCCCTTGCTCCAGGCGAACGCACTCCAGGGCACCTCGGCCAGGACAGCGAATGGTCCGGCCACGGCCTTCTGGCACATGCGGCAATGGCAGAGGCCGACCTTGCGCGGCTCTACGTAAACCGCAAAGCGCACGGCGCCGCATTGGCAGCCGCCCGTATGCACCGGCGGGCGCGGGTCGTTAGCTGCGGACACCGAGAGCCTCGTGCAAGCTGGTGAGTACGGCAATGGCATCGCAGCCGGCGAATACGAACGCGCCGACCCCCGCCGACCGTAAGGCTGCCTCCTGATCGCGCGGCCGCCCGGCCAACAGGACGGCATCCGCCCCCGCAGCAACGAGCGCGCCGGCCGTGGCCTCGGCGAGTTCGGCATAGACCGCATCCGAGGCGCAGATGCAGGCGATGCGGGCGCCGCTGTCGGCGAACGCCTGGCCGGAATCGGCGGAGTTGTGCAGCGCCTCGCTGGCCACCGCCTCGATACCGCCGGCCGCCAGGAAATTGCGCATCCAGGTCGAGCGGGCCGAATAGTGGGCAAGATCGCCGAGGTTGGCGAGAAACACCCGCGGCAGCGACCCTGTGCGGGCTGCGAATGCGTCGGCCGCATCACGCAGATCCTCGAACGGCGCAGCCAGTCGGTGCGGCCGCAACGCCGCCACCGATGTGCCGCCCTTGACCACGGCAGCCGCCGGTGGATGCGGCTCCACCTTGACGCCGTCATTGCCCAAACGCGGAAAGGCAGACACGCCCGTCAGCTCCTGGCGCCCCGTCGCAATGCTCCGGCTGCGCACCTCGGCGACCCTGGCGATCTCGCCCTGCCAGAAGCCGCTCTCCAGCACGCGCGCCATGCCGCCCTGACGCTCGACATCCTGGAACAGCTCCCAGGCCTTGCCGGCCAGCGCTCCCGTCAGCTGCTCGATGGACGAGGCGCCGCCGGCCGGGTCCATGACGCGACCCAGCCCGCTCTCCTCCTGCAGCACGAGGTGGGTATTGCGCGCCATGCGCCGGGCGAACGGATCGGGCCTGCCCAGCGCCCAGGTGAAGGGCAGCACGCTGATCGCATCGGCGCCGCCGAACGCCGCGCCCGCGCACGCTGCCGTCGCGCGCAGCATATTCACCCAGGGGTCGCGCCGGGCCAGCATGCGCGCGCTCGTGGTGACGGACAGGTGCATGACCGCGCCCGCGCTCGCCGCGCCACACGCCTCCGCCACACGCGCGACCAGCACGCGCGCGGCGCGCAGCTTGGCGACGGTCAGGAACAGCTCGCCGTCCGCCGCCAGCGACAGCGCGATCTTGCCGAGCGCCATGCGCGGACGCAGCCCCTGCGCCTCGCAGGCGCGCAGATAGGCGACCAGCGTCGCCAGCATGGCGGCCAGCTCCTGCGCCTCGCTGGCACCCGCCTCGTGATAGGGACGCCCATCGGCCAGCAGCGCCGTCACGTTGGACATGGCCCGGCAATCCACCGCCAGCTTGGCCGCGATCTCACACGAGCGGTCGGCCGGGTAGTACAGCGTACCGGTCGCCGCCAGCACCCCCAGCGGATCGCAATTGAAGGCGCCAAGCCGCGTATTCTCGCTCAAGCCCGCCTGACGCCACAGCTCGATCAGGCTGCCCGCCGCATCCATGGTGTTCTCGCGCGCGTCGAGGCCGATCGTGCAGCCGTTCAGGAACACGCCCTTGAGCGCCCTGGCCAGCGCCTCGGCGCCGTAGTTGAGCCCCGACTGCCCTGGCGCCTCGATCTGCAGAAGCAGCGAGGTCACCCCGCCCTGCAGGTCCTCCAGGATGGCCGCGTTGGCCAGCGCCGGATCCGGCTCCGCATGACGCTGGCGGATGTCCCAGCCGCCCTGGAAGTAGCTCGGTTTCCTGGTGATCGCGGTCGCCGGGCTGCCCGCATCCGCGCGGGTGGCGAGCGGGGCAATGGCCAGCCCATCGGCCGTGCGCGACACCAACCGTTTCTCGAAATCCCCGCCTTTCAGCACTTTGTCGACCAGCTTCAGCCACGCCTCGCGCGAGGGCGATGCGAAGGCCGCCGCCAGGGGCAGCTCAGTCGCCAGGTCGGTGGCCAGGTCGGTTTCGCTCATGGCGCGTCTCGCTGCGGCGCCCCGTGCGCCGGTCCCGCCATTCCTAGCCCATTCCGCGCCCAAGCCAATGCCCATTGTTGGGGTAGGTCGTGCTTGGCAAAGTCGTGCCAGACTAGGGGGCGCGCGACAGCCCATGCACGGGCCTGTTGCTTGGCAGATGCGTGTAGCGCTTTGCACCTGAGCATGTCAGGTTTATCGCGATTTACAGGGTTGTCCGAATTTCAGAGGGCTTCCGGTTTGGGGAGGACTTTCATGA
>Ga0209813_10000459_pt1 | contig 9879 bp, 13 predicted proteins | sample EndMethybrTD3033_FD_187596 | JGI IMG/M metagenome (GOLD analysis project Ga0209813, IMG submission 187596) | Populus endosphere microbial communities from Tennessee, USA - Endosphere MetaG P. TD hybrid TD303-3 (SPAdes) (version 2) | ecosystem: Host-associated > Plants > Roots > Endosphere... | reverse complement strand
GCCCATGGGGATGTACATGCCGCGCCCGCGCAGCACGCCGGCGGGCGCGGCATGTACATCCCCATGGGCCGCGCGGCGAGCGTGGACGATCTGGCCAACGGCGTGCTGTTCCTCGTCTCCGACCTTGCCCGCTCGATCACCGGCACCACGCTGCACATCGATGGCGGCACGTTCGCGGCGGCGGGCTTCGTCAACTGGCCCGATGGGCTGGGCTATCTGCCCGCGCCTTTCGCCGAGCCGCTGGCGAAGCTGTTCCCGTAACTGGACGCCAAGGCCCGATCCCGCTACAAGGCCGGCATCCCCGGGGGGCCGCTACGCCGCGGCTGAGAGGAAGGCAGGAGCCTTCGACCCGTCGAACCTGAACCCGTTAGCACGGGCGGAGGGAAGGGCGGCCTGCGACAGTTCCGGCCGGCGTTCCCATCGTCCACATAGGAGCGCGCCCATGGCCGATATCAATTCCCGCCTCGAAATCGGCGTAACGACGGGCGCGATCCGCGGCTCGCGCAAGATCCATGTCGGCCCGCTGCGCGTCGCCATGCGCGAGATCGACCTGGAACCGTCGAGCGGCGAACCGCCGGTGCGCGTCTACGACACCTCCGGCCCTTACACCGATCCCGACGCGGTGATCGATATCGCCGCCGGCCTGCCCGAACTGCGCGCCCGCTGGATTCGCGGGCGCGGCGATGTGGAGGAAGTCACCCAGCGCGAAGTCCGGCCCGAGGATAACGGCCAGCTCGGCCCCGATCGTTCGGGCGGCGTCCCCGCGTTCCCCAAAGTGCGCAAGACGGTGCTGCGCGCGAAGCCCGGCATGAACGTCAGCCAGATGCACTACGCCCGGCGCGGCATCATCACGCCCGAGATGGAATATGTGGCGGAGCGCGAGAACCTGGGCCGCGCGCGCCTGGCCGAATATATCCGCGACGGCGAAAGCTTCGGCGCGGCGATCCCCGATTTCGTCACTCCCGAATTCGTCCGCGACGAAGTGGCGCGCGGCCGGGCGATCATCCCCAGCAACATCAACCACCCCGAAAGCGAGCCGATGGCGATCGGCCGCAACTTCCTGGTGAAGATCAACGCCAACATCGGCAACAGCGCCGTCGCCTCCAACGTGGCGTCGGAAGTCGACAAGATGGTCTGGTCGATCCGCTGGGGCGCGGACACGGTGATGGACCTTTCCACGGGGCGCAACATTCACGACACCCGCGAATGGATCCTGCGCAACAGCCCCGTGCCGATCGGTACCGTGCCGATCTATCAGGCGCTGGAAAAGGTCGGCGGCATCGCCGAGGAACTGACCTGGGACATCTTCCGCGACACGCTGATCGAACAGGCCGAACAGGGCGTCGATTACTTCACGATCCACGCCGGCGTGCGCCTGGCCTATATCCCGATGACGGCGAAGCGCGTGACCGGCATCGTCAGCCGCGGCGGCTCGATCATGGCCAAGTGGTGCCTCAGCCACCACAAGGAAAGCTTCCTCTACGAGCATTTCGACGAGATCACCGAGATCTGCAAAGCCTATGACATCGCCTATTCGCTGGGCGACGGGTTGCGCCCCGGAAGCATCGCCGACGCCAACGACGAGGCGCAGTTCAGTGAGCTTTACACCCTGGGCGAACTGACCCACCGCGCCTGGGAACAGGACGTGCAGGTGATGATCGAAGGCCCCGGCCACGTGCCGATGCACAAGATCAAGGAGAACATGGACAAGCAGCTCCAGGTCTGCGGCGAAGCGCCGTTCTACACCCTCGGGCCGCTCACCACCGACATCGCACCGGGGTACGACCACATCACCAGCGGCATCGGCGCAGCGATGATCGGCTGGTACGGCACGGCGATGCTCTGCTACGTCACGCCCAAGGAACACCTGGGCCTGCCCGACCGCGACGACGTGAAAGTCGGCGTGGTGACGTACAAGCTCGCCGCCCACGCGGCGGACCTCGCCAAGGGCCACCCGGCGGCGAAGGTGCGCGACGACGCGGTAAGCCGCGCGCGCTACGAATTCCGCTGGCGCGACCAGTTCCACCTGTCGCTCGACCCGGACACGGCGGAACAATACCACGACCAGACCCTGCCGGCCGAAGGCGCGAAGACGGCGCACTTCTGCTCGATGTGCGGGCCGAAGTTCTGCTCGATGAAGATTACGGCGGAAGTGCGGGAGTTCGCGGCGAAGCAGAACCAGCCGTCGGATGCGTTCATCGCGGCCGAGGAAGCCGAGGCTGGGATGCAGGCGATGAGCGAGGTGTTCAAGGAGAAGGGCGGCGAGGTTTACCTGCCAGCGGAGTAATGTCTGACGGCGGTAACGCGGGTATTGTTCAGAGGCCAACGTCGCGAAGAAAGGAAAGCAGATGCCGACCATTTTTCGCGACGGGTCCTACCGTTTCTTCTTCTTCAGCCACGAGCCGAACGAACCGCCCCACGTTCATGTGGAACGCGATGAGCGTTCGTTGAAGGTATGGCTGGACCCCGTGGCCATGGCGAAAAGCCAAGGGTTTCGCGGGCACGAGATCAATGCCATACTCGGCATGGTCGAGTTGAACCGCGAGCGCCTGCTGGAGGCATGGCATGAATATTTCGGCTAGGATCACGGATGAGCGCGTGGCGGGCGTCAGCTGCACCGACGACGACCTGACCGTCGACCTGATGGACGGCCGCACGATCTCCGCCCCGCTCGCCTGGTATCCCCGCTTGCTCAAGGCCACCCCGGAACAGCGCGCCAATTGGCGGACCTGCGCGGCGGGGTATGGCATCCACTGGCCGGATATCGATGAGGATTTGAGTACCGAGGGATTGCTACGGGGAGCGCCTGCGCCGGGGGTTTAGACGGCCGCTGGTTGGTGTCATCGGTGCGGTATCGGGTGCGATGTAGTTTAAACTGCCTCACACCCTGTGGCTATCAGGCCACGCAAGCCGGTCAAGAGACTTGGCGATCGTAGAGCACGGTGTGTTGCGGCTGGACGGCGATCTCTGGAAAGGGGGGAGTCGCTGTCGGCGAGCGCGATGCGATTGCGGCAGTATTCGCCCTCGCCGCCGGCGAACTGAGCGAAGACGAACTGGCCGACTGGTTCCGTGAGCGCTTGGTTTCGGACGATCGCTAATCCTCAACCTGCCGTCGCCCCTGCGTAGGCAGGGGCCTAGATGACGTCGCCGTACAACACTGGTCCCGCATCGACGAGGTGAGCTTATCTAGGCCCCTGCCTGCGCAGGGGCGACGCGACGGGCGTGGGGTGTGCGCTACCCGGTAACGGGAGTGCGAGGGCGTTGGCCCTCGCATTATCCTTCAACTCCCGCCCGCTCAGCGTTTCCGCACGAATTCGGCGCGCAGGACCAGGCCCTTGATGCCGTCGAAGCGGCAGTCGATCTCCTGCGCGTCGCCGGTGAGGCGGATCGATTTTATGAGGGTGCCCTGCTTCAGGGTGCGCCCCGCGCCTTTGACGTCCAGGTCCTTGATCAGCGTCACCTGATCGCCGTCGGCCAGCAGGTTTCCCACCGCGTCGCGCACTTCCACCGCGTCGGCGGCGGCGCGCCTGGCGGCGAGTTCGGACGCGGGCATCCATTCGCCGCTGTCTTCGTCGAATAGGTAGTCTTCGTCAGTGGGCATTGGTCTTGCGGCTCCTGTCAGGGGCCGGCCCTTGCGGGGGCCGGCTGGTGGGTGCCTGTTTGGAAATGCGCCTGACGGCGCATGGCGGCACCGGCCCGCTCCCCCGCCCGGCCACCCATAGAATACTGCCGTTGGGTGGTCGGGCGGGGGAGCGGGCCGGCGCCGCAACGAAAATCGCCCTTCCGCGATTTTCCAAACAGGCGCTCAGGTCTTGTGCGTCAGGATTCCCACCACGCCGGGCTTGGTCGACGGGTTCGAGGCGTTCAGCTTCGGGGGCTTGGCGGCCTTGGGCTTGCGCACTTCGCGGTTCGATTTCTTCTGGCTCTTGGCCATGGCGAGTTCCTAGCGCGGCGGAAGGCCGCGATCCGTCATAGACCGGGGCGGGCGGAGCGCGGCATCAATTCGGCAGCGGGGTCGCGCGGCGGTGGCGGCGAACGCTTGACGGCGGGATTGCGGGGTGTGAACATATAGCGAACATCTGGAGTCGTCTGTGCAATGTCCGTCGCCACGATGCGCCGCCCGGTCGCGCTGTCAAAACCGGTCGCGCTGCCAGCGCCCGGTGTCCGCGCGCTCTATATGATGGCGAAGCCGCCGCCAGATGCTCTGGCGCGGATCGCCGCGCTGGCGCGCAACGATGCCGACCGGGCGCTGGATCTGCGGCATGTGACGCTGCTGCCCTTCGGCTTTCTGGAGGCGCGGCCGGCGGGCTTCGTGGAGGATTTGTGCGACCGGATGGCCGGCTTTATCGCCTATGCCTGCCACGTCCGATTCGACCGCATTGCCGAGCGCAGCGCGGTCACGCTGCGCGCTACCCGGCCGCAGCGGGGCGTGAAGGCGCTCCAGCGGCAGATCATGCGCCATCTGGCGGTGCGCGATTTCCCGTTCTTCGGCAATCCGCCCGATCCGCACCTGACCATCCGCTATGCCCGCGACGGCCGGGGGGCGGAGGCGACGGAGCCGATCATGTGGCGGATCGACGATATCCTGCTGATCGAGAGCATCCAGGGCGAGGCGCGCCACGTGGTGCGCGGGCGCTGGCCGCTGCAGGTGCCGATGCTGTGATGGGCGGAGTGTTACGAGGCCCTGTCGGCTCCAGCCGCGGCGTCGGTCTCGGCGGGCGGCGGGCCTTCCGCGGTGGCCCGCTCGGCCGCGATCGCGTCGCGGGCCGCGGATTGCGCGGCGGCGGCATTGTCCTGCGCGCCGGCGTTTTCGACCGGATCGCGCCAGTCTTCCATGTCGTCGATCCCGCTTTCGAACCGGGGCAACGGCACGGGTTGCTCGACGCGGTAGTCGGCCAGGTCCAGCGATTGATAGGCCGGCAGTTCGTAGCCGCGATAGAAGCTGCGCGGGTCCGGGGCGGGGCCGTCGAGCCAGACGGCGCGGAAATCGTGGGCAGTGCTGTCGGCGAAACTCTCGGCCGGCGGATTGTCGAGCGGTGCGCGCGGGAGCTTGCGCCAGGCCGCTTCGGGCGGGGCCAGCATCACCGGGTCGCTGGCGAGGCCGCCCAGCGTCCCGATTACCACGCCGCCCGCCAGGGCCGAGAGCAACAGCAGCTTCGCCTTCATCACACGCGTTCCCAGCCGTTCGATGATCGGGAAACGCGCGATCGCGCGCTGTGTTGCAGGGAATGGCGTTGCCGGAGAAGGTCGAAGGCCATGGGCGATCCTGCTCTGTCGCGACCGATTATTTCCCCGGCGGAGCGCGATTGCAAGCGGGATGCCGCCCGCGCAAGGCCGCTCTGGACTCTGTCCGTCTGCTCGCCCTAACCTTGCGGCGATTTGGGCGGCGATTTGGGCCGCGATTTGGGGACGGGGAGAGCATGGTCGCGCCGCCACAGCCGGAAATGTCGGTCTGCCAGTCGTGGAACTGCGGCGCGGTGTTCGAGGGCCTTCATCGCCATTGCCCGACATGCGGCAACACGGCAGTCCCGCAGAAGCGCGTCCGCCGGCTGGGCGCGGTCCAGGTCGCCTGCGGGTTCTTCCTCCTGGCGCTGATGGGCGCGGTCAGCGCCTATACCGCGCCGCTGATCCTGGCGGAGAACGCCAGGCCCGGCAGCGAGATGGCGGGCGGCACGGGAACGATGATCCTCGGCCTTTACGCGCTGCTCCTGCTGTTCGGCGCCGGGGCGGTCGTCTCGGGCGTCTACCAGGTGCGCTTCGGGCGGCAAAGCTGGCGGCTGCTGGCCGTCCTGGTGGGGATCGTCGCGGTGATCTGCTTCGGCGCCTATGCGGTGGAACTGGGGCTGATCGGATGAGCAAGCGCATGGGCGCGATCCGCGTCGGCATCGGAGGTTGGACCTATGAGCCTTGGCGCGGGACGTTCTATCCGCCCAAGTGGCCGCAGGCGAAGGAGCTGGATTACGCCGGCCGGCACCTGACCGCGATAGAGATCAACGGCACGTTCTATGGCCGGCAAAAGCCCGCGAGCTTCGCCAAGTGGCGCGAGGCGACGCCCGAAGGGTTCGTCTTCACCGCCAAGGCCAGCCGTTACTGCACCAACCGCAAGGTGTTGGCCGAAGCGGGCGAGAGCATCGCGCGCTTCGTCGAGCAGGGCATCGTCGAACTGGGCGACAAGCTGGGCCCGATCCTGTGGCAGCTCGCCGCGACCAAGGCGTTCGATCCGGGCGACATGGCCGCGTTCCTGGACCTCCTGCCCAAGGCGCAGGATGGCCTGGCGCTGCGCCACGCCATCGAGCCGCGCCACGAAAGCTTCGCCGATCCCGCCTTTTTCGCCATGTGCCGCGATGCCGGCGTGGCGGTGGTCTATGCCGAGGCGGAGAAATACCCGCGCTTCGACGAACAGACCGCCGATTTTACCTATGCCCGCATCCAGTGCGCGCGCGAGGATCTGGAACCGGGATACAGCGAGGCCGATCTCGACCGTCTGGCGGACCAGGCGCGGGCCTGGGCGCAAGGCGGCCGCGACGTGTTCCTGTACTTCATCAGCGGGGACAAGGTTCGCAACCCCGCCGCCGCGCAGGCGCTGATCGGGCGGGTTGGACGGGGATAGCCGTCCCCGGCGATTGCCTTGCCATTAAAAAGGTGGCGAGACCCCGGCCTCGCCACCTCGACACTGCGGGGGAGGGGATCTGCGATCCGCCTCCCGGTTGCAGGTCTTACCAGTAGAAGTCGCGATAGACGCGCACGACGCGGCCGTTGCGGGTATTGATCAGCAGCAGGTCGTCATAGTGCCGGACATAGCGATAATAGCTGTAGGCCGGGCGCGGCAGGCGATAGTTGCTCCAGTTGTTCACGTAGTAACGCGAACCCCAGTAGCTGCGCGGCACCGTTACGCCGATGTTGAAGCTGCGATAGCGGAACGGGGCGTTCCAGTTACCGCGGCGATAATCGTTGCGATTGCTGTCGCGCCAGCGCTGCCAGTCGTCGCGGTTATCCTGGCGCCATTCGCGCCGGTCGTTGCGATCGTTCTGACGCCATTCGCGGCGATCGTCGCGCTGGTCCTGACGCCATTCGCGGCGGTCTTCGGCGCGGCGGTGGTCCTGCGCCTGTGCGGCGACAGGGGCGAGAGTGGCCGCGATCAGCGCGGTCGAAAGCAGTATCTTCTTCATCGCCAAGCTCCTCTTGTGACGGGCTCTTCGGCCCGCTGGTACTGGAAACGATGCAACAGGCATAAAGGGTCCAGCCTGAATGACTGGGGAACTCGCCAGTCATCCTGCAGCAGGGTTTGCAACGACTTGTATCTCTTGCCGCTTCACCTAAAGGCGGCAGGGAAATCGGCGGAGTTTGACTGGTCATGGGTAATTCGGGCGCGCGCGACTGGCTGGCGATCGGCATGGAAGCCTGGCTGCTGACCGCTGAGTCCGCGGCGGTAATCGCCCTGCGCGGCGCCAAGCTGGCCAGGGGCGATTCCGCCGCATGGCAGGAAGCCGAGCGGATGGTGACCGAAAAGACCGCCGCCAATCTGGAACTGGGCCTCACGCTCGCCAGCGGCCGGGCCGGGGCGACGCCCGATGCGATGGCGCGCCATACGCTGAGCTTCTATCGCCGCCACGTCCAGGCCAACCGCAGCCGGCTGTCGCGTTAATTGTGTCTGGTTCGGCGTAGCTGAATCAGAGGCGACGCCGGTCCGTTCCCCGGGCCCGACGCCGCATCCGGACTGGGTAATACTCTAACTCGCGCGGCGCAGGAAATGCGCGATCACGGCGATCACCGCCAGGATCAGCAGCAAGTGGATTATCATGCCCGTCACCTTGAAGGCGAACGCGCCCAGCAGCCACAGGATGACGAGAATAACGGCGATGGCACCCCACATGGGCTGAACTCCTCTCGATGCGGGGCGGGTCGCCGCGCTTCGAGGGAAAAACGCGCCGACGGGTGGGGTGTTCCTATGGCGGGTGTTGCCAAATCCTTGCCCGGAGGGGGAGGATCGTATGCCGGTATCAGCCGAGCGCCGCTTCCAGCGCGTGCAGATGCGCCGCCGCCGATTCCGCCAGCGCGGCCAGGTCGTAGCCGCCTTCCAGCAGCGAGACGATCCGCCCTTTCGCATGGCGCCGGGCGACTCCGGCCAGCTCGGTCGTGACCCAGGCGAAGTCCCCGGCGTCGAGTTCCAGTTGCGCCAGCGGATCGTCGCGGTGGGCGTCGAAGCCGGCGGACAGGATCAGCAGCTCGGGCGCGAAGCTGTCGAGCGCGGGCAGCAGCACCCGTTGCCAGGCGCGCCGGAACGCTTCTCCGTCCGATCCCGGCGGCAGCGGCGCGTTGACGACGTTGCCGGCGATGCCCTGCTCGCTCGCCGCGCCGCTGCCGGGATAGCACGGGCTCTGGTGGCTGGAGACGAACAGCAGGTCGGGATCGTTCCAGAATGCGTCCTGCGTGCCGTTGCCGTGGTGGACGTCGAAATCGGCGACGGCGATGCGCCTCAGGCCCCAGCGGCGGCGGGCGTGATGCGCGGCCACCGCGGCGTTGTCGAACAGGCAGAAGCCCATCGCGCGTGCAGGTTCCGCATGGTGGCCGGGCGGGCGGATCGCGGCGAAGGCGGCGCGGGCCGCGCCCTCCATCACCATGTCGACCGCCCGGACCGCCGCGCCCGCCGCCCGCAGCGCGGCCTCGACGCTGCCGGCGCTGACGATGGTGTCGGCGTCGAGCGCGGCCAGTTCGCCTTCGGGCACCGCGAGCGACAGGATATGGCGGACATGCGCGGGATCGTGCGCGGCTTCGAGCTGTTCGGCCGTGGCGCGCGGCGCGGCTTCGCGCAGCAGGGCGGGAAAGGCGTCCTCGCCGGTCGCCGCCAGCACCGCGCGCAGCCGCTCGGCTCGCTCGGGGTGGCCGGGGCCGGTGTCGTGATCGAGGCAGGCCGGGTGGGTGAGAAGCGCGACGGTCATGCCGCCTCCAGTTCGCGAAGGTCCAGCGCGTCCAGCAGGGCGTCGCGCGCGGCGCGCACTTGCTTCCAGAGCCGGGGATCGCCGAGCTGCGCGGGCGCGATGCTTTCGGGCCAGTGACGGCGCACGACATCGGCGATCAGGTCCAGCTTCGCATCGCTTACGAGGAAGCGCGGGTCCACCGCCGCCGGATCGGCGACGACGCGCAGCCGCAGGCAAGCGGGGCCGCCGCCGTTGGCCATCGACTGGCGCACTTCGACCGGCACCAGCCGGCGGATCGGGCCGTTGCTGGCGACAAGCTCCTCCAGCCAGGCCCAGACACGCGGGTTGTCCCGCGCTTCGGTCGGCAGGATCAGCGCCATACCTCCGGTGGGCTGAGTCACCAGCTGCGCGTTGAACAGGTAGGAGACGACCGCCTCTTCCAGGCTCACCGCGCTGGCCGGCACTTCGACGATCTCGACCTCTGGCAGGCGCTCGGCCAGCGCGGCGTAAAGCACTGCTGGCTCGGCGAAGGCCTGCTCGTGGGCGAAGAGGACATGCTCGTTGGCGACCGCGACGACATCGTTGTGGAATGCTCCCGCCGCGATCGCCTCGGCCGATTGCCGCGCGAAGATCGTGCGCGCCGGATCGAGACCGTGCCGGCGGGCGACGGCCTCGCTGGCCTCGCGGTGCTGGCGGGCGGGGAAGGGGCCGCCGCTCTCGCCATACACGAAGACCTCGACCCCCGGATCGCCATGTCTTCGCGCCAGCCGCATGTGGTTGGCCGCGCCCTCGTCGCCGAACGGCGGGGGCACCGAGCCGTGCACGGCGAAATGCTCCGGCGAGGCAAAGGCGAGGCGCAGCTGGGCCAGCGTTTCGGGCCACTCGTGGCTGCGATGCGGCATCGTCACGAGGTTGGCGACGGTCAGGTGGCAGCGCCCGTCGGCGGTATCGGGCGCTGCCA
>Ga0209813_10000458_pt1 | contig 9881 bp, 10 predicted proteins | sample EndMethybrTD3033_FD_187596 | JGI IMG/M metagenome (GOLD analysis project Ga0209813, IMG submission 187596) | Populus endosphere microbial communities from Tennessee, USA - Endosphere MetaG P. TD hybrid TD303-3 (SPAdes) (version 2) | ecosystem: Host-associated > Plants > Roots > Endosphere... | reverse complement strand
GTGTTAGCCGCGAGGCCATCCCCAAGGATGTGCTCCGCATCTACGAGAAGGTCTATCCGTTCGGCTGGCTCGGCATCCTCTCCGAGACGCCACCCGTCAATCACGAGCTGATCTACACCAACCACGAGCGCGGCTTTGCGCTGTGCACCATGCGCTCCCTGACGCGCAGCCGCTACTACCTGCAGGTTTCGGCCGAGGAGGATGCGGCTCACTGGTCGGACGACCGCTTCTGGAGCGAGTTGAAACTGCGCTTGCCGCCGGACGTCGGCGCCGTCCTTGCCACCGGCCCGTCGATCGAGAAGAGCGTGGCGCCGCTACGCTCGTTCGTGGCCGAGCCGATGCGCCATGGCCGCCTGTTCCTGGCCGGCGACGCCGCCCACATCGTGCCGCCGACCGGCGCCAAGGGCCTCAACCTGGCGGCAGCCGACGTGCGCTTCCTGGCGCAAGCCCTGGTCGCCCATTACAGGACCGGCCGCGCCGAGCTGCTCGACGGCTACTCGGCCAGATGCCTCGCGCGCGTCTGGAAGGCGCAGCGCTTCTCCTGGTGGATGACCAGCCTCACCCACCGCTTCCCCGAAGCGAGCCCCTTCGAGCGCCGCGCGCAAGCGGCCGAGCTCGCCTACATCACTGGCTCGAAGGCGGGCCAGACCGCGCTCGCCGAGAACTACGTCGGCCTGCCCTTCGAGTGAAGAAGCTCGGGCTTCGCCTCCGCCTTGCGCGTAGGGCGCAATAGGCGCAGCCGTATTGCGCCGAAGTACTCCGGCGGTCTGGGCGGCACATCGCGCAATGCGCTCATGTCGACATGGATGTCACACCATCGGCCGACGCGTCAGCCGCAGTGCGGGCCAGTGCCGCGGACGTGCTTGTAGCCCAGGTGAATCCTCTCGATGATCTTGCTGTAGGTCTCGCGCTCGTTGGCCGGGTAGGTCACGCGCCAGCGATGAATGATGCGCCCGTCGCAGGCCAAGGTGGCCCGCTCGTAGAAGCCCTCCTCGCCCTTGTCGCCAGCCAGCACAAACCAGGTCTTGCGCAGAGGCGCATATGTGACGCTGGCTCCCTGATACGTCTCTTCGAGCACGGCCTGGCGATAGGACGCCGTGCTCAGGCGCTTGCCATTGAAACCGGCGGTTACCAGCAGCCGCGCCTGCCCGTCACGCGAGACGAACAGGCGCCAGAAGTCACCCAGCGCTCGGTCGTCGGCGGCGAACACATCCGCGGGGTAGTCGATGGAAAAGCCGAAGCGATCGTTGTGGTAAGCGATCCACTCGTGCTGCGGGGCCGCGCCCAACGGTTCCTGGTTGAGGTCTTGTGTCTGCAGCGGGGTCACGCGCCGCCCGACGACGGTGGCGGCCTCGGTCGCATAGACCGGCGACCGCGAGGGGGTGTCCTCTTGCGTCGGCGCGTTGATCTGCGCGGGTAGCTCACGGCGCGCCTCGACCGCAGGGTCAAGCGACGCCGTCTTGAGCGCGGAGCCCTGGTCCTCGGTATTCCGCACCAGCTCGCTGCTGCCGCTCGCTTGCACGGTACCGTCCAGGAGCGAAAGCCGGGCCAGCAACAGCACGACGGCAACTGCAGCGGCCGTTGCGGCAAAGCTGGCCATCATGACGGCCGCCGCGTGCTTTCGGCGCCGGCTGGCTTGGCCTCGCGTTTGCTGCAACAGCTGATCGTACGCCGATCGCCGCTCAGGATCCTTCAGAACCTCATAGGCCTGATTGACCTCGCGCAACTTCTGCCCGGCATGCAGGCCGCCGGCGTTGCGATCCGGGTGCAGCAGCTTTGCCAGATTGACGTAGGCGGCCCTGATCTCTCCACGATCCGCGCCGATCGCTACGCCTAGCACGTCGTACGCATTGACCATCCGAGCGCTCCCCGTGCGAACACACCCCACCGGTAAGAGCTACGGAGCAACCCGCGTTCGGGTTTTATCAATCAATTGTGAGCCGTCTGACGGTCTCCTCTTCGTGAGCAGAAGTGATTGAATCTGCCTCCATAACCGCAAACCAGCCTTATTGAACTGCGGCAGCTTAATCAGCCTGCAGGTGGAACCTCATGCGCAATTCTCTGCTGCGTTTCTTGCTGTCGTGCGCCTTGCTGGTGCTGGTGCCGTCGCAACTCAGCGCCGCGCGCGAGAGCGCCGTAGCGTTGGTGATCGGCAACTCCGCGTATCGCTTCGCGCCCGAGTTGCGCAATCCGCGAAACGATGCCGCCGATATCGCCGCTCTGTTGAGGAAGCTCGGTTTTCGCGTCCTCGAAGGGCTCGACCTCGACAAGTCCGCCATGGACAATACGATCCGTACGTTCGCTGACGCCTTGGTCGGCGTCGACAACGCCGTCTTCTTCTATGCGGGTCACGGCCTGCAGGTCAGCGAGCAGAACTACCTGGTGCCGGTCGATGCCAAGTTGGCCACGCCAACCGATCTCGATTTCGAGGTCGTGCGGCTGGACGTCATCCAGCGCGCCATGGAGCGATCGGCCAAAGCCAATGTCCTGTTCATCGATGCCTGCCGCGACAATCCCCTGGCGCGCACGCTGGCGGCCGCCATGGGCACCCGGTCGGCCCAGGTCGGTCGCGGCATGGCAGGGAGCACGTCCAGTCTCGGTACCCTGATCAGCTTCTCCACGCAGCCTGGCAACGTTGCGCTCGATGGCGAAGGGCGCAACTCGCCGTTTGCGGCGGCCCTCAAGCAGCACATCGCCAACCCAGGCGACGATCTCTCGACCATTCTCATCAACGTGCGCAACGATGTCGTGCGGGCGACAGCGGCGCAGCAGGTGCCCTGGGAGCACTCCTCGCTGTGGTCGCGCTTCTACTTCAGCCCACCCACGGCCGTATCAGGCAACGCCGACGCGGTGGCCCTCAATCAAGAGCAGCAAGCCGAGCTGGCGTTGTGGGATTCCGTCAGGACGAGCGGCGATCGTGCGGCGCTGCGGGCTTATCTTGATCGCTTCCCACAAGGCAGCCATGCCGTCCTCGCCAAGATGTTTCTGGTGCGCCTCGAGCGGTGGGACGACGGCGTCGGCCAGCGCGTCACGGGCGGCCGCCAGGGCGGCGATGGCCAGGCCAGCTTCTCGCCAACCTCCGACCGCTTGCCACGTGCCGGCCCGGTCGATCGGATGCGTTGCCGGCGCCTCTATACGCAACTGACCGAGCGTGCCCAGCAGGTGCGCCAGCAATGCAGCTACTTGCGCTGAAACACTGGCCCCAACTCAAGCCGCCGATACGCGGCTCTTCTCTTTGGCGAACGGGCTCAGGCCCAGCCACTTCTGCATGGACTTGGCAAGCGCCTTGTCGCCGACCAGCTCGATCTGGCCTGCGGCGATTTCCTTCTGGACGGTCGTCATGCCCATCCACACCGCGGTCATGCTGCGCAGCGAGCTGCGCACATACAGGTCGATGTCGAAGCCCGGGTTGGTCGAACAGAGATCCACCGTGCGGTCATCGACGACCAGCCACCAAGACTGCTTGCCGGATTGCACGTCGGGGTACAGGAAATTGATCGTGCAGCGCCGCGGCGGCAGCGGACTCGGATCGAGGCTGCGGCGCATGTCCCACATCAGCAGCGACGGATCGAGGTTCTTCAGCGAGAGGGAGGATTCGATCCACCGCTGGCCCCACATGCCGAGCGACATGACGACTGGGCGCAAGTCTTCGCCGGCTTGCGTCAGCCGATATTCGACGCCCGCCTGTCTGGTCCGTGTGGCGGTGATGACGCCGACCTCCTCGAGTTCCTTCAGCCGCTTTGACAGCAGGGTCGGCGACATCAGCGGAACGCCGCGCCGCAGGTCGTTGAACCTGGTCGTGCCGCACAGCAGCTCGCGCAGCACCAGCGCGGTCCAGCGCGAGCACACCACCTCCGCAGCCATCGCCACCGGACAAAATTGGCCGTAGCTGCCACGTTCGAACTTGTCGCTCATTGCTCCCTCGCAAGGCGGTGCCGGGAAAGCGCATCGTTGCTACCAAAACGATTACGCGACCAGTAGTACAGATACTGTATCGACGGGAACTGCGGGCGTCATGGATGGGTATCGCTGACAGCCTGCTCCACTTCGCAAAAACTCCAAGATTCTAAGTGGTTAGAGGAATCCGGCTCCGGACGGCTTCTGGCGCCCGGTACAGTTCCTGGACTGGAGGCCGCCCGCGGGCAGGGCGATGATGCGGCCATACTCCACCGATCGGCCAACCCGGCCCATGCAAGGGAATACCACCATGATGTCCAATACGTCTCTGAAGGCCCACGCGGCTGCCCCGCAAAGTGCCGTCGATATTGCCCGCGATCTCGGCAAGATTTTCGCCCAGCGCGCCAACGAAACCACCGACGAGGACCGCTTCGTCGCCGACAATTTCGCCATGCTCAAGTCGTCGGGCCTCGTCGAGGCCGGCGTGCCGCGCGAGCTTGGAGGCGGCGGCGCCGATGTCGACGAGCTGGCCGCCATGTTGCGCACGCTCGCCTATCACTGCGGCTCCACGGCGCTGGCCTTCTCCATGCACACCCACCAGGTTGCCATTCCTGCATGGCGCTGGACGCATCAGAAGGCGACGCCCGTTGAACCGCTGCTCAAGCGCATCGCCGGCGAGCGCATCCTGCTGCTCTCGAGCGGCGGCTCCGACTGGATCGCCGGGTCCGGCAAGGCCGAGAAGGTCGAGGGCGGCTATCGCATCAACGCGCGCAAGATCTTCACGTCCGGCGCGCCGATGGGCGATCTGCTGATGACCGGCGCGGTGTACGAGGCCGACGGCGAGCCGCCCATGGTGCTGCACTTCGGCATCCCGATGAACTCGCCGCACGTCAAGGTGCTCGACACTTGGCGCACGCTCGGCATGCGCGGCACCGGCTCCCACGACGTGCTGATCGAGGGCCATGTGGTGCCGGATGCGGCCGTTGCCGTGAAGCGCAAGGCCGGCGAGTGGCACCCGCTGTTCCACATCATCGCCACCCTCGCCTTCCCGCTCGTCTACTCGGTGTATCTCGGCGTGGCCGAGGGCGCGCGCGACATCGCCGTGGAACTCGCCAAGCGCAAGAAGCCTGGCCGGCACACCATCGATCTCGCCGGACGCATGGAGACCGAGCTGGCCGGTGCGCGTCTGGCGGTTGAATCGATGCTGGCAGCCGTCCGCCTCAATGCGCCGTCGGCCGCCACCATCAATCAGGTGATGATCGGCCGGCAGCTGGCCCAGCGTCACGCCATCGCCGCCGTCGAGTATGCGATGGAGATGGCGGGCGGCGCCGGCTTCTACCGCTCGGCCGGTTTGGAGCGCCGCTTCCGCGACATCCAGGCGGCCCGCTACCACCCGCTGCAATCGGGGCCTCAGGCCGAATACGCCGGCGCCATGGCGCTTGGACTGCCCATCGAGCAGGTGTTCTAGGCTCGCCACCCGTCATCCCGGACGCGATGCGCGCATCGCGATCCGGGACCTGCACCCTCAATACGACCTTGGCAACCCCAGCACGTGCTGCGCCACGTAGGCCAGCACCATGTTGGTGGAGATCGGCGCAGTCTGGAACAGCCGCGTCTCGCGCCACTTGCGCTCGATGCCGTATTCGCGCGCGAAGCCGAAGCCGCCGAACGTCTGCAGGCAGGCCTCGGCTGCATGCCAGGCGGCATCGGCGGCCAGCATCTTGCCCATATTGGCCTCCGCGCCGCAGTCGCGCTTGGCCTCGAACAGGGCGCAAGCCTTGCGCACCATCAGCTCGGCGGCGGCCGTCTCGGCATGCGCACGCGCGATCGGGAAGGCGACGCCCTGGTTCTGGCCGATCGGCCGGCCGAACACCACGCGCTCCTTGGCGTAGTCGCTGGCGCGGCGGACGAAGAAGCGCGCGTCGCCCAGGCACTCCGAGGCGATCAGGATGCGCTCGGCGTTCATGCTGTCGACGATATACTTAAAGCCCTTGCCTTCCTCGCCGATCAGGTTTTCGGCCGGCACTTCGAGGTTGTCGAAGAACACCTCGCAGGTGTTGTGGTTGATCATGGCGTCGATCTTGCGGATCTCGACACCCTTGACCTTGCCTTGGCCGTTCGCCTCACGCAGGTCGACCAGGAACACCGACAGCCCGTCCGAGCGCTTCCGCACCTTGTCGGTGGGCGTGGTGCGCGCCAGCAGCAGCATCAGGTCGGAATGCAGTACGCGGCTGGTCCACACCTTCTGGCCGTTGACGACGTAGCGGTCGTTGCCCTTCTTGTCTGCGCGCGTCTTGAGCTGGGTGGTGTCGGAGCCGGTGGTCGGCTCGGTCACGCCGAACGCCTGCAGGCGCAGCGTGCCGGCGGCGATGCCCGGCAGGTACTTCTTCTTCTGCGCCTCGCTGCCGTGCCGCAGCACGGTGCCCATGGTGTACATCTGCGCGTGGCAGGCAGCCGCATTGCAGCCGCTCTCGTGGATGGTCTCGAGAATGGCGCAGGCAGCCGACAGCGGCAGCCCTGCACCCTCGTACTCCTCCGGGATCAGCGCGCCGAGATAGCCGCCCTCGGTGAGCGCGGCGACGAACTCGGCCGGATAGGCCTCCTCGTGGTCGAGCTTCAGCCAGTACTCGTTGGGAAACCGCTCGCAGACGCGCTTCACGCCGTCGCGGATCTCGGACCAGCCGGGGTCCAGGGGAATGGAAACGCCATCGGTGCTGTTGGTCATGAGGTCGGGTTCCAAGGCTCGCCGAAGCGATAGCGAACTCGCGCTGTCTTGGCCAGATGGTTCGAGGCGCCCCCCGCCCGCATACTCCTGCCAGTCGCACGCGGCGCCGGTCTCATGTAGCTTTGCGCCATGCTTCAGCCACCCCGCCGCGTACTTCCCGTTATCATCATCTCGCAGCTGGCCGGAACCTCCTTGTGGTTCGCCGGCAATGCGGTGCTGGCTGACCTGCAGCGCAGCCTGGCGCTGCCGGACAGCTTCCTGGGCCACATGACGGCCGCCGTACAGCTCGGCTTCATCGCCGGCACGCTGGTATTCGCCGTGCTGGCCATCTCGGATCGCTACTCGCCGCGCGCCACCTTCCTCGTCTGCGCGCTGCTCGGCGCGGCCTGCAACGCCGTCACGTATTTTCTCGAGGGGAGCGCCGCGCTGCTGATCACGGCGCGCGTCGGTGTCGGGTTCTTCCTGGCCGGCATCTATCCTGTCGGCATGAAGATCGCCTCGGGGTGGTATCGACAAAACCTAGGCATGGCACTCGGCTTTCTGGTCGGCGCCCTGGTGCTCGGCACCGCGCTGCCGCACCTCATCAGGGGAATGGACCAATCGCTGCCATGGCAAACGGTGATGCTGAGCGTGTCGGCGATCGCCGCGCTGGGCGGGCTGCTGATGTATGCCCTGGTGCCCGACGGCCCGTTCCTGGTTGCGGCGGCGAAGTTCGACCCGAGGTCGTTGGCGACCATCTTCAGGTCGTCCGGCTTCAGGGCCTCGTCCTTCGGCTACTTCGGGCATATGTGGGAGCTGTACGCGTTCTGGGCCTTCGTGCCGCCCCTCCTTGTCGCCTACGCGGCCCGCACCGCCGACGCGAGCTTCAACATCTCGCTGCTGTCGTTCGCCGTGATCGCCGCGGGGGCGATCGGCTGCGTTGTCGGCGGATATCTTTCGCTCCGGATCGGCAGCGCCCGGGTGGCCTTCGTGCAGCTCTTTGCATCGGGCCTGTGCTGCCTCGCGTCACCACTTCTGTTCTACGCGGCGCCCGCGCTGTTCCTGCCGTTCCTGCTGTTCTGGGGCGTGGTCGTGGTCGGTGACTCGCCGCAGTTCTCGGCGCTGAACGCACGCCACGCGCCTGCCGATCAGGTGGGATCGGCCCTGACGATTGCCAACTGCATCGGCTTCGGCATCTCGATCGTCAGCATCCAGCTACTGAATCAAACGGCCAGCGCCATCCCGGCGCACTACCTATTCCTGCTGCTCGTGCCGGGCCCGATCTTCGGCCTGTGGTCGCTGCGCCCATTGCTATCCAGGGACGCGTGAGACCGCACGCCGTCGCTTACTTCGGTTGCCTGGACAGCTCCGTGCAGGACGCGATGCGCGAAGCCGACGACAAATGCAGATAGCAGATCTCCATTCGGTCAGGCCCAAGCATTGTGGCCATGTCATAGCCGTCGTCGTCGACCATGTAGATCGCACCGGAGCGCGATATGACGGCGATGACGGTCTCGCTGTGGCGCGCAGATGAGAATGTTCCGGAGAAGCGGCGACCATCCTGCTTGTCGATCACCAGCGTGAAGGGAACGCTCGTCATCCGGGGCTCGCCTGCCTTCTGCTCAGGATGATGCGGGGTGCCACCCAGCACGATCGATTGGCTCTCTCCTTTCCATGTGCCACGCAGGTCGGGAACTGCGTTATCGGCCGCAGCAGGGGTCGCGAGGGCTACGAGCATTACGATCCAGGCATATTTCGACATGGGCGGCTTTCCTCCGGTGATGTCTTCTGGGCCGCAGCATTGCAGCGGACCACTTCGCAAGCGAGGTCCTGAAGGTGTCGTCCCGCATCCTTACGGCAGATTAATTCGGACACTGAAAATAGACGCGTCGCCGGTAATCGTTGCCTGCAATCGTCGCCGAGCTGCTGGTCACGCGATTCGCCATCGCTCGTGGAACCCGACGCCGCGCGTCCACGCGTCAGCGCGCGAAGGCCCAGTAATGGACCGGGTTGTCTGGGCACTCCAGCGGCCCGCACTGCAGAAAGGTCGTCAACGCATTGAGCGCGATGATACCGATCGCCGCCCAAGCCAGCCCGTACTGCAAGTGGCGTGACAGTGGCTGCACGGGTGATGTCGGTCGCGGCACCAGCAGCAGGATGGCGGTGCCGAGGATCACCGCGGCGAACAGCAGGAACGACCACGTATAGAGATGCAGCCCGAACAGCGGCGCTCCATACGAGCCGGTACCCGGGCTGATGTGCAGCATAACTTGTCGTCCTGCCACCGCCATCCCGAACAGTGCCGCCAGCAGCATGATGCCATAGGATGAAGGCTGCGGGCCGTAGCGCAGGTTCAGCAGCAACCCGAACGCCACGCCGGCAATCGCCACGCGCTGCAGGAGGCACAACGGACACGGCAGGTCGTGTCCCGCGAACTGGTCCACATAGGCGATCAGGAGCACCATGATCAGGCCGGCGAGCCCTGCGGCGTTGAGAAGCTCGGCGATATCGAACCGCTGCCTGGGCATCAGAAATCCAGGTCGAGCGGATCGGTGAGATGGTGGTTGAACCAGGCCACCGACAGCACTGCGGCCAAGGCGAACACGGCAACGCCGGCCCGGCGGTTGCCGCACCAGGCGAGCCCCATGGCGATCGCCATCAGCAGGAACAGGAGAGATGTCATGCGGAGCCTTGGAGCCGTCGCCTGGCACGTTTGCCCGCTGACAGCGTAATGCACGAGGAGCTATGGGAGCGTGTAGGAATTGCCTACCGTTTTAGCCAAAGGCGACCCTCCCGACCGAAGATTCACTCTCCGGTCGGCCGCGTCATCCCCAGCTTGAACTTCAACGCTCCGCCGCACTGCGCGCACGCCAAGCCCGGAATGATTTCAGGAACCAAGTAGTCCGGCCCCGCCGCCGCAATAAGCGCGTCGACGTCGAATTCGACGAAATGCCCGCAGCCCGGCAGTTCGCAGTGACCATCAAGCGCAAGGTTGCGCTGTTTGATTGCTTCGAGTGTCCAGGTCGTCAGCCGTTCCGGCCGATCATCTTGCTGCGACGACATGGGATCCAACCGCTGTCAGCGCCCCGTGTACTTGGGTTTGCGCTTCTCGTTGAAGGCGTTGATGCCCTCCTGCCGGTCCTCGGTGACGACCGTGCGGTTATAGGCCTCGATCTCGAACGCGTAGCCGGTAGCTCGGTCCGTCTCGGTCGCCTTGTCGAGCGACTTCTTGGCCTGCCGCACCGACACCGGAGCGTTGGCGGCGATGCGCGCCGCCAAC
>Ga0209813_10000457_pt1 | contig 9883 bp, 10 predicted proteins | sample EndMethybrTD3033_FD_187596 | JGI IMG/M metagenome (GOLD analysis project Ga0209813, IMG submission 187596) | Populus endosphere microbial communities from Tennessee, USA - Endosphere MetaG P. TD hybrid TD303-3 (SPAdes) (version 2) | ecosystem: Host-associated > Plants > Roots > Endosphere... | reverse complement strand
TCTATGGCGTGGAAGCCGACGGCATGCTGCAGATCGGTGAGCACCTGCGCCTGAACGGCGCGGTGAACTACCTGAAGACGAAGGTCATCAGCGCCGCGGTCATCAGCATCCCCGGCTATACCGCGGTGCCCACCGCCATCGCCGGCAGCGAACTGGCCTATTCGCCGCGCTGGTCGGGATCGGTCGGCGCTGCGGTCAAGCTGCCGGTGCCCGAATCGCTGGGCAAGATCCAGCTGGGCGCGACCTATCGCTTCCAGTCCAGCTACCAGAGCGCGGCGCCGACGATCACCAAGGTGCGCAACACGCCGGTCAAGCAGGTCGATCTCGACCTGACTTGGGACAGCGGCCGCAATGTGGAGCTGGGCCTGTTTGTCACCAACCTGACGAAGCAGTTCACCGTCGTCACCGTCAACGGCGTGCGCGACCTGCTGGGCTTCGATTCGTGGCAGGTCGGCCAGCCGCGCATGTTCGGCGCCCGCCTGCGCGTGAAGTTCCGCCAGGACTGATCCGCCCGGCGAGATCTACCGGCAACGTGAGGGGGCATTCGCATGGGATGCCCCCTTTTTGCCATCGCCAGCCCACCGCCGGTGCATCGGTATGCACTTGCGGCAAGGCCGGTTTCGCGCCGATAGTCGGGCGGAATACCGGCAGGTCGCCCAGAGAGGCCGCCGCAGGGCAGGAGATGGAACGTGGATTTTTCGCTGACGCAGGACCAGCAGGACATTCGTGAGGCGGTGCTGCGGCTCTGCGCGCAGTTCACCGACGATTACTGGCTGGAACACGATCGCAGCGGCGAGTTTCCCTTCGAATTCCACAAGGCCATGGCCGAGGCCGGCTGGCTGGGCATCGCCATGCCGGAAGCGGTCGGCGGCGCGGGGCTGGGCATCACCGAAGCTGCCGTGATGATGCAGGCGGTGGCGGAATCGGGCGGGGCGATGAGCGCGGCCTCATCGGTCCACGGCGTCGTTTTCGGGCTGGAGCCGGTCGTTCAGTTCGGCACGCCCGAGCAGCAGCAGCGCATGATCCCGCCGATCATCGATGGGCGCGAGAAGATGTGCTTCATGGTGACGGAGCCCAACACCGGGCTGGACACCACCAGCCTCAAGACTCGCGCGGACAAGGTCGAAGGCGGTTACCGCGTCAGCGGCGAGAAGATCTGGATCACCAACGCCCATGTGTCCGATCGCATGCTGCTGATCGCCCGCACGACGCCGCTGGAAGAAGTGAAGCGCAAGACCGAAGGGCTGACGCTGTTCTACACGAAGCTCGACCGCGAAAACATCGAGCATCGCCTGATCCCCAAGATGGGCCGCCACGCGGTGGGCTGCAACATGGTCTTCATCTCGGACCTGTTCATCCCCGAGGAGGACCGCATCGGCGCGGAGGGCGAGGGTTTCCGCATCCTGCTGAAGGGCCTCAACCCCGAACGCATCCTGCTGGGTGCCGAAGCCGCCGGCATCGGCCGCCTGGCGATCGACCGGGCATCCCGCTATGCCCGCGAACGCGTGGTGTTCGGGCGGCCCATCGGCATGAACCAGGGCATCCAGCATCCGCTGGCCAAGGCGTGGATGCAGGTCGAGGCGGCCAGCCTGATGGCGTTCAAGGCCGCGACGATGTTCGACCGGGGCGAGGAATGCGGGGTGGAGGCGAACATGGCCAAGTACCTGGGCGCCGAGGCCGGGTTCGAGGCGTGCCAGACCGCGATGATGTCGATGGGCGGCATGGGCTATGCCCAGGAATACCACATAGAGCGCTACTTGCGGGAGATCTTCGTGCCGCGCATCGCGCCGGTCAGCCCGCACCAGGTGATGAACTTCATCGCCGAAAAGGCGCTGGAACTGCCGCGGAGCTATTGACCATGGATCACCAGCCCATCTCCGCCCGTTCCTGGCTGTTCGTCCCTGGCGACAGCGAGAAGAAGATGACCAAGGCGATGGACAGCGCCGCGGACATCGTGCTGCTCGACCTGGAAGACGCCGTCGCGCCCGAGAGCAAGCCGGCGGCGCGCGTTTCGGTGCACGATTTCCTGGCCGCCAACCCGGCGCAGCGCGCGCGGCTGTGGGTGCGGATCAATCCGTTCGACGGCCCGCACACCCTGGCCGACCTCGCGGCAATCGTCCCCGCGCGGCCCGGCGGGATCATGCTGCCCAAGGTCTATGGCCGGGCCGAGGTGGAAAAGCTGGACCACTGCCTGTCGGCGCTGGAAGTGGCGAACGGCATCGCGGAAGGCTCGACCCCGGTGATCGTCCTGGTCACCGAGACGGCGGAGGCGATGTTCCGCACCGGCGACTACAAGGGCGCACCGCGCGTCGTCGCGCTGACCTGGGGGGCGGAAGACCTGGCCGATGCGCTGGGCGCCGCCGGCAACCGGACCGAGGACGGCAGCTATGGCTTTACCTACGAACTGGCGCGCAGCCTGACACTGCTGGGCGCGGCGGCGGCGGGGGTGACGGCCATAGACACGATATCGGCCGATTTCCGCGATCTGGAGACCCTGCGCCTGCGGGCGGAAAAGACCCGGCGCGAGGGCTTTCGCGGCATGCTGGCGATCCACCCGGCGCAAGTCGACGTCATCAACGCGGCCTTCACGCCGACCGAGGCGGAGATCGCCGAAGCGCAGGAGATCGTCGATATCTTCGCCGCCAACCCCGGCGTGGGGGCCATCGGCTGGAAGGGTGGGATGCTCGACCGGCCCTATCTCTCGCGCGCGCAGCAATTGCTGAAGCTGGCGGGGCGGGGGTAGGCACCACTCTGCTTCGTCATTGCAGCTACGCTGCTTCGTCATTGCGAGGGGCGTCAGCCCCGCGGCAATCCAGGGCGTCACGTGCCGCCCTGGATTGCTTCGCTGCGCTCGCAATGACGAGCTACAGGTGGGTCTGACCGACCCTTAGAAGCTGGCGCTCAGCGAGAACACCACGGTGCTTCCGGCGATCGACGTACCGTTCTTCGACGACTGGAAGCCGCCGTTGAGGCCGCTGATATAGGCCGATTCCGAACGCGAGATGTCGGTGTCGATATAGGACACGCCCAGCGTCAGCGGGCCGACCGCGGCTTCGGCGCCGAACATCCAGTCCAGGTACTTGCCGGTGGGGGCAAGGCTGGTGCCGTTGGGGCCAAGGCCGGGGTTGCCGTTCGAATAGCCGAGGTGCGCCTTCACCTTGAGCGGCGTTTCGGGGATGCCCATGCTGGCGTCGCCCCAGATGTACAGGTTGTCCTGCTTCTGGCCGTTGCTCTGCGGGGTGTTGCTGAAGTTGCCCAGCGCTTCCTGCTTGGGCGCATAGGCGACACCCGCCAGCACGCTGACCGGACCGGTCGTGGTGCTGAGCTTCACGTAAGGTTCGGCGAAGTCGGTGTTCGAAAGGCCGCCCGGATACATGTACCAGGTCAGGCCGACGTCGAGCGTGACGCCGCCCAGATCCTTGGCGTAACCGCCGTAGATGTCGAGTTCCATGTTCGAACCGCCGAACGTGCCCCAGCCGGAAAGGTTGGAGCCCCAGGTGCCGGCATAGAGGCCGCTTTCGTGCGTGACGGTGACACCGCCCTGCACGGCCATTTCCTTGTCGGACTGGGAGACACCGCGGAAGCGGTAATCGCTGACGAGCGCAACGGAGCCGGTAACCGTCAGCGGGCCGGAGGCTTCTTCTTCTTGCGCGAATGCGGGAGTCGCCACGGAGAGGGTGGCGAGAACGGCAAGCATTGTTTTTTTCATGGAACATTCCCTCATGTTTGAAGAATGTTCCTCCTGCGCTCCGCCCCCGCCGCTCGATCTTATCCTAGAAGGGGGATAATTGGCTGGCGACGTAAGGCGGAGCGCCTTCTGCCTAGCGCACCAGTCGTGCTGCAGAATTGCCCGTGTGTGACAAAGTGTTGCCCGCTCATTTGGCGGGCAGGGCCTCCGCCAGCAGGGCCGCCGCCTCGGCGCTCGTCCAGTCGTGCGCCCCGACATAGCGCCACACCTCGCGCCCCTGCGCGTCGTAGAGGATCGTCGTCGGCAGGGTGCCGGCCTCGTAGTGGAAGGCGAGGTCGTTCTTTGGATCGAGCCAGGGTTCCAGGTTCCCGAGCCCGCGCTCGGCCAGGAACGGCGCGACCTTTTCGGTCTGCTGCATGTCCTGCGACACGGTCAGCACCCTGATCCTGCCGGCGCCGGCCAGCTTGTCGAGCATCGGCAGCTCGACCACGCAGGGCGCGCACCAGGTAGCCCAGAGGTTGACCAGCAGCGGCTTGCCGGTGAGCGACGCCATCGGCAGCGACTTGCCCGCCTGGTCGGTCAGCGTCAGGTCGGGCAGGCGGCTGCCCTTGCGGCTGCGGTCGAGCTTGTCCTGCGACGCTCCCGCCGGAGCCGACGCGCTCGCGGACGGCTGCGGTTGCGCGGAACCGCCGCTTTGCCTATCGCAGCCGCCCAGGATCATGGGGCCCAGCAGGGCGCAAGCGAGGACGGCGGTTTTGAGCGACCGGGATACAGGCAAGACGGAAGAGATCGGCAAGGCGGGCTCCAATTCCATGTGGGGCGGACGGTTCGCGCAAGGGCCGTCTTCGATCATGCGCGAGATAAATGCCTCGATCCCCTTCGACAAGGCGCTGTGGCGGCAGGACATCGCCGCGTCCAGGGCGCATGTGGCGATGCTGGGCGCGCAAGGCATCGTCTCGGCCGAGGACGCTGCTGTTATCGCCGCCGGCCTGGACACGGTCGCGGGCGAATACGAAGCGAACGGGGTGCCAGAGGACTGGGACCTCGAAGACATCCACATGACCACCGAAAGCCGGCTGGCCGAACTGATCGGCCCCGCCGCCGGGCGTCTCCACACCGCGCGCAGCCGCAACGATCAGGTGGCGACCGATTTCCGCCTCTGGGTGCGCGATGCGATGGACCAGGCCGAGGCCGGGCTGGTGGAGCTGCAAAAGGCGCTGGTGACGCGCGCGGGCGAACACGCGGGCAGCATCATGCCCGGCTTCACCCACTTGCAGACCGCGCAGCCGGTGACGCTGGGCCATCACCTGATGGCCTATTACGAGATGACCGCGCGCGACCGCTCGCGCTTCGTCGCCGCCCGCGCGCGGATGAACCGCTGCCCGCTCGGCTCGGCGGCGCTGGCGGGCACCGGTTTTCCCATCGACCGGCAGGCGACGGCGGCCGCGCTCGGTTTCGACGGGCCGACGGCCAACAGCCTCGATTCGGTGTCCGACCGCGATTTTGCGCTCGATTACCTGATGGCGGCGGCGCAATGTTCGCTCCACCTGTCGCGGCTGGCTGAAGAGTTCATCATCTGGGCCAGCCAGCCCTTCGGCTTCGTCGCCTTGCCCGATAGCCTGTCGACCGGCAGCTCCATCATGCCGCAGAAGAAGAACCCCGACGCGGCCGAGCTGGTGCGCGGCCATTCGGGGCGGATCGTCGGCTGCCTGACCGCGCTGATGGTGACGATGAAGGGCCTGCCGCTTGCCTATTCGAAGGACATGCAGGACGACAAGCCGCCGGTGTTCGAAGCCGCGGGCCTGCTGGCGCTGTCGATCGCGGCGATGACCGGCATGGTCGCCGAGACCACGTTCCGCACGACGCGCATGCGCGCGGCCGCCGAGCTGGGCTATGCCACCGCCACCGACCTTGCCGACTGGCTGGTGCGCCAGGCGAACATCCCGTTCCGCGAAGCGCACCACATCACCGGCGCGGCGGTGAAGCTGGCCGAAAGCCGGGGCGTCGCGCTCGACACGCTGCCGCTGGCCGATCTCCAGGCCATCGACGCGCGGATCGACGATCGGGTCTATGCCGCGCTGTCGGTCGAGGCGTCGGTCGCGGCGCGCGCCAGCCATGGCGGAACCGCGCCGGAACAGGTAAGGCTGCGCATCGCCGAGGCGCGCCTTGCATTGGGCTTGGCTGCCCTGGGCACGGAGTAACCGACGATGCGCGTCCTCGCCTGCCTTGGCCTGAGCCTGAGCCTGATCGGGGCGCTGGCCGCCTGCGGGCAGCGCGCGGACCTCAAACCCGGGCCGGGCCGCCAGCTGCCGGTCGCGCCTTATGGCCGCGAGGAGCCGCGCTCGGTCGAGGGGCTGCTCCAGACCCCGCCGCAGGCCGCGCCCGAACGCAGCATCGAACTGCGAAAGCGGTCCGAGGAACGCGCGGACGATCCGTTCGACCTGCCGCCGCAGGAATAAGCCCGCCGAAGTCGCGACGACGATCACAACTGGAATTCGATGACGTTGCCTTGAAAACCTTCGTCATTGCGAGCGGCGAAGCCGCGCGGCAATCCAGGGCCCCACGCACCGCCCTGGATTGCCGCGTCGCTCCGCTCCTCGCAATGACGAGACAAGGCGGGGTCGTCTCACTATCGAGAGCCAAATGGACCATTTCACCTTCACCGATGGCGCGCTTCATGCCGAAGACGTGCCGCTGACCGCCATCGCCGACGCGGTGGGCACGCCCGTCTACATCTATTCGCGCGCCACGCTGACGCGCCATGCCCGCGTGTTCCGCGATGCGCTGTCGGTGCTGCCCAGCGTCCACATCGCCTTCGCGGTGAAGTCCAACCCCAACCTTGCCGTTCTCAAGGTGCTGGCCCGCGAAGGCTATGGCGCCGATGTCGTCTCGGCCGGCGAGATGGAGCGGGCGCTGGCGGCGGGAATCGCCGCCGAAGGCATCGTCTTTTCGGGCGTGGGCAAGACGCAAAGCGAGATGATCCGCGCCGTCGAGGCCGGGATCGGCCAGTTCAACCTCGAATCCGAGGAAGAGGGCGTGGAGCTTGCCGCGCTGGCGGCGGCGCGGGGCCTGACCGCGCGCGCCGCGCTGCGCGTCAATCCCGATGTCGACGCCGGCACCCACGGCAAGATCTCCACCGGCAAGGCGGAGAACAAGTTCGGCGTGCCGTACGACCGGGCGGCGGAGATGTACGCGCGCCTGGCCGCGCTGCCGGGGCTGGAGATGCGCGGCCTTGCCGTCCATATCGGCAGCCAGCTGGCGAAGCTGGAGCCGCTGGAAAGCGCCTTTACCCGCATGGGCGAACTGATGCGCGCCATTCGCGCGGCGGGCGGATCGATCACCCACATGGACCTCGGCGGCGGCATCGGCGTGCCTTACAAGGCGGACGAGACGTTCCCCAGCCCCGAAGCCTATGCCGCCATGGTCGCGCGCGTCACCGCCGACTGGGGCGTGACGCTGATGTTCGAACCGGGCCGGGTGATCGCCGGCAATTCGGGCGTCCTGATGACCCAGGTGGTGCGGGTGAAGCCGGGCGTGACATCGCCTTTCGTCATCGTCGACGCGGCGATGAACGATCTCGCCCGCCCGGCGCTCTACGACGCCTGGCACGATTTCCTGGCGGTGGCGCCTTCGGGGACACGGATGACCGCGCATATCGTCGGGCCGATCTGCGAAAGTTCGGATACTTTCGCCATGGGGCGCGAGATCGATGCGGTGAAGGCGGGCGACCTTGCCGTGTTCCGCACCGCCGGCGCCTATGGCGCGACGATGGCCAACACCTACAACAGCCGCGCGCTGGTGCCCGAGGTGATGGTGGACGGCGCGCGCTGGGCGCTGGTGGCGGACCGCATCGATCCCGCGACGATCCTGGCGGCGGAGCAGGTTCCCGACTGGCTGGAGTAAGGGCGGCCATCTCGGTGTAAACGAGATGCTCTACCAAGTCCGCTCAGCCTGAGCTTGTCGAAGGCCCCGCGCTGCCATAACCCCGCACGATGCCGCTAGACAGCCTCCCCCTCTTCCACCGCATCACCGGCCAGCCGGTAATCGTGCTGGGCGAGGGCGACGCGGCCGAGGCCAAGCGGCGGCTGGTGGAACGCGCGGGCGGGGTGCCGGTGGGCGAGGACGATCCCCACGCCCGGCTGGCATTCGTCGCGCTCGACGATCCCGATGGGGCGGCCGGCCGGCTGCGCGCTCGCGGCCTGCTGGTCAATGTCGTCGACCGGCCGGACTTGTGCGATTTCACCGCGCCCAGCATTCTCGACCGTTCGCCGGTGATCGTCGCCATCGGCACCGGCGGCGCTTCCGCCGGTCTCGCCAAGCAGCTGCGGCTGCGACTGGAGATGCTCCTGCCGCAATCGCTGGGGCTGCTGGCGAGCGGCCTGCGCGATGCGCGGGCGAAACTGCGCGGGCGCTGGCCCAACGCGGGCGAACGCCGCCGCGCCCTGGACGAGGCGCTGGGCGCGGGCGGCATGCTAGACCCGTTGCGCGAAGGCAGCGGCGAGCGGCTCGGCGACTGGCTTCAGGGGCGGGGCGATGCGGGCGCGGGCGGGGTGGTCGAAATCCGCCTGCGCAGCGCCGATCCCGAAGACATCACCTTGCGCGAGGCGCGGCTGCTCGGCTCGGCCGACGTGCTGGCTTACGAGGTGGCTGTGCCCGGCGCGGTGCTGGACCGGGCACGGGCGGACGCGGTGCGGGTGGCGATCGTGCCGGGAGGGCAGGCGCCGGACCATGCGGGACTGGTGGTGGTCCTGCGGGTGTAGTCCTCCCCGAAACGGGGAGGGGGACCGCGACGCGAAGCGGCGTGGTGGAGGGGGCTTGCCCCAAGCGCTGCATCAAGCGGAGAGCCCCCTCCGTCAGCGCTTCGCGCTGCCACCTCCCCGGCTCGGGGAGGATCGGTTATTCACCGTTCGCGCGCCCGATCATCACCTGCAACTGCGCCGTCGCCAGCAGCCGCGCGCGGTCGTCCTGCCAGGCCTCGGCGGTGACGTTCACCAGCCGGCGGCCGGCGCGCACGATATGGCCCACCGCATATGTCCGCTTTGCCAGTCCGCCCCGCAGGAACTGGATCGAGACGTTGACCGGTTTCAGCCGTCCGCCCTGCGCGCCCAGGTGCGTTCGCACCGCGCCCAGCGCCGCGATCTCCAGCATGCCGCCCAGCGCGCCGCCGTGCCAGAAGCCGGGCCGCCCCATCAGGTCGCGGGTGAACTCGCAGGCCAGCACCGGCAGGGCGCCTTCCATGTGGTCGATCTCGTAGCCCAGTCCCAGCGCATAGGGCGGCAGCGTGAAGGCGTCGCTCATGCCTGGTCTCCGCCCAGCAGGATGTAGCTGCCGACGACATGCGCCACCGGATCGTCGGGCGTCTCGTCATAGGCGATGCCGCGAATGAAGGCGAAGGAGCGCGTCAGCCGATAGCATTCGCCGCGCCCGATCACCGTGCGGCCGGGCCGCGCTGCGCGCATGTAGTCGACGCGAAGGTCGACCGTGACGTGCGGCAGGAAAGTGCCGCGTTTCTTCCAGACGGAAATGCCGGTGGCGCTGTCCATCAGGCTGATGATCGGGCCGGAGGCTATGATGCCGGTTTCGACATCGGCGGCCAGCTCCGCCTTCCAGGGCAGCGCCAGTTCGATCCAGTCGTCGCCCTCGGCGTGGAAATGGACGCCCAGCCAGGCGCTGTGGCCCATCTTCGACATGTTGCCGGCTACGGCGCTCATGTCGAAGGCCTGGCCGAAGGGCAGCGGCATGCGCTCGTCGGTAATATCGCTCATGACACCGCTGTGCGATTCGCCGGGCGCGATGACAATCGAAAATGGCGGTCCGTCGAGATCGTTTGGAAATGCGCCTGACGGTGCCGCCACGAAAATCGCTTTCTCACGATTTTCCAAACAGACTCTCAGAACATGCCGCCGGCCAGCCGATCTATCGCGCCCTGCAATATCACGGCGGCGGCGGCCGAATCGATTCGCTCGGCGCGTTTCGCCCGGCTCATGTCCTGATCGATCAGCCCGCGTTCGGCGCCCACCGTGCTCCAGCGTTCGTCCCACAGCAGGATCGGCAGCTCCAGCGCCGCCAGGTTGCGGGCATAAGCCCGGCTGGCCTGGGAGCGCGGCCCTTCCGATCCGTCCATGTTGAGCGGCAGGCCGATGACCACGCCTTTCACGCGCCGTTCGGCGATCAGGGCGGCGAGCAGCGCCTTGT
>Ga0209813_10000456_pt1 | contig 9927 bp, 10 predicted proteins | sample EndMethybrTD3033_FD_187596 | JGI IMG/M metagenome (GOLD analysis project Ga0209813, IMG submission 187596) | Populus endosphere microbial communities from Tennessee, USA - Endosphere MetaG P. TD hybrid TD303-3 (SPAdes) (version 2) | ecosystem: Host-associated > Plants > Roots > Endosphere... | reverse complement strand
GGGCGGAACAGGTCGCCGCCGAGCTGAAGATTATAAGGCGGATCGGCAAAGATCATGTCGATGCAGCCGTCGGGCAGCTTGGCCATTTCCGCGATACAGTCACCGCGCAGCAGGCGGTTTGCCTCGATCGCCGGTGCCGGCGCGAGCGCAACCGCCTTCTTCCGCCGCGGTGCGACGCGTTCCATGACACCCATGTGTGCAACCCCCATATGTTTCGTCCGTCAGCACTGAGTCCTCAGGAGTCTGCCGTCAAGGTCAGGGATTTAGCGGTCGTCGCTGTCAGGATTGCGAGGATGGTGGAGAACGAAGCGGGTAGCCACAACATATTGAGTCATGCGAGTCGCATGAGACTCATCATGGGGTGGTGTGACTCAAAAGACTCAGCGAGGAGGCGGTTCGCACTTTTTTTAGTTAATGGCGCGGCCGAGTCGAAAATCATCCTTCGCTTGACCAACTCATAACCGGATGATTATGAAATTTGCATGACGGAAGTGAAATTCAGAGGCGATCTTGGAGCGAACAGCGATTCACTCTTCAAGGCGCTGTCCGACGGCACGCGACGTGCCCTGCTGGAATATCTGGTGCGCGAAGGGGAACAGAATGTCGTCGCGCTGACGGCCGTGGCCGGCGTGTCGCAACCGATGGTGTCCCGCCATATGGGCAAGCTCAAGCGCGCCGGTCTGGTGACGGCCAGGCGGACGGGGCGCGAAACCTGGTATGCGGCGCGGACCAAGGGGCTGGGGCCGGTGGTGCAGTGGATGGCGATCTATGGTGCGCTCTGGTCACAGCGCTTCACGCCGATGGAACATGCCGGCGACTGAACGGGAACATATCGATAGGAAAAGGGGCGCCATTGGCGCCCCTTCTGTTTTCCGGTCGGTGCGTGCGATCAGCGCAGCGGCGTCCAGGTCTGGGTCTTGCAGAAGAAGGCGATGCAGCCCTGAACCTTGAGCGTGCCGTCGCCATTGCGGCTGACCTTGGACGTATAGCTCTTGCCGCTTTCCGGGTCGTAGATCGTGCCCTTCCAGATATCGCCGGCATCGCTGAAGCCCGACAGCAGGGCAAGGCCGACCAGCGGCTTGGAGCGCAGCGCCGGGTCGGGGTTCTTGATGTCGGTCTGGGGGCGGCCCGGCGTCGGCTTCACGATCTTCTCGATCTTGCCGCAGATGCTCTTTCCGCAGGGTGCGATCTGGACGATCGCCTTGCCATCGACGGTCGACCAGCGGCCGGTGATGGGCTGGGCCGCATAGGCGGGCAGGGCGGCGGTGAAGGCGGCCAGAGCGGCGATGGCGACGCGAGCGCCGGTCTTGATGGTCATGATGCGATCCTCTCCTTTTCGGTTGAGGGTGAGAATAAGGGAGGAAAATGCGGCGCGCCAGCGCTTCGCTTGCAGTTTACGGAAACGGAAAGAGGGGACGCTACGGCAGCGCCCCCTCCTTGCCCTGAAATTTTTTAGAAGGCCGTGCTGATCGAGCAGGCGGCCGGACCCAGGATGACGACGAACAGGGTCGGCAGGATGAAGAGAATCAGCGGCACGGTCATGATCGCGGGCAGGCGGGCGGCCTTTTCTTCCGCGCGCATCATGCGTTCATGGCGGAACTCGGCCGACAGCACGCGCAGCGCGGAGGCGAGCGGCGTGCCATATTTTTCGGTCTGGATCATGGTCGTGACCACGCCCTTGACCGCGTCGAGCTTTACGCGGGTCGCCAGATTCTCAAAGGCCATGCGGCGTTCGGTGAGAAAGCTCAGCTCGATCGCAGTCAGCTGGAACTCGTCACCCAGTTCGGGATAGGCACGGCCCAGTTCGCGGGCGACGCGGCTGAAGGCGGCGTCGACGGTCAGGCCGGCCTCGGCGCAGATGACCAGCAGGTCGAGCGCGTCGGGCAGGCCCTTGCGGATCGCGGCGGAGCGCTTGGCGATCTTGTTGTCGATGAAGATGTCGGGCGCCTTGTAGGCGAGCAGCAGCGCGGCGGCGAAGGCCATGAAGCGCTTGGCACCACCCCATTCGGGATAGATGCCGACCGCATAGAGCAGGATCGCGGCGGTGCTGCCGATCACGATCGGCATGATCATGCGGCCAAAGATGACGGCGACGGCCCAGTCCTTGGACCGGATACCGGCCTGGGCCAGACGGATTTGCGCGTCCTTGAGCTGGTCGTCCTGCAGCACCTTGAGGCTGGTCAGGAAGGACCGCATCTGGTCGGTCGTCTGGTTCTTGTTGACGAGCTTGGCGCGACGCTTGGCGGTCGAGGCGGTGATGCCGGCCTTGAGCTGCTCACGGCGTTCGTTCAGCGCCTTGACCCGCTTGGCCATCGGATCGCGCACGGTCATCACGGCATAGAGCGCGTAGAGGGTGGCGAGCGTGGCCAGTGCGGCAAGCAGCGTGCCGAAATCGGTCGCGGTCATGCCGAACAGGGTGCCGGTGGGGGTAGGGGCGTCCATATCTCTATCCGTTCCCCGTCAAATCTCGAAGTTGATCATCTGCGCCATGATGAAGGCGCCGATGCCCATCCAGCAGAAGCCGCCAATGCCGACGACCTGCATGGTCGAGAGCCCGAAAATGCCCGCCGGATCGGGGGTGAAGAAGGGGTTCATATAGTTGAAGTTGATGTAGCAGATCATGCCGAACACCAGGAAAGGCAGGGCGCCGATAATATAGGCCGACGCCTTGGATTCCGACGACATGGCGCGGATCTTGAGCTTCATCTGGGCGCGCTGGCGCAGCACGGTGGCCAGGTTCTGCAGCGTTTCGGCGAGGTTGCCGCCGGTCTCGCGCTGGATCGCCAAAGTGATGACGAAGAACTGGAATTCCGGCGTGCCCAGGCGATCGGCTGTTTCCTGCAGCGCCTGGTCCATGCTCTTGCCGATCTTGATCCGTTCAGTGATCAGCTTGAATTCCTCGCCGACCGGGCCGGGGATTTCGGTTGATACGATGCCCAGCGTCTCGCCGACCGGCAGGCCCGAGCGCAGGCCACGGGTCAGCAGTTCGAGCGCGTCGGGAAATTTGGCGGTGAACTGGTTGATCCGCTTCTTGATCAGTCGGCCGATCCAGAGATGTGGCAGGCCGAGCCCGGCCGCCAGCCCGACCATCATGGCAAGCAGGAAGGGAAAACCGCGCATCAGCAGGAACAGGGTGGTCAGCAGGAAGACCACCGCGCAGAACGTCATATATTGGCTGAGCGTCCATTTCTTGCCGGTCATGCGGATGCGCTTGGCCAGATTTTCCGGATTGGGGATCAGCGAAACCAGCATCTTGGCTTCGGTGCCGGTTGCCCGGTTGGAAATGGCCTTGCGCATGCGCGCTTCCATCATCGCCTCGGTGGAATCGCTGTGGCGGCCACGGATCAGCGCGACCCGGCGTTTCTGCGCCTTGTCGGGCGAGGGGCCGGCAAAGGCAACCACGACCAGGCCAAGCATGGTCGCGATCAGCACCAAGATCAGAAGGAAATTGCCGTCCATTGCTCGCCCGTTCCCCGTGCGTGAATATGACTGTGCGCCGCCGCCCTAGAGCGGCCCGCGCTTCAGCCTTCCAGTGCCGTCGCCTTGTCCTTGCGGCGCGACGGGATCATGTTCTTGAAGTCGCCGATCTTGCCGAGCAGGGAGTCCCCCTTCTTGGCTGCGGACTTGCCGCCCGCATTGTCGGCTTCATCGCCGGCCAGGCCCATCACTTCGTCCAGCATCGCGGTACAGGCGGCGCCGACCTTGCTGCCCTTGGCGGTTTCCGCCAGCGTCTTGCCGAGCTTGGCCGCCTGGGCACCGATGCGCAGGTCGAACGGCACGATGACATCGACCTTGCGTTCGATCGACTGTTCGAAATCCTTGCGGCTGATTTCAGGCGCGCCAGGATGAACGCGATTGGCGACCACCAGAACGCGCGTCTGCGGCGCGTTCGACCGGAGCCAGGAGAGGATGCGGATCGAGTCCCGCGCCGCCGCCAGGCTGAGTTCCGTCACCACGACGGCCACGTTCACGTCAGTCATCAGGTGGGTATGCTGGATCAACATGTTGCGCGGCAGGTCGATGATGCTGCATTCGAACGCCTGACGGAACTCCTCCAGCAACTGGTAGAATGCGCCGCCATCGGTCATCATCGGCTGGTTGATCGGCGCTTCAGCCGACAGGATCGCCAGCATGTCGCTGGCGCGAACCATGGCGCGTTCGATGAACAGGCCGTCGATGCGGCTGGGATTTTCGATCGCGTCAGTGAGGCCGCGCCCCGGTTCCAGGTCCATCGCCAGCGCATTGGTGCCGAAATGGATGTCGAGGTCGAGCAGGGCGGTCGGGCGCTTCTTCTTCTCGCTCAGCATCCAGGCGAGCGAAGTCGCCATGCTGGAGGCGCCGACGCCGCCGCGCGTGCCGATGACGGCGACGGTCATGTGCGGACGTTCCGGGCCAGCGTCACGCGGGGCGAGGAAGACGGCCTGGGCCTGGGCCAGCGCATCGCGCAACTGATCGGCGCCAAAGGGCTTAAGCAGATAATCCTGGATGCCGCTGGCGACGAGGTCGCGATAGAGGCGTACGTCATTGACCTGGCCCGCCGCGATCACGACGGTGCCGGGTTCGCAGACTTCGGCCAGGCTGTTGATGTCGTTCAGCGGATCGCCGCTTTCCGACATGTCGACGAACAGGATCTGCGGGCTGGCGGTGATCGACAGGCTCTGCACCGCGTTGCGCATGCCGCCCTTGTTCACCTTTTCCGGTGCCCAGCCCATTTCGGACGCGACCGCACGCAGCAGGTCGAAGCTGTGATCGTCGCAGACGAAGGCGTGGAAGGGGTCGCGCTGGCCCACGGAACCATGTTTCCAGGGTGCGTTCATCTTACTGGCCTCCGTTCGAGAGCTGCTTGAGGTCGCCCGAGCCCGTCGGGGGCTTGTCGCGATAGGTGGAAATGGCGCGGTTCGAGGTCGCGGTGCGCAATTCGCTGTCCGTGCTCTGGCCACGAACCAGATCTTCGGGATCGGCAACCATTGCCGCCAGATTGCTGTTCACGCCGCAGCCGAAATTGGACGACGCGCCCAGGCTCATCGGCGTTTCGGCCTTGTTCGACCAGTCGGGGCAGCCGGGAACCGACGCGGTGGTGCGGCGGACGACCAGACGGATGGTGCCTTCGGGGGCGGAGCCGGCGGCGGCCGAACTGTCCTGGCCCAGCAGCATGCCATGGCGAGCGACGACATTGGCGATGTCTTCGCCAAGGTCGGGGCTGTAATAGCCCGCATCGGTCACGATCGCGACCCGATCACCATAACCGAGCTTGATCGTGGCAAACCAGTCGTCGAGGCGCGCGGCTTCGGCGGGCGCCAGGCGAGCGCCGCCGGCCTGCACGTCGAAGGTGTAGCTGGTATAGCTGACGACCGGCTGGTGGACCGAGTCCACGCCGCGGTTGGTGGTGTCGGTCGAGCAGGCCGCGAGCGGCAGCGCCAGAAGGGCCAGGGTGCCGAGGCGGACGATGCTCTTGTAGGACTTGGAGGTCATGTCTTTCGTCCTTCCGTCAGAAGCTGAAGCCGGGGGTCGCGCCGCCCGACTTGCCGGAGGAGCGGCTTTCTTCGCGGGCCGCGAGGGCGGGCGCGGCGATCGATGCCTGCGGGCCGGGCGTGGGCGCGACGGGCGAACCGGGCGCACGGGTCGGCATATTGGGCAGGGCGCCGCTGACGCCGTCATGAGTTTGTTCGAGGAACAGGCCCTGGCCGACATTGGCATTGCGGAAGCCGTCGGTCGGCAGGCGGATGTCGGACGCGTTGACCGGCTTCACCAGATAGGGGGTGACGACGATCACCAGTTCGGTCTCGCTCCGCTGGAAGCTGCGCGACTTGAACAGGCTGCCCAGGATCGGGACATTGCCCAGGCCCGGCACCTTGTTGATCGTGTTGCCGGTTTCATTGTTGAGCAGGCCCGCGATCATGAAGCCCTGGCCCGAGCCCAGTTCCACCGTGGTTTCGGCGGTGCGGCTCTTGAGCGCAGGAACGGAGCTGTTCACGCTGAAGTCGAGGCTCGACACGGTCGGCCGGACGCGCAGCGAGATGCGGCCATCGGCCAGCACGGTCGGGGTAAAGGCCAGTTGCACGCCATATTGCTTGAACTGGATGCTGTTGCCCGACGACGGGCCGTTATTGACCGTGTAGGGATATTCGCCACCGGCCAGGAAGCTGGCGGTTTCGCCCGACAGCGCCGTCAGGTTCGGCTGGGCCAAAGTGGTTGCCAGGCCGCTGGATTCGGCGAGATCAAGTGCGCCGGCGATGTCCATGCCGAACAGGCGGGCAACGCCGCCGAGGCTGTAGGAGCCATCGCTAGGGGTGGAGAATGCCCATTCGGCAGGCTTGGTGATCAACCCGGTGGTCGTATCAATTTCCGGCTTGGTGTAGGTCGAGAAAGCCCGGCCGCCGCCACCAATGAAGCCCAGATTGCCGCCGCTGCGGTCGGCGCTGGCGAAGTTGGTGCCGATCTTGTGGCCGACATCCTTGCTGACTTCGGCGATCTTGACCTGCAGCATGACCTGAAGCGGGGTCGCCATCAGCAGGCGGCTGACCACGGTCACGTCCTTGCCGACGAAGGCCTGGGTCAGGCGTTCGGCTTCGGCCGCGTCCTCGGGCGCCTTGATCGTCCCGGTCAGCAGTACCATGCCGTTCATCTTGTTGACGGCGATGTTGGCACCCGGCATCGCCAGGCGCAGCATGTCGTCGATGGTGGTCAGGTTGTTGCCGACGCGAACAGTGCCGGAAAACAGCACCTTGCCGTTGCCGGCTGTCACGAAGACGGTGGTTTCCCCCGGCTTCTTGGCGATCAGGTAAAGCTGGTTGTTCGAGCGGACATGGACATCGACGACATCGGGATTGGCGATGACGACATCGGACATCTTGGCCGGCAGGTTGACGACCTTGCTGCCGCCGACCGACATCAGGATCGCATTGTCCTGATCGGCCGCAGGGGCGGCATTGAGGGCCGTGGTGGGCGCCGCGACGGCGGCCAGGGCCAGGCCGAGCGCGATCGCCGGGGCGGCGAGCGGACGAGCCGCCTTGTGCCGCGCGAGCATCTGGTAAGCGTTCATCTTACTTCCCCCCGACCGGAACTTCGGTCACACTGGTGCCGCGGGCGATGCGGACGGTCGGCCCCTTGAAGACGGCCGTGCCGACCGGCGCGCCACCCGGCGCGGCCATGGCGGGCATGGCCGCATCAGGCTTGGCCGGGACGCTGCTGCGCTGGTAGCGCGACACGTCCGCACCCGTGGAATAGGTGGAGCCGCGATCGACCGGACGGGCCGCGATCTTGGCAATGATCGACTTTTCCGAACCCGGATTGGTGCCATCGGGCAGGTCGACGTCCGAGCCGGCAATGGCAGCATCGAGATCCGACGCGGTGTCGGCGATCGAACGCAGCGACAGCGACAGCGAGCCGATGGTCTGCGACACGGCGATCTTTTCCGCAATCTTGGGCGTCACTTCGAGCGTGACGTTGGAGTAGGTCTGGACGACCGGTTTGCCATCGGGGCCGAGCGCATCGGTGCGCTGGTCGGTGGCGAGCACGCGCAGGTTGCGCAGGATCGTTTCCGAGACCTTGAGCGGAGCGCCATCGCCGCCGCCCGAGACCGTCTGGGTCAGCACCAGGTCGATGCGGTCGCCAGGGAAGACGAAGCCGGCAACCGCATTCTGGGCCGAGACCGGCACGGTGACGGCGCGCATACCCGGACCGAGCGCGGCGGCCAGGAAGCCGCGGTCACCCGGACGGATAACGGCGCCCTGGGTCAGCGGCTGGCCAGCGGTGATCGCATTGCGCACGACGCTGCCTGCAAGCTTGAGCGGATCGGCCTGGCCCTTGAGATAATAGGCCGCCTCGATCAGATCCTTGGGCCAGGGCTGGAAGCGGAAGCTTTCCGCGTCCAGGATGGTCCCCACCGGCAGGGCCTTGGTCGCCACCAGAACATGCGGCTGGTCCGCCTCGTTCGGCATAGCGGCCGCGTTCACCTGCGGCGTAGATGAAGAACTCAGCATGCTGCGCGCAAGCAAGGCTGTAGTGACCGCTATGATTAGCGCCCCCACCAGCAGCACGATCTTCTTAGCATCCATGACGAAACTCGCCTTTCTCAAATGGGCGGCCTGCCCCCAGGGGCCCAATCATCACGCAAATTGGTTAAGATATCGTTCGCCAAGTAACCAAAGGGCGGCGATCGATATGGCTACGCCGTAGGGTATTTCGGGTTGGCCCTGTTTCCGGCGGAGACGATGGTGGATCACCGTGACGATCGTCACGGCCCCGCCCAGAATCGCCATCAGCATCAACAGGGTCAGCACCGCCTGCCACGGAAACCACAGCGCCAGCGCGCCGAGCAGCTTCACATCGCCCCCGCCCATCATGCCGAACGCGAACAGCGCGGCGAACAGGACGAAGACCAGCAGGCCGACCAGCAACTGCACCGCCATGCCCGGCCAGAGCGGCAGGCCGCAGGCGATCCACCATAGTGGCGCCAGGGCGGCGACGCCCAGGTTCAGCCGGTTGGAGATGATGCGCGCGCGCAGGTCCGTGATCGCGGCTGCGATCAGCAGAATGCCCAGTGCGGCGATCAGCGCCAGTCTGAAATATTCCCCCAACATGAGGGTCAGGCACTAGACCATATGGCTTACCAAACCGTAACCATGGCCCATGGATTCGCCGATCTTCCCGTCGCCCGCCCTTGACCGTCGCGCCTGGCCAATGGGTGGCCAGCTCGATTATTGGCAGGCCCCCGACGGCTGGCCGATCCGCCGCTATCGGCTGGGCGCTGGCACCCGTGGCCGGATGCTCATCCTCAACGGTCGCGGCGATATGATCGAGAAATATCTGGAGGTGATCCACCACTGGGCGCAGCGGGGCTGGGCGGTGACCAGCTTCGACTGGCGGGGGCAGGGCGGATCGGGCCGGCTGACGGATGATCCGCTGTGCGGCCATATCGACGACTTCGCCCGGTGGATTGGCGATTTGCGCGCGCTTTCAAATGATTGGCGCGCGGAGGGCAGCGGTCCGACGGTCATGCTGGGGCACAGCATGGGCGGGCATATGCTGCTGCGGGCGCTGGCCGAGGGGCTGCCCGAACCGGATGCGGCCGTGGCGGTGGCGCCGATGCTGGGGCTGCATACAGCCCCGCTGCCGCGCTGGCTGGCGGTGGCGATCGCCAATGTCATGTGCGCGATCGGGCAGGGGGAAAAGCGGGCCTGGACGCAGAAGGAAGAGAGCGAGCGGCAGCGTCAGATGCGGCAGAAGCGGCTGACCCATGATCCCGATCGCTATGCCGATGAAATCTGGTGGCGGGACCATAGCCGGGACATCGCGCTGGGGCCACCGAGCTGGAACTGGGTACGGCTGGCGCTTGAGTCGACTCAGGTGCTGGAGGCCGGAAATGGGCCGGAGCGAATCGCGACGCCGACCCTGGTCCTGGCCGCCTGTCGCGACCAGTTGGTATCGACGCCGGCGATCCGGCGGATCGCGGCGCGCTTGCCCGATGCCCGACTGCATGTCTATGGGCGCGAGGCCGCGCATGAAATCCTGCGCGAGCTCGACCCGGTGCGGCTCGATGCGCTGGGGCGGATCGACCGTTTCCTGGATGAGGTTGCCCGTTGAACAGGCCCGATATCGTGATTGTCGGTGGCGGGATTGCGGGCGCCAGCCTGGGCACGGCGCTGGCGGAAACGGCACGGGTGCTGATCCTGGAGATGGAAGACAGCGCCGGCTATCATGCGACGGGGCGATCGGTCGCCTTCTGGGAAGAAACCTATGGCGGGCCGGTGGTCCAGCCGTTGACCACGGCTTCGGGCAGGCTGCTGGAGTCGCCGGATCCCGATTTCTTCGATGGTTCCTTTTTGTCGCCGCGCCGCACGCTGCATATCGGGCGGGCGGGGGATGAGGGGCTGCGCGACGCGCTGCTGGCCGATTTTGCCGGGGCGGTCGAATTGCAGCCGGTGG
>Ga0209813_10000454_pt1 | contig 9956 bp, 12 predicted proteins | sample EndMethybrTD3033_FD_187596 | JGI IMG/M metagenome (GOLD analysis project Ga0209813, IMG submission 187596) | Populus endosphere microbial communities from Tennessee, USA - Endosphere MetaG P. TD hybrid TD303-3 (SPAdes) (version 2) | ecosystem: Host-associated > Plants > Roots > Endosphere... | reverse complement strand
ACACCATCTCGCCGACGCTCGGGAAGTACTTCTTGCACTCCGACACCTTGACGGGCGTATCGGGGTTCGAGGTCACGACCCTGGCGACCGGCTTCTGCACCGGCTCAGTCTTGAGTTCAGCCTGCTCGACCTTCTCGACCTTCGGCTCGACCGTGCTCTTGGCGGGCTTCGCCTCGGCCTGCTCGATCTTGGTCGAGAACGCCTTGATGCCATCGCAGCTCACCTGCTGCGGCAGGCCGCCCGTCGACACGCCCCAGCCGGAGCTCGTCTCGACCCAGCGGGCGTCGCCGAAGAACCACGAGCCGCTCTTGAATGCGAACGGCTTGTCGCCGGACCAGCACTGGCTCTTGCCGTCGAACCACACCTTGCTGGTCGGATCGAACTGGCGGCCCTGGGCATCCGAGTACTTCGCAGCCGGAGCCGGCTTCTCGACATACTTGACGACCTGCTTGACGACCACCTTCGGCTTCCTGCGGCGAACGACGTACGACTCCTCGCTGCGATAGGCGTTCTGCTGCAGCTGGAACTGGTGCAGGCGGAAGTGGAACCCATGGCCGCCCCGACCGCCCGCTTCGGCGGTGGTGGGGATGAAGGTGCTGGAGGCTGCGGCGATCGTCGTGGCTGCCAGTGCGAGAGAGAGGGTCTTGTTCATTGGAGTTGTCCTTTGGGGTTCGAAGTCTTGTTCAGTGGGTGGATCGTGCCGTAACTGGCCGGTGGCGGCTGTTCCCCGCGGCACAAAGCGGAGAAATTTGCGATTTCCTGTTTTTCGGTTGCGGGTCAGGCCGCGTTGGAGGCCGTCGTCGCTACGCGCCCGGACGCCTTGCCCGTGATCGTCTTGGCGAGGTTGGCGACAAACGCCGCGGTGCGCTCCACGACCAGGTGGCGCTGCCGGTCGACGGTGACGATGTGATAGCTGTCGTCGAGCACCACCATGTCAACCAAGCCTTTGAGATTGCTCTGTAAATACGAGGCATTGTCTAGGTCGGCGTAGTCGCCCTCGCGCGGGTGGATGATGAGTGCCGGCTGGCGGATGTTGCCGATCTCGGCGCGCACGGCTTTGACCAGCAACCGGTGCTCCAGGACGGCGCCGCCCGGCGTGCTCGGCAGGCCGGCTACCGAGCCGCTGAACAGGGGGTTGCGGATGAAGTCGCGGATGCGCTCGTCCTTGATGCCGTGCGGGTGCCGGTTGGGAAAACCGATCAGATTGGCGATGCGCTTGCTGGACACGATCCGGAACAGGCGGGCGTACCAGGGGATCAACCGGCCGTTCATCCAGAAGGTCGGGGCCAGCAGTGCCGTGCCCTGCACGTCCTCGGGATGGCGGGCGGCGAGCAGTAGGGCCAGCACGGCGCCGGTCGACAGGCCGCCGACGATCACCACGTCGCACTGCTGGCGCAGGCGGGCGAGCGCTTGTTCGGCGCTAGTGTACCAGTCCTGCCAGGTAGCTTCCTTGATGTCAGCCTCGGTGCCGCCATGTCCGGCGAGCTGCGGGCAGTACACTGTGTAGCCTGCGCGGGCGAGGCCGTTGGCAACGAAGCGCATCTCGGTCGGCGTTCCGCATAGGCCGTGCATCAGGAGCACGCCGGTCCGGCCGCCTGCCAGGTAGTAACTCTGATCCTTGATGGTCATTTCACGCCGCCCTGTGGTTGCGAGATCCAAGGCTCGAACCCTATGCGGCGGACGGCCCAGTTGCTGTTCCGGGCGGAACAATGCTCGAAATGAGCAAGCCGTTGGAACTAAGGGGCTGCTGCCTTCGTTCCGCCTCCCGAATCAGTGCGTAGAGGGATGAACTATGAACGGGAGGAAATCAGCGTGCGCACACCACGGGCCCTGAACAGAACTTTGGCGAAACAGAACCCCGAGGGCGCGTTCGGCAGCCCGTTCGAGATCGTGGGCGAGCGGCTGTTCACCAAAGGTGAGAAGATCGCCACGCTGAATCGGTGGCGGCAGAGCCTCCTGCAGGAGCTCGACGCGTCGGGGGAGGGCATGCACACGCGCGGACTTTCAGCCGAGCGAGTGCGATTGCTACAACAAGTCGAGGCGGCCCGCAGTCAGCTGAGCTAACTTGGGATTGCCTCTGTCTCTTCGCTCATTTCGATAATGCGGTAGGGCAGCTACGTAGCACGCGCCGCGACGCTCGACATCTCAGGAAGGGCCGTCGTATTCCGCGCCGATCCTTCTCCCTGTGTCTTGAAAGCAAGGCATTTCGGAGCCATCTCCCACGAGATCTGGAATTTGGGCATCCAAGATATGGTTCTCGTAGATCAGTAGCAGCCTGGCGCGCCAACTCCAGAACCCACAAAAGAACTCATGCTCGGGAACCTGATAGCCGATCTTCTTTGCCATGGCGCGCAGCTCGGAAAAATCCGCCTTTGTACCTGCCAAGCAATAGAATAGAGGCTTGCGGTCCGAGATTTCGCGGATCGTAAAATAGCCTTTCGAACGCAGGCTCTCAGCGACAACCTGCGTGATGGACCTGGATTGTGCGGTGGAATGTTGCGGGCATCGATCGAGGTGCGCGAGCACTGATACCAGAAGGGCCGGCACAATGAACAATCCGGCTACTGCCAAGAAAAAAACCTTCGACCAGCGCATCGCACACTCTCATAGCGGGCCTTCCGGCGATCGCGAAGTTGGGAGCATTCCAAGCCGCACTCACTCCGCGTCAGCTACGCCCTCGAGCGCTTCGATGTCGCAGATGTAGCCAGCCCCCTGCCTGGTGATGGCGCCCGTGTCCTCGAGCATGGTCAGCGCGATGTTCACCTTGGGCCGGCTGGCGCCGATCAGCAGGGCGAGTTCGCCCTGCGACATGCCGAGATCGAGCTTGGCCTTGCCGTCCTTGACGGTCGCCGACTGCAGCTTGAGGGCGGACAGCATCAGCCGTGCCAGCCGCACCTCGATGCGATGCAGGGCGATCGCCTCCAAGCGCTGATCGGTATCGCGCAGGCGCTGGCACAGGAAGCGGATGGCGGCGGTCGCAACCTTGGGATTGTTCTCGATCAGCTCCATCAGCGCCTTTTGCGGTAGCGACATGGCCTGCACGCGGCTGATGGCGGTGGCGCCGGCCGTTCTCTCCCCTCCGTCGAGCGTGGCGATCTCGCCGAACACGTGGCCCGGGCCGGCATGATCGAACGACAGCTCGCGCCCATCGCTCGACAACACGGATAGGCGGATGCGCCCTTCGATGACCAGGTAGATGTCGCGGCCCGGATCGCCGCGCGAGAAGATCATCTGATCCGGCTCGAACTGGACACGCCGCATGCGTCCGGCGATGTCTGTACGGTCCTGCTGTTCGAGCGCGCCGAACAGGGCCGTCCGCGCCAGCAATTCGACGATCGCTTTCTGGTCCATGTCGCGCCTGCCCTTCCGCCTCTATCTTGGTGCACATCATGCCGGTACGGCCCGGTGTCGTCGAGCGATGAAAGTCGCACTTTTCGTGCTTGGTGAATGCATGTACCACGCTTCGCAAATGAGGTTGAGGTAACCGCTGGCCTGGCAGGTATAGTGCGACGCAGATTGCAGGCTCAGTTACGCAAGGAATTGCACGATTTTGGCGTCCCTTTTGATTGCGCAGGTCGCGCGGGCGAGCTGCACGTCGGGACACCAGGGAGACCCCGCGATGCGCCAGCGCCTCAGTCAAGTGTTGAGAAGCAGCAGAGTCCGCGCCCTGCGCCGCCGCATCGCCCGTCTGGCTGGCTATGGCACCGAGGGTTACCCGCCGCGCATCCGCCGCCGCCTGCAGATCATGAACGTGACGGCCTACGCGGTAGCCGTCTTCACGCTCATCTATGTGTTGCAGCAGGCGGTGCTGCTCGACTTCCAGACCTGGAAGCCGGTGATCCTGATCAACCTGGTGATGGCCGCCGTCGCCCTGTCAATTCCGTTCCTGCACCGGTACGGCGAGCTGACCGGCCCGCTGGCCATCACGCTTTCCGAGCTGATCGGCATCTTCGCGCTCACCTACTACATCGGCCGCGATTCTGGCCTGCATCTGCAATACTTCGCGGCGACCGGCGCGTTCTTCGTCATCATGGGCCTGGAGCGCCTGAAGCTGATCGCCACCTTCGTGCTGTTGTCGCTGGCGTTGCACCTGGCGGCGTGGTCGTGGTTCATCCAGAGCCACGCCGTGCTCGTCATCGACAAGGACGAGCTCGACGCGCACTACATCACGGCCGTGGTCACCACGTTCAGCGTCATTTCGATCGTGGTCTACTACGCCTTCCGGCTGGTCGAGCAGGCGCAGGCGGAGACCGACGCGCTGCTGCACAACATCCTGCCCGATACGATCGTCGATCGTCTCAAGCAGGCGCCGGAAGCCACCATCGCCAACGAGTTCGCCGAAGCCTCCGTGATGTTTGCCGATATCGCCGGGTTCGTGGCACACGCCAAGCGGCTGGGGCCGGCCCGTACCGTCGAGGTGCTGAACATCATCATGCGCGCCTTCGACGACTTGGCCGACCGGTGGGGCGTCGAGAAGATCAAGACCATCGGCGATGCCTACATGGCGGCGGCCGGCTTACCCGTGTCCGTGCCCGATCATGCCGAGCGCATCGCCGGCATGGCGCTCGCCATGATCGAGACGGCGCGGCGGATCGCACGGGAGGTGGACGTGGCGTTCGCGCTGCGTATCGGCATTGCCAGTGGACCGGTGCTGGCCGGCGTGATCGGCGCCAAGCGGCTGATCTACGACGTGTGGGGGGACACGGTGAACCTGGCCTCGCGGCTGGAGGGCCACAGCCAGGCCAACCGCATTTTGGTGTCGCCGCTGACCCGATCGCGGCTTGAAGGGCACTATGTGCTGGAGCCTTGCGGTGCTGTCGACATCAAGGGATATGGCTCGGTAGAGCCCTGGTTTCTGATCAGTCCTGTCGATGATGCCGGCGCCGGGCCGAGTGATGCGCCGCGCAAACCGGCCAAGACGACGTCCTCGCCTGGCCGGTAAGGCGCGCTGTCGCGCGCGCAGATCCCTCGACAGAAGTCGGCTCAGCCAGTCGGCCGCGGTAGGCAACGCGCCGCTTCAGCATGTCGTAGCGAAAGCGCAGATGAAAGAGCGGCGCGCACTGCTCCCGAGTGCGGTGGATGTCGCGGCTGGTTTCAAGGCTGCCTCCGCAATGAGGCAGTCCGGCCGTGGCAGCCGGCTTCGCCTCGACACATCGCAGTTGTTTCGCGTGGAACAGCGTCCGTGCGATCGGCGAGCCACATTGGCCGCACGCAATCCTTGGGAGCAACGATCATGCGCAGCATCCACACCCGCCGCCTGGCAGCCACCGTGGCCCTGGCCATGCTGATCGGCGCCATGGCCGGCTACTGGGCCGCGGGGCCATCGACGGCCTCGACCACTATCGCATCTGCATCCAACCAGTGCGGCGGCAGCGCCTGCATGAGCCACACCTGGCTGTGGCTGCCCGCTATGCGCCGAGCCCGATAGGCGCCCAAGCACAAACAACCCAATTGAGCCCGCAGCCGGCGAGTCGCCGGCTGCGGGCTTTTTGCGTTCGCGGGCCTTGGGCCGCAGTGGACCAAGGTGCGGCGGGCCCCGCGGAAGACCCACGGCGGCCACACCATGGAGCTTCGTCGAGCGGCAGCGATGGCCGGGACGACCGCTGATCGGCGCCGCACTACTGCTCCACGCCGCCCGAGAATACGTTGACCACCACCACGCCCGCCGCGATTAGGCCGACGCCGACGAGGGCCGGAGCGTCGAGTTCCTGGCCCAAGGGGCGTACGACATCAAGGCTATTAGCACGATCTGGCAACCGGCCCAGATGGCATAGGCGATACCGACCGGGGCGGTGCGCAGCGTCAGGCAGATGAATGCAATCACGTAGCCGGCCACCACGATCAGGCACGGGATCGGTTGGTGAATTCCGCCGACGCCTTCAGCGCCGCGGTGCCGGCGACCTCGATGATGGCGATGGTTAGGAAGAGGTAACCCATGTCGGCCTCCTGGATCGCTGCGCCGTAACGGCGGTTGCGCTCGGCCGATTCGATGGCAGTCGTAGTAAGGGTGGTGTTAAGGACCGAGAACGTCCCGCCGGACCCTGCCTTGTGCAGCGTCCGGCGGAATGGATCAGCGGAAGAAGGCGTCGGCACGCATGCCCGGCAGAAGCGGCACGGAACCCTCGAGGTCGATCATGACTTCCATGACCTCGACGTCGGTGGCCCGCCGGGCGCCGCGCGAGCCCATGCGCGGGAGGCCGAGCGAGGGTGCGAGCTCCGTCACCTTGCCCTCGAACTCGCGGTTGGGGTAGGCGTTGCTGCGCACGAAGGCCTTCTGACCCAGCTTGATCTTGGCGACATCCTGCTCGTCGACCTCGGCGCGTACGCGGATCACGGTGAGGTCGCCCATCACGATCAGCGGCTGCTCGGGAGAGGGTGCCACCAGCTCGCCGGGCTTGGCATTGACCTGCAGTACCGAGCCAGTCAGCGGCGCGCGGATGCGCGACTTGTCGAGCAGCTCTTCGGCCGTGGTGAGCTCGGCGCGGGCCGCAATCAGGCCCGCCTCGAGACGGTTCGGAGCCGGCGCCTTGGTCTTGGCGTGGGCGGCGGCGAAGGCGACGTGCTCCTGGCGCAGCTTGTCCTTGGCTTCCGCTACCTGCTTGCGTGCCTGCAGGAGTGCCTGCGGGCTGCCCGGCGACTTGCGGTCAGAGGCCAGCACGGCGTCCAGAGCGAAGCGGGCGTTGGTGACGGCCCGCTCAGCCGCGAACACGGCGTCCTCGGCCTTGCGCACGTCCTCGCGACCGGCCGTGCCTGGCTGAGCGTCGCGCTCGCGCTTGCGGGCGGCCACCTCGGCCTCGGCTGACGTCAGCCGCGCGCGGGCTTCCTTGTCTTCCAGGCGGATCAGGACCTCGCCCTCGGTGACACGATCGTTGGTGGCGACGGCGATCTCGAGCACGCGCCCCGGGATGCCGGTGCCGATGCGGATCTGGCCGCTGCGCGGCTCGACGCGGCCGGGCGCCGCGGCGATCCACTTCTGCGACGGCACTTCCGGCGTGGTGGCGATGACCGGGTCGGGCAGCGCGACGGTGACCGTCGACGTGGTCGCCTTCTGGGTGGCCTGTCCGGGGCTGGCGTAGATGGCGATCGCCGCGCACGCCGCGCCGAAGGCCGCGAGGCCCAGGAACATGGCGAGGCGCCGGACCATGGCACCCGATTGGCCGTTCGACTGCATTGGGCTGCCCTGCGTCTGCCAGGGCTGGCTAGTGGTGTTGTCAGGCTGCATGACTAGTCCTCCGTTGATCACTTGGCACTTGCACACGCTGGCTTCCCCGCCGGCCTGTGCCGATGCCCGTGATCTAATGGAGCCTGCGCCCGTCCGTCTGTTCCGCGTGGAACATGGCGCAGCATTCTTCCGGCCGTCGAAAAAAAATCAGCAGGCCGCGCATTTGTTTCGCGGGGAACAGCGCCCTGCGACAGGCGCGGGCAATCTCCCCCCATAACGCGAGCATTGCAGCCGACATCGACCGGCTGACGGCTAACAAGGAGAGTGCCATGCAGGGTCAGATCACCAAGTATCGCGACGACCTCGGGTTCGGCGTCATCGAGGCCGACAACGGCCGTCGCTATCGCTTCGCCAAGCATCAGATCAAGAACTCGACGGAAATGCTGATCGGCCAGGACGTGGATTTTGTGCTGTCGGCCAGCAGCCCGACCGACATCATCATGCTGTCGGGCTCGCCTTGGGCGGTGTTCGGCGGCCTCAGCGGGCGGGAGTAAGCACCATGAGCGCGATCCTCGACCGCTGCGACGTCTCGCAGGTCTCTCCTCAATCGCTGGCGCTGCCGATGCAAGCCATGATCGCCGCGGGGCGCGGACTGGTGCTGCTGCGCGGCATCTCGGATGCCGAGCTGCGCGATGTCGAGCACGCCGTCTGGGACAAGCTCGGCGGCACGTCCTCGGACAAGGTGGCAACGCTGCTGCGGTTCCGCTGCCTGGTCGGCGTCTTTGCCGCCTCCAGGCTGCAGCAACTGTTCTTGCGCCGCGGCCTGGCGCTGATGGGGCCGGCGATCGAGGTCGCGGCCGAAATGCGCCTGAACGTGCAATGGGGTTTCAATCCCATGAAATTCCTGCGTGCCGTGGAGGCCAAGCTTGACGAGATCGATGATCGCTCGGCGGTGCGGCGCCTGGAGCGGGCGGCGCCGGCCCGGGTAGAAGCGCAACTGGCCATGGCGTGAGCCGCAGACGGGAACACTGCGAGGCTAGGCGCGTTAAACAAACCGACCCGCACTTTTCCCTCCCGTTGAGTGCGGGCCCAACGGCATCCTGACCTTCCGGTCAGGGTGCCGTTTCTTATTCTTGTCTCCAGCAATTTTTCGCTGCTGTCTTGATGTCGGCGCCTCGGTAGTGTCCCTTGAGTTCAGGACATACCCATCCGGGCCAGGCCACCATGCGAAAGCAATTTCTGATCAAGCCCGGCACGCGGGCACTTCTAGGCAAGCGCGATCCCGCCGATGCGTCGGCATTTCCGGACCGCAAAGCCGCCGAGCAGCAGAGCGCCAAGAATGGCGGCATCATCAACGAATGGCAGGACAAGCTCTACGCCGAGGGCAAGCGTGCTCTTCTGGTCGTCCTGCAGGGTACCGATACGGCCGGCAAGGACGGAACCATCCGCCACGTCTTCAATGAGACCGGCCCGCTGGGCGTCACCGTCACGGCCTTCCGGGCACCGAGCGAGCTGGAGCTGGCTCACGATTTTCTCTGGCGCGCCCACCTCGCATGCCCCCGTCGCGGCTGCATCGGCATCTTCAATCGCTCGCACTACGAGGATGTGCTGATCGGCCGCGTGCGCCAGCTGGCCCCTAAGAAAACGATCGAGCAGCGCTACGATCAGATCAATGCGTTTGAGAAGATCCTGGTGGAGAACGGCACGACCGTCCTCAAGTTCATGCTGCACATCTCCAGGGACGAGCAGCGCGAGCGCCTGCAGGACCGCCTCGACAAGCCGGAGAGCCGCTGGAAATTCAACCCGGGCGATCTCGAGGACCGCAAACTGTGGGACGACTACCAGCAGGCCTACGAGGTGATGCTCGAAAAGTGTTCCACCGATTGGGCACCCTGGTACGTGATTCCCGCCGATCGCAAGTGGGCGCGCAACGCCGCCGTGGCGGGGGTGGTGCTCGAAACGCTGGAAGCCATGGCCCCGCAATACCCCAAGCCCGATTGGGATCCCAAGGACTTCAAGGTCGAATAGGCCGCAGCTGTGCGCTGCGTGTAGCGGGCCGCCATGGAAGTAGTGGGGGCGTCCGCGACTCTCAAGTCAGCTTTGCTTGAAAAGAAACGGACGCAATCGTCATCGCGTCCGCTTAAGTCTCACAACATTTCCGCGGTCACAAACATCCGTCCGCATTGTCAATTGCTGATGTCCAGGCGTTGTTGACAATAGTGGTTCGGCGCAATGAGTTCGAGGCAATCAGCCGCCCTTCTTGAGGTACGCGTAGTCGGCCGAGTAGGGCACGCTCAGGAAGGCGCCGGCGCCCTCGCACGAGCCTTCGGCGACGCCGCCCTTGGTGTTGAGCCTCTGGACTGTGGTGACGCCGCTGAGCCGACCGGTCCCGCGATGCGATGTCACCTCCAGCTTCAAGAGCGGGATATCCTTTGGAGTTGCGCCAGGTGCACGTCCCGACACCTTGGCGACCACCGCACTGCCGTCAGCTAATTCCCAGTTCGGGCCGGCATAGTGCCGACCGATGGTCTTGCCGTCGACGAAGAGCGTGGCAATTGGTTCGCGGAACTGCCAGACGAGTTTGCCTGCGGTGTCCGTCTTGCACTCGTAGACTTGCGCGCCTTGCGCATGGAGGGTCGCAACCACGGTTTCGCCCGGAGCAGCTATTGCCTCGGGCACTTGTGCCATGGCCGTGGACCCTGCAATCGCGACCAAGGCAATGAGCAGCGACGTGGTGATGACTAGACGGTGGTGCATTTGATTTTTCTCCATCGGACGTGGGAACAGGTAACGG
>Ga0209813_10000453_pt1 | contig 9959 bp, 9 predicted proteins | sample EndMethybrTD3033_FD_187596 | JGI IMG/M metagenome (GOLD analysis project Ga0209813, IMG submission 187596) | Populus endosphere microbial communities from Tennessee, USA - Endosphere MetaG P. TD hybrid TD303-3 (SPAdes) (version 2) | ecosystem: Host-associated > Plants > Roots > Endosphere... | reverse complement strand
CGCCAGAAGGAAAATCGCGTCTTCACCGGAAAGCTGCGAGGTGATGTCGAGGAGATATTTGGCATTGAAGCCGATTTCCATCGAATCATTGTCGTAACCGACAGCCACTTCTTCCGTCGCACTGCCGGAATCCGGATTGTTGACGGTCAGCGTCAGCTGGCCGTTGGTCAACGCCAGCTTCACGGCGCGGCCACGCTCGGAAGAGATGGTCGACACGCGATCGACCGCACGGGCGAAGGTCTGGCAATCGACGCGCATTTCCTTGTCGTTGCCGGTGGGGATGACGCGCTGGTAATCCGGGAAGGTGCCGTCGATCAGCTTCGAGGTCAAAACGACCGAGCCGATGGTCAGGCGGATTTTCGCGTCTGATACCTCAACAGTGACATCAAGTTCGGGATTGTCCATCAGCTTCTGCAATTCGCCGACGGTCTTGCGCGGAATGATGATGCCCGGCATGCCTTCGGAGCCGGAAGGCGCATCCACATCGGCGCGCGCAAGGCGGTGACCGTCCGTCGCGACTGCGCGCAGCTTGAGGTCGCCGTTGCTTTCGATGGTGTGGAAGAAGATGCCGTTCAGATAATAGCGTGTCTCTTCGGTCGAAATCGCAAATTGCGTCCGGTCGATCAGCATCTTCAGGTCGGTCGCCTTCAGTTTGAAGGTGTGGCTGAAGGTACCGGCGGTCAGATCCGGGAAATCGGTTTCTGGAAGGCATTGCAGCGAGAATTTCGAACGGCCGGAAGCAACCGTCATTGTGGAGCCATCCGGATTGGTGGCCAGAAGCACTTCGGAACCATCCGGCAGCTTGCGCACGATTTCATAAAGCAGATGCGCCGGCACGGTGGTCGCGCCCGCCTGCTCCACCATGGCCGGCGTCGCTTCGGTGATTTCGAGGTCGAGGTCGGTCGCCTTCATATCCAGATTGGCGCCGGATGCGCGCAGCAGAACGTTGGACAGGATCGGGATCGTGTTACGACGCTCGACGACCCTGTGGACGTGGTTCAGCGATTTAAGAAGGTTCGACCGCTCAAGAGTAATACGCATGGACGCTACCGCTTTCAACCGTTGCGACCCGGCCACCGCCGGATCGGTAAGAAGAGTCTTGACCGGCCGGAACGCCGGATAATGTGGACGGGCAAAATGGCAGAGTTATTGCAGAAAATGCAAGAGCCGAGTGCATCTGCCGCCGGTCATTTTGCTGCTATACAGCATGATCCACAGCCTGTGACCGCCCGTGGACCTTGTTCGCCGGTTTTCTATTGCCCATAAAGGGGTAAAACTGGAGCGACCGGCCGGGAATGATCGGCCAGAATGATTGGAAGCCGTGTGACGGAAGAAATATCGAACAGCGACGCCGGACAGGCGACCAAGAGCTTCAGGATCGGCACGGCCACTATTCCGGCGCGGCCGTTGGAGCCGGCGCTCTATCTCGTGGCCACCCCCATCGGCAATCTCGGCGACATCACCATCCGGGCGCTGGAAACGCTGGCTTCGGCTGACGTCCTTGCCTGCGAGGATACCCGCGTCACCCGCATTTTGCTTGAGCGTTACGGTATCCGCACACGTCCGCTCTCCTATCACGAGCATAATGCGCAGGAAGCGGGACCAAAACTCATCGCCGCTTTGGAGGCCGGAAAATCCGTGGCGCTGGTGTCGGATGCCGGAACGCCACTCGTCTCCGATCCCGGTTATCGCCTTGGTCAGCTCGCTTTGGAGGCCGGTCATCGCGTCGTGCCGGTGCCGGGAGCATCTGCGCCGCTTGCTGCGCTTGTTGGTTCTGGCATGCCGAGTGACGCCTTTCTGTTCGCGGGCTTTCTGCCCGTAAAGGATCGCGGCAAGCGCGACCGTTTTGCCGAACTTGCGAAAATTCCGGCCACCCTCATGTTTTTTGAATCGCCACGCCGCATTGGCACCTCCGTAAAGGTGGCATCGGAAGTCCTTGGCCGCGATCGCCGTGCTGTGGTGTGCCGCGAGCTGACCAAGACTTTCGAGGAGTTCCGGCGTGGCACGCTGGGCGAGCTTGCGGAATATTACGACGAGGACCGTGTGGTGAAGGGCGAGATCGTGCTCCTGATAGAGCCGCCCTCCTATGACGAAATTCCCGATATCGAGGATGTCGAGAGACTCCTGAAGGATCTCGTCACAACCATGCCTGCCGCAAGGGCCGCAGCCGAGGCGGCAAAGCTGACGGGCCTGCCGCGCAAGGAGCTTTATCAACGGCTGCTGGATATGAAGGATGCGGATGGCCGCTGACGGGCAAACGAACAAGAGACGAAAGGCCGAGCGACGCGGCCACGCTGCGGAATACTGGGCAGCACTCTATCTGCTGTTTCGGGGATACCGCATCCTCGCCATTCGTTATCGAACCCGGCTGGGAGAAATCGATCTCATTGCCCGCAAGAAGGATGTCGTCGCCATCGTCGAGGTCAAGGCGCGGCCTTCCGGTGCCGGGGCTGTCGATGCGGTCGGCTTCCGTTCGCAACAGCGCATTCGGGCAGCTGCCGATATTTGGCTCTCCCGCCGCAAGGATGCCGCGCGGTTTTCGTTGCGTTTCGATATCGTCGCAGTCCTGCCACGACGCCTGCCGCAGCATTTCATCGACGCTTTTTGAGGGGGGAGGCAATGTCCACTGAGCGGGAAAAAATGGCTGCGGGCGAATGGTACTGTTGCATGGATGCCGAACTGGACGTGCTGCGCGCCCGCGCCCGCCGTGCCGTTCACCAGCACAACACCTCGCCGCCGGATGAGCGTGAGGCCATGTCGCCTTTGCTGCGGGCGCTCTTTGCCTCCGTTGCGGAAGGAGCCTTTATCGAAGCACCGTTTCATTGCGCTTACGGCTTCAACATTACGTTGGGTGCGAACGTCTATCTCAATACCGGCTGCGTCATTCTAGATTCTGCGCCCGTGCGGATTGGCGATGGCGCGATGTTGGGGCCGGCCGTGCAGATCTATTGCGCCGAACATCACCTGGACCCGGCTCCGCGTTCGCAAGGCATTGAAATCGCAAAGCCGGTCACGATCGGTCGCGATGTCTGGATCGGCGGCGGCGCGATCCTTCTGGCCGGCATCACCATTGGCGATGGCGCGATCGTCGGGGCCGGTTCGGTGGTGACGCGGGATGTCTTTGCCGGGACGACGGTGGTCGGAAATCCGGCTCGCCCGATAAAGCGCAAGGACGCTTGAGACATCCGTTTCTGGAAGAATGGAGTTCCTATCGCAGGGACTGTAATAAATCTGACATAAAACCGTTAAAGAGGCGTCACGGAACGTCTCTATTCGCATCCTCATCCCAATAAATGGTGGAGAGGATTTAGTAATGTTGAAGAAGATTTCCATGGCCGCAGTGGCGGTCAGCATTTCGGCAACGTCTTCCATGGCTGCGACCAACATCACCTGGTGGCACGGCATGGGCGGCCGTAACGGCGAAGTCATCAACGAAGTTTCGCAGAAGTTCAACGAAGCCCAGAAGGAATGCGCTCTGACGCCGGTTTCCAAGGGCTCATACGAAGAAGCGCTTGCAAGCGGCATCGCTGCTTTCCGTTCGGGCGAACAGCCGAACATTCTCCAGGTTTTCGATGCTGGCGCTGCCACCATCATCAACGCCAAGGGCGCTGTCATTCCTGCAGAAGACCTCATCAACAAGGCCGGTTACAAGTTCGACCGCGAAGCCTTCATCAACGGCGTCCGCTATTTCTACGCTGCCGCTGACGGCAAGTTCGTCGGCATGCCTTTCAACACTTCCGCGCCGATCATGTATGTCAACGACGAAGCCTTGAAGAAGGCTGGCGTCGAAGCTCCGAAGACCTGGGAAGATTTTGAAAAGGTCGCACCGAAGCTGAAGGAAGCCGGTTACATCCCGCTCGTCCAGTCGCAGCTCACCTGGCAGTTCACGGAAAACTTCTTCTCCCGCAACAACATCCAGTTCGCAACCAACAACAATGGTTACGACAGCGTCACCGACACCAAGCTGAAGGTCACCGATCCGAACCTCGTCATGATGTTCGACAAGCTGAAGGACTGGAAAGACAAGGGTCTGTTCGCCTACTACGGCGCCGGCTGGAACGACAACCAGAAGCCCTTCGAAGAAGGCAAGGTTGCCCTCTGGATCGGTTCCTCGGGTTCGTTCGGTGGCCTGCAGAAGACGGCGTCCATGCCGTTCTCGGCAACCTTCCTTCCCTACTGGGGCTCCATCAAGGGCGCTGGCACCAACTCCTTCATCGGCGGCGCTGCCCTCTTTGCAATGTCGGGCAAGTCTGAAGCCGAAAACAAGTGCGTCGCTGACTTCTTCCAGTTCCTGACTTCGCCGGAAATCCAGGTCTTCTACCACAAGGCAACCGGTTACGTCGCTATCACCACGGCTGCTTACGAAAAGGCCAAGGCTGAAGGCTTCTACAAGGAAAAGCCTGCCGCCGAAGTCGGTATCCAGCAGCTGTCGCTGCCTTCAGGCGAATGGTCCAAGGGCTACCGCCTCGGTTTCTACCCGCAGATCCGCTCCATCATGGAACGCGAATACAACCGCATCTTCTCCGGCGAAGTAACGCCGAAGGACGCCTTCGACATCATCGAAAAGGAAGGCAACGATCTTCTCGCCCGTTTCGCTAAAACGGCTGGCTGATCTCCCTTTTTGAAACCAACGATAGTTGTCGAGCCTCCTTTCCGCCGGAAAGGAGGCTCGCTCTTGGATTAAGGAGGCGCAAGCGTGGCCTATACATCGTCTCAACCGCGTCTGGCCCGGTTTCTATCCGGCCGGTCTGCAAAAACCGGAAAAACGGCGAAGGCCGCAGAAGCCAGCATGAAGCGCGTGCAGTTCTCCTCGTCCTACGTGCCCTATCTGTTTCTGGCGCCACAACTGGCGGTGATTTTCATCTTCTTCTACTGGCCCTCCGTCCAGGCCGTGCAATCGTCGTTCTTTATCGAAGACCCTTTCGGGTTCGGTGCAACGTTCGTGGGCTTCGCCAATTATTCCGATGCCATCTTCAATCCGGAATATCTAAACATCGCCAAATTCACGGTTGTCTTCACCGTGCTGGTCACTTTCTTTTCGCTGGCGCTCGGTCTTTTGCTTGCGGTCAAGGCCGATGCGGTCGTTCGCGGCAGTTCCGCCTACAAGACGTTGCTGATCTCCGTTTACGCCATCGCGCCGCCGGTTGCGGGTCTCATCGGCATGATGTTTTTCGACCAGCATATCGGGCCTTTCGTCAAGATGGCCGCGTTTTTGGGCTGGGATATGAAGGTTGGCCTCAACTACTTCGATACAGCCTTCGCCATGATTGCCGTCGCGGTCTGGAAGCAGATCCCTTATAATTTCATCTTCTTCCTGTCCGGATTGCAGGGCGTATCCGTCGCCGTGCGCGAGGCTGCCGCCATCGATTGCCGATCGAGCGTGCGCCGGTTCTGGACGGTCATCATGCCGCTTCTGGCACCGACTGCCTTCTTCCTGCTGATCATCAACATCACCTATTCGCTGTTCGATACGTTCGGCATTATCGACGTGATGGTGAAGGACAAGGCCGCCAACAATCCGATTACGCTGGTCTACAAGGTCTTTCTCGACGGTTTCCGCGGCAATGACATCGGCGGTTCCTCTGCTCAGTCCGTCATCCTGATGCTGGTCGTCTTCGTTCTGACCATCATCCAGTTTCGCTTCATCGAAAAACGCATCCATTACAATTGAGGGAAAAGACAATGTACAAGACAAAACCCCTCGACCATCTGGTGCTGATCATTGGCGCACTGTTCCTGATATTGCCTGTCGTCGTGGCATTCATGACGTCCACCCATACGGCGGCGGAAATCCACCGCAGCGGCCTGACACTCGTTCCGGGCGACAATTTCGTCGGGACCTATGAAAAGGTCCTGACACAAAAGGGCGGCTTTACCGGGCAGATCACCGGTCTCAACATGGTGCTCAACTCGCTGATCCTCGGCATCGGTTTTGCCGTCGGCAAGATCGTCCTGTCGATGATGGCAGCCTATGCGATCGTCTATTTCCGGTTCCGGTTTGCAACGCTTGCCTTCTGGATCATCTTCACCACCCTGCTTCTGCCGCTCGAAGTACGCATCATGCCGTCCTATGAGGTGATGAGCAAACTCGGCCTCTTGAACTCCTACACCGGTCTGATCGTGCCGCTTCTGGCGTCTGCGACGGGTACCTTCTATTTCCGGCAGTTCTTCAAATCCATTCCTGAAGAATTGCTGGAAGCTGCTCGCATAGACGGTGCGGGCCCGGTCAAGTTCTTCATTGATGTGATCATCCCGCTTTCCCGTACCATGATGGCGGCGATCTTCATCATCATGTTCGTTTACGGCTGGAACCAGTACCTCTGGCCCATGCTGATGACCACGGACGAGAGTTTCTTCACCCTGATGCGCGGCATCAAGTCGATCCTGCAAGTCTGGGTCGGTTCGCAAATCCCCGATTACAACGAAGCTTTCGCGCTTGCCGTTCTGGCCATGCTGCCGCCTGTGATGATCGTCGTGATCTTCCAGCGCTGGTTCATCAAGGGCCTGACCGAAAGTGACAAATAAGGAAACCGAAAATGGCCGCGATAGAAATCAGTCAGGTCTGCAAGGATTATCATGGCGGCGTGCGTGCCGTGCATCACGTCGATATCGACATCAGGGACGGCGAGTTCATTGTTCTCGTCGGTCCCTCCGGCTGCGGCAAGTCCACGCTCCTGCGTATGGTGGCCGGACTTGAGGATATTTCCGAAGGCACGGTGAAGATCGGTGACCGGGTGGTCAACCAGGTAGATCCGGCTGACCGGGATATCGCCATGGTGTTCCAGAACTATGCGCTCTATCCGCATATGTCGGTGCGCCAGAACCTGGAATACGGGTTGAAGAACCGCAAGACGCCGAAGGCGGAGATCGATGCGCGCGTGGCCGAGGCCGCCCGCATGCTCCAGCTCGAACCCTATCTGGAGCGCAAGCCGCGCGCCCTTTCCGGCGGCCAGCGTCAGCGAGTCGCCATGGGCCGCGCCATCGTGCGCAAACCGGCGGCCTTCCTGTTTGATGAGCCCCTGTCCAACCTTGATGCCAAACTGCGCGTTTCCATGCGCGGCGAGATCAAGCGCCTGCAAAAGCGTCTCGGCACCACTTCGATCTACGTCACGCACGATCAGCTGGAAGCCATGACGCTGGCAGACCGTCTGGTGGTGCTGAACGGCGGCCGCATCGAACAGATCGGCGCACCGCTTGAGGTCTATCACACCCCCGCTTCCACCTTTGTCGCAAGCTTCATCGGCTCTCCCGCCATGAACCTGCTGAACGGCGAGTTGCATGGGGATAGCCTTGCCGTCGGGCCGTCGCTGATCGCGCTCAACGGTTTCGCCCCCACCTCCGGCCCGGTTACTGTGGGCATGCGGGCGGAAGATTTCCGCCTGGCGGCGGCAGGTGAGCCCGGTTTTTCGCTACGCGTCGAGTATATCGAGGAACTCGGCTCGCAGCGTCTTATCCACGGTATGATCGGCGACCAGAACCTGACTGTGGCGTTTTCGCCGGAGGTCGAGATTCCGGCTACCTTGTCGGTCGCCATATCTCCGGACAAGCTGCACTTCTTCTCCAGCGAGACCGGCAAGCGCATAGCCGGCAACGCGGAACAGGCTGTGGCGCAGCCCGTGCAGCTGGCAACGGCCTGAGTGGACGATAAGAAATCGGCGCGATGACTAAAATTGCGCCGATTGTCAAAACCGCTTCGTTACGATCCCGATGATAGAAGATCTCCAATATTTCACGGGGGTTTTCTAATATGCCTTTAAAGATGATGTTCGCGGCGGCTGCGACCATGGCGATCCGCACAGTGCCGATATTGCCGGCCTCTATGCGCCGGACAAAAGACGAGGGCGTGGTTAGCGCGTCCTGCACCGATTTGCGGCTGCAGCCGGCCCCCATCAACCCCGACTGGATCATTTCCGGCGATCCTCAGGCGCGTGCGGCGGATCATTCCAGAAGCGGAGACCGCGCGTCCAGCACAGCCATGTGGGATTGTACGGCGGGCGAGTTCCGCTGGTTCTTCGGTTGGGACGAGACCGTCTATATCCTTGAGGGTGAGGTGCATGTGACGGCGGAAGACGGCACAGTCAGTATCCTGCGGGTGGGTGACGTCGCTTATTTCCGCGCGGGAACATGGGCCACCTGGCGGGTGGATGAGTATGTCCGCAAGGTTGCCTTCATGCGCCGCCCTTTCCCCACGGCGCTGGCTCTGGCCTACCGGGTCAAGAACAAGCTGTTTGCCGGTCGTTCCTACAAGCTGGCGGCCTGAACTGGTAAAACACTCCGTCAGGTGGGGCTCTGCGCAGCGCCACCTGCGGAATTGTGAAGGTTCAATAAAACTCACAAAAAGCACCCCTCGCAGCAGTTGCGTTTGAATGGTCGCTGCCCTACATCTTCAGGGTTTTCTGAAGCATTTCCGGGTCTCTTCCGGTCCTGCGGGGAATCGCGAACAGACGAGGCAATGGGCACGGCGGAACCGCGAAGCGTCCGCATGCTGCAAGAGGAAGATGCGCATGGCGAAGATCAAGAACGTCGCGATCCAGATGGATCATGTCTCCGGCATCAATATCGCCGGCGACTCCACCTTCGCCATGAGCCTTGAGGCGCAGGCACGTGGATACCGGCTGTTTCACTATACGCCCGAACGCCTCTCCATGCGCGATGGCAAAATCTACGCGACCGTCGAACAGATGGAACTGCGCGATATCAAGGGCGACCATTTTTCGCTCTCGGAGCCGGAGCGGGTCGATCTCTCGACCATGGATGTCATTCATCTGCGCCAGGATCCGCCATTCGACATGGCCTACATCACCTCGACCCATTTGCTCGAGCGCATTCATCCCAAAACGCTTGTTGTCAACGATCCCGCCTGGGTCCGCAACTCGCCGGAAAAGATTTTCGTCACCGAATTCGCCGATCTGATGCCGAAGACGCTGATCACCAAGGATGTCTCTGAAATTGCCCGCTTCCGCAATGAAATGGGCGATATCATCCTCAAGCCGCTTTATGGCAATGGTGGCGCAGGCGTCTTCCATTCCGCGCGGGACGACCGCAATTTCTCATCGCTGCTGGAAATGTTCGGTCAGATGTTCCGCGAACCCTATATCGCCCAGGAATACTTGCCGGATGTTCGCAAGGGCGACAAGCGTATCCTTCTGGTGGATGGCGAGCCCGTGGGCGCGATCAATCGCGTGCCGGCGGAAAATGATGCCCGCTCCAACATGCATGCCGGCGGCCGCCCGGAGCCAACGGAACTCACCGCGCGTGAGAAGGAAATCTGCCGCCGCATCGGCCCCGCCCTGCGCGAGCGCGGTTTCCTGTTCGTTGGCATCGATGTGATCGGCGATTACCTCACGGAAATCAACGTCACCTCACCGACAGGCATTCGTGAAGTGCAGAAATTCGGCGGTGCCGATGTGGCGAGCCTGTTGTGGGATGCGATCGAGAAAAAGCGCGAAGCACAGGAGTTCTGAGGCAATTTCCTCGCCACCTGCGTTTGTTCCGCGTGCACAACTCTATACAACTGAAATACACCGTTCGCGCGAAATTGTTCGCTTAATGTTCTTGTTTTATTCTTTGCTCTGTGGCAGGTTACTTGAGAGTGGCCGCCATCGGGGCATAATGCTTTGATGTTGTGGCCGGTTTGCGGGGGCAGGCCATGGTGGCACGGGTCAATACGGTTGCATTTCAGGGAATAGAGGGTGTGCCGGTCGAGGTGCAGGTGATGGTCGCACCCGGAAAGGTCGGCATCCAGATCGTCGGCCTGCCGGACAAGGCGGTGGCGGAAAGCCGGGAGCGGGTGCAGGCCGCGCTCCATGCCTCCGGTCTGGCGCTGCCGGCAAAAAAAGTCACGGTCAATCTTGCGCCTGCGGATTTGCCCAAGGAAGGATCGCATTTCGATCTTCCGATCGCTTTGGGTCTCATGGCCGCGTTGGGAGCGATCCCGGCGGAAGCGCTCGGGCATATGT
>Ga0209813_10000452_pt1 | contig 9963 bp, 5 predicted proteins | sample EndMethybrTD3033_FD_187596 | JGI IMG/M metagenome (GOLD analysis project Ga0209813, IMG submission 187596) | Populus endosphere microbial communities from Tennessee, USA - Endosphere MetaG P. TD hybrid TD303-3 (SPAdes) (version 2) | ecosystem: Host-associated > Plants > Roots > Endosphere... | reverse complement strand
CCCCGGATCGTTCTCCACCGTCCACGCCAACACCCCGTGCGGGGCGCTGGAACAGATCGCGCTGATGGCGATGCAGACCGGCATCGGCCTGACGCGCGCCGAAACGCTGGAATATGCCGCGTCGGTGATCGACGTGGTGGTCCAGCTCGATCGCAGCGGCGGCAAGCGCGGCATCGCCGCCATCGCCGATGCGCGGGCGCTGGTGGGCTAATCGAGACCGAGGTTACTCCATCCACCCCATTACAGTGGCTGGGTGGCGCTAAGCCCGCGCCTTGGCCTTGCCTGAAACCAGTTCCGCCGACGCTTCCAGCCCCAGCCAGTCGCCCAGCAGGCGCAGGTTCTTCGCCACGCCATCGCTGTAGAGCGCGTGCAGCGGTTCTTCCACGGTCAGCACCAGCTTGCCGCCGCTCCGCGTCAGCGCGCTGCCCGACAGCGATCGCGCCGCGCAGCCGCTGAACTTGCGGCACAGGCGGATGGCGAGGCCCCAGGTCACCGCCCGGCGCAAGTCATCGGGCGGGGCGAGCCGCGCCAGTTCGGGCGGAATCGCGGTCTGGCCGTTGTTGGCGAGCGTCGCCATCGCCAGCACCGCGCGGCCTTTGGCGTCGAGGCCGATCCAGCGCTTGCGCAAGGCCCAGCCCGCCGCTTCGTCGGCGCGCAAGTTGGGTTCGATCCGCATCGCGGCAAGCGCCATCAGCGTCGCGGCGAGGCGCAGTTTCTCGTCGCCGCTGTCGGCTTCGTGGGAACAGACGTCCGCCGTCCAGCCCGTGACCATGGTGGCCATCGACGCGCTGACGTCCATCGCTTCGGCGAAGACGGTAACGCCGGCCAGCATCGGGCTTTGCGCCTGGGTCGATCGGTCGAGCTGGCGATAGATCAGGCCTTCGCGCAGGCCCCAGGAAGAGAAGATCAGGCACGAAGGCTCGATCTCGCGCAGCAGCACCGCCAGCAATGCGGCCGCGTCGGGCAGCGAGCCGAGCCGCGATGCGGTCATGCGCGGTATCTCGCCGATCACCTTGCCGCGCGCCAGGGCGTCGCAGATCGGCAGCGCGGCATCGGGTGCGAGTTCGTAGCCGTGCGGATCGTCGAGCGGCCAGTCGAGCCGGACCATCGCGTAGCGGGCCAGGGCCCGCCAGGCCCCGCCGACCAGATAGAGCGGCTGGCCGCGCCCTTCGTTCCAGCCCGCCTTGCGCAAGCCGCTGCGCACGCGCGCGGCGAACTTGCCCGCGCCGGTCGCGCGCGCCGAGCCCAGCCGCAGCGTGCCCAGCGGCAGGGTGATGCCGGGGCGACAATCGTCGCTGTCGAGCGCCATCAGTTCCAGGCTGCCGCCGCCAAGGTCGGCGACGACGCCCGTGGCCCCGGGAAAGGCCGCCATCACGCCGTGGGCGCTGGCCAGCGCTTCCTCGGCGCCGGTCAGCATGCGGGGGTTGAGGCCGAGCGCGGCGACCGCCGCCAGGAATTCGGCGCCGTTGCCGGCATCGCGCACCGCCGCCGTCGCCACGGTGTCGACGTCGCTGACGCCCGATACCTGCAGCAGCGCGGCGAAGCGGGCGAGCGCGTTCAGCGCCACTTTCATCGCCTTGTCGGAGAGCAAGCCGGTCTCGCCGACGTTCTTGCCGAGCCTGGCGGTCACTTTCTCGTTCAGCAGCACCGCCGGCGCGCGCGGCGGGCCGCCATAGACGACGAGGCGCACCGTGTTGGAGCCGATGTCGATGATCGCGTGCTGCTCGCGCATGGAATTATCCGCGTTGGGTTTGCGACGGAACAACGGCCGGTCCGGTCAGACGTTGCCGCGACGGAGCGATAGCTTGGGCACCTTGCGGCCGCTGCTGAGCGCGGCGCCGCGTCCCGACAGCGACGGATTGGTCATGAAATAGCGGTGCAGGTTGAACGGGTTGTCGCCTTTGTCCATTCGCTTCCAGCCTCCGTCCGGCCCGAGCAGCCAGCTTTGCTCGGTGTCGAGCAGATTGGCCAGCATAACCTGTCCCAGCACCTGATCGTGCACGGTGGAGTTGCGGATCGGCACCAGTACCTCGACGCGGCGATCGAAATTGCGGCTCATCCCGTCGGCGGAGGAAATGAACACTCGCGCCCGGCGATTGGGCAGTTCGGCGCCATTGGCGAAGACCCAGATGCGGCTGTGTTCCAGGAATCGCCCGATGACCGACTTGACGACGATGTTGTCCGACATGCCCGCAACCCCCGGCCGCAGGCAGCAGATGCCCCGCACCACCAGGCTGATCCGCACGCCGGCCTGGCTGGCGACATAGAGCCGCTCGATCAGCTTGCTGTCGGTCAGCGAATTCATCTTGGCCCAGATCACCGCCGGGCGGCCGGCCTCGGCATTGGCGATTTCCCGGTCGATGCGGCCATAAAGCCGTTCGCGCAGGCTGATCGGCGATATCGCCAGAAGCTGGGTGTGCTGCGGTTCGACATAGCCGGTGATGAAGTTGAACAGCCGCCCCGCCTCGCGCCCGACGCGCGGTTCGGCGGTGAAATAGCTGAGATCGGTATAGATGCGCGCGGTGACCGGATGATAGTTGCCGGTGCCGAAATGGCAGTAGGTGCGATAGGAGTTGCCCTCGCGCCGCACGACCATGGAAACCTTGGAATGGGTCTTCCAGTCGACGAAGCCATAGATCACCTGCACGCCGGCGCGTTCCAGCTGCGATGCCCACAGCAGGTTCTGCTCCTCGTCGAAACGGGCCTTCAGCTCGACGACGGCGGTCACCGACTTGCCCGCCTCGGCCGCGGCGATCAGCGCGGCTATGACGGCGGACTGCTTGCCGGCACGGTAGAGCGTCTGCTTGATCGCCACGACGTCGGGGTCCGACGCCGCCTGGCGCAGGAAATCGACCACCACTTCGAAGCTTTCGTAAGGATGGTGGACGACCAGGTCCTTTTCACGGATGGCGGCGAAGCAATCGCCGTCATGCTCGGCCACGCGTTCGGGGTAGCGTGGGCTATAGGGTTCGAACTTCAGGTCGGGCCGGTCCTCGTCGACGATGGCGGACAGGCCGCTCATGCCGATGACGCCGCTGGTCTTGGTGACGATGGCGCGGTCGATGCCCAGCTGGTTGCGCAGCAGCGCTTCGGCCGCGGGATCGAAATCGCCCTGGAGCTGGAGCATGATGACCATGCCGCGCCGCCGTCGCTGGATCGCCGTGCGGAAATAGCGGACGAGGTCCTCGGCGTCCTCCTCGATCTCGATATCGCTGTCGCGCAGCACGCGGAACACGCCGTGGCCGTGCACCTCGAAGCCGGGGAACAGCAGTTCGGCGTGGCGGCGCAGCAGTTCCTCGACGCTGATGTAGATCGCCGCCTCTCCGGGCAGGCGGATATAGCGCGGCAGCGCCGAGGGGATCAGCACCATTTCCATCAGCGCTTCGTTATCGGCCCCGCGCGTCAGCGAGAACAATACGCCGATGCCCTGGCTGGCGATGAAGGGGAACGGATGCGCGGGGTCGATCGCCTGGGGCGTGATGACCGGCATGATATGTTCGAGGAAATATTCGCGCAGCCAGCGCGTCTGCGCGGTGTCCAGCCGCTGCTTTTCCAGGATGGTGACGTTTGCCTGCGCCAGAAGGCCGCGCAGTTCCAGCAAGGCTTCCTGCTGCTGTCTGCCAAGCTCGATCACCGCTTCGCGAATGGCGGCGAGCTGCTGCGACGGGGTCTGCCCGTCGATCGAGATTTCTTCTATCTGGCTGCGCACCTGCCCGGCCAGCCCGGCGACGCGCACGGTCAGGAATTCGTCCAGGTTGCTGCCCGATATCGACAGGAAGCGCAGGCGTTCCAGCAGCGGGTAATCGGCGTTGCCCGCCTCGGCCAAGACCCGCTGGTTGAAAGCGAGCCAGCTCAGCTCGCGGTTGAAGAAGCGGGCCTCCGGACCGGCCGGGGGCACTGTCCCGACCTGAATCTGCCCACTACTCATCGAACCTCCTGAATCAGTCATCGCCATTTCGCATCAGCCGCGGATGTTACAATGGCATGACATCTTTGCGGCAATCACCGCGACCCGCCCAAGGCGATGGGCGGGATCATGTTGGCTCGGCGGGGGCCGCCGCGCAAGCCGCTCGGACGATCACGGCGTGGTGACGGCGCGAATTGCGGGCAACTCGGCGTCGGGCAGGGGCGCTCCCAGGATCGCGGCCAGCGTCGGGGCGATGGCGCGCATGTCGATCTCGCCCAGCGCGCGGCCCCTGGGCACGCGCTTGCCCATGATGAGGAACGTCGAGCGCAGGTTCGGAGCTTGCGGGAAATAGCCGTGCGTCCCCTTGTAGGCGGGGGTGGCATGGAGCGGCGCGCCCGCGCCCTTGAACCCGCCGGCAGTGGTGTCGGGCTGCAAGTTCACATAGAAGCTCGCTTGCGGATTTCCGCCCATGCGCGCGATTTCCGCCTTGCCGGCGATGGCGGCCACGCCGTTGGCGGGATCGGTTTTCATGCCGTTCAGCAGATCGCCGACACGCGCCGTCAGCGCCGCGTCGTCGGGCCTTGCCAGCACCACGGCCACCGAGCCGCCCGAAGGCCAGGGCATGGCGTCCCAGCCGGCGATCTTGCCTTTGTCGTCCAGTCGGATCAGCCCGGCGTCGATGAAGGCGCGGAAGAAATCGGTCTCGCGGGCGATCGCCTCGAAGCCATGGTCGCTGACGACGGCGATCACCGCGTCGGGATGGGCGACCAGCTCGGCCGCGGCGACCCGGCCGACGATGGCGTCGATCCGTTCCAGCACCGCGTGGGCCTGCGGCGTGCCTGGGCCTTGCGCGTGCTGCTCGTGATCCAGCGCGGTGAAATAGGCGGTGAGCAGGGCGGGCTTGTGCGCCTCGATCAGCTCGACCGTGAAGCGGGCGCGGTTCTCGTCCCCGGCGATGCTTTCGTCGATGCCGGCCGCGTAAGGCTCTCCGGTGGCCTTTTCGAGGTCGGCGACGAGGCCGGGCGTCGCCAGGGCCGATAGCAGCTTGGCGTCGTCGGCATGGCCGGTGCGCCAGATCTGCGGCAGGTTCCAGGTGACGCCGGGGGCGTCGACGCTGACCGGCCAGTGAATGTTGCCCACGGTCAGGCCCTTCGCGGCGGCGGCCGACCACAGTGTCGGCAGCTTGATGTCCCGCGCATACCAGTACCAGCCGCCGTGGTTGATCTGGGTGGGATCGAAAGTGGTGTTGCCCACCACGCCGTGCCTGGCGGGGCTGGCGCCGGTCAGCAGGGTCGTGTGGCTGGGGTAGGTCACCGTGGGGAGGACGCCGACGACGCCGCTGGCATAGGCGCCCTCCTTCACGAAACGGCGTAAGTTGGGCAGCTTGAGGCCGCGCTGCTCCGCCTCCAGCACGTCGCCGGGCCGAAGCCCGTCGATCGAGATCAGCAGCACCGGTTCGGCCGCCGCCTGCGAGGCGGCCATTGCGGCGAGCAGGACGAAAGCGGAAAGCGCGGCCCGCACGATCAGAACCCCGCCTTGACGGTGGCGAAGAACTGGGCCGGGGCGGCGACCAGCAGCGTCTGGCGATCGCCGCTGTTGCCGGTGCCCGCCGAATTGATCGTGCCGATGTATTTCTCGTCGAACAGGTTGCTGGCGTTGAGCTGGAACTCCAGCTTGTCGGTGAAGCGGTAGCCGATCGAGGCGTCGGCCACGAAGCGGCCGTCGACCGAGCGGTCGTTGAGGTAAGTGAAATACCGCTTCGACATGTAGTTCACCGCGAAGCGGCCGAACGCCTTGCCGTTGTCGTAATTGATCTCGCCGCGCGCCATGTGCTTGGGCGCGTCGACCACGGTCTTGCCGCGCAGCGCGGTGACCGCACCCTTGCCGTCCACCACGTCGTCGCGATACGTCGCGTCGGTGTAAGTGTAGGACGCGTAGAGGCCGACATCCTGGCTGAGCTTGAGGTCGCCCGCCGCCTCGACGCCGATGGCGCGCACCGAACCGACGTTCTGCAGCACCGATGGGCTGCCGATGATGTCGGGACCGGAAGCGACGCCCAGCAGGCGGTCGTGGAAATTGACCATATAGACGCCCAGCGTGCCCTTGAAATTGCCGGCGCCATAGCGCGCGCCAAGCTCATAAGTGTCCGAAGTCTCGGGCTTGATCGTGCCCTTGATCGCGTCGAAGCCGGCCTGGCTGGTGCCCCAGATGCTGCCGTTGACCGAAGGGAACGAGCGCGTCGCCTGGGTGAAGCCGGCGAAGACTTCGGCCTGGTCGTTCAGCTTGAAGACGACGCCGGCGTGCGGCTGGAACCAGTCCTCGGTCTTGAAGCGGCCTTCGGGGAAGACGTCCTTGATGATCGCATCGGCCTCGTTGGTGACCTTGAAGCCCTTCCAGCCGAGGTTGATCTTCACCTGGCCCAGGTCGATCGAATCCTGCACGTAGTACTGCAGCGTCTCGGTGGTGAAATCGAATTCCCACTGCGTGGCGAAGGGGTTCTTCGGATAGTCGCGGAAGCTGCGGCCGGGGTTGGTGCGGCTTTCCAGCGCATAGAAGCGGCGCGCCTGGTTGAACTCGTTATGCTCGTACCAGCCGCCGACGGTGATCTTGTTGAAATCGAGCGTGAAATCGGCCGAGGTGAACACGCCCCAGCGGCTGATGTCGTATTCGGTCGTGCGGATGGAGATCGGCGCGCCGGTCGGGCTGGGGACGTAAGGCGTCGCCCAAAGACCCATGCCCTCGTTGTGGTGATAATATCCCTTGATGCGGAAATTGGCGCTGTCGCCGAGCGGCGTGCTGTAGCCGAGCGCGCCGACGGTGTCCTTGCGCAGGCCCGAGGCGTCGTAATAGGCGTCGTCGGCCGAAAGTGATGCCGGCGGGATAGACCTTGCCCGCCGCGGCGTTCGTCACCGGCGCGCCGGTGTCGCCGCGGTTGTTGCCGATATCGGCCAGCAGCACGGCGAAGGCATAGTCGGGCGCGGTGTTGTCGAAGCCGTAACCGAGCCGGTCCAGCATATCGAGCGACATGTCCTGGTAGTCCTGCTCGCGCCGGTCGGAATAGCTGAACCAGGCGTCGATCTGGCCCGCGCCCACCGGCAGCACGCCCTTGGCGTTGACGATGTGCTGGTCCTGCGTGCCCTGGCCCTTGTACTTGTCGGTCGTGCCGTAGCCGTAGGAGACATAGCCGCGGAAGCCGTCCGCGCTGCCGACGTTCACGCGCACGAAGCCGCGCATCGTCTCGTCGCTGCCGTAAGTGCCATTGGCCTGGACGGCGAAATGGTCGAGCGGGTCCATCGAGAAGTATTCGACCGTGCCGCCCAGGTTGTTGGTCGACTGCGTGCCGATCGCGCCCGAACCCTGCGACACGCGCACCGTGCCGATGTTCTCGGAGCTGATCGCGCGGCTGACGTGCAGCCCGTTGTGGTTGCCGTACTGCATGTCGCCCAGCGGAATGCCGTCGAGGTTGAATCCCAGCTGGCTCTGGCTGAAGCTGCGGATGGTGACGCGGGTCGACCATTCGTAGCTGCCGAAGGGATCGGAAGCCTGGATGTTGACGCTGGGCAGCTTTTCGATCGCGCGGATCGGGCTGGTGCCGGGCGTCAGCAGCCGGATGTCGGCGGCGCCGACTTCCTGGACCTGGCGGGTCTCGCCCTGGCCGAAGACGATGATCTCGCCGGCGTCGGCGGAGGTGCCGGCGGTTTCGGCGGCGGTTTCGGCTGCGGCATCGGCTGCCAGGGCCGGCTGCGACAGGAACGCGGTGGAAGCGAGCAGAATGATGATCGAACGGCGCATGGTAATCCCCCTCGTCGAATTCTCGACAGCGGGGCGGATAGGCAGCCGGCATGACGGCCTGATGGAGTTTGCGTGATGGATCGGTGACTCTTCGGCGGCCGTGAAATGTCGGGATTGCGACAGCGGCGCCTAAAGGCCCGCGAATCCGTGTTGCGGTGCAACATTGTTTGGCGCACACTCCCGCCATGATAAAAGCCGCGCTCCATCACCTGACGCGTTACACCTACAACCGGCCGATCAAGCTTGGCCCCCAGGTGATCCGGCTGCGCCCGGCGCCGCACAGCCGCACGGCGGTGCCGAACTATTCGCTGAAGATCAGCCCGGCGAACCATTTCCTGAACTGGCAGCAGGATCCGCACGGCAACTGGCTGGCGCGGATCGTCTTTCCCGATCCGGTCGATCACTTCTCGATAGAGGTGGATCTGCTGGCCGAACTGGCGGTTATCAACCCCTTCGATTTCTTCGTCGAGCCGGGGGCCGAGGAATATCCCTTCGCCTATACCGAAGCGCAAAGGGCCGATCTTTCCGCCTATTTCGATACCGAGCCGCAGGGCGCGCTCTTCGAGGCGCTGGTGGCCGAGCATGCCGGCTACAAGGGGCGCACGGTCGATTTCCTGGTCGATATCAACCACCGCCTGCAGCAGCGCATCGGCTATGTCATCCGCATGGAATCGGGAGTGATGACCCCCGAGGAGACGCTGGACGTAGGCATCGGGTCGTGCCGCGATTCGGCCTGGCTGCTGGTGCAGCTTCTGCGGCGGCTGGGCTTTGCCGCGCGGTTCGTCTCGGGCTATTCGATCCAGCTCGTCGCCGATGTCGAGCCGGTCGACGGGCCCAAGGGCGTCACCCAGGACGTGACCGACCTCCACGCCTGGGCCGAGGCTTATGTGCCCGGCGCCGGCTGGATCGCGCTCGACGCGACATCGGGCATGTTCGCGGGCGAGGGGCACATCCCGCTCGCCGCCACGCCGCACTATCGCTCCGCCACCCCGATCGAGGGCATGGCGGAACCGGCCGAAGTCTCGTTCCACTTCGAGATGGACGTCAGCCGCATCGCCGAGGCAGTGCGGATCACCAAGCCGTTTACCGACGCGCGCTGGCAGGCGCTGCTCGATCTGGGCGACAAGGTGGACGCCGATCTGGCGGCCGGCGACGTGCGCCTGACCATGGGCGGCGAGCCGACCTTCATCGCCGACGGCGATTACGACGCCCCCGAATGGAACGCCGAGGCGGTCGGCCCGACCAAGGCGGGCTATGCCGACCGCCTGATCCGCATGCTGCGCGACAAGTTCGCGCCGGGATCGCTGCTCCACCACGGGCAGGGCAAATGGTATCCCGGCGAAAGCCTGCCGCGCTGGGGCTATTCGATCTACTGGCGCAAGGACGGCGTGCCGATCTGGCGCGATCCCTCGCTGATCGCCGGAGAGCCGCTTGCGCAGGAGGGCGCGGCGGCGCCCGCCACGCCGGTTATCGACACGACGCTCGCCGCCTCGTTCCTCGACAGCGCCGCCGCCGGGCTCGGCATCGATCCCGATTTCATCCAGCCGGTCTACGAGGACGCGATAAGCTGGATCGTCAAGGAGGCGGAGCTTCCCGGCAACACCAGCGCCACCGATCCCAAGGTCGACGATCCGGAGGAACGCGCCCGCTTCATGCGCACTTTCCAGCGCGGGCTGACCAAGCCGGTCGGCTATGTCCTGCCGGTCCAGCGCTGGAACGCAAAGGTGGCGCAGGCGCCGCGCTGGAAGAGCGAGCGCTGGCAGGTGCGGCGTGGCGCGCTGTTCGCGGTGCCGGGCGACAGCGCATTGGGCTATCGCCTGCCGCTCGGCTCGCTGCCTTACGTGCCGCCTTCTGACTATCCCTATATCCACCCGCGCGACACGACCGAGGTGCGCGCGCCGCTCGCCGATTTCCGCTCGCAGCTGGCCGAGCGCGGTCATGAAGTGCGCGATGTGCCTACGCCGGCTGGGGATCGACCGGAACGCCCGCAGCGTTCCGAAGCGGTGCAGGGCGCCGATGGCAGCCAGCAGGAACGGGTCGAACAGCACATCATCGAAGGCGCGGTGCGCACGGCGATCACCGTCGAGCCGCGCGAGGGTTATCTTTCGATCTTCATTCCGCCGGTGGAATCGCTCGACGACTATCTGGAGCTGATCGCCGCGATCGAGGCGGTGGCGGAAAGCTGCAAGACGCCGGTGCGGATCGAAGGCTATCCCCCGCCGCCCGATCCGCGCCTGACGGTGCTGAAGATCACCCCCGATCCC
>Ga0209813_10000451_pt1 | contig 9963 bp, 9 predicted proteins | sample EndMethybrTD3033_FD_187596 | JGI IMG/M metagenome (GOLD analysis project Ga0209813, IMG submission 187596) | Populus endosphere microbial communities from Tennessee, USA - Endosphere MetaG P. TD hybrid TD303-3 (SPAdes) (version 2) | ecosystem: Host-associated > Plants > Roots > Endosphere... | reverse complement strand
GTCGGTGACCGAGCGCACGCGCGAGATAGGGCTCAGGAAAGCGCTGGGTGCGCGCGGCTCGGATATCGCCGCGCAGTTCCTGATCGAGGCCGTGACGTTGTGCATGTTGGGCGGTCTGGCCGGCGTCGTTGTCGGGATCGGGGCGGCCTACCTCACCGCCACGTTCGCCGAATGGCCCATCGTCATCGCGCCCGAGATGGCGCTGTTGGCCCTGGCGGCTGCTGCCGGCACCGGCGTTCTTTTCGGGTTCCTCCCGGCACGGCGCGCCTCCCAGCTGAACCCGATCGACGCCCTACGCAGCGAGTGAGCCGGATCGCCGATTTATGCCTTTGCGCCCAACCGGCCGGCGCCCAAGGCGGGGATAGCGTCGGGATCCAGCGGCCAGCGCGCGCGTGCCTGGATGGCCCCACGGCTCGCGCCACCGCGCACGATCTGCTCAGCACCCGCCCATGCCACCATGACGGCATTGTCGGTGCACAGCGATGCGGGCGGCACGTGCAACGCGTAGCCGTGCTTCTGCGCCACCGCCGCAAGGCCGGCCCGCAAGCGCATGTTGGCCGCAACGCCGCCCGCCACCACGAGGTGCCTGCCATTGGGCGCGAGCCGATGATCGGCGATGGCGATCGCGCGCCGCACGCGGTCGGCGACGCTCTCGGCTACGGCCGCCTCGAACTCCGCGCACAGGTCTGCCACCACTGCATCCGTCAGCGGCACCGCTGCCTGCGCCTTGTGTCTACCGCGGTCTTGAGCCCCGCGAACGAAAAATGTGGCTCGGGCCGTCCAAGCATCGGCCGCGGCAGCTCGAAGCGTCCGGGCTTTCCCTGAGCGGCCGCCCGTTCCACGGCCGGCCCGCCCGGAAAGCCGAGACCGAGCACTTTGGCCGTCTTGTCGAAGGCCTCGCCCAGCGCGTCGTCGATGGTGGTGCCGAGGCGCTGATAGCGGCCGACATCGTGCACGACCAGGAGCTGCGTGTGTCCGCCGGAAATCAGCAGCAGCAGGTAGGGCGGATGCAGGTTCTCGGTCAGCCCGACCGTCAGGGCATGGGCTTCCAGATGATTGACCGCGACCAGGTCCAGATCATGCGCCAGCGCGATGGCCTGCGCGCTGACCACGCCGACCATCAGGCCGCCGATCAGCCCGGGCCCCGCGGTCACGGCGACGGCGTCGAGATCGGCGAAGCCGAGGCCCGCGTCACGCATGGCTTCGGCGATGATCTCGTCCAGGCATTCGACGTGGGCGCGCGCGGCGATCTCCGGCACCACGCCTCCATAGGGGCGATGCTTCTCCCATTGCGTGCGCACCACGTTCGACAGGATGCGGCCGCTGCCGTCGGCGCGGGCGACCACGGCTGCTGCGGTCTCGTCGCAGCTCGTCTCGATGCCCAGCACCAGCAGCTGGCGCGCATCCTCAGGCGAAGGTGTACTCATGCGAAAGCCGGGCTTTCTCGCGGGCAGTATTTGCATGTGGGCGCCCGCAGGCGTAAACGACGGCCCCACGGTGCCTGGAGACCGCTCAGAGCAGGATCGCCTCGGATTGGATCACTTTGCCTTACATCCAGACGGTGCAGTCGAAGCGTGAATCCTGCTCTGTTCTTTGGATGTGGAGCAAGATTCAAATTCCATGATCGACGCCAACTGCTTCGATCAGCAACGATCTTGCACTAGCACCGGGAGAACAGCCCTTGCAAGCAACGACGATACGGATCGGCACCCGCGGCTCACCCCTCGCCTTGGCGCAGGCCGCCGAAGTGCGCACGCGGCTGGAGGCGGCGCATGGCCAGGACCGGTACGCCTTCGAGGTTCGCACCATCAAGACCACGGGAGACCGCATCCAGGATCGGCCGTTGTCGGAAGCCGGTGGCAAGGGTCTGTTCACCAAGGAGCTGGAGGAAGCCCTGCTGGCCGGCGAGATCGACCTCGCGGTGCACTCCATGAAGGACATGCCGACGCTGCTGCCGGCCGGCCTCGCCATCGCCTGCCTGTTGCCGCGCGAGGATGTGCGCGACGCCTTTATCAGCCGCAAGGTGGGCTCGCTCATGGACCTGCGGGCGGGTTCGGTGATGGCCACCTCCTCGCTGCGCCGGCAGGCGCAGGTGTTGCATGTACGGCCCGACATCAAAGTCGTACCGATGCGCGGCAACGTCGAGACCCGGCTGCGCAAATTGCAGGATGGCGTCGCGGATGCGACTCTGCTCGCCTGCGCCGGGCTGCGCCGCCTCGGGCTTGCCGATCGCATCACGTCGCCCATCCCGACGGACGAGATGCTGCCCGCCGTGGCGCAAGGTGCGATCGGCGTCGAAATTCGCGACGGGGACGAGGCAATCGCCGAGCTGCTGTCGCCCATCAACGACGAGGCGACCGCGCTGGCCGTGACGGCAGAGCGCGGTTTTCTCGCGAAGCTGGAGGGCTCGTGCCGCACGCCGATCGCGGGGCTGGCGGAGTTGGCTGGCGGCCGTCTCGTGTTCCGCGGCCAGATCCTCACGCCGGATGGCCGCGAGGCGCACGCGACACGGCGCGAAGGCCGCCCCGAGGAGGCGTTGCGATTGGCTGAGGATGCCGCCGACGAGCTGCTTGCCAAGGCCGGCCCCGATTTCCTTGCTCGGCACACTTGATGCGCCTGCTCGTCACACGCCCGGAGCCTGACGCGCTGAAGCTCAGAGCCGCGCTGGAAGAGCACGGGCACCACGCCACGGTCGAGCCGCTGCTCCGGGTCTCGTTCGAAGATGCCGATCCCGTCGACCTCGACGGCGTGCAGGCGCTGATCGCCACCAGCCGCAATGGATTGCGAGCACTGAAGTCGCACCCTGCGCTGGCAGAGGCGCGGGCGCTGCCGCTGTTCGCGGTGGGAGGAGCAACCGCCAAAGAAGCGCGCGCGCTCGGTTTCGAGATGGTGGTGACCGGTGCAGGCACGGCGCAAGAGCTGGTGGTGCACATCGTGTCGGCGCTCGATCCGGCGGCCGGGCTGCTGCTGCATCTCGCCGGGGATACGTTGGCCGGCGACCTGAGGGGTGCCCTCGAAGAGCATGGCTTCCGCGTCCTGCAGCCGCAGGTCTATAGGATGCTCGCCGCCACCGCCCTGTCCGAGGACACGGTGGAGCAGCTGGCGATGGGCGAGATCGACGGCGTCATACTGTTGTCGCCGCGCACCACTCAGGTATATGCCACCCTGATGCGCAAGCAGGGGCTGGCGACGGTGGCACACGGGCTTGCCCATTTTTGCCTGTCGGCTGAGGTGGCTCGTCGTCTCGAGCCGCTGGGCAAGGTCCGAACGCAGATCGCCGAGGCCCCGCGCCTGGAAGAAGTGCTTGCCCTGATTGACGCCGTCGCGGCACAATTGGAGAGCTAGCCGGGTCGGCGAAATTCTGGTTAATGCCCTGGGGGATTTCGTTAATCCAAAGCAGCGAGCATGGGGGTGCGCGCTGCTCGGGAGATCAGGAACGCATGGCCGACCCCAAGGACGAGACCGGCAAAGGTCCCCCTCGACCTGGCGATACGGCTGCCGGTCGGCGCCCCTATGCAACCCTGGATTTGCAGGCCACCGAGGTCGGCCAACCTGGCAAGGCCGACAAGGCTGAACGCGCCGCCGGCGGCGATCCGCCCAAGCAACCGGACGAGGCGGCTCCGAGCATCGCCGATCGGGTGCGTGCCGCAGCTGCGCAAGCCGCGGCGCTGGCACCGCATTTTCGCCCTGGCCCGACGCTGTCGCACCTCGGCGCGGGTGCGCTCGGCGCCCTGATCGTCGTCCTCGCCAGTACGCTGATCGAAGCATTGCAGACGCCGCAGACGCCCGACCCGCAGCGGGCCATTGAGCTGCGCGCCGTTGCCAGGCGGCTCGCCGACGCGGAGGCCGTGCTCGGTGTGAGGCCTGGCGACACGGCGGGTCTGGTCGCCAGGACCGAGGCGCTGTCGCGCTCCGTGCGCGATCTGAGCGAGGCGCAGTCGCAACTCGCGAGCGACACCAAGGCTCTCGAAGGCAAGGTCGGCAGCGCGCAGGGTGCGCCCGAGGATCTGGTCGTACGCATCGCCAGGCTCGAGCAGGGGTCGGTGACGCCAGCCGGCGGCCAGTCCGGCGAAGCTGCCAAGGCAACCGCCGCGGAGCTGGCTTCCGTCAGGACCGAGGCCGGCCGCCTCAGCCAGCGCCTCGATACCCTGAAGGGTGAAATCGACGAGCGTATGCGCGGCGCAGTCCGGTCTGCGGACATTGCGCCCATGCAGGCGCGTCTCGCCGCGCTCGACAGGGAGCTGCAGGCCATTTCCAGGAGTGAAGCGGACCGCGCCACCAACACGACGCGCGTGCTGCTCTCGCTCGAGCTTGCCGGGCTGAAGCGCGTCATGGATCGCGGTGAGCCGTTCGTCGTCGAGCTTGCCGCCGTAAAGAAGGCAAGTGGCGAAAAGCCCGACCTCAAGCTCAACCTGGTGCCGCTCGAACGCCACATGCGCGATGGCGTGCCGACCACGGCCGAGATCGCCAAGTCGTTCCGCAAGCTCTCCAACTCCATGCTGGATGCGGAGGCCGAGCCGGCCGATGCATCGATCATCGATCGCCTGCTGTCAGGCGCACGCTCGATCGTGCGGGTGCGCAAGGCCGGGCCCAGCGCCGACGACACCAGCCTCGACGCCACTATCGCCCGCATGGACAGCGCTCTGAAAGAAGGACGCCTCGCCGAGGTGCTGGAGCAGGGCAAGAAGCTGCCGCCCAAGGCCTCGCTCGCCGCCGAGGATTGGCTGAGGCAGGTCGAGGCGCGGCAGGCTGTCGATCAGGCAATGGCCGACATCGAGGGCCAGCTCAAATCATCGCTGGCCGGCAATCGGTCCGCGGGGGAGCCAAGCCGATGATGCGTCTCATCGCCTTCCTGCTCGTTGTGCTCGCCATCGCCGCGGGCCTGCACTGGCTGGGCGACCGGCCGGGTACCATCGTCGTCGAATGGCAGGGCGTGATCGCGGAAACCACGGTGTTCCGCGCCTTCGTCATCCTAGCGCTGCTGATCGGATTTCTGGCGGTGTGCTGGTCGCTGCTGCGGCACATCTGGTCGAGCCCGGCCTATGTCGGCCGTCTCCTGCAGCGGCGGCGGCAGAAGCGCGGGCTCGACGCGCTGTCGAGCGGCATCATTGCCATCGGTGCGGGCGATTCGGCACTGGCCAGCCGCTACGCCAGCCAGGCGCGCAAGGCCCTGCCCAACGAGCCCCTGACGCATCTGCTGCGCGCGCAGACCGCCCAGCTGACCGGCGACCGCACCACCTCCCGTCGCATATTCGAGGCGATGCTGGGCTCGCGCGATACCGAGCAGCTCGGGCTGCGCGGTCTGTTCCTCGAGGCGCAGCGCGAAGGCGAGACCGAGGCCGCGCGTCAGTTTGCGGAACGCGCCCTTGCGCTCAACTCGAAGCTCAGCTGGCCGGTGGAGGCACTGTTTGATCTGCAGTGTCATGCCGGTGACTGGCAGGCCGCTCTCGACACGCTCGCGATCGGTCGCCGCATTGGCCTGATCGACAAGACGGTGGCCAAGCGCCGCCGCGCCGTGCTGCTTACCGCCCAGGCACAGGTGGCGGAGGACGCTGGCACCGACAAGGCGCTCGAGCTCGCGCTCGAAGGACACAGGCTGGCACCCGATCTGGTGCCGGCCGCGGCCATCGCCGGCCGCATTCTCGCCTCGCGAGGCAACACACCGCGTGCCGCCCGCGTGCTGCTGAAGACCTGGCGGCTGTCACCACATCCCGAGTTGGCTGCCGCCTACGCCTATGTACGGCCGGGCGACAGCCCGCGCGACCGGTTGGTGCGGGTGCGACATCTCGGCCGCATCACGCCCAATAACATCGAGGCGCCGATTGCCATTGCGGTGGCGGCCGTCGAGGCGCGCGAGTGGGACGAGGCGCGCGATGCGCTCGAGCCTCTGCTCGACAATCGCCTGTCGCAGCGCGTGTGCACGTTGATGGCTCGCGTCGAGGCGGAGCAGCATGGCCACACCGGCCGCGTGCGCGAATGGCTGGCGCGCGCCGTGCATGCACCGCGCGATCCGGCCTGGACGGCCGACGGTGTCGTGTCCGACCACTGGGCGCCGACCTCCCCGGTCACCGGCGCGCTCGATGCCTTCCGCTGGCGCGTGCCCGTCGAGGCAGCCGACGAGAGTGCGGCGGCTTTGCTCAGTGCCAAGGTCGAGGCGTTGGTCGGGCTCGGCGCCGAAACGGAGCCCTTTATCGAGCACAGGGAGCGGACCCAGCCGGCTGCCGAGACCGTGCGCGGCGAGACCATCGAACCACCGGTCATCAAGCCGGCACCTAAACCGGGTCCGGCGCCGGAGGTCGAGGACGTGATGGTCCTGCCGCCGGCCAAGACCGTGCCCGCCAAGCCTCAACCGGCCGCCGCCGCGCCGCGCGTGGAGCCACCACGATCCGAGCCCGATGTTGCCGTAGCCAAGGCGCAGACCGAGCCGGCGCCGCAGGTCGATAGCCCGGCAGAGCGGGCCAAGCCGACACCGCGCCCTGCCCGGCCGCGCAAGCCCGTGGAGCCGAAGATTTTCGTGCCGCCGCGTGCGCCGGATGATCCTGGCCCCGAGGTCAGCGAGGACGACGGCCTCGCGCGTGACCCGTTCGGGCCGTCACCAGCCAAGGCCTGAGCATCCACCGATGTAAGTGACGACAACGATGGAGGAGCCGTAGCCATGGAGCTCTTCGATGCGCTGACGCTGGCCCGGCTCCAGTTCGCTTTCACCATCTCGTTCCACATCATCTTTCCGGCCTTCACGATCGGACTCGCCAGCTACCTGGCGGTGCTGGAAGCGCTGTGGCTCTACACCGGCCGCGGCGTGTTCATTTCGGTCTTCAACTACTGGAAGAAGATCTTCGCCCTCAGCTTCGGCATGGGCGTCGTGTCCGGCATCGTCATGAGCTACCAGTTCGGCACCAACTGGAGCGTCTTCTCCGACAAGACAGGGCCCATTCTCGGCCCGCTGATGGGCTACGAGGTGCTGTCCGCGTTCTTCCTCGAGGCGGGCTTCCTCGGCGTCATGCTGTTCGGGCGCGAGCGTGTCGGCCAACGCTTGCACATGTTCGCCACCCTGATGGTGGCCCTCGGCACCTTCCTGTCCGCCTTCTGGATCCTGTCGGCCAACAGCTGGATGCAGACGCCCGCCGGCTACACCGTCAATTCCGCGGGACAGTTCGCGCCCGCCAATTGGTGGGCCGTCATCTTCAACCCGTCGTTTCCCTACCGCCTGGTGCACATGGTGCTGGCGGCCTATCTCACCACCGCGTTCGTGGTCGGCGCCGTCGGCGCCTTCCACCTGCTGCGCAACAGCGGCAACGAGGGCGCGCGCGTGATGTTTTCGATGGCCATGTGGATGGCGGCCATCGTGGCGCCGATCCAAATCTTTGCCGGCGATCAGCACGGCCTCAACACGCTCGAGCACCAGCCCGCTAAGATCGCCGCCATGGAGGGCCACTTCGACACGCAGCGCGGCGCGCCGTTGATCCTGTTCGGCTGGCCCGATATGCAATCGGAGAAAACCCGCTTCGCCATCGAGGTGCCCAAGCTCGGCAGCCTGATCCTCACCCACGAATGGGATGGCCAGGTGAAGGGCCTGAAGGCCTGGCCGCGCGCGGACCGGCCGAACGCACTGATCCTGTTCTGGAGCTTCCGGATCATGGTGGGGCTGGGTCTGCTGATGGCGCTGCTCGGCATGCTCAGCCTCGTCGCGCGCTACCGCGGACGATTGTACGACTGGGGGATGCTGCAGCGTTTTGCTGTGCTGATGGGGCCGGCGGGGTTCGTCGCCGTGCTGGCCGGCTGGATCACCACCGAGGTTGGGCGTCAGCCGTTTACGGTCTACGGCCTGCTGCGCACTGTCGATTCGGCTTCGCCGATCGACGCGCAGGCGGTCGGCTTCTCGCTGCTGGCCTTCATCGTCGTGTATTTCGCGGTGTTCGGCGCCGGCACCTTTTACATCCTGCGCCTGATGGGCAACACGCCCGACATCGACGAGCCGGACATCGAACGCGGCGTGCCGATCCGCGCCGCTGGCATTACGCCAGCTTCGGCGCTCGGTGCGGAGCCGGCCACGGGCGGGAAACCGGGAGGCTAGTGCGGACATGGATCTGGCATTCATCTGGGCCGTGCTGATCGCCTTCGCCGTGCTGGCTTACGTGCTGTTCGACGGCTTCGATCTCGGCATCGGCATCCTATTTCCCTTCATCGTCGGCGAGGACGGCGAGAAGGGACGCGATCAGGCCATGAACTCGGTGGCTCCTGTGTGGGACGGCAACGAGACGTGGCTGGTGTTGGGCGGCGGCGGGCTGATGGCGGCGTTTCCGCTCGCGTATGCCGTGGTGATGCCTGCCCTCTACGCGCCGATCACGGCCATGCTGCTCGGGTTGATCTTCCGCGGCGTCGCCTTCGAGTTCCGCTGGCGCACGACACGCGCCAAGTATCTGTGGGACTGGGCCTTCGCCGGCGGCTCGATGCTGGCCGCCTTCGCGCAGGGCATCGCCCTCGGTGCCCTGATCCAGGGCATCCCAGTCTCCGGGCGCGCCTATGCCGGCGGCTGGTGGGACTGGCTGACCTGGTTCAGCCTGCTGACCGGCGTTGCCCTGATGGTCGGCTATGCCCTGCTGGGCTCGACCTGGCTCGTCATGAAGACCACCGGTTCGGTGCAGCGGCACGCCTATCAGTTCGCCTGGATCACCGGCCTTGCCACCCTGGCCCTGATCGCCATCGTCAGCCTGATCACGCCGATCATGAACCCCGTCGCCATGGGGCGCTGGTTTGCCTGGCCCGTCATTCTCTACGTGGCACCGGTGCCGATCTTCGTGGCGCTGACCGCTCTCGTGCTTTTCAGCGGACTCTACGCGAAGCGCGAGGTATCGCCGTTCTTCGCCGCCGTTGCGCTGTTCGTGCTGTCCTACATCGGCCTCGGCATCAGCTTCTATCCCTACATCGTGCCGCCCTCCATCACCATCTGGTCAGCCGCGGCCCCCGACGCGAGCCTCGGCTTCCTGCTGGTTGGTGCGGCGGTACTGATCCCGTTGATCCTCGGCTACACCGCCTGGTCCTACTGGGTGTTCCGCGGCAAGGTCGGCACCACCGGCGGCTACCACTGATGCCCAGCGAGCCGCAGCGTCCGCTGGCGAGCCGCCTGTTGTGGTTCGCGGCCCTGTGGCTTCTCGGAGTTGGCGCGGTCGCCCTGCTGGCCTTGCTGATCCGCTCGGTCTTGCTGTAGCTGGCGGAGACTGCACGCCGCCGCCGAGTGTGCTATAGACCGCCTCTACAGGCGGCCCCGTAGCTCAGCTGGATAGAGCACCAGATTCCTAATCTGGGGGTCACAGGTTCAAATCCTGTCGGGGTCACCAGCCAAATCAATCGTTCGTGCAACGGCCGCGTTCCGCAGAAACGGCCCTGAGGATCGCGAGCGGGACGCGGCGGCATCGCCGGACGGCCACCCACCCACGCTCGAATTCGCTCGACGGCTTGCGATCTCGGTGCGCTTAGCGATCAAATAGGGAAGCGGGTCGGCTATCTAGTTGCCGATGGTCCCGGTCAGTTCCTGTCGACCTTCCTTCACGACTAATGAGCTAGGCGCTCCAGCGGCGAACGTGATTTCACTTCCGGTGCCGCCGCGATCCTTGTTGTACGGACGGATGATCGCGACATGGTCGGCATTCACAACAATCTCGGTACCGTCGACCGTCGTGCACTTGAGCCAGCTTGCCATAGCGGTTCCTTTCGCCAGTTGATTGTCGTACTTGGCAAACTAGCTGAGCGAACTCAAATCAGCGAGAATCCGCTCGGCGTGTTTGCTGGATAATACCGCGAATTTGCATCGCAACAGACATTGGTCGCCACAGGCGAGATGGTGCGACGACGTCCGGCCAATGTCGACCTGGGTCAGCAGTCGACCTTGCGGGTAAGGCACTCCGCCTGATCGGCAGGTTGTTATCCGGCCCGCGTATAGCGGCCTGCGAGCCGACAATCGCT
>Ga0209813_10000448_pt1 | contig 9980 bp, 5 predicted proteins | sample EndMethybrTD3033_FD_187596 | JGI IMG/M metagenome (GOLD analysis project Ga0209813, IMG submission 187596) | Populus endosphere microbial communities from Tennessee, USA - Endosphere MetaG P. TD hybrid TD303-3 (SPAdes) (version 2) | ecosystem: Host-associated > Plants > Roots > Endosphere... | reverse complement strand
CCGAGTAGCAGCCCCACTTGGGGGTGCTCGGGCCCCTGTACCTTTTCGCGGATGGTGAGGGCGCGCGTGTAGAGCGGCAGGGCCTCGTCATGACGATGCTGGCTCTCGTACAGCTCGGCCAGGTAGTAGAGCGCGTTGCTCACCTCGAGATGTTCGGTCCCCAGGGTCTTCTCGCGGATAGCGACCACGCGCGTGCGGAGGGGCTCGGCGTCGGCGTGGCGGCGTTGCACCACGTACACTCGGGCTAGGTGGTCGAGGGCCGTGCCCACCTCGGGGTGCTCGGGCCCGAGCGCTTTCTCGCTGACGGCAAGAGTGCTTTCCGCCAGAGACTCGACCTCGCGGTATCGGCCCGCGCTCAGATAGTGCTCAACCAAGGTGTTGCGGAACCGAACCACGTCAGGATGCTCCGGCCCTAGCACCTTCTCGCGGACGGCCAGGCTGTGGCGGTAATACACCCCGGCCTCGACCTTGCGCCCCTCCTGCCAGGCTAGCGTAGCCAAGGTGTAGAGCGCGGTGCCTGCGTCGGGGTGCTCGGACCCCAGCGACTTCTCGCGGATGGCGGCGCTGCGCTCGTAGAGCCGCTCGGCCTCGGACTCGCGGCTGCTTTGGCGCTCGTAGAGCCGCGCAAGATTCGTGAGCACCCTACCGACATCGGGGTGCTCGGAGTGCAGCAGCGTTTCGCGGATGGCGAGGCTGTGCCGGTAGAGAACCTCGGCCTCTTCCCAGCTGTACTGGCTCTCAAATTGCTTCGCGAGCTCGTTGAAAGAGGTGCCTACCGCGGACGGGGCTAGTAGCTTGCCGCGGATTGCCAGGCTGCGGCCGTGCAGCCGCTCGGCGTCCGCGTCGCGACCTTGGCTTTTATACAACTCGGCGAGGCCGTCGAGTGACTGCCCGACATCCGGATGATCGGGCCCCAGCGCCTTCTCGCGGATGACCAGGCTTCGTCGGTAGAGCCGCTCGGCCTCCGCATGTTGGTCCTGGCTCTGGTACAGTGCGGCGATGTCGTGAAGCGATTGGGCTATGTCACGGTGGTCGGGCCCCAGTGCCTTCTCGCGGATGGCCAGGCTGCGCTGGTAGAGCGGCTCGGCTTCGGCATGACGACCTTGGCGAGCATACAGAAGGGCGAGGTTGTGCTGGGCCGTGCCCATGAAACCGTGCTCAGTCCCCAGCGCCTTCTCAAAAATGAAAAGGGCCCTCTTGAGAAGCGGCTCAGCCTCTCCGTAGCGGCCCTCATCCCGGTACACTTGGCCAAGGCCATGCAACGCCACGCCGACGTCAACATGCTCCGCACCCATCGCCTTCTCCGCAATGGCGAGGCTGCGCTTGTAGAGTGGCTCAGCCTCAGCGTTGCGGCCCTGCTTCCGGTACACATGGCCAAGGTTGTTGAGCGAGCCGCCGACGGCGGTGTGATTAGACCCCAGGGACGTCTCGCGGATAGCGAGGCCGCGGCGATGCAAGAATTCAGCCTCGGCGTAGCGGCCCTGGTCTAGATAGACCGTGGCGAGGTTGCCAAGCGAGGTGGCGACGTCGGGGTGGGCAGGCCCCAGCGCCTTCTCCGCGAGGGCGAGGCTGCGGCCGAACAACGGCTCGGCCTCGGCATAACGGCCCATGTACAGGTAGAGCCCCGCCAGGCTGCTGAGCGACAGCCTCACTTGTTCGGGGCGGCCCGACTTTTCGAAGATGGCAAGGCTGCGCCTGGCCAACGGCTCGGCGTCGGCATGGCGACCCTGCCTCTCGAACAAATCAGCGAGATTCTGGAGCGATATGGCAACGTCAGGGTGTTCGGGCCCTAGCGTCTTCTCGTCGATGGCGATGCTGCGCATATGCAATGGAACGGCGTCCGCATGGCGACCCAGGTTCTGGTACACCACCGCGAGGTTGTTGAGCGTCGTGCTCACATCGGGGTGCTCGGGTCCGAGCGACTTCACGCGGATTGCAAGGCTGCGCTGGTACAAGGCCTCGGCCTCACGGTAGCGGCGCTGGCGATCGTACAACAGCGCGAGATCGTGGAGCGACTGCGCCACACTGGGCTGCTCGGGACCTAGCGCCTTCTCGCGGATGGCGAGGCTCTGCCTAAAAAAGGGCTCAGCCTCGGCGAAGCGGCTCTGCGCCCTGTAAACACGGGCCAGCCAGTCTGTGGCCTTCGCAACCTCGGTGGCTTCGTCGCCTAAGCGCTCCCGCGAGAGGGCAACGTACTTCTCAGCCGCCGATAGCGCTTCCACATACTTGCGGTCCTTGTAGAGCTCTTTGACTTGCACGCGCAGCGCTTCGATTTCCGGGATCAAGCCCAGTGCTGCAACGATCTCGGCAAACGCGGCGTTAGAGCTGCCTGCTTCTCGCAGGGTGTTGAAATCGGCGGCGACCGCCTCTTCCCAGGTTTCGTCGGATCCATGGAATGCACGCCTATCCTTGTGTGCGAGATAAAGCTCCCGCGCTTCACCAGAGCGCCCCAGGAACAGCAGCGCATGCGCCCGGTTCGTCTCGATCCAGAGAAGGTGGGGGGCCAGAGCGAACCCGCGCTCCGCAGCCGCAAGCGCGTCAACGTAGTCGCGTGCGAAGAGGGCGTTCCACGCAAGACTGCCGAGCGCTTCGGCGGTCTTCCTTCCCGGACGGCCGGCGCTTGCCACCTCCTCCTTTTCGACAGCCGCCGCCAGTGTGCGCTGCGCGGCCAGCGCTTCCACATATTTGCGCTCGTGGCGCAGCTGGTTCACCTCGTCCTGCAGCTTGGTGAGGTCATCCGATTCCTGTGCACGGCCGGCGCCCGCCAGCACCATCGCGCACATTAGCCCCGCCAGGGCCCCCAACAACCACGGCGCCGTTCGGCCCACCATGACCGAGTTCCCTCCCGCAATTGCCTTGATCAACGACATCATCTGTCGACCGAGAATGTGACAGCGTTAAGATGCGGTCGCGGCTCGAACGGCGCAGCTCGATGCTGACCTTTCGCGTGCATGCGCGAGAAGGTCTTCCCCGTCCGATAAAACCTACGCCAGCCAACTCAAGGCCGCGGCAATTTTGGAGCCGATCGCGAAGCGCCTCCCGCAACACCCAGGCGCAGCGCATTATCTGATTCACACGTACGACTATCCAGCGCTCGCGCAGAAAGGTCTCGATGCGGCCTTGCGCTACGCCAAGATTGCGGAGGCAGCACCGCACGCCCAGCACATGCCGTCGCACATTTTCACGCGCGTTGGTTATTGGCGGGAGTCCATTGCGTCCAACGCGGAGGCAGCCAACCTGGCAAAGGACGGCAAGGAACCTGATGATCGGCTGCACGCGTCGGATTACATGGTCTACGCCTACTTGCAACTAGGTCGCGATGGCGAAGCCCGCGTGCTGATCGACGACATGAATGCCGTCACCGGCTACAACGCCGAACGCAATACTGGCCCCTTCGCCTTGGCGGCAAGCCCGGCGCGTTACGCGGTCGAGCGCGGTGATTGGGCACAAGCAGCCAGACTGGAAATTCGCCCCTCGAAGTTCGGTTATGTGGCAGCTATTGGGCATTTCGCACGCGTCGTTGGTGCAACTCGGTCCGGCGGTCTCGATGTCGCCAAAGCCGAGGTCGCGAAACTCGCCGAGTTGCGCGATACACTGCGCGAGGCGAAGGATGCCTACTGGTCGCAGCAGGTCGACATTCAAGCGCAGATCGCCTCCGGCTGGGTGCTGTTTGCCGAGGGCAAGCACGGTGAGGCGCTCAACGCCCTCAGCGCGGCCGCAGACGCAGAGGACAACACCGAGAAGGCCACCGTCACGCCGGGGCCGCTCGCTCCGGCACGCGAGCTTTATGGTGCGATGCTGATGGAGCGGGGCATGGCTCTAGAGGCCCTTGTGGCGTTCGAAGCTGCTCTAGCCAAGGAGCCAAACCGGTTGCGCGGCCTCGATGGGGCCGCGAAGGCAGCCGAACTATCCGGCGATAAAGCCAAGACCAAGGGGTACTATGAGAATATCCTGGAGATGGTTGGGGACATTGGCAGCACCCGCCGCGAGATCAGTGACGCGCGTGCCTTCCTGAAGAAGCTCTGATGACTACTCTAGTGACGAAGTATGGGTTGCGAGTGCTGCTTGGTTTGGCGGGCCTGTGTGCTCTTGTGGTTTCAGCCCGGGCCCAGTCTCGGGAGGTGTTCGGATATGCCGGTGTGCTGGGTGAATGGGAGATCATCGCCGCCGTCGCGCACATCGGCGCGCCCGTCGACAATGAATTCTCCGGAACGCTGACGATGACGCATATCGGCATGTGCACCCAAGATGGTCCGGAAGAGAAGAAGGGCGAGATCCGCCTTCAACTATCACCGTCCGCGCCCGAGCTTCGCGCCGTTCTCGTGCTTGCCGGTGTGGCCTGCACTTTCACGGGAACCCTATCGGATGCCTACAAGGGGCTCTTGAGCTGCGCGGATAAACCACCTATGCCGCTCACCCTTTCGGTTAAGTAGGATAATCAGTTGCCGTTGCCGCGAGTTTGGCAGCTCCTGGCACATTTCTGCCGAAGGTCGAATGTCAGCTTTTGAGTGTCTTCCGGACCTGCTCACCGACGACAATAGGTGTCGAGATGCGACGCCCGTCAGGTCCGCAACCTCTGCACTGCGACTTCGTCCGCGTCGCGCTCCCCGCCAGCTCCACGCGCCACGGACTACTGTCCCCAGGTCCGCTGCAGCACGCGCAGCCAGTTCTCGAAGCAAATCTTCTCGACCAGGGACTCGGCAAACTGTCGGCAGCTATGAGATTTGGGAGGCCAGCAGCCGACCCGATCCCGACCGGAATCGTTGCTCCGTCGAAGTCTGACCCAAGGCCGACGCCGTCCTCTCCGAGGTGTCTTCCGACCTAATCTTTAAGGAAGGAGTGGCGTCGAGAGCCGATGCCGGTCACGTCCGCTTCCTCTGCAAAGCGGCCCGAGATGAGGAAGAGCTGCGCTATCCCGTGAAGTCCGGATTGAGTCAAAAGCGGAACCAAGGTGGCCGCAATGACCAATGTCTGCCTTACCCCCAAGAACGGACATTCCGCGATTGCAGACTCGCGTCCGCTTCGTGCCAATTCCTGCCGTCAATATTTGCGCACACGAGCCCATGCACCTACCCGATCGCCCCTCAGCGTAAAAAGTGCGCGCTTGCATGGCGTGGAGCAACACGGCGAGACAGACGGCAATTGAAGACGCTCACCCACGCCAGGGTGGGCGTCGGCGAGCTGGAAACAGCCATACACACCTGTGCGCGCATTGGCGCCAACCCAGATCGACCACCAAGGAGATCATCGATCGCTGGTCATGCAATTAGTGACGCGGCAAGCTCGTCGTCCAGTCGCGGTTGTAAACGTCCCGTTCGCTGTTCGCACCGAGGAAGGTGGATGCAAGGCCCGAACACATGAACTATTTCTGGATCGCTAAGGCTATTCGGGAAAGGAGCCCTGTGATCGAGCGACTTGCGGTCTCGACAATCGCACCCTCATCAGCACATGTCAGGCGGCCATTGTCGACCAGGGACCGGCCTGCCACCAGGACCTTGTCGATGCCGTGGCGGCCTCCGAGCACGACGCTCTCCCAGCAAGCATCGACGCCAAGTTCAAGGGGCCGATGCACGACGATGTCGGCGCTCTTGCCGACTTCGATGCTGCCGGTCATCTTGTCCGCTCCAACCGACGCAGCTGCATCGCACGTGAGCATCCTCAGCACCTGGTGCGGGCCAAGAGGACTACCTGTTGCGGCTCCGCAGCCAATCGCCATGCTTGCAAGCGCGTCGAAGTTCACCACACGAGGTATGTCGGTCGCAGCGGCGACACGGGCGCCCTTCTGCGAGAGTGCCGACATCCGGTTGCGGCTGTCGCCCACGCCGATGGCCTGCAGCGTCCCGTAGGGACACCAGACCAGACGTGCCTGCCCCTTCAAGAGCAGCGCTTCGTCGTCCGGCCCCACATCATTCATGTGAACCAGGGTGATATCCGGCGCGAGACCGTGCAGGCGATCGATTTCCGCCAGAGGCGTGCGCCCGAGCCTGGCGGCCTGATCGCGATAGGCCGCCGGCGTGTAGCCAAGATGCTGCTGGAACTGCACCCCGTTGGCGTGCGCGATCTTGAAAGCGTGCGCGCGTAGGGCATCACTCTCGGTGAACTCTCCGTAGATGCCGACAAAGGCGCGCACCAAGCTGTGCGCATCGGCATTGCGCCAGAGTTGCGAGCCGACGCGGCGCGCGGCCCCCTCGGTGGATGAGGGCCAGCGGGCCAGGAACCGAGCCGCCACTAGTTCCGGGTTCATTTCACCGAGATTCCGGCCCAGGTCGGCCACGTACGGATCGGTCAACCAGATCCGAATCCCAAGCTCGACCGCGACCCGCGCGACGGCATCGGGCTCGAAGATCGTGCCGGGGTCGACAAATCCGGTGAAGCCGCAGCGCAGGTAGTCGATGGAGGCGAGCGAGGCGCTGGCGTGCTCGTCCTCAGGTCTGAGTTCCGCCTTCCAATGCCCCATGTTGATGGGACCGTTTCCCATTCGAGGCAGCACGCTCCGCGACGTGTACTGAGACACGTGAATGTGCGCGTCGATTGATCCCGGCCTGACGACCGCTCCCAGGGCATCGATCGATGCCCGGCCCCTGCAGCCTTCGTCGACGACGGCTGTTGCGCCAACCGCAACGATTCGCCCTTTGTCGATCGCGACGGCACCGTCGAGGATCTCGTCGTCGCCGGCGTTCACGGTTAGAACATGGCCGTGGCGGATGACGAGATCGACAGTTGTCGGTCCGCTACTTGCGATCATGCCCCGCTCCTGATGTAACGCGAGCCTGCCGGTCAAAGATTTGCGGTCCGATGAAGGGTGCGTTCTCGACGTCGTGTTCAGGCCAGAAGCGCCCTCGCTTCCATGTGGCCAAGCCCTTGGTGTAGTAGCCAATGCCGGGCGAGCGGACCAAAAGCGGTGTCGCGAGGTCCTTGAAGTTAAGCTCGAAGTGATAACCGGACTTCACGACGATAAAGTCCTGCGCGACGAGCGGGATGCCGTTGCTTTCGAAGGCCTCGGGATCATGGGTGAAGCCCGGTTTGCTGGTGACCAGCAGGCTGATGCGCCCGCCGATGTCGAGCACGGCGCAGGGGCCCAGCGCCGTCCACTCGCCGCCACGATAGGGGCCGCGCATCCGGAAGTTGCCGTCGGTAAGGCGAGCGACGCGGGCGCTGACCGCCAGCGGTGCAAAACCGGGCGTTAGCTTTCCGCCAACCGCGAGGTCGAGCACGGCTCCGACGCCGGCGCTCTGGGCGGCTGCTACCGTTTCAGAATCTGTCAACGGAATGGCGGCCTTCAGGGGGGCCGGATGCGCCAGGGTCGCCTGGAGGATGGCGTTCGAGTCGCCCGGTGCGCCGGCGAGCACCCGATCGCCCATGTCGGCCAGCACGAAGCGCTCGCGCTCGCGTTCCCGAGCAACACGATCGAGAGCAGCTTCTACTTCCAAAAGGTCGTCCTTGAATTGGTGGCGCCGATCCCAGAATGCGCGCGCGAGACGATCTGCAATCCGTGCGGCGCTTGGCTCGTCGCCATTCGTGACAATGCAGACGGCCTGGCCCATGTCGACGTCATCCAGCGCGCGATAGACGTTGTAGAGCGAGATGTCCCAGATCAGCGGATTTGATGCCGCGAACGCGCGCGCCTCCTCATGCAGCGTCTGGAGCGGACCGCCAGTTGTCTCCATGGCCCCGGGCAGCGTCATGAGGACTTTGAGGAGCGTCGAGACGGGATCGAATGTTCCCTCCAGGGCGGACATCACCCCGGCAGCGACTTTTTCGCCGCACTCGACCACGTCGGAATGCGGGTTGGCCTTGCAGGCGATGAAGAAATCGGCCGCGGCGAGCATCGCGGGCGTCAGGTGAGCGTGCAGGTCGAGACCTACACCGATGAAGACGTCGGGGCCGACGGCAGAGCGCAGGGCGGTCAGCAGATCGCCTTCGACATCGGGAAGGACCGTCGTTCCCATGGCCCCGTGCAGCTCGAGAGCAAGAGCATCCGGGGTTGCCGCGATGGCGGCGTCAATCAGTTCGTTCTTGATCGATTGGTAGAAGGCATGATCGACCAAGCCGCTCGGTGGAGCCGAGACCGAGACGGACGGCATAACGCGTGCGCCAAGGCGATCGAGCTGCCGCACGATGCCTCCCAGCGTTGTGCCGGAGGTGCGCGCCTCCTCGAGCAGGCCGGCGCCGCGCGTGACGGCAAATTCGCTAGCGCGCGTTACGAATGGGCTGAAGGCGTGCGACTCGTGGAACAGCCTCCCGACCAGGATGCGCGACTGTGCGGCCCGCGTCATGGGGCGACGAACTCGCCGCCGTTGAGGTCAATGGTCGCGCCGTTGATGAAATCGGCTTCATCGGCGATCAGAAACGATACCAGGCGTGCGACGTCCTGGGGTTGGCCAAATCGCCCGCAGGGAATGCGCGCGAGCGCTGCCTGGTTTGCGGGTGAGCTGTGGTCACCTGCCATCTCCGTTAGAATGCGCCCGGGGCAGATGGTGTTGGCGGTGACGCCGGCGGCAGAGTGCTCGCTGACGATCGCTCGCATGAGCCCTGCTAGACCGCTCTTCGATGCGGAATAGCTGGCGCCGGCGATGCGCGGCGTTGTCCGTCCGGCGAGGGAGCCGATTAATGCGATGCGTCCATGCCGGCGCGAGGCCATGCCCGGGAGTACCGCCTGGCAACAGACCATGGCGCCGGTCAGGTTTACGGCCAACACGTCGTTCCATTCCGTGAGCGGAACTTCACTTAGAGGCGTGCGGCCGCTCGGCCCCTTGGGAGAGAAGCCGGCGTTGCAGATGAGCGCGTCGATGCGTCCCCAGCTCTGCTCGACATCGCGCAGAAAGGAGACGACGGCCGGGGGCTCCCGCAAGTCGACGGTTCGGGCCATAACGCGATCGGCACCATGCTTTCTTGCGAACTGGCTTTGCGCGTCCTCCACGCGTGTCGCCTGCTGGCTGAAGAAGGCAACGCGCCAACCTTCGCTCAACAATCGTTCAACAACCGCGAGGCCAATTCCCGAACTTCCGCCCGAAACCACGGCAACCGGTTGCGTCACCCTCGTCATGACATGGTTCCTGGGCTATCGGCGCGATCGAGCGTCCCGTCGTACAGCGAGAGCGGCGGGTGCGCATCAGGGTCGGTCATGACCTCGATCAGGGAGGGCTTTCCTGAGTGAAGGGCGGCCTTTAGTGTAGGCAGGATTGCGTTGGCTTCCTCGACACGAATGCCCTGGCAGCCGCACGCACGGGCGATGGCCGCGTGATCGACGGGAGCGAAGTGGCAGGCTGTCGTGTAGGCGCCGAACTTCACCATTTCGGCGTCGCGCTGGTAACCGAGCACACCATTGTTGAGAACGATCACCGTGAGCGGGATCTGCATGCGAGCAAGCGTCTCCAACTCGGCCCATGCATGAGCAAATCCACCATCGCCGACGAGCGCGACGACCGGAGCGGTCGGGCGGGCGACCTTGGCACCTATGGCGAGAGGCAGCCCCCAGCCGAGGCCGGCCAGTCCGCGCGGCGTCAGAAAGCGCATTCCGGCCGCGAGCGCGCGCAAGTATCCGACGATCCACATGGACGAGTAGCTGGCGTCCGCGACCACAATCGCCTCGGATGTTAACAGGGACTGCAGGTCGGTCATCACCCGCTCGGGCCGGATCGGTCCGCTGTTGCGGTGCGCCGTGGGCCTGCGATCAGCTTCGAACTGCTCCCACGCCGCGGCGATGCGTCGGGCGAGCATCGCTCTGGCCTCGGCCCTCTTGGACAGATTGGCCTCGCGAAGGGCCTCGCGGAGCGCGTTCAGGGTTTCCGCTGCGTCGCCGACCAGTCGCATCGCCTCGTAGTTCCGGCCGACCTCCTGGGGATCGATGTCGATCTGCAGAATGCGGGCACTGGCCGGTATGAGACGCCAGCTGTCGGTGCCGTTCTGGTTGTTGCGGGTTCCGACCTCGAGCACCACGTCGGCGCCGCGAAGAATGTCGCGCGTGTGTCGCCCAAGGG
>Ga0209813_10000445_pt1 | contig 9996 bp, 6 predicted proteins | sample EndMethybrTD3033_FD_187596 | JGI IMG/M metagenome (GOLD analysis project Ga0209813, IMG submission 187596) | Populus endosphere microbial communities from Tennessee, USA - Endosphere MetaG P. TD hybrid TD303-3 (SPAdes) (version 2) | ecosystem: Host-associated > Plants > Roots > Endosphere... | reverse complement strand
ATCCATGAACAGCAGCGGGATGAACGCGGCGATCAGCGAGATGCTGATCGACACCACCGTGAATCCGATCTGATGCGCGCCGTCGAGAGCCGCGCGCATCGGCGACATGCCCTTCTCGAGATTGCGGAACATGTTCTCGATCATGACGATGGCGTCATCGACCACGAAGCCGACCGAGACGGCGAGCGCCATCAGCGTCAGGTTGTTGATCGAGAAGCCGGCCAGCCACATGGCCGCACACGTGCCCGCCAGCGACAGGGGAACCGTGATGCCGGCGGCGAGTGTCGGGGTAGGCCGGCGCAGGAAAACGTAGACGACCACCATCACCAGCGCGATGGAAAGCCCCAGCGTCAGCTGCATGTCGAAGATGCTGGCGCGCAGCGTGGTGGTGCGATCCGACAGGATGGAGATGTCCATGCCGGCCGGTACCCAGCGCTTGATCTCGGGGATCAGCTCGCGGATGCGATCGACCGTGTCGATGACGTTGGCGTCGGCGCTTTTGACGATGGTCAGCAGGATGGCCGGCTGGCCGTTGAAGCTGGCGGCCGAGCGCGAGTTGCGCGTGCCCTGCTCGATGCTGGCCACGGCCGACAGGCGCACGACATTGCCGTTCGCCGACTTGACGACAATGTTCTGGTAGTCCTCGATCGTGCGCAGCTGGCCGTTGGTCTCCAGCGCTATGACGTGCTTGTCGCCGTCGATGATGCCGAGCGGCGCCACGGCATTGGCGTTGGTGATGGCGGTGCGCACATCCTCGATGCTCATGCCCATCGGCGCGAGCTGCATCGGATTGACGCGCACGCGGATGGCAGGCTGCTCGGCGCCGGCAACGGTCACCTCGGCGACGCCGTCGAGCTGCGAGATACGCTGGGCGATAACGGTATCGGCCGCATCGTACATGTCGCTCGGCGCGATCGACTTGGAAGTCAGCGCCAGGATCAGGATGGGTGCCGCGGCCGGGTTCGACTTGCGGAAGTTGGGCAGCGAGGGCATGTCGGCCGGCAGGTCGGCCGCCGCCGCGTTGATGGCGGCCTGTACGTCCTGCGCCGCACCCTCGATGTCGCGATTGAGCGCGAACTGGATGGCAATGCGAGAGCTGCCGATCGAGTTGGTCGAGGTCATCTCCGTGACGCCGGCTATCTCGCCCAGCCGCCGCTCGAGCGGAGCCGCAACGCGGGCTGCCATCGTCTCCGGGTCGGCACCCGGCAGGTTGGCGTTGACGCGGATGGTCGGGAACTCGACCGAAGGCAGGCTCGCCACCGGCAGGAAACGATAGGCGACCAGCCCGAGCAGCATCAGGCCCATGGCCAGCAGTATGGTGCCGATCGGACGCTCGATGCAGGGCCGCGAGAAGTTCATGGCCTCATTCCGCCGGCTGCCGAACCCTGTCGGCCTCTTCGGGTACGTGGATCGCGCCGTTGAAGCCCGGTGCCAGCCGCGCCCTGACCCGTTCCATGGCGAGATAGATCACCGGCGTGGTGTAGAGGGTGAGCAGCTGGCTCAACAGCAGGCCGCCGATGATGGTGACGCCCAGCGGGTTGCGCAACTCCGAGCCGGTGCCACCCTCGAGCGCCAACGGCAGGGCGCCGAACAGGGCGGCCAGCGTCGTCATCATGATCGGCCGGAAGCGCAGCAGGCAGGCCTGCACGATCGAATCGCGCGGGCTCATGCCTTGCGTGCGTTCCGCCTCCAGCGCGAAGTCGATCATCATGATGGCGTTCTTCTTGACGATGCCCATCAGCAGGATGATGCCGATCAGCGCCACCATCGACAGGTCCATGCCGCAGTACATCAGGGCGAGCAGCGCGCCGATGCCCGCCGAAGGCAACGTGGTGAGAATGGTGAAGGGGTGCACGAAGCTCTCGTAGAGCACGCCCAGCACGATATAGATGGTGATCACCGCGGCCAGGATCAGCCACGGCTGCCCGGCGAGCGACGTCGTGAACTCGTCGGCGTCGCCTGAGTAGCTGCCCGTCACCGATGTGGGCATGCCGATCTCGTCGCTGGCGGAGGAGATGGCATGCACCGCGTCGCTCAGCGAGGCGCCAGCCGTCAGGTTGAAACTGAGGGTGACCGAAGGGAACTGATCCTGGTGGTTGATGGCGAGCGGAGCGGTGCGCCGCTCGATCTTGGCGATGGCGCTCAGTGGCACCTGCGCACCGCCGCTGGCGGGCACGTAGAGCTTGGTCAGCGCGCTGGCGTCGCCCTGGTACTGCGGCATGGCCTCCAGCACGACGCGATACTGGTTGGACTGCCCATAGATGGTCGAGATCTGGCGCTGGCCGAAGGCGTCGTTGAGGGCATCATTGACCGATTGCATGGAGATGCCGAGCCGGCTCGCCATTTCGCGGTCGACGTTGACAAACGCGCGCAGGCCGCCTTCCTGGGCCTCGTTGACGACCTCGCGCAGCACCGGGGAGCCGCGCAGCTTTTCCGTCAGCTTCGCCGACCAGTTGGCCACATCGTTGGCGTCGCTGGCGACCAGCGTGTACTGGTACTGCGCACGGCTGGTGCGCGTGCTGATCTGGATGTCCTGCACCGGCTGGAAATACAGCGTCACGCCGGGGATCGCCGCAACGCTGGCCCGCAGGCGCTCGACGATCTGGGTGACCGTGGCACGGCGCGTATCGCGCGGTTTCAGGATGATCTTGATGTGACCGGAGTTGGGCGTCGGGTTGATCGAGCTGACGCCGACCACGGTGACCACGCCCTCGACGTCGGAATCGGCGCGCAGGGCGTTGGCGACGGTGCCCTGCAGTCGCTGCATCTCGGCGAAGGAGACCTCGGGGCCGGCCTCCATGACCGCGTTGACAAGGCCGGTGTCCTGCGCCGGCAGGAAGCCCTTGGGCATGACGATGTAGAGCCCGACGGTGATGACCACGGTGGCGGCCGTCATTAGCAGCGTGGCGCGCTCGTGGCGCAGCACCCACTCGAGGCTGCGGTGGTAGCCGGCGATGATCCAGTCGATCAGGCCGTTGAAGCCGCGTGAGACCAAGCCGCTCTTGGTTTCGTCCTGATGGCGCAGCATGCGCGCGCACATCATCGGCGTCAGCGTCAGCGACACGATCGCCGAGATCACCACGGCGATGGTGAGCGTCAGCGCGAACTCGCGGAACATGCGCCCGACCAGGCCGGTCATGAACAACAGGGGGATGAACACGGCGACCAGCGACAGGGTCAGCGAGATGACGGTGAAGCCGATCTCGCGGGCACCCTCCAGCGCTGCCTGCATCGGCTTCAGGCCCCGCTCGATGTGTCGGACGATGTTCTCGATCATCACGATCACGTCGTCGACGATGAAGCCGGTGCCGATCGTCAGCGCCATCAGCGACAGGTTGTTGAGGCTGAAGCCGCAGAACCACATCACGCCGAAGGTGGCGACCAGCGACAGCGGCAGCGCCACGCCGGCGATGATGGTGGCGCGCACGGTGCGCAGGAACATGAGGACGACAAGCACCACCAGCCCGGCGCTCAGCGCCAGCGTGAACTGCACGTCGCGCACGGACGCGCGGATGGTGCCGGTGCGGTCGGTAACCAGCGTCAGCTCGGCGCCGCTCGGGATGGTGCGCTGCAGCCTCGGCAGCTCGGCGCGAATGCGCTGCACGGTCTCGATGACGTTGGCGCCCGGCTGGCGATGCACGTCGACGATCACCGCGGGGGTGTCGCGATACCAGCCGCCGACCCTGGTGTTTTCCAGGCTCTCGATGACCTGGGCGACGTCGCTCAACAGCACCGGGGCGTTGTTGCGATAGGCGATGATGACGGATCGATAGGCTTCCGCGCTGGTGATCTGGTCGTTGGCGGCGATGGTGTAGGACTGGTACGGGCCGTCCAGCGAGCCTTTCGGGCCGGACACGTTGGCGGCCACGATCGCGGTGCGCAGGTCGGCCATGGCGAGGCCGTAGGAGGCCAGCCTGGCGAGATCGGCCTGGATGCGCACGGCCGGCTTGATGCCGCCCTCGACCGACACGTGGCCCACACCCGGCACGGAGCTCAGCCGCTGCGTCATGAGCGTATCGGCGAGATCGCTCAGGTTGCGCATGGGGATGGTCTTGGAGGTCAACGCCAGAGTGATGATCGGCGCGTCCGCCGGGTTCACCTTCGAATAGGTCGGCGGGTAGGGCAGATTGCGCGGCAGCGTGGAGCCCGCGGCGTTGATGGCCGACTGCACGTCCTGCGCGGCAGCATCGATGTCGCGATTGAGCACGAACTGCAGCGTGATCTGGCTGATGCCGTAGGACGAGGACGAGGTCATGGTGGCGAGCGCCGGGATCTGCCCGAGCTGCCGCTCGAGTGGCGCCGTCACCAGATTGGCGGTCGTCTCAGGGTTGGCGCCCGGCAGCTGCGTCGTCACCTGGATGGTCGGGAAGTCGACCTGCGGCAGCGACGAGACCGGCAACAGCCAGTAGCCGAGTGCGCCGCCGAGCAGGACGGCCAGTCCCAGCAGCGAGGTGGCAATCGGACGCTGGATGAAGGGCGAAGAGACACTCATTGTGTCGTGCTGCCGTCGGCCTTGCGAGCTTCGACGTCACGCGACTTGCCACCGCGCGCTGCAGTCGTTGCAACCTTGCAAGCGTCCGACAAGTTGGCGGCATTGGTCTGCAGGCAGGTGCGAACCTCGCGGCGCTCGGCGTTCGGGCACAGCTTGGCGATGTCGTCGGCGCAGGCGGTTCGCACGTTGACGCGCGCCTCCGACATGGTCTGTGGCTTGGAGTCCGAATTGGCATCCGGCTTCGGGTCGTCGGGCTTGGCTACGGTGACGCGCGAGCCATCCTTGAGGCGGGCAAATCCGGTGGTGACGACTTGATCGCCCGCAGCAAGGCCCTTGGCGATCACGGCGTCGGTCTCGTTCTGCATGGTTACGGCGACCGGGCGCATGGTCACCTTGTCGTCGGCCTGCACGACATAGGCGAACGCGCCGTTCGGACCGCGCTGCACCGACTGGGTCGGGATGACGACCACCTGCTTCAGCGTGTCGATCAGGATGCGCACGTTGACGAACTGCCCAGGCCACAGCTGCAGATTGGCGTTGGGGAACTCGGCCTTCATGCGGATCGTGCCGGTGGTGGGATCGACCTGGTTGTCGACCACCTGCAGCACGCCGCGATCGAGCGCGGTACGGCCGTCGGAATCGAGGGCATCGACGCTCACGGGCCCGGCCCGCAGCGCCTGGTTGACCTGGTTCAGCTGCTGCTGCGGCAGCGTGAACAGCACCGCGATCGGCCGCACCTCGGTGATGACGACGAGGCCCGCGTCGGAGGCGCGCACAAGGTTGCCCTCGTCCACCATGCGGATGCCGGTGCGGCCATCGATGGGCGACACGATGGTGGTGTAGTCGAGGAAGGCCTTGGCGTTGGCGATGGCGGCGTCGTCCTGCTTGACCTGCGCGGTCAGCTGGGCGACGAGGGCGCGCTGCGTATCGATGGTCTTTTGCGCCACGACGTTGCCGCCCAGCGAGCTGTAGCGCTCGAGGTCGCGCTTGGCGTTTTCGAGCTGCGCCTCGTCGAGCGCCTTTTTGGCCACGGCCTGGTCGAGCTGCGCCTGGTAGGTGGCAGGATCGATCTTGGCCAGCACGTCGCCGCGCTTGACGTCCTGCCCCTCCTTGAAATTCAGGGAGATAATGCGGCCATCGACCTGCGGCCGTACCGTTACCAGGTTGCGGGCCTTGGCCGTGCCGACGCCGTTGAGATAGACCGGCATGTCGCCAATCCGGGCCGGCGACGCGAGGACTGGCACTGGCCCGTCTCCGCCACCCCGGGCGCGGCGCCCCCCGCCCAACTTTTCCTGCACGGCAGGCAGCATTACCACGGACACAACGCCGGCGACGATGGCGCAGATCACGGCCAGGGCGAACAGCCTCTTGAGCAGCCTCGTCACTTTAGCTTCCCTTTCCCACCCAGCTGGCACACCCAGTCGGCGGACCGGAGCCGCTTCACGTTGCGGCCTTAACCTCGATCAAGAACGCGCTGGCCAGCTACGAACCGTCGGCTGAACCCCAGGTTCCAAGGTTTTATCAGCATCGGGATGGACACGACAGCGCCGGAGCAGGTGTTCTCCTGCCCCGGCGCAATAGCGATAAGCTGATGGTATGGCTGGCTATTTGGCCGCGCTGTTGGCGGCCGCTCGCTCCGCCCTGGCGGCTGCCCGCTCGGCCCGGGCAGCCTTGCAGGTGTCCGTAAGCTGAGACGCGTTGGTTTCGAGGCAGGAGCGGACCGCACCCTTGGCGTGGTCAACGTTGGCGCAGAACTTTTGCACATCGTTAGCACAAGCGGCGCGGAACTTCTCGCGGGCCTCGGCCCGGGCCTCGCTGGAGGCCGCAGTATCGGCGTTCTGTGGCGTGGTGCTTTGGGCCACGGCGGCGAACGAGAGCATGGACAGCGCCAGCGCGATACCAACGGTTTTACTGATCATCCTTGTTTTCTCCTGGTCGTTTGGTGGCCTGCGTGATCCGGCGTCGAGACGCCATGCGGCGCTCTCGACTGAGCCAGAAGAACGCGGTGCCGTTCACTGATCCGTCGCAGAGCATCGACGCAACGAGGGCCGCCCGCAAAAGACAAGGGCCGCCCCCAGGGACGGCCCTCGCGACGTGGTGGCAGATGCCGTGCGTCAATCCAATCCTTCGGCGCAGACGGTCGCCTGGCCGCGGAAATTGGGACGCGAACGATAGACCATGTCGATGCGATCGATGGCGCGGTCGCGGCCCTTGAGGTCGAGCGGGCCCGTCTCGCGACCGGCGCGGATCACGGAGCGGACCGGAATGTCGTCCGGCTCGCCGTTGGCGTAGACGACCTTGAGGTCGAGCATCTCGACGTCGTTGCCGCGCGCAGCCAGCTTGATGGCCTTGAAGCGGCCCTCACGTCGGCCAACCTTAATGGAGTCCCTATCTTTGCCGATGAACGAGACCTGCTGGCAGCCGAGCTGCTCCCATTTGCCGGCGCGCCGATCATTGTCGCGCCGTTGCGCCAGCGCGTCGGTGGCAACCAGGCCCGTGCATATCAGCGCGCTGGCCAAGACCGTGAGCTTCTTGAATTGCATCGTCGTTCTCCTGTGGAGCTGGCGTGATCACGCGTAGCGCTCAACAACGACACTGACGTCGCGGTTCCGTTGTCGATCAGGAGCGGTGAAATGCAGCGAGGGCCGCCTTGCGGCAGCCCTCGCTCAATACCTGTGTTCGTCGCGTTAATGTGAAGGCTTATTGCAGACCTTCAATGCAGACGGTGGCGAGACCTTTGAAGTTCGGCACTGTCCGGTAGACCATGTCGACGCGATCGATGGAGCGCTCCCATCCCCTCAGATCGAGCGGCCGTGTGCGCTCGCCTTGGCGGATGAAGTGACGAACATCGATGTCGTCCGGCTGGCCGTTGCTGTAGATGACGCGCAGGTTGAGCATCTCGACATCGGCTCCGCGCACATGCACGCGGATGGCCTTGAAGCGGCCCTCACGCCGGCCGACGCGGATCGAATCGCGGTCCTTGCCGAACAACGACACCTTCTGGCAGCCCAGCTCTTCCCAGTCACGGCCTGCACCAGGGCCTGGCCGATCCGGCGGCCGCGGGCCACCGAAGCGCGACGGCTCGCCGTAGACCTTGATGATGGCCTGGCCGCGGAAGTTCGGCCGCGAGCGATAGGTCATCTCGATGGCGCGTATGTAGCTGCGCTCGCCCCTGAGATCGATCGGCAGATCATCGCCCTGCCGGATCAGCTGGTCGACGCGGAAGTCCTCGCCGAAGCCGTTGAAGTAGACGAGACGGATCGACATCATGTGCACGTCGTTGCCCTCGGCAATGAAGTGCAGCGTGCGGAACCTGCGGTCCCGATACCAGTCTTCGCCCTGGCCGACCCTGATCACATCACGATCGACGCCGAAGCCGACGTCCTTCTCGCCGAGCAACAGCCAGCCACTCTCGCGTTCTCGCTCTCGCCAGCGCTGCGCCAGCGCATCGCTGGCGAGCACCCCCGTCAGCACCAGCGCCGTCGCCAGTGCCGCAACTATCCTGCCATACATGGACCGTCTCTCCCTGGAATCGAGCAAAAGCTCAAAGCAATTGCACGGTGCGGCAGCATTCTGCTGCCATCGCGGCATGAAAATGGCCGAGCGGCGGTGATTCTCCAAACCGCGGATGAACGGCGCGACGGCGGGCCGCACGCGGGTCAGCAGGGCGTTGAAATCGCTTGCGGATGATGGCCGTGGTGCGCTGCATCAAAGTGAGCGCCTGGCGCCCATGACGCCACGCCGCAGCGTCTATGGGCATCTAAACCGGTCGCCTAATCACAAGCGGAACAGCGCGATGCGAGCCCGTCACGGCCGGTACCCAGATGACAAACTGAGCGCCGCCCATTTCCATCCGTCCACGTCGCGTATGTTGCGATGATCGGCGCCGATCCGGAAGGTTTCTGGCCTCAGCCGGTCCGCGCCGGCGAACTTCCGCGTCCGGCAAATACGACGCCGCGCCGCAGCGCGAAAACCACCAGGAAGCTTACGCCGACAGCCAATACTTTGGCCGGCAACAGCGGCATGCCGCCGAGGTCGACGGTGACGGCGATGACCAGCGCAGTGATCGCCATGCCGGCTAGCCCGCTAAGCGCAAATTCCGTGATCAGACGGGACTGGCCTTTGTGGGCGGCCGCGGCGTCGAACACATAGCGCACGGACAGCAGATAGTGCAGGGCGAGTCCGCAGGCATAGCCGATGGCGCCGGCCAGCGCCCCCGTCGTGCCTCCGGCCGCGAGCAACAGGTAGACGGTGAAGTCGAGAACCAGGGCGAGGGCGCTGACGAGTGTGTAGCGCGAGAACTGCGGCAGGAGGCCGAGCGCCTGCTCGACCATCGTCGCGAACCTTGGAGGCAACCAAGCGCGCAGCGTATCGCCGTGTTCAGGACGCATGTGCCGAAGTCCAGCTGGCAGTGCAGCGGTGGTTCGCATCACTCAATCAGGCGGCCCCGACGCGTTGCGGCACCAGGCGCACGCTACCGAGCGCCTCGCGCACGCCGGCCTCGCCGGCCTCGTGGTACTCGGCGTCCTCGTTGACGTTCCAAACATCGTAGATGTTGCTGCCGGCCACGATGTTGCGGACCGTCAGCATGGCGGTCATCATGGCGTGATCCTGGTTGTTGTACTTGTGCATGCCGTTGCGGCCGACCAGATGCAGCGTCGGGAATTTCTGGACGAGCTCGGTGCGGATCGCCTCGACGTTGGCCTTGTAGCCGTCGTCGTAGACCGGATAGGCCTTCTTCTGCCGCACCACGCAGCCGTCCTTGATGTCGTTCCATTCGGCAAGGCCGATTTGCTCCAGCTCTTTCTTGGCGAGGCCGATCAGCTCGCCGTCGGTGGCGTTCCATAGGCCGTCGCCCTCGAAGCAGAAGTACTCGAGTCCGAGGCACGACTGGTTGGGGTTCGGCACCATCTCCGGCGACCAGGAGCGGAAGTTCTGGATGCGGCCGACTTTGACGGCCGGCTCGTGGATGTAGATCCAGTTGTCGGGAAACAGGTCGGGCTTCTCGACGATCAGGGCCACCGTGATGAAATCGCGATAGCGCAGCTTGTCGGCCGCAGCCTTGCAGTCGGGCTCCGGCGTGAGACCGGCCAGCAACTCGCGGATCGGCGCGGAGGAGATGACATGACGGGCCGTGAAGGTCTTGCTTTCGCCTTGCTCGGTCCTGGCGGTGATGGCCCACTGCGAGTTGGCCTTGTCCCAGCGCAGGCTCTCGAACGTGGTGCCCATGTGGATCTCACCGTCCCGCTCTCGTACCTTGCGGGCGGCGGCGTCCCACATCATGCCGGGGCCGCGGCGCGGATACTGGAAGCTGTCGATCAGGGTCTTGATGACCTCGCCGTTGGCCTTGGTGGCCGGCCCCTTCTTGGCCGGCAGCAGCGAGCTGCGCAGTGCGTGCGACATCGCCGTCCACAGGTCGAGGCCCTTGATGCGCTGGGCGGCCCAGTCGGCCGAAATGTCGTCGCAGCTCATGCCCCACACCTTCTCGGTGTAGGTCTTGAAGA
>Ga0209813_10000444_pt1 | contig 9998 bp, 10 predicted proteins | sample EndMethybrTD3033_FD_187596 | JGI IMG/M metagenome (GOLD analysis project Ga0209813, IMG submission 187596) | Populus endosphere microbial communities from Tennessee, USA - Endosphere MetaG P. TD hybrid TD303-3 (SPAdes) (version 2) | ecosystem: Host-associated > Plants > Roots > Endosphere... | reverse complement strand
CGCCCTTCTCCTTGAGCTGGAACAGGTTGTACTCATTGCCGTCGGCCATGATGGCGCGCTCGCCCAGAGCCAGCTTCTTGGGCGGATCGGCGCTCGACTGCACCTGCATCACCTTCTGTGCCGCCAGTTTCTCGAAATAATCCCAGCCGATGTCGCGCGACATCTGGTAGGTGGCCGTCATGATGGTGCCGCTGTAGCCGGGATGCGCCTTGACGATCTTGCCGGACCACTTCGGATCAAGCAGGTCGGCGAAGCTTTTCGGCGCCTCCTCTGGCTTCACCATCTTGGTGTTGTAGCCGATCACCGACAGCCATAGGCGCCAGCTGGCGAACTGCCCATCAGGGTCCTTGTGCTCGGCCGGATAGTGATTGGCGACATCCTCGGGTACGTACGGCGCCAGGATACCGTCGCGCTTCCAGACGATGAAATGCGCAGCATCCGAACTGTTCACGACATCGACGGCATTGATGTTGCTGGCCAGCTCCTGGCCGATGCGCTGGAAGATGCGCTCGCCACCTGACCGCTCGACGCGCACGGCTATACCCGGATACTTGGCCTCGAATGCCTTGGCAATGCGTTCGGCCACCGGCAGGTCGACGGCGGTGTACCACACCGCCTTGCCTTCCTTCTTGGCCGCCTCAATCAGCTCGGGCGTGACCTTGCTCGCCGCGGGTGCGGCCGCGAATGTCTGGCGTGACATTTGCGGTAGCAGCAGCGACGTCGCAGCGAGGCCCTGCAGAACCCCACGCCTGGTGGCCTTGCGCCCCCACGTACTGCCCTTGTGCATCGTGCAGTCCTCCCTGGTTAGCTCAGCAGCGCCCGGCAGCGCTGCGGCGGCAGCTTCAGCCACACCGGCGTGCCGCTGGCGAAATCGCTCGCCGGCTCGGCCGTGATCCGCACCTGGCTGCCGTCTTTGGTTTCCACAATATAGTCACGGGCGTTGCCGAGAAAGACATTGCGCACCACCGTGCCTGGCACGGCGTTTCCGCTGGGCTCGGCCGGCCCGTTGGCGATGCCGATCTCGTGCTGGCGGATGGAGACGGCGGCATCGGAACCGGCAGCGAGGGATGCACCGGTGCATGCAAGCGGCACACCGGCAAACGATACCGTCGTCGCATCGAGGGCCTTGCCGCGCAGGATGTTGCTGCCGCCCAGGAACCGCGCCACGAACTCAGTGCGCGGCGCGTCATACACCTCCTGCGGGCTGCCCAGCTGCTCGACGCGACCGCCGTTCATCACCGCGATCTTGTCGGCCGTCGTCATCGCCTCGCTCTGGTCGTGCGTGACATAGATAGTTGTGTAGCGATAGGCGTCGTGCAGTCGGCGCACCTCGAAGCGCATCTCCTCGCGCAGGTTGGCATCGAGATTGGACAGCGGCTCATCGAGCAGCAGGGTTTCGGGCTCCACGATCAACGCGCGGGCCAGCGATACACGCTGCTGCTGGCCGCCGGACAGCTCCGCCGGATAGCGATCGGCAAGCGGGGCCAGGCGCGTCGTGGTCAGGATCGTCTTGACCTTCTCGGCAATCGTTGCGCGGTCCAGCTTGCGCAGGGTGAGGCCGTAGGCGACGTTTTCCGCAACCGTCATGTGCGGCCACAGCGCATAGCTCTGGAACACCATGGAGACGTTGCGCTGCTCGGGCGCCAGCGTGCGCTTGGGCGATGACACGACGCGATCGCCAAGCACGACCTCGCCGGCGGTCGGCTCGGCGAAGCCAGCCACCAGCCGCAACGCCGTGGTCTTGCCGCAGCCGGACGGCCCCAGCAGGCAGATCAGCTCGCCGTGCCCGATCGCCAGCGAAACGTTGTCGAGCACGGTCAGGTCGCCGAAACGCTTGGTGAGCCCGCGCAGAGTGACCGACGACACTTTACCTCCCGAGCGACGATGCAGGATCGTCAGGCCGTTGACCGGCCTTTCCGCAATTCTGTGTTGCGGCCAGGGGACCATACAGGGGAGTTGCAAACCGAGGAAGGGGCGCGCGCGCCGGCGCACCCGGTCTGGTCATTCCGCATTCCGCGCGCCACAACCGCGGGCTACAGTTCTATCTCGATGCCGCCCACACAAAGCCACCCAGGGGAAAACATGGCCGCACACAGCCTCGACGAAATCCGCGCCAAGCTCTTCGTGTCCGTTCTGTCCGATTGCCTCGACTCGGTCGGGCTCATGCACCAGGCGCTACCCTCCCGCATCCGCCCGCTCGATGACGAACTCGTGATGGTGGGTCGCGCCCGCACAGCGGCCTTCATGGAGGTCTACCACCACGATGCCGGCAGCAATCCCTACGAGCTGGAGATCGCCCTGGTCGACAGCCTCAAGGCTGGGGAGATACCGGTTTTTGCCTGCTCGAACCCGGCCCGCGTCGCCCCCTGGGGTGAGCTGCTGTCGACGGCCGCCAGGGCCCGCGGGGCCACCGGCGCGCTGATGGACGGCTGCACGCGCGACGTCAAACCCATCCGCGCCATGCAGTTCCCCGTCTTTCACGGCGGCATCGGCCCGCTCGACTCCAAGGGTCGCGCGCGCATCATGGCCATCGACGTGCCGATCGAGTGCGGCGGCGTCAAGGTTGCGACCGGCGACCTCATCATGGGCGATGCCGACGGGGTGGTGGTCATCCCGCAGCGCGCGGAGGCCGAGGTTCTGCGCCTCGCCTTCGATAAGGTGCAGGGCGAGAAGAATACGCTGGCCGACCTGCAGCGCGGCGACAAGCTGGCCGACGTCTTCGCCCGCTACGGCATCCTGTAGGCAATTCCACCCGCCATCCCGGAAGCCGAGCCCCGGCTCGCGGGCCGGAGCAAGAATATCCGGGATCTCTATTGACACTCGTGCGAAAGATCCCGGACGCGATGCAAGCATCGCGTCCGGGATGACGGGTGGCAATTCAGCTACCGCATCATCTGCACGTCGCCACAAACGCTGAGGGCCTGGCCCGAGATGTTGCGGCCGAACGGCGAGGCCAGATACAGCGCCATGTTGGCGATGTCCTCCATCTCGACGTTGCGCTTCAGCGAGACCGGCTCGAGATAGCGGCGGCGCATCTCATCCTCCGGTACGCCCACCGCTCGCGCCTTGGCGGCAACCACGCGGCTGAAGCGCTCGGTACGCACGTGGCCCGGCAGGATCGCATTCACCGTAATGTCGTACTCGCCCAGTTCCGCCGCCAGGCTCTTGGTGAAACCCACCACCGCCCACTTGGAGGCCGCATACGGACTGCGCATGGCAAACGCGAGCCGGCCCGCGATCGAACTCAGGTTGATGATGCAGCCCTTGCGGCGCGCCTTCATACCCGGCGTCACGTGCTTGGCCGCATAGAACTGCCCCGCCACGTTGATGTCCAGCGTCTCGGCCAGCGCTTCCGGCGTGACATCCTCGACGTTGGCGGTCGGTCCGGCGATGCCAGCATTGTTTACCAGCACGTCTACGCCGCCCATCTCCTTGTCGACGGTGGCGAAGAAGTCCGCAACGGCATCGGCGCGGGCCACATCGACGTGCCGCACCAGCGCGCTTGGAAGGCTCTTCGTAGCCTTGTCCAGCGCCTCGCCATTGATGTCGCAAATGGCGACACGCGCGCCGCGCGACAGGAACGCTTCGGCGATGGTGTATCCGATCCCGGTTGCGGCCGCCGTCACGACCACACGCGATCCGCTGAGATCGACCGGCAGGAAGCGGCTCGAAGGCTGGCCCGTCATTGTAGTCTCCATGGTCTCACGCCGGCGGCAGATCGAGCGGCGTCCAGTACCACCAGGTCCGCTCCGCCACCCAGTCTTGCGTATCCTGCTTGTAGGCCTGGAAGTGCTCCGAATTGCGGTGCGCCTCGAAGGCCGCCTCGTCGCGATAGATCTCGATCAGCAGGAACAGGGTCGGGTCCTGCTTGTCCTGGTGCACATCGAAGCGCAGGCAGCCGCCCTTCTCGCGCTCGAGGCTGTTGCGCGCGTGCTGCAGCAGGCGGGCCTTGTACAGCTCCACGGCCTCGGGGGTGGAGCGTAGATGCGCCGTGTGAAAGACCGGCATAATCACTTCCCCGGATAGAGCAGGCTGCGCATGTCGTGCTCGGCGACGAAGCCCAGCTGTTTCTCGGCGAGCGTGAGGTCATAGAGCGGCGCATGCGGGTTCTTCTCGTACACCTCCGGACGCTTGACGGGGATGGGCCGGCCCATGCGCGCGGCGAGGCGCTCGATGGTGGGCTCCGGCGCCAGCGTGGTACGACCGCAAATGAAGAACGGCCCGAACCCCGGCTTGTCGGCCTCCAGCGCCAGCCGGTAGGCGCGCGCCAGGTCGCGCGGGTCGACGTAGTGCCACATCACCCCGCCACCCGCCGGCTGCCGACCGCCGGCCGCCGGGCCCTTGTAGGTGGTCGGATTGGCGGCCCGCGCCCGCACCTCGCCTTCGAACTCGGGGTAGAGCACATAGACGGGTCGGATGACGATCACCTCCAGCTTGCCGCGCTCCTCGAAGCTGCGGCCCAGCTCCTCGCACAACTTCTTGCTGATGGCGTAGGCATCGGTCGGGCGCCGCGCATGCGTCTCGTCGACCGGGAGATAGTCGGGCGGCAGCATGGCGCCCTGCAGCACCGTGTAGCCGATCACCGAGTCGCTGGAGGTGAGGACCACGCGCTTGACGCCCGCCTCCTCCGCCGCCTGCAGCACGTTCCAGGTGCCCGTCACGTTGGTGTGGATGATCTCGTGGCCCTGCCCGCTCCAGATATTCGGCCGGGCGGCGATATGCACGACCGCATCCTGCCCGCGCATGGCCGCAGCAACGGCCGCCGCGTCCTCGATCGACCCCTTCGTGAATGTGCCGATACCCTTGGCATCCGCCGGGCTCGCTATGTCGAGCCCCGAGATCTGCGCGCGGCCGGCCAGCTCGCGAGCGACATAGCCGCCCAGCAGTCCGCCGGCCCCGGTCACCAGTATCTTGCCGAAACGCATCATGCTCTCCTCACCTCACGGCAGAATGCGCGCCTCGCGATAGCGGGCGAGCTGGTCCAGGAACATCTCTTCGGTGTCGATCGCCTCGTGGAAGCCGGCGCGGCGCAGCTTGGTGGTGCTGGAGGCGATGTCGTAGGTCTGGCGGAACAGCCAGTCGGCAAAATTCCACTGGGCGATCTCGTCGAGACGGCGCGGCTCCAGGCCATTCTTCTCGACGATGCGCTGCCAGACCGCATCCTTGTCGCGCATCCACTCGGCAAGCGTGATGGTCCGCACCACGCCCGGCTGCATCCCGTGCGCTGCCGCGATGCGCGGCCAGAGCCGCTGCCAGCGAAACACGTCGCCGTTGGTGATGTTGAACGCCTGGTTGCGGCAGCTGGGAGCCGTGGCCATGAAGGCCAACCCGCGCGCCAGCAGCCTCGCCTCCGTCACCTCGGTCAGCGAGCGGAACTGGTCGGGATGGCCGGGAAAGTCGAGCCTTACGCCAAGCTCACGGCAGATCGCCGCATAGGCACCGACGATCGAGATGATGTTGCGCGCCCGCCCCGGTGCGAAGTCGCAGATGACGTTCGGGCGCGAGGCCGACCAGCTCCAGCGCTTGCCGGCCTGGCGGCTGCGCAGCAGGTCTTCCTGGTCGTAATAGAAATTGGGCGGGATGTGCCGCTCGTCGTCCTCCTTGGCTGGCGTCGGATAGGCGCCCAGGTGCTGTCCGTACCACTTGCCTCCCTCGACCAGGTGGACGTGCGCGAGGCCCGGGCAGCTCGCCTCGGCCGCATCCAGCACATTGCGCAGCATGGCAACGTTGTCGTCCACGTTCTCGACGCCGCCCTCGCCGAACTTGGCCCGCGCCGAATAGAAGACGTGGGTTGCCTTGGGCACGCCCTGCAGCGCCCTCGCTACCGCCGGCCCGTCCAGCAGATCGACGCCAAGGTAGCGAACGCGACCGTGCGCGGCCGCCGGCCGGCGACACAGCCCGACCACCTCCCAACCGGACGCATCCAGGTGCTCGACGAGCCTCAGCGCAACGGCGCCGGTGGCGCCCGCTATGACTGCCACATTCACGACGCCATCCTTGTCGACTTGCAGCAGATCAGCCCACCGCTCGCAGCGTCTGGCGGCCGGTCGGGTCCGACGACGGGGTCGGCTGCATCGAGCCGGTGACGATCATGCGCAGGATCTCCTCGTGCGAGGTCTCGACCGTGCGCCGCGTGCCGACCACCCGGCCCGTCTTCATCACGGTGATCCGATCGGCGTGCTCGAACACGTGATTCATGTTGTGGCTGATCATCAGCACGGCGAGGCCCTGCGCACGCATCTCGCGCACCAGGTCGTAGACCTTGCGCGTCTCCTCCACGCCCAGCGCCGCTGTAGGCTCATCCAGGATCACCACCTTGGCATTGAAGTAGACGCTGCGCGCAATCGCGATCGACTGACGCTGGCCGCCCGACATCGACCGGACCTTTTGACGCGTCGACGGAATGTTGATCTTGAGGCGACCCAGCAGCCGGCGCGCTTCCTCTTCCATCTTGCGCAGATCGAGGAAGCCGCGCAGGAGCCCCTTGTGGGTTAGCTCGCGCCCGAGAAAGACGTTGGCCGGCACGTCGAGGTTATCGGCCAGCGCCAGATCCTGGTAGACGGTCTCGATGCCCAGTTCCTTCGCGGCGCGCGGACTGTCGACGTGGACTTCCTTGCCGCCGAAATAGATCGTGCCCGAGTCGCGGGTCACGGCGCCCGACATGATCTTGATGAGCGTCGACTTGCCCGCGGCGTTGTCGCCGACCAGCGCATGCACCTCCCCCGAATAGATCTTGATGCTCGCGTCGGACAGCGCCTGCACGCCGCCGTAACGCTTGCTGATATCCCGCATTTCGAGCGTGGGAGTGGTCTCGGTCATAGAGGCGCCCCTGGCATTCAAATCGAACAGGGCCAGAGAGCTTTCGCCCTCCGGCCCCCTCGATTATTGATATATCAGCTCTTGATGGTCTTGTCCCAGGAGGGAACCCCGCGCTCCTCGGGCGTACGAGCCACCTTGGCGACGTTGTCCTTGTCGATGATGAACACCGGCAGAAGGATTTCCGGCGGCACCTTCTCGCCCTTCAAGGTGCGTACCGCCGCCTGCACGGCGAGGTACGACTGGTCATGGCCCGAGAAGTCGACGGTAGCGAACATCTTGCCGTCGGCGATCGCCTGGATGGCATCGGGAATGCCGTCGATGCCCACCACCTTGGTCTTGCCACCGCGTCCAGCCGCGTGCAGCGCTTCGACCACGCCGACCGCCATATCGTCGTTGGCCGAGACCACCGCGTCGATGTCGGGAAAGCGCTGCATGAGGTTCTCGAACACCTGCTGAGCGGGCAGGCGACGATACTGGCCGGGCTGGGAGGCCAGCACCTCGATGCCAGGGGTCTCCTGCACAGCCCGCTCGAAGCCCTTCTTCCGCATCTGCGCGGTGATGGCTGCCGGCACGCCGTCGATGTGCACGATCTTACCTTTGCCGCCCAGCGACTTGAACAGGTATTTGCACATCTCGTACTCGAACAGTTCGTCGTCAGAGCCAATGAACGTGACCTTGTCGATGTCCGTCATCTTGTTGTTGTAGTTGATAATCGGAATGCCGGCCTTGTTGGCCTTCTGGATGCTCGGCACCAGCGCCTTGTAATCAACCGGCACGAACACGAACGCGTCGGGCTTCTTGACGATCCAGTCCTCGACGAGGCGGGTCTGCTCCTCGATGTTGTCGGGCTTGGTCGGAGCGACGACCTCCAGATCGATGTTCAGCTCCTTGGCAGCCTTCTCGGCGCCGATCCGGCAGGCCTTCCAGAACGGATTCGTGACGTTCTTCACGAAGAACGCGACGGTCGGCTTCTTGCCCTGCGCAAAAGCGGGCGCGGACAACGTTCCGGTGGCGGCGGCGCTACCGAGCGCGACGGCGCCGGTTGCGAAACTGCGGCGTGTGATTTTCATGATTTCCTCCTTGGTAATCCGTTGGTCGCCATACCTCCACTCACGTGGATGTTCTGTTGATCCGGCCACCGACCACCTGGTCGGCAAGCACGGACAAGAGAATGATCAGGCCGAGCACCCCGGCCTGCCAGAACGTCTTGACGCCGAGCAGGTTCATGCCGTTGAGAACCAGCGCCAGAATGAGGGCTCCGACCGCGGTGCCGGCTACGCCGCCAACCCCTCCGAACAGCGAGGTCCCGCCAAGGCAGACGGCGGCGATTGCCGGCAGCAGCTGCTCCTCGCCCAGGCTGACATCGGCGGCGTTGGTGCGCGCGATCACGATCAGGCCTGCAAAGCTCGCCATGAAGCCGCTCAGCGCATACACGATCACGAGGCGCCGCCGCACCGGCATGCCGGACAGCCGCGCCGCCACGGGATTGCCGCCGATGGCGTAGACGCCGACGCCGAACGGCGTCCGGTGCATGATGACGTGCAGGATCAGCAGCGTGCCTAGCATGATCAGGATCGGAACCGGGATCGGGCCGAACATGCCGGTGCCGATCGAGCGAAAACCAGCCGGCAGCCCGTAGATGACCTCGCCCTGCATGAACACGTAGGCCATGCCGTTGGCGATCCACAGCATGCCGTAGGTGGCGATGAACGATGGAATGCGTGCATACGAGACCAACAGACCGTTGACGAGGCCGCAGGCAAGTCCCGCCCCAAGCGCCGCGGCGATACCCAGGCTCGGATGCCCGCCGGCGATCAGGGACGCCGCGAGACACGCCGCAAGACCGAGCACGGCACCGACCGATAGATCGATACCCGCCGTCAGCACCACCAGCGTCAACCCGGCCGACATGATGAACAGCGGCACCGCGTGGCGCAGCACGTTGATGAGGTTGTTCCAGGTCAGGAAATGCGGCGACAGGATCGACAGCACCACGATCAGTGCCGTCAGGGCCACGATCCGTGACAGCACGACGAACAGCCGATCGGGCGATAGCCCGAACATCAGCGCCGAAGGCCGGCTCGCTGCGGCAACGCTCATGAGTAGTGCCCCCGGATCGAATCGAGGCTGACCGCGCCGATGATGATCAACCCGACGATGGCGACCTGCCACTCGGTCGACACGCCCATCAGGTTGAGCCCGTTGCGCAGCACGCCGACGGCGAGCGCGCCGATCAGCGTGCCGATGATGCCGCCCCGCCCCTTCTCGAACGAGGTGCCACCCAGGATCACCGCGGCGATCGCATCGAACTCGAGGCCGACGCCGATGGTCGGATGCGCCGCGTTCAGACGCGCGGTCATGATGAAGGACGCGAGCGCCGCCAGCACGCCGGCATAGACGTATACCAGCACCTGATAGAAGCGCGCGTTGCTGCCCGACAGCACCAGCGCCCGCCGGTTGCCGCCGATGGCAAACGTGTAGCGCCCGAACTTGGTGTGGTAGAGCAGCACATAGGTCAGCGCAAACACCGCCGCCGTCGCCCACAACGGCACCGGAATGCCGAGCGGCGCGCCGTCGTTAAACCAGCGCACGTACTCCGGTAGCCCCGTCACAGAGTTGCCTTCGGTCAGCATGGTGGCCAGCGACTGGGCGATGCCGAACGTGCCAAGCGTGACGATGAACGGCGGCATGTCGACGTAGGAGACCAGCGTACCGTTGACGACGCCGAAGGCGGCCCCGATCAGCACCGCCGCGCCGAGCGCCATCCACAGCGGCCAATCGGTCACCACCATCATGCCCATCACGACGCCGCACAGCCCCAGCACCGGACCGAGGCTCAGGTCGATGCCCTCGGTCAGGATCACCAGCGTCATGCCGAGCGCCACGATCACCAGCACGGCGATCTGCAGCGTGACGTTGGTCAGGTTGGCAATCGAGAAGAAGTTCGGCGTGAGGATCGTCAGGCCGATCGAAAGCACCGCGAGCAGATACACGGCGCCCGGCGCAGACCCCAGCCACACGGCGAGCCGCGACCTGTCGACGATTTGCGTGTGTGCGCCGGCCGCGCTCATGTCCACTCCCCTGCGTGCTGGCGCATCCAGTCGGCGAACGAGGCAACGCCGCGCTCCAGGTCGAGACTCGGCTTGAATCCCGCGTCCTCGAGCAGCCGGCTGCCGGCG
>Ga0209813_10000443_pt1 | contig 10023 bp, 9 predicted proteins | sample EndMethybrTD3033_FD_187596 | JGI IMG/M metagenome (GOLD analysis project Ga0209813, IMG submission 187596) | Populus endosphere microbial communities from Tennessee, USA - Endosphere MetaG P. TD hybrid TD303-3 (SPAdes) (version 2) | ecosystem: Host-associated > Plants > Roots > Endosphere... | reverse complement strand
GCTGCGCCATCGAGCCGCCATGAACGGGCAAGCCCTTCGCTGACGCCGCGATATTTGGCAAGCGTTACTTCGCTTGTGCCGGTGTGGAGCATGATATTGGCGCTGTAAATGCGCAGCCCCAGGCTAACGCGATAGGCGACCGCCTTGTCGCCGCGGGTCTTGATGTCTGAAATGGTGGCGTAGTAGGGTGAGGCATAGCTGTCGCTGTTGCATACCCAAGATTCAAGTAGCAGTACGTCGCTGGCGCCTGCGACCGTGGCAGTTCCGGTGGGGTTGTAGGTGATGTCGACGGCCGAACCGAACGCGTCGTCGGGGTTCCAAACATTGATCATGGCACCTACGCTTTTGCTATGAACGTAGCTAAGGATGCTGTTCTGACGTGCGCGTGACGTATGGTAGTCATACCCAAAGGTATCGAGGAAAATGCCGCCGGCACCCATAGCAACCCAGGCGTCGACCTTTGATTGGATGGTGGCGAGTGACAAGTTGCCGGTGGTGACTCCGGCATCTATATATCCCCAAACAACCGTCGTAGGCGAAATATCGCTGACTTTCTGGATGATAGCTGCCGTGCTGGCGTGGTAGGCATTGCCCGAATCTTCAAGCCCGCTGCCTAGCACCACGTCGTCGTAACGGCATAAGATGCCAGCCGCGTAGTTATCGTCGTATTTGGTATTGATGATGTTCGGCGGCGAATAAAGGATGAGTAACGAGCGAAGACCGGCCTCGGCGCTTGGGTCGACGGTGATTTTAGTACTGCTGATAGCACCGTCGGCGATCTTGGCGCTGGTAATCGCGCCGTTTGCCAGCTGCGACGTGCCGACCGTCCCGGCCTTTAAGTCGCCAGAGCCATCAAGGGATTGCGACAAAAAATCATTGAGGATCGTACCCCATGTGCCTTCGTCGTTGCCAGGTTGCGGTAGTCGCGCCACGATATTCCTTATATTATTCTTATGGTTAGTATACATTTATTGCACCAAAGTAAAAAGACATCCGTATTGACACGACGTCGACAAAATGTAAAATAAACGAGTCACCCGTGCATACAGAGTGCGCGGCACGAGTACCAAGGAGGAGTCATGACCGGCAGCTTGCTGGACGTGACCACCATGCCGTCCCGGCAGACCTACGCCTGCAAGGATGGCACCGAGATCGACCTGCGGGAGCTCCTGGAGGGGCACTGGGACGGCGTGCAGTCGCTGGCCTCGTCGGGGCTGATCAAGCCCAACGAGAGCTTCGGCTTCGCCATGATGGCGCCCGCCATCGACCCGGGACCCGCACCCGAGGGACTCTGGGACAAGCCCGAGGAGTTCGTCTGGTTCGTGGGCGGCTGGGGCCCGCAGAGGGACCGCTACATCGCCAACGCGATCCGCAAGATCCGTCCGCTGGTCCGCACGGGCTACGGGAGCTCGCTGGAGATGCGTTTCTACGCCCAGGGCCTCTTCGAGGACAAGGTGGAGTCGAGCGACGCCGACGGCTCCTACCCGTGGGGCGACTTCCCCTGGGGTGGTGCGGTCGAGGCGATGTACGGCAACCTCTCCCTGACCGGAGCGGTGAGTTGCCTCACCGAGATCGAGGACGACACGATCGTGCGCCTCATCCTGGGCTGCGTCGCCCAGCGCATCATCAAGGGCGACGGCCGGCTCTCGGACGACTGATCCGCACCGGGCTCTGACAGCCCCTTCCCAAGGAAGCTCTCTCCGAGATGGAAGCGCCCTGGGAGGGGGCGTTTTCATTTGAGCAAAGTAAAAAGACATCCGTGGCGATGTCTTTTTACTTTGGTGCGGGCGGCGAGAATCGAACTCGCATCACATGCTTGGAAGGCACGTATATTAGCCATTATACGACGCCCGCGCGTTTTCAAATTATAACAGGTTTAGGCGTATAATATAAACCATAACCATGTCGAATAAATTTTCCAGCAACAACGACGACAAACCATTCCACTCGCACACTTTTGCCGAGGCGGCGAGCGGCGAGTCGATGGGCTCGACGAACGCGCAGTCGTTCGGTCAGCGTCACCAAATTGACCAGAATCGTCAGGTAGTGCGCAGGTATAGCGAATCATCCGTCGCGTCGGCAGGCGAACATCTCAAGGAGGAGCTGCTAAGGCGTATCGAGTCTCCTGATTCGAAAGCTGGCCACCATAAACACAAATATCATGCGTCATCGCGCCAGGGGTTCAACGCTGGCAATACCGAGTCGGGTTTGGCTAGGGCGCCGGGCAGCATGGGCGCGAAGCCGATGCAAATACCCAAGCGTAATTTTTCAGAGCCACCAGGGCGTAAGTACAACCCGTTCTCTTAAGCCATTTGGTCTACGAGCCCAAGGCGGGCAACGATGGTGCGTGGCTTGAGGAGAGTGCCTGGAGTCAATACGGCGTTGGCACCGATTTTTGAATGATCTCCAATGACCGCGCCAAAACGCGTCACGTTCGTTTCGATGGTTTGGTCGTCGACCCGCACGCGGATTTTTTGGTCTTTCGGCCGGCGTTCGTTAAAGTGGTTGGCAATGACCGCGCCCGCCTCGACATTGACGTTGTTGCCAACGAGAGTGTCGCCAACGAAATTGAAGTGGCCTAGGTGGCTTTTGGCACCGACTACCGTGCGTTTGACCTCGCAGTTAGCACCGATGGAAGATTTTTCTGCCATTATTACCCCTCCGCGAATAAGGCCGTGCGGTCCGACGAAACAATCCTTGCCGATGATGGCGGGTTCTTTGATGATAGTACTTGGATCGACGATGGCGGTGGCATGAATAGCAACGCCACCGGATATGTCGTACTCTTCCGGAAGCGTGTCGAGCAGCTCCCAAACTGTAGATTCAAGGTTTTGGATGCTGTCCCAGGGAGCATTGTGCGTGTTCGGAAAGCCGTCTTCGAAAGCTGTCGCGCAGTAATCTTCTAGGTTAATACTAGTATCCACCAGTGTATCCTCCGGTCAGTGCCAAGATGATGCCGAGCGCCGCGCAGACTTGCCCGATGACCCAAAAGCGCATGGTCACCTTTGTTTTTGGCCAACCGGTAGCTTCGAGGTGATGATGTAGCGGGGCAGCGATGAAAACTTTGCGATGGAAGATTTTTTTGCTAAGGATTTGCAGCGAGCTAGAGCCGGCTTCAAGGACGAATACCAAGCCGATGATAGGCAGCAGGAACAGCGTATCCGTGAGCATGGCTACGACGCCGAGCGCGGTTCCAAGCGCGAACGAGCCGACATCTCCCATGAAAAACCGTGCCGGGGCAATATTGAACCAAACGTACGAAAGTAGCGCCCCTACGACTGTCATACAAAATGCCGCGATGCCAAAGCTGCCTTGCAGGGCGGCGATGATGCCAAAGGTTCCGAAGGCGCTCATAAGGAGCCCGCCCGCTAGTCCGTCGAGGCCATCGCTGATGTTGACGGCATTGCTCGTACTGACGACGACCAGGGTAAAGAGTGGAATGAGCCACCAGCCAAGTTCGATATTGCCCATGAAGGGGATGTGGACGCCAGAGTAGCCGAGCTTGTAGTAGAAGAACCACGCTCCAAAAGCGGCTACGGCAGTGATCATGGCGAATTTTATTGGCGCGCGAAGGCCTGCGACGCCTTGGCCCTTGCCGCGGACGTTTATGATGTCATCGATCAAACCAACGAAGCCGCCTCCAAGCAGTGCGGCAAGAGGCAGCCATGTCTGCCTGCGGTCGAGGTTCAGGATGATGGTTATCGCGGTTACCACGAGCACGGCAATGAGTCCCGCCATCGTGGGGACGTTGCGGGTCCGGGTGCTGAGCTTGCTGACTACCTCCAGCGCTTCGCCAGAGGTCGAGTTGGTCCGCTTTTGCTTCCAAAACTTATATCGGTAAGCAAAAAAAGTATAGATGGGAGTAAGCAGCATAGCTGCGCAGAAAGCCAGAAAGCTTAGGATGAAAATATTTGTCGCTTCTTGCGTGAATTGTTCGAGGGTAACCATGCAGTTCCTTTTATTTGTTGGTTGAAGTGCTTAGCTTTACTTTATCATATTGAGGGCGTAGCTCTCCCTATAGCATTTTGCAGGGGACTATATTACGATGAGCATATGAACAAGAATGCGAGTCCTATTTTGATGATGATAAGGGGTGTGCCGGGCAGTGGAAAGTCGTACCTAGCCGCCGCGCTAAAGGAGTCGCTCGGGCAAGATAACGTCGTCGTCCTTGATCCGGATGCCATCGATCAGACGGACGAAGCGTATCTGGATTTCTCGAGGGAGTTACGTGCCGAAGGCGTTGACGAGAGGTTCCATCCATACAGGTTTTCCCGTGCGCAGGCCTACGAAGCGATCACCGCTGGCAAGATTATCATTTGGAACCAAGCGTTCGTCAACTTGGACGGGTTCGAAAAGACCGTCAAGAACTTGCAGTCGTTCGCAGAAGAACACGGCGTCCGGTTGCCGCTTTTGGTGGTAGAGGTTGCGGTTGGTGAATCTATCGCCAAGGAGCGCATAGCCAAGCGCGAAGAAATGGGTGGCCACGGCGTTCCCGAAGAAGCTTTCGCTCGTTTCGTGGGTGATTACGCCAGCTTTTCAGAGAAAGGCTATAACGTCGTCGCGGTAAACGGCGAGAACGATGTGTCCGTATCGGTCGCGGCCGTCAAAGAAGCGCTGGAAGGACTTAGCTAGCTTCGAGCGTTCGTAGCTGGCCGAGGCGCGGGCGAAGGATGGCCTCTAGGCTTGGGTGACAAGCGACGAAACTGCGCGTTTCGAACGTGTATTCATCTTCTAGGATGGGCAGCAAAACACCACCTGCCTCGCGTACGAGCAAGCCGCCGGGAGCGTAGTCGTGGGTGTAGCCGCCGCTATGCATGTTGAACCGGGCGGCGGCGAGCCCGTCAAGCACCATGGTAAACCCAAAACCTCCACCAGTAGGCGCTTCCTTGCAAGAGACGCCTGCGGGTTCAAGAAGAGGGTCGAGCGCTTGGATGAACTCCCCTTTGCACAGAGCCTCGTGAGGCAGTGGCATTGTTGAAAGGTCTATACGCGCGCCGTTTTTGTAGGCGCCCTCGCCAAGTATGGCGGTATACGCGTCGTCGCTCGACGGATTATAAATCACGCTGGCTATCGCCTCGCCGTTTCCTATCAGTACCGCCATGCAGGTAAATGTCGGCGTTCCCTCGATGAACGCCTTGGTGCCATCGATCGGGTCGATGAGCCAATAGGTACTCGGCATGGTGCCGCCATATCCTGTCTCTTCACCATAGACCGGCATGTCGGGATAGAGTTGTTTCAGGGCAGTTTGCGTGGCAACTTCGATCTCCATGTCACTCGCCGTCACCGGCGAGCCGTCACCTTGCTTGCTGATGTATTCGCTATTGCCCGCTCGCTCAAGGACAGTCGTCCGAAAGCTGCGAAAAACAGACTGGACGGTTTCGAGCGAGCCCGAGATGATTTCAGGACTTGGATTCATGCGTCCACTATATCATGCCGAAGGCTTGCTCTTTGCTACGAAGAAAGCTTTGGGTGTGCTATAGAAGATATTCCATTAAGTCATATCCTACGACCAGTTGCCCCGTGAATCCTTTGCTTCTGGCTTTCTCGTTCAAATCGGCCTGATTTAATTCGCGGTACTGATGGGAGCAAACGAGTTGCTTGGCTTGAGATTTGACCGCTAGCTGGATGATTTCTTCGTCCGTAAGGTGGCCAGAGTCGAAGATGCCCAGGTCTACGTTCCGCAAGGCGTCTATCAAATCACCGTGCAGGCTTGAGTCCGCCATGACTGCGTATTGTTTGCCGTTGTTCTCGAACTTCATGCCGAACGAATGATGCAGATCTATGAATTGTAGTCGCAAGCCTTCGACCTCGACTGGTGAGGCTGTTGTCAGGTCGACCGTGCCGATCGAGAAATGACGTGACAATTGCTCGGGCCCGAAGACCGATAGGAGCTTTGGGATAAAGCTGCTCGTCCCAGGCTGTCCGTAAATAGTAAGGTCGGTATCTCTTGAATCGACGTGCGACCATGAAGCGGCATGCAGGAACGGATAGAGGTCGGTAATGTGGTCGGGGTGAAGATGCGACAAGATGATCGTTGTTACCTCGTTTTGTTTTACCCCAAGCTCGGCAAGCCGGATTGCTGTTCCGCGTCCGAAATCGAAGACGATGTTCCTGCCGTCTTTTTGGATAAGCACGCTCGCTGCCATTCGCTTGGGGACGATGTTGCAAGACCCACTGCCAAGGAGAATAATTTTATCTGCCATAGACTCATTCTAACAGGCATTTACCCATAGGAAGGGCAAACAAAAAGATCTCAGAAGAGATCTTTTCTATAATATCTTGGGGCGAATGATGGGGATTGAACCCACTACCTTCGGAACCACAACCCGACGCTCTAACCAGATGAGCTACATTCGCCATGAACACCAGCTATTGTAGCATACCGACGGGGGTAAGGCTAGATTTTAACATAGTGTATTCAGGGTGGTGCACGGTTTTTCTTTGGGCAGGGAAGAAAAACCGCAAAAAAGACCCCGGCCGCTTACGCCACGAGTTGCCAGGCGGCGTAGGCAGCTCCCATGAGGCCGCTGTCCTCGCCGTGTTTGGCGAGAAGCAGCGTGGGCACGGGGCAGCTCGACTGCAGCTGTCCGACCATGCCCTGAAGAGTGGGCAGCCGGTGCTGCTGCTTGGTGGCGACGCCGCCGCCCATGACGATGGGCAGGCCCGGTGCGCTGGTGGAGATGCTCCGGAGGCCGACGGCCATGTCCTGGAGCACGACGCCCCACTGGCGGTCGTTCAGGTGCTCGGCTTTGATGCCGCGCCGCAGGCCGAACCGCCGGTCGGGGATGTTGCCCCCGCTGACGAGCGCCTCCAGATGGCCGAAGCCGCCGCAGCCACACTTGAGCCGGCTGTGCTTGTCGATGACGACGTGGCCGAGCTCGGTGGCGTGCGTTACCACACGGCCATCGATGACGATGACGAGAGCCGCGCCGACCCCAGTGCCCCAGATGACGTAGATCAGGGGCTGCCGGAAGGCGGCGTACTCTCCCATGGCGGCGGATTCCGCATCGTTCATGACGACCACGGGAACGTCGAACGCGGCCTGGAGGTCTGCTTCGAGGTCGGCGTCAGTCCAGCCCGGCAGATTGCCGGAGCCAGTCATGACACCATCCACGATTACCCCGGCTGCGCCGATGCCGCTGGCCATCAGTCGGTGTCCCTTGGCGAGGAAACGGCCGGCCTCGATGACCTGCGCCAGCGTCACGTTGTAGTCGTGCGGGTGCGTCTGCAGGATACGACGGCCGATTTCTTTGCCGTCCTGGTTCTGCAGTAGCACGCTGGTCTTCGTACCGCCGGTATCAACGGCAAGGACGACGTCCATGCCAATCACCCCTTGGGTAGTGCCAATCCTCGGATGGATCGGCTTGACTATAACTATACAACAATTTTTTTAATTTGGCGAATCAAATCTCGCGGATTGTCTCGATGTCGGCGCCTAGCGTGTTGAGGCGATTGGCAAAATCTTCGTAGCCACGATTGATGGAATAAACATCGCGAAGAATAGAAGTGCCAGGCGTTGCCAGCATGGCAAGCAGAACGACGACCGAAGGACGTAGTGCTGGCGGTGCGATGATTTCGGCTGCTTTCCAATGGGTAGGGCCGGTAATGTACACGCGGTGCGGGTCGACGAGCTCGATGTTGGCGTTGAGCTTACTGAGTTCCGTGAAGTAAATGGCGCGGTTTTCGTACGACCAGTCGTGTACGAACGAGCGGCCATGCGCGACAGTGGCGATAAGGCCAAGGAACGGCAGGTTATCCATGTTGACGCCAGGGAACGGCATGCTGTGGAGCTTGTCTTTCGGCGCGTGCAAAACAGAGTGCTTCAGCGAAATGTCTACCAAGCGCGTGTGACCGTTGCGGGCTTTGTATTCGTCGCTTACGGTGTATTGCAGGCCCATTCCAGTAAGGATGGCAAGCTCGAGCTCGATGAACTCGATAGGTGCTCGGGTGATAGTAATCTCGGAATCAGTAACGATACCGGCGGCAATGAGGCTCATGGCTTCGATAGGGTCCTCGCTTGGCGAGTATACGATGTCTTCGTTGATTTTCTTTTTGCCAGTAATGGTAAGCGTCGTCGTGCCGATGCCCTTGATCTCGACACCAAGTTTTTTAAGGAAGAAACAAACGTCCTGTACCATGTAGTTCGGGCTGGCGTTACGGATAGTGACGGTACCGTCATAGAGGGCGGCCGCCATGATGACGTTCTCGGCAACGGTGTCGCCACGCTCGGTCAGGAGGATGGTTTTGTTCACCTTCTTTTTGGTAACGGTAGCGTGGTAATAGTCGGTGTTCGGCTTGGCCTCGACGTTCATGCCAAAAGGCGCCAGGCCAACGAGGTGCGGCTCGACGGTGCGGGTACCAAGGTTGCAGCCGCCGGCAAACGGCAGCTTGAAATCGTCGTATTGATGCAAGAGGGGGCCTAGGAACATGATGACCGTGCGCGTGCGCTTGGCTGCGGCAATGTCCATTTTTTCAAGTTCCAGGCGCTTTGGCGGGATGATCTCGAGGTCGTTGGTGTTGCCGATCCAGCGGGTTTTTACCCCGATGCTTTGCAGTACCTCGATAATGCGGTTGACCTCTTCGATGCGGGCCACGCGGCGAAGGGTCGTCTTGCCTTTGTTCAGCAGGGCAGCACATAACAGGCCGACAGCCGCGTTCTTGCTGGTTTTTACCTCTATGCTGCCAGATAGCTGCTTGCCGCCATGAACACGGAAGTTGATCTTGCCAGACTGGTTTAACGTGACGATATTGCTCGAGAGGACGTCGCTGATGCGGGCAATCATCTCAAGGCTGATATTTTGGCCGCCTTTTTCAATACGGTTAACTGCCGATTGGCTCGTGCCAAGTTCTTTGGCGAGTTCCGTCTGCGTAAGGCCGCGGTGAGCGCGGGCTTCCTGGATAAGGGTGCCAATCTTTACTTTGTAGTCATCATTACTCATAACCACAATTATATCACATACGATATAAAGTAAACATTTTTTTGCAAGAGAATATGTCCTGAATAGAATTATACCCCTTTTTCCTATATAGTGGAGGTATGATTTAATTACTTGTCTTCGCCACACACCTCACTCCATATAAATGAAAGGATTATTCATGAACGACCAAATCGTGGCCAAACTGATTGCAGGCGAAGAACAGCGAGAACGTGACGGGCTTGAGCTGATTCCAAGCGAGAACTACGTATCGCGCGACGTGCTGACCGCTCTTGGCAGTATTTTTACCAACAAGTATTCCGAAGGCTATCCGGGCAAGCGCTACTATGGCGGCCAAGACTTTACTGACCAGGTGGAGCAACTAGCGATCGACAGGGCAAAGCAACTTTTTAGGGCCGACCACGCCAACGTACAGCCACACTCCGGAGCACCAGCCAACGAGGCTGTATATAACGCTTGGCTCGAGCCGGGTGACGCCGTGCTTGCGATGGATCTTTCGCATGGCGGCCACCTTACGCATGGTGCCCCCGTTACGCGCAGCGCGCAGCTCTATAATTTTATCCGTTATAAAATGAAGGATCCGGCAACGGGCGAGATCGACTATGACGAGCTGCGACGCTTGGCGCAGGAACACAGGCCAAAAATCATTCTTGCCGGATACAGTGCCTACCCGCGCGAGCTCGACTACGCCAAGTTCGCCGAGATTGGCAACGAAGTAGGTGCGCTGTTAATGGCCGACATGGCGCATGTTGCCGGCCTTATCGTAGGCAGCGTAGCCAAGAACCCGTTCGATTACGGTTTTCATGTCATTACTACCACCACGCACAAAACGCTGCGCGGTCCTCGTGGCGGACTGATTCTTTCCAAAGGCACGGTAAGCAGCCCGCTAAAAAAGCCGGAAAAAACACTCGAGAATATCCCAACCCTTATCGACCGCTCCATCTTCCCGGGAACCCAAGGGGGCCCGCATATGCATGTAATAGCTGCCAAGGCAGTGGCGTTTGGTGAAGCCCTGAAGCCTGAGTTCAAAGACTACGCGGCGCAGATCGTCAAAAACGCCGCGGCATTAGCCGACGAACTGCAAAAA
>Ga0209813_10000439_pt1 | contig 10134 bp, 9 predicted proteins | sample EndMethybrTD3033_FD_187596 | JGI IMG/M metagenome (GOLD analysis project Ga0209813, IMG submission 187596) | Populus endosphere microbial communities from Tennessee, USA - Endosphere MetaG P. TD hybrid TD303-3 (SPAdes) (version 2) | ecosystem: Host-associated > Plants > Roots > Endosphere... | reverse complement strand
GCCTGGGTACCGCTGGCGATCCTGATGTTCTCCGGCTACGAAACCCCCGTCATCTTCCTCGCCACATTGGCGTCGCTGTTCGTAACCACGCTGAACACGATGCTGGGTGTGCAGTCGATCGACGAATCCTACTTCAGGGCCGCCGGCTGCCTCGGGTCCAGCCGCTGGGACGTTTTCCGGCATGTGGTAGTGCCCGGTGCACTGCCATTTGTGTTCACCGGCCTGCAGATCAGCATCGGTGTCGCGTGGTTCTCGCTGGTGGCCGCGGAGATGGTGTCGGGCGATTTCGGCCTCGGCTACCTGATCCTGAGCTCCTACGTAAACGGCGTGACGGTGCCGATGGTGATCGGCATGCTCACCCTCGGCCTCGTCGGCTGGATCACCTCCGCAATGGTGCGGTTCGTCGGCAACCGGCTCATGCAATGGCACACGCGAGCGCTGGCGCTGCAGGGTCGCTAGCCGATGCGCCGCCAAATGGCATTCAAAGAATAGGTCACGGGAGAATGCAGAAACACACCTTCTCGAACGGCCCCCGCAACCCACCGTCGCGCGGCGCACTCAGTATTCGGGACGTCACGAAAGTGTACGATCCCGAGGGCGTCAACGTGATGGCCGTCGACCATTGCTCGATGGAGATCGCGCCGGGCGAGTTCTGCATGATCGTGGGGCCGTCGGGCTGCGGAAAGACCACGCTGCTCAACGCCATCGCCGGCTTCCATTCGATTACGACGGGCGAGATCAGGCTCGACGGCGAGCTGCTGTGCGGTCCTGGAAAGCCGCTGGCGGATCAGGGTGCCGACCGCATCGTAGTGTTCCAGCAGGGCGCCTTGTTTCCGTGGAAGACGCTGGCCGAGAACGTTGCCTATGGTCCGATGGTCCAGGGCGTGCTGTCGAAGAGACGGGCCATCGAGAAAGCCCGTGACATGCTGGCCGAGGCGGGCCTCGGCGACTTCGGCGACAAATATCCGGGTGAGGTTTCGTCAGGCATGGCCCGACGAGCCGAGATCGTGCGCGCGCTCATCAACAATCCCCGCGTGCTGCTGCTCGACGAACCCTATCGCGCCATGGACGCACTGACCAAGGCCATCATGCACGAAGCGCTACTGGAGATGTACGATCGGACCAAGGTTACGATCTTCTTCATCACCCACGACCTCGATGAGGCGATCTTCCTCGGCGATCGCGTCTACGTGCTGACCACGCGGCCCTGCAGCCTGAAGAAGGTGGTCGACGTGAAAATTCCGCGCCCTCGCAACTACGAGGTCCTCACGTCGGAGCAGTTCCGTTTGCTGGTGGAGGAGACCAAGGACGCCGTACACGAGGAGGCCATCAAGGCCTTTCAACTCGGCGAGCGAGAGTTGGCCTGAGAGGGGCAGAAGAACGCAATGGCAGGTGTTGCTCAGGTCAGTCATCCTATAGTCCGTACGGGCTTGCGACGCTCGCTGCTGCGCAAGACGCTCGAGAACTCGGAGTTCTGGCGCGGTATCGTCGCCATCATCGTGTTCCTTTGTCTTTGGGAACTCGGCGCTCGCTCAAAGCAGTTGTTCGGATATGCGCTCCCTTATGTCGGCCTGTTGCCGGCACCGTCGGAAGTAGCGGTGGCCTGGTTAAAGGTGCTCACCAAACCCGGGTATTGGGAGAGCTGGTACCAGAGCTTCAAGCGCGTCCTGCTGGGCTTTGCGGCTGCGCAGGTGATTGGCATACCGTTCGGCCTGATGCTGGCGGTGAACCGGTATTTCCGCGAGATATTCTTCCCGCCCTTCGAAGTTCTGCGGCCAATTCCACCGCTGGCCTGGGTGCCGGCGTCGTTGATCTTCTGGCCTACCAACGAAATGTCGATCGCGTTCGTCACCTTCCTCGGCGCGTTCTTTACGATCGTCATCAATGTCCTGGGTGGCGCCCGCACGATCGATGTGCGCTATTTGCGAGCGGCGCAGTCGATGGGCGCGAGCCAATGGCATTTGTTCTGGCGTATCATTCTGCCGGGCACGTTGCCGTCGATCTTCACGGGCGCTGCAGTCGGCATGGGAATAACGTGGGAGGTCGTTGTCGCGGCGGAAATGATCTCCGGCGGTGGCACACAGGGAAGTGGAGGGCTCGGATTCTTCATCTGGAATTCGTACATGGGAGGATCATTGCCGCAAATTGTCGTGGGCATGATTTCGATTGGGATAGCCGGCTACCTGTCGAGTAGCGCAATTCGCTGGTTGGGTAATCGCGTGATGCCTTGGCGGCACTTGTTTTGATAGGAACTGGGCGCAATGCACAACACCGCTGGTGGCATGGATGATTTGGAAACCACGCACGCTTCAGGCGTAGGCAAAGCCCGGGTCGAGCTCAGGGATGTTAGTAAGGGCTATGGAGACGATTGGGAACGGCATGAGATTATTAAGAACTTGAGCCTCGATATCGCTCCAGGTGCCCTAACGGTCGTCGTCGGCCCATCGGGATGCGGGAAGACTACGCTCGTCAACCTGATCGCGGGTTTCGAACGGCCGGACTCGGGTGAGGTGCTGCTGAACGGACGTCGGATCACCGGTCCGGCTAAAGACCGGATGGTGGTGTTCCAGGAGACCGCACTGATTCCCTGGCAAACAACATTCCAGAATGTGGTGTTCGGCCCCAAACTTAGGGGCGACATGAAACGCAAAGAACTCCGGAAGAAGGCAGAGGAGCTGCTGACGAAGGTTGGACTGGCCGACTTCATGCATAAGTATCCGCTGCAGCTTTCAGGCGGCATGCAACGGCGAGCGGAGTTGGCTCGCGCGCTCATCAATCAGCCTCAGATCATGATCATGGACGAGCCCTTTCGCGGCCTCGATGCCATGTCGCGTGGCTTGATGCAGGAGTTCTTTCTGCGCTTGTTTGAGGAGAACCGCCGCACAAATCTATTCGTCACGTCGGAGATCGACGAGGCGATTTTCCTGGCTGACCGCCTGGTGGTGTTGTCCAATCGCCCAGCGCAGTTGCGCGCTGTGATCGACATTCACCTTCCGCGGCCGCGCCACTATCAAATGCTGAGTTCGCCCGAGGCTTTTCAGTACAAGCGGCAGGCCTTGGAGATCCTACACCAGGAAGCGATGCGCAGCTTCAAGTCGACCGGCACGGTGAGATCTTCAGTTGCCTTGTGATCCTAAAATGCGTCGAACGCCCAATGGAGCGCGGCGATCGTTGCCCAACTGTCGGCAGCCTGAGCGGTGATTGTGACACTTGCGGTTGCTGGTGCGGTGCTCGCCGTGCTCGGAGCGTTCCTGAACGCCCGCGAGGCTGGCCGCACCGCCAAACTTGGCCGGATATTGCTGTGGGCTGGCTACGCGATGTCAGGTGCTAGCCTGGTTCTCTTAATAATTGCAGGCCTCACATCACCGGCGTAAATGCCCCTCGGGGAAAAGACAGAATAGCAAATTGCGCCTGCCGCTTGGTCGGCCAATCCCATTGCTCGCGCCAGTGTTAGTACGCGCAATCGCGTTCCCTATCACTCTTGCCCGCAATTCGCATTGCCGCGGCACCCCAGGATGGCAATCTTCAAGGCCCACTTACCTGTCAATCGGCGTGGGATCTTCACCCCTCGAATTGCCTCATCTGCCTATGTTACCGGCGGGAGGGCTGTGGGCGGGGCGGAGTGAACCTCACACGCAGCGCCGCCCACAGCCCCGGGCAGGAGGTGTGGCGTGGTCAGCGTCATCTCCGCGGTCAACTTCTCGGCCGCCGTCCTCCGAAGTGCCTTCAAGAGACGCTGCACGATCGAATGCTGCTTCTTGCAGAACTGTTGAGGATAGCTCTCGCTCAGCCGACCGACGATGGCGAGCGCGGTGAGCTGCGGCTCGGCGGCGAGCCAAGCATCGATTGTGGTGACGTGCGGATCGAGCATGGATGGCGTTCGCACTCGCCGGACGTAGTTTCGCTTGGGCCGCCGGTGCGTACCGCGCAGCTCGCCGGCTTCGACGGATCTGCCGAGTTTCCTCGCAAAGGTCGCTGCATCGGCCGGCGGCGATGGCACCGAGAGGCGCGCGGTGGTCTTGCCAGGACGACAGTCGATGCGTTCGCCGAGCTCGGTCTGGGCGGCGCGCATCTCAGCCAGAAGCGCCACCGGGTCGAGCGCGCGATGCATGCTCCGCAGACGCGCCTTGGCGGCCCGAGTGACCTTCGGATGCCAAACCGCGCGCTCAAAGGGAGTCGCCGGAGGGTGGTAGCGCTTGATGACCTTGGCACCCTCGCGCCGCTTCTCCTTCAGCTTGATGGCTGGAAGAAGTTCACGTACAGGCGCGCGGCCGCATAGAGCCGAGCCATGACCTGTGCCGCCTCGACGCCTTCGAAACGGCCGTAGCCGACCAGCCGGCGCACCACAGCTCCGTTCTTCTGCTCGACGAATGCCTGGTCGTTCTTCTTGTAGGCGCGTGATCGAGTTACTTCGATCTTCTGAGCCCGGCACCACGGCACGACGACATCGTTCATGAACGTGGTGTCGTTGTCGAAGTCGGCGCCACGCAGGAGCCAGGGGAACAGGCTCTGTGCCCGCTTGATGGCCTCAGCCACCAGGCCGCCGTCACGGGCGATGAGCGGGATGCACTCCGTCCAGCCCGTCGCCACATCGACCATTGTCAACGTCTGGATGAAGGAGCCCGCCACCGAGGTGCCACCGTGCGCCACCATGTCGATCTCGCAGAAGCCGGGTGGCGGGTCCTCCCAGTCATTGAAGGTCCGGATCGGAACCTCGCGGCGGATCGCCGAGTAGAACCCCACGCGCCGACGCCGACCACCCGCTGCAGCAACCTTCACATCGCCGAGCAGACGGTCGAGGGTCGCCGCGCTCACCGACAGCACCATTGCCCGCTCGCTCTCGCCGAGCTGCAACCGGCCGTGCCGCTCAAGTGACGGCAGCAACGTCGGAATCATCACCACCAGCCGCTTGCCGCAAACACGATCGGAAGCTTCCCACAGCGCAGTCAGTGCGTCTCGGATCGCATCATATTTAATCCTGCGCCGGCGCACCGACGGTTCCCCGGTTGGAACGCCTCGACCGCTCGCGCACAGAGCACGCACCGCATGCTTGCGATGCCACCCCGTCGTTGCACACAGCTCGTCGAGCATACGCCCCTTCTCACGCCGTCCTGCCGCCCGGTAGCGCTTCGCCACCACCGCAAGCACCTCTCGGCGCGCACCCATGCTGATCGTCCCTGCCATGGTCGCCACCGATGCGATTCGGCGACGCTATCCCAGTCCACGACGTCACCTTGTCCGGTAACATTCCTGATGAGGCAATGCGCCCACCATCGGCGCGCGCCAGCAACCTAGAGGGTGGTGACGCCGATCCTGGTCAATCCCTCGGCTCCGTTTGGCAGTAAAGCGGACGTCGATGTCTCGCGGCCCGATATGCGAGGGTACCCTGTACCGGGCGCGCGTGTGTCGCTTCGCTTCTATGCCGCTTCTGTACGGAGAGCACGCCTGAGGCCGGCACTGTTTGCGTGGGTGTGTTGATCCTCAGCGCAGACCTCAAGCGTTCTCGCAACGCGAAACCCGACGTCGCTCCTGCGGAAGCCTGCCTCGGCTGCATGGCGGCGCGCCGATCTGAGGCCGCGCGGGCCGTTCATCCAGGAACCGCCACGCAGGACTCGCTTGTGGATTGTCGGGCCCTCCCGGCCAGTGATGTCGCCTCCGTAGTCGCGGCGCCAGCGGTCCTCGACCCACTCCCAGACGTTGCGTGCATCTGGTAAAGACACCAAGGATTGGGCTCGAAGCTGTTGGCCGGCATAGTTTTCTGCCGCCAGGGGTGGTTGCTGCCGTCTTGCCGCTCCATTGCCTGCAAGTCGTGCCAACCGGATAGGTGGTCTCGGCAACAAAGGCGCCAAACTGATGGACTGTGACAGCGAACTTGCCTATCGCGAATGGCTTTTCGATCGTAACCAAGTGTTGTGGACCCTCCACGGCGAGGCGGCCCGCCTCATCGCTTGGTGATCCCATCAGAAATCTACCTGCCCGCAGCGTCACCATTGCGGGGCACCAACCGCAATCAGCGCTCATAAAGGTTCTCCATCGGTTGGATGACGGGTGGCGTTGTTGGTCGATGACGCGTATGCACTGCGCTGTCCCGATCGATCCAAAGCCACTGCCTGCGCCCCCCAGACTCGCGACCGATTGGGAGTCGCCTTCGGGCCAAGGCAGGCACGTGGGGTCGGTGGCGGCGTCCGCCGAGCCTACGGGACGAGTCGCGAAGTTGGTGCTTCATTGGCTTTGCCGACGCTGACACTCACCATCGCGTCGGGTCGCGCGACGAGCGCTGCGGCCGCGCGAACCTCATCGATGGTGATGCCAGCGACGAGGGCGTCAAAATCGGCCAGATACGAATCCGGCAAGCCTTGCTCTTGCATGGTCATCAGCAGGGCTGAGAGACTGGCGCTCGTACCCAGGCCAAGGTAGTACCCACCGCGGAATGCCGCTTTAGCGTCTCCCAGTTCCTCTTCGCTCGGTCCCTCAACGACGAGACGGGCGATCTCGCTCATGGTCAAGGTCATCGCGCGCGGGGCGTTGCCGGGCGCGGCACCGAAGCTGCCGGAAAACGACTCCGATTGCTCGAGCCGGCCGCGACCTGTCGCGATGCTGTACACGAGACCCTCGCGCTCACGCACCACTCTGAATAGACGCCCGGTGAATTGTGCGCTCAGGATCTGGTTGAACAGGCTTGCCGCTAGGCCCTGGCGGGCATTGAGGAGCGATGCGGTATTCCCGAACACGACGATCGTCTGCGGTACGTCCATCTCAATGGATTGCTGCCGCGCCGACGCTGGTCGGATCGCCGGGACTGCCTGAAGGTTCGCTTTGGCCGGCAGCACGGCGAACAGATCATCGAGCAGTCGCGCCAGTGTTGGAGCGTCGATATCGCCAGCGACCGCAACCCGAAGCGTGTCACGAGCAAACACCCTCTGCCGATAGGCACGGACATCATCCGCGGAAATGCGCGCCACGGCGTCTGGCGTGCCCTTCACCGGGATTGCATAGCGGGTGGGACCGTAAAGGAGTTCCGTCAGACGGCGCGTGGCAACACTGCCGGGGTTTAGGCCTTCCTGCGCCAATGAAGCAAGGGCGCTGCGCCGTGCGCGCTCCATGGGTTCGGGATCGAAGCGTGGCGAGGCAATCGCCAGCTTCAAAAGCCGGAACGCCTCATCACGTTGTGCGCTCGGCGCGGAAACGCTGATCTGGATGCTTTCAGTCGAGGCATCGCCGGCGAAGCTAGAACCTAGTCGCGTCAGGCGGCGCGTCAAGTCCTGCGGACTGAGGTCACCGGCGCCTTCATTGAACATGTAGCCGGTGAAGTAGGCCACGCCTGGCTTGTCCGCGGGGTCCTGCACGGCCCCGCCCCTGAAGCTGATGCGCATCGAAATGAGACCGACCTCATGACTCTCGATCAAGAGTGCCTCAATGCCGCCCGGGCTGACGATGCGCTGCACAGGCTCGATCGCCAGCGCCGGTTTGGAACTGAAAGGGGTCGCACCGGACACAACCAATGCAACGACTATCAAGGACGCGCGCACCGACAGCCATCGATCGACACGATTGGAGACAAGAGCCATGACAACGGTATCCTTCGCTTGAAGTGGATTTGGCTAGCGGACCAGCTTGGCAGGCGACAGCTCGGGCACGAGCAGACCAGTGACCGACCGGCTGTTCCTGAGCAGTTCCCGACCTACGCGATTGACGTCTGCGAACGAGACACTTTCGATGCGCTGTCGAAATTCCAGAAGATCCTCCAGGCGCCATCCCGCAATCATCGAGCTTCCAATGCCTTCGCTGCGGGTCGCCGTGTTGTCCTCGTCGTAGACACGCGTCGCTAGAAAGCGCTGCTTCATGTCGTCGAATTCACTTTCGGTTACGCCGCTAACGGCGATGTCGGCAAGTGCGCGATCGAACGCGGCCTCAATCACCTCAGCGCTCACTCCCGGCAGCGCGGCCGCCTCGAATGTCACCTGTCCAGCAAAACGCCGAAGCTGGTAGCCACCAGACACCCCGCTCGCCAGGGCTTCATCAACCAAGGCGCGGTGCAGGCGGCTCAACATCCCGTCGCCGACGATGTAGGTGAAAAGACTCAGCGCCGTCGTATCCTGCAACGGCGTGGCACTAGCGTTACCCGTCAGGTAGGTGCGGCTCACATGCACTCCGCTCACTCGCGGGTGCGAAACCACAACCCGCAGCGCTACTGGCGCGCGTTCGGGCAACGGCCGGACTTCCATCGGCGCGATGTGGCGCCGCTCCACTCGGCCGTACGTGCGCTCCGCCAGCGCTCGCACCTCGGCTGCTGTCACGTCACCGCCGATAACGACGATGGCGCGCTGGGGCGTGTAGTGCCGGCGATAGAAAGCCATGGCCTTGGCACCGTCGAACTTTGCAATTCCCGACTCATTCCCGATCGGGGGGCGGGCGTAGGGATGGTCGGCGTAAAGCGCGGCCGAGGTCGCCAGGAAGAATGGAAATCCGGGCTGACCGGCATTGCCAAGATATTCCTCCATCACGACATTGCGTTCGTTCAGCGCAGCCGCTTCGGTGAACTGCAAGTTCTGCATGCGATCAGCCTCGAGCGTCATGAGATGCTCCAAGGCGTTGCGCGGCATACGTTGGTAGTAGGTGGTTCGATCCTGGGTCGTCGTCGCGTTGTGCATGCCGCCGCCGCGCATCACATAGCGATCAAATTCGCCCTTCGGAAACGTCGGCGTTCCCATGAACATCATGTGCTCGAGGTAGTGAGCCAGGCCTTCCTCGCCGGGCATCTCGTCAGCCGAGCCAATTCGATAGAAAACCATGTGCGTGACGATCGGCACACGATGGTCGGGCACCACGACGACCTGCAGGCCATTGGCGAGCTGAAATTGGCTAGGCTTTTCTGTTGGCGCTGCCGCATGCGCCGGGCCGACAAGGATCGCCGCTGCGAGCATCGACAACAGACCGCCCACCGTCACACGCCATAAGGCCCCACGTTCATGAGTGCGATGCCCGTACATCGTAAAACCTCTCGCGCTAATCGCGAGCGTCGCGGCACCATGCCGTTCGCTTGCGTTCGCAGGGTTACCGATATCCATGCGATGGGCTGTTCCGCATGAAACAGCCCCGCGAAGGTCATGATCCTAGGCGTGGCGATAAGACGAGCAATCCGCGCGAGGGTGTGCGGTAGTCGGAAGGTTCAGTCTGAAGGTCCAGTCATATTTCGAGCTAACAGAAGCGCAAATCGAAGAATTGCGGCGCGCAAGGCAAGCTACGCCCGGAGCAGATTCACACGAGCCGAACGTCCCTACCTGCTGTCCGGGAGCACGTCCGTTCATTGAGCGAGCTGGTGGAGCCTAGGGTCTGCGCACGCCGCCAAGAATTCTTCCAGTCAGAGCTAGACGTGGATGCGTTCCGCGAGCGGGTTCTGCTCCAGGACGGCGCAAAGACGATCTTTGGTGGTGTCAGGTTCAAGAATCTCAATCCAAAGGTTCCCTTTGTCGAGGTCAACGCCAACTTTGACCTATTTGAGCCGACGGCCGATGTGGCTCTCGAAACCGAATATTTCTTTCGATACCAGTAAGATCGCCACCTGCAGATCGACTCCAGGTGAGGGTGGCTCTCTGGGCTGTTGCGGTATTGGTACAAGACCGACGAAGGCGCGTGCGTCGACCGGCTCCCATGTCACGTCGGCTCTGACCAGAACGGAAGTCGGGCACGCTGTAGCGACGAGCGCCTTGGCTAGATTTTCGGTCTTTGATGTCTGCCTACTGACTAGCTTGGGGCCAGCCTGAAGTCCCCCGTTGAAGAAGGAACCGAGACTGGCCCCTCTCTACCTGAGGCAAGCTGCGGGGTTGCCGCCTCAGCATAGTCCGAATGGCTAGGCCATATAGCCTAATGATATATAACATTCGGCCTACACCGTTAAGTGGAGAATTGCGATCCAGACTGGTGCATGCATGTTGGCAGCGAGGCGGGGCGGCGCAATAGTCACACACGCCCAGTGCGAGCGGAGGACTCAAAGCATGCGGGCACACGCTCAGCGCGACTTCCAAGGAACGGTGCTGGTCGCCGATGATCATGCGGTGTTTCGCATCGGCTTGGTGCAGCTGCTGCGCAGTAGCTTGAAGATAAAAAGATTTCTCGAAGCGGAGTCCCTCTCGG
>Ga0209813_10000436_pt1 | contig 10205 bp, 4 predicted proteins | sample EndMethybrTD3033_FD_187596 | JGI IMG/M metagenome (GOLD analysis project Ga0209813, IMG submission 187596) | Populus endosphere microbial communities from Tennessee, USA - Endosphere MetaG P. TD hybrid TD303-3 (SPAdes) (version 2) | ecosystem: Host-associated > Plants > Roots > Endosphere... | reverse complement strand
CGGATGGAATGGTCCGTCCCCCTCATCGCTCGGGGACCGGTTCGTATGGCGCACGAAACCGGCGGAATTGGGCATGTTTGGCGGGTAACAAGACGCTGGCAGTGCGGATCGGACAGTCCCGGCCCGCACTTTTTTGCGTGGAATATGGGGTGCGAATCACCCCCGATTCTGCCGCATCTCGACTGAATTTTCGCTGCGATGCGAAAAAACGCGACGAACAGACAGGCAGGAACCGCATGGCGACCAAGGCTCTCCCAACGATCAACACCGGCGCTAAGAAGCGCATCCGCAAGGTGTTCGGCGACATCCACGAAGTGGTGCAGATGCCGAACCTGATCGAAGTTCAAAGGGAGAGCTACGAACAGTTCCTCCGTTCCAACCCGGCGATCGGCTATGTGTCGGGCCTGGAAAAGACCCTGCGCAGCGTCTTCCCGATCCGCGACTTCGCCGGCACCGCCGAAATGGATTTCGTCCATTATGAGCTGGAAGACCCGAAGTTCGACGTCGAGGAATGCCGCCAGCGTGGCATCACCTATGCCGCGCCGATGCGCGTCACCCTGCGCCTGATCGTGTTCGAGGTCGATGCCGACACCGAAACCCGTTCGGTCCTCGATATCAAGGAGCAGGACGTGTACATGGGCGACATGCCGCTCATGACGCAGAACGGCACCTTCATCGTCAACGGCACCGAGCGCGTCATCGTGTCGCAGATGCACCGTTCGCCGGGCGTCCTGTTCGACCATGACCGTGGCAAGACCCACTCGTCGGGCAAGTATCTGTTCGCTGCCCGCGTCATTCCTTACCGTGGTTCGTGGCTCGACTTCGAGTTCGACGCCAAGGACATCGTCAACGTGCGTATCGACCGCAAGCGCAAGCTGCCTGTCACCGCGCTGCTGTACGCGCTCGGCCTCACCGCCGAGGAAATCCTGGGCCAGTTCTACAACAAGGTGACCTTCGTCCGTGGCGAAGGCGGCTGGCAGATCCCCTACACCGCCGAAGCCTGGCGCGGCCTGAAGCCCGCGTTCGACATCGTCGACGCCAAGTCGGGCGAAGTCGTGTTCGCCGCCGGCCACAAGATCAGCCCGCGCGCTGCCAACAAGGCGGAAAAGGATGGCCTGGCCACCCTGCTGATCCCGACCGAGGAAGTCTATGGCCGCTACAGCGCCTATGACCTGATCAACGAGAAGACCGGCGAAATCTACATCGAGGCCGGCGACGAAGTGTCGCCTGAGAACCTCGAAAAGCTGGACAAGGCGGGCATCGACCGTCTGGAACTGCTCGACATCGACCATGTCACCACCGGTCCCTGGATCCGCAACACGCTCAAGGCCGACAAGGCCGAAGAGCGCGACCAGGCCTTGAGCGACATCTATCGCGTCATGCGCCCCGGCGAGCCGCCGACGAAGGAAACCGCCGAAGCGCTGTTCGCCGGTCTGTTCTTCGATCCGGAACGCTATGACCTCTCCGCGGTCGGCCGCGTGAAGATGAACATGCGCCTCGACCTCGATGCCGAGGACACCGTCACCACCCTGCGCGTCGAGGACATCCTGGCGGTCGTCAAGGAACTGGTGAACCTGAAGGACGGCAAGGGCGAGATCGACGATATCGACAATCTCGGCAACCGTCGCGTCCGCTCGGTCGGTGAGCTGCTGGAAAACCAGTATCGCGTCGGCCTGCTGCGCATGGAACGTGCGGTCAAGGAGCGCATGAGCTCGGTCGACGTATCGACCGTGATGCCGAACGACCTGATCAACGCGAAGCCCGCCGTGGCCGCGGTGCGTGAATTCTTCGGCAGCTCGCAGCTGTCGCAGTTCATGGACCAGACCAACCCGCTGTCGGAAGTCACCCACAAGCGCCGCGTGTCGGCCCTTGGGCCGGGTGGTCTGACGCGTGAGCGCGCCGGCTTCGAAGTCCGCGACGTTCACCCGACCCATTATGGCCGTATCTGCCCGATTGAAACGCCCGAAGGCCCGAACATCGGTCTGATCAACTCGCTGGCCACCTTCAGCCGCGTCAACAAGTACGGCTTCATCGAAACGCCGTACCGCAAGGTGATCGACGGCAAGGTGACCAACGACGTCGTCTATCTGTCGGCGATGGAAGAAGCCAAGCACACGATCGCGCAGGCCAACGCCGAAACCAATGCCGACGGCACGCTGGCGGAAGACCTGATCTCCGCCCGTGAAGCCGGCGAATTCCTGATGGCGCCGCGCGACAACATCACTCTGATGGACGTCAGCCCCAAGCAGCTGGTGTCGGTAGCGGCCTCGCTCATCCCGTTCCTGGAAAATGACGACGCCAACCGCGCCCTCATGGGATCGAACATGCAGCGTCAGGCGGTCCCGCTGGTCCGTGCCGAGGCGCCGTTCGTCGGCACCGGCATGGAAGGCACCGTGGCCCGTGACTCGGGCGCGGCGATCGCCGCCAAGCGCGCCGGCATCATCGACCAGGTCGACGCGACCCGTATCGTGATCCGCGCCACCGGCGATGTCGAACCCGGCCAGTCGGGCGTCGACATCTACACGCTGCAGAAGTTCCAGCGCTCCAACCAGGACACCTGCATCAACCAGCGTCCGCTGGTGAAGGTGGGCGAACTGGTGCAGGCCGGCGACGTCATCGCCGACGGCCCGTCGACCGAGTTCGGTGAGCTGGCGCTGGGCCGCAACGTGCTCGTCGCGTTCATGCCTTGGAACGGCTACAACTACGAAGACTCCATCCTGATCTCCGAGCGGATCGTGAAGGATGACGTCTTCACCTCGATCCATATCGAGGAGTTCGAGGTCATGGCCCGCGACACCAAGCTGGGTCCGGAAGACATCACCCGCGACATTCCGAACGTCGGTGAAGAAGCGCTGCGCAACCTCGACGAGGCTGGCATCGTGTACATCGGCGCCGAAGTGGAACCGGGCGACATCCTGGTCGGCAAGATCACCCCCAAGGGTGAATCGCCGATGACCCCGGAAGAAAAGCTGCTCCGCGCGATCTTCGGTGAAAAGGCGAGCGACGTGCGCGACACCTCGCTGCGCCTGCCGCCGGGCGTTGCCGGTACCGTCGTGGAAGTCCGCGTCTTCAACCGTCACGGCATCGACAAGGACGAACGTGCCATGGCGATCGAGCGGGAGGAAATCGACCGTCTCGCCAAGGACCGTGAAGACGAACGCGGCATCCTCAACCGTGCGACCTTCAACCGTCTGCAGGAAATGCTGATCGGCCAGACCGCCACTGCCGCCCCCAAGGGCGTCAAGAAGGGCGTTGTGATCGACGAGACTCTGCTGGGCGAAGTCGAGCGTCACGAATGGTGGAAGTTCGCGGTCGAGGACGATGTCCGCCAGACCGGCATCGAAGCCGTCAAGGCGCAGTATGACGAAGCGGTGAAGCTGATCGTCGAGAAGTTCGAGGATCGCGTCGACAAGCTGCAGCGCGGCGACGAGCTGCCGCCGGGCGTACTGAAGATGGTCAAGGTGTTCGTCGCGGTGAAGCGCAAGCTGCAGCCGGGCGACAAGATGGCCGGTCGTCACGGTAACAAGGGTATCATCAGCCGCATCCTGCCGGCCGAAGACATGCCCTTCCTGGAAGACGGCACCCCCGTCGACTTCGTGCTGAACCCGCTGGGCGTGCCGTCGCGCATGAACGTCGGTCAGATCTTCGAAACCCATCTGGGCTGGGCCGCACGCGGCCTGGGCGCCCAGATCGGCCAGGCTCTGGACGCATGGCGTGAAGCCAATCCGAACCCCGAGGCGGGCCAGCCCCCCGAGGCGGTGAAGGAACTGCTCAAGACGATCTATGGCGACAATTATGTCGCCGAAATCGAGGCGCGCAGCCCCGAGCAGATCGTCGAGCTGGCGCAGAATGTCCGTGCAGGCGTGCCGATGGCGACGCCGGTGTTCGACGGTGCCGTCGAATCCGACGTGTCGGCGATGCTGAAGCTGGCGGGCCTGGACGAATCCGGCCAGGTTTCGCTGTTCGACGGCCGTACCGGCGACGTGTTCGACCGCAAGGTGACCGTTGGCTACAAGTATGTCCTGAAGCTGCATCACCTTGTCGACGACAAGATCCACGCACGTTCCATCGGCCCCTACTCGCTCGTCACCCAGCAGCCGCTGGGCGGTAAGGCGCAGTTCGGTGGCCAGCGCTTCGGTGAAATGGAAGTGTGGGCGCTCCAGGCTTATGGCGCCGCCTACACGCTGCAGGAAATGCTGACGGTCAAGTCGGACGACGTGGTCGGCCGCACCAAGGTCTATGAGGCGATCGTCAAGGGCGACGACACGTTCGAGGCCGGCATTCCCGAAAGCTTCAACGTGCTGGTCAAGGAAATGCGTTCGCTGGGCCTCAACGTCGAACTCGCCGCGATGGACGAGATTGACGACGACGGCATGGCGGCTGCGGCGGAATAAGGGTTTGCGGGCGCTGCTCCGGCAGCGCCCCCTCCCCTGCTTCGCCCGAGAATTACACCCTCTAGAGGGACTTGAGATATGAACGAACTGACCAACTTCGCGAACCCGGTCCAGAAGCCGGAAACCTTCGACCAGATCCAGATCGGCCTTGCCTCGCCCGAGCGCATCCGGTCCTGGTCCTTCGGCGAAATCAAGAAGCCGGAAACCATCAACTACCGCACGTTCAAGCCCGAGCGTGACGGCCTGTTCTGCGCCCGCATCTTTGGTCCGATCAAGGACTATGAGTGCCTGTGCGGCAAGTACAAGCGCATGAAGTACAAGGGCATCGTCTGCGAAAAGTGCGGCGTGGAAGTGACCGTGTCGAAGGTCCGCCGCGAGCGCATGGGCCATATCGAACTGGCCGCGCCGGTTGCCCATATCTGGTTCCTGAAGTCGCTGCCCTCGCGCATCGGCCTGCTGCTCGACATGCAGCTCAAGCAGCTTGAGCGCGTCCTCTATTTCGAAAGCTATATCGTCACCGAGCCGGGCCTGACCCCGCTGGAGAAATATCAGCTTCTGACCGAAGACGAACTGCTCGACGCGCAGGACGAATATGGCGAGGACGCCTTCTCGGCCGGCATCGGCGCCGAAGCCGTCAAGCAGATGCTGATGGATCTCGACCTGGAAGGCGAGAAGCAGGCGCTGCTGGACGAGCTGGCCGTCACCAAGTCGGAACTGAAGCCCAAGAAGATCATCAAGCGGCTGAAGGTCGTCGAGAGCTTCCTGGAATCGGGCAACCGTCCCGAGTGGATGATCCTGGACGTCGTGCCGGTCATCCCGCCCGAACTGCGCCCGCTGGTGCCGCTGGACGGCGGCCGCTTCGCGACCTCGGATCTCAACGATCTGTATCGCCGCGTCATCAACCGCAACAACCGCCTGAAGCGCCTGATGGAGCTGCGCGCGCCGGACATCATCGTCCGCAACGAAAAGCGCATGCTGCAGGAAGCGGTCGACGCGCTGTTCGATAACGGCCGTCGCGGCCGCGTCATCACCGGTGCCAACAAGCGTCCTCTGAAGTCGCTGTCCGACATGCTCAAGGGCAAGCAAGGCCGCTTCCGTCAGAACCTGCTCGGCAAGCGCGTCGACTATTCGGGTCGTTCGGTCATCGTGACCGGTCCGGAACTCAAGCTGCACCAGTGCGGCCTGCCCAAGAAGATGGCGCTCGAGCTGTTCAAGCCCTTCATCTACGCCCGCCTCGACGCCAAGGGTCTGTCCATGACCCTGAAGCAGGCCAAGAAGTGGGTCGAGAAGGAGCGCAAGGAAGTCTGGGACATTCTCGACGAAGTCATTCGCGAGCACCCGGTCATGCTGAACCGCGCGCCGACGCTCCACCGCCTCGGCATCCAGGCGTTCGAGCCCGTGCTGATCGAAGGCAAGGCGATCCAGCTGCACCCGCTCGTCTGCTCGGCCTTCAACGCCGACTTCGACGGTGACCAGATGGCCGTCCACGTGCCGCTCTCGCTGGAAGCCCAGCTGGAAGCGCGCGTGCTGATGATGTCGACCAACAACATCCTCTCGCCCGCCAACGGCAAGCCGATCATCGTTCCCTCGCAGGACATGGTCCTGGGTATCTATTATTTGTCGATGGAACGCGAAGGCGAACCGGGCGAAGGCATGCTGCTGTCCGACATGCAGGAGGTCCATCAGGCCCTCTATGCCAAGGCGGTCACCCTGCACTCGAAGATTATCAGCCGCGTGCCGCAGACCGACGAAAATGGTCAGCAGTATATGAAGCGCTTCGAGACCACGCCGGGTCGCATGCTGCTGGGCGAATGCCTGCCCAAGTCGCACAAGGTGCCCTTCGACGTCGTCAACCGCCTTCTCACCAAGAAGGAAATCGGTGACGTCATCGATCAGGTCTATCGTCACACCGGTCAGAAGGACACGGTGCTGTTCGCTGACGCCATCATGTCGCTGGGCTTCCGCCACGCGTTCCAGGCCGGCATCAGCTTCGGCAAGGACGACATGGTCATCCCCGACAGCAAGGTGACGATGGTCGACGAGACCAAGGCACTGGTGGCGGACTATGAGCAGCAGTATCAGGACGGTCTGATCACGCAGCAGGAAAAGTACAACAAGGTGATCGACGCCTGGAGCCGTTGCGGCGACCAGGTCGCGAACGCCATGATGGACGAGATCCGTGCCCAGCCCAAGGATCCCAAGACCGGCCGTCTGGCGCCGATCAACTCGATCTACATGATGGCGCACTCGGGTGCCCGTGGTTCGCAGGCCCAGATGAAGCAGCTTGCCGGTATGCGTGGCCTGATGGCCAAGCCGTCGGGCGAGATCATCGAAACGCCGATCATCTCGAACTTCAAGGAAGGTCTGACCGTCCTTGAATACTTCAACTCGACTCACGGTGCCCGTAAGGGTCTGGCCGACACCGCGCTCAAGACGGCAAACTCGGGTTACCTGACCCGCCGTCTGGTCGACGTATCGCAGGACTGCACCATCGTCGAGGAAGATTGCGGCACCGAAAAGGCGCTGGAGATGAAGGCCATCGTTCAGGGTGGTTCGGTCATCGCCTCGCTGGGCGAACGCATTCTGGGCCGTACCACGGCGCAGGATATCGTCGACAGCAAGGATGGCACCGTCATCATCCCGATCGGCACCCTGCTGGACGAAGCCATGATCACCCAGATCGAGGCGATCGGCACGCAGGCCGTGAAGATCCGCAGCCCGCTGATCTGCGAAAGCCGGATGGGCGTGTGCGGCAAGTGCTACGGCCGTGACCTCGCCCGTGGTACCCCGGTCAACATCGGTGAAGCGGTCGGCGTCATCGCGGCCCAGTCCATCGGTGAACCGGGTACGCAGCTGACCATGCGTACCTTCCACATCGGCGGCGCGGCAAACTTCAACGAAACGTCGAACCTGGAAGCCCTGTCGGACGGCACGATCGAGCTGCGCGACATGCCGACCATCACCGACAAGAATGGTCGTCGCCTGTCGCTCGCCCGTAACGGCGAAGTCGCGATCATCGACAGCGAAGGTCGCGAACGCGAAACGCACCGCCTGCCTTATGGCGCCACCATCCTGTTCGCAGATGGCGACGCCGTGAAGAAGGGCGATCGCTTCGCCGAGTGGGATCCCTTCACCATGCCGGTGATCACGGAAAAGCCGGGTATCGTTAAGTATGTCGACCTGATCGACAACAAGACGCTGACCGAACAGACCGACGAAGCCACCGGCATCGCCCAGCGCGTCGTCGTCGAACATCGTGGTGCCGCCCGGACGAAGGAAGATCTGCGTCCGCGCCTGACCCTGATGGACGACAATAGCGGTGAAGCCGCCCGCTACATGCTGGCGGTCGGTGCAACCCTGTCGGTCGACGATGGTGCAGAGGTTCAGGCCGGTGACGTGCTGGCGCGTGTCAGCCGCGAAGCGGCCAAGACCCGCGACATCACCGGTGGTCTGCCGCGCGTTGCCGAGCTGTTCGAAGCCCGCAAGCCCAAGGACAATGCGATCATTGCCAAGGTCTCGGGTCGCGTGCAGTTCCTCAAGGATTACAAGGCGAAGCGCAAGATCGCCATCAATCCCGAGGATGGCGGCGAGCCGGTCGAATATCTGATCCCCAAGAGCAAGGTGATCGACGTTCAGGAAGGCGACTACGTGAAGCGTGGCGACAACCTGATCGGTGGTTCGCCCGATCCGCACGACATTCTGGAAGTGCTGGGTATCGAGCCGCTGGCCGAATATCTGGTCGCCGAAATCCAGGAAGTCTATCGCTTGCAGGGCGTGAAGATCAACGACAAGCACATCGAGACGATCGTTCGTCAGATGCTGCAGAAGGTCGAGATCATCGAGTCTGGCGATACCACCCTGCTGGTGGGCGAGCAGGTCGACCGCGAGGAAATGGACGAGATCAACAGCAAGCTGCAGCCGGGCTTCGCCCCTGCTGCCGGCAAGCCGGTGCTGCTCGGCATCACCAAGGCCTCGCTGCAGACCCGTTCGTTCATCTCGGCGGCGTCCTTCCAGGAAACCACCCGCGTCCTCACGGAAGCGGCGGTCCAGGGCAAGAAGGACACGCTGGTTGGCCTGAAGGAAAACGTCATCGTCGGCCGCCTCATCCCGGCGGGCACCGGTGCCGGCATGAACCGCCTGCGCGTTGCCGCCTCGTCGCGTGACGCGGCGATGCGGGCCGCGCTGCGCGCTTCGGCCCAGGTCGACCTGATCGCGCCGAAGAGCGCGGCCGAGGAACATGCGGCCGAACTGGCCCAGGGTCCGGAAGCCGCGATCGGCGACGATCCGCTGGGGGCCGTGCAGGGTGATGATTTCACCACGCAGGACATGGACTGACTTTGAAAAGGCGGGAGCCGCTTCCTACATCAGGAGCGGCTCCCAGCCCGGTTTTGAGAGAGACCGACATATTGCCCGCCGGATCAGCGATGATCCGGCGGGCTTTTCTTTGTCCGGTGAAGGCAGCCGGCCAGCGATCGGGAGGATCGACAAAAAACTGCGGAAAGGCTGCACAAAGCGCTTGACCGACTCTGAATCCCCGCCTATCTGCGGCCTCCCAAGCGGGGCAAGCCCTGCTGATGATGCCCGATCCTCTAATGGTAAGAGAGCGGACTCTGACTCCGTCAATCAAGGTTCGAATCCTTGTCGGGCATCCAATTCTTCCCCATCAGATAAAAACTGACCAGAGATGATGTCGCGCGCCCTATGGACGTCGGCGGCCATCATCCCTATATACCGGTCGGTATGGAAATCACGACAACACAGAGTGGCAGGGGCCGCCCGCGGGAGTTCGATCCCGAGGAAGCCCTGGCGGCTGCGCTTCAGGTCTTCTGGCGGCGCGGCTATGAAGGCGCGTCGCTGGCGGAACTGACCGAAGCGATGGGCATCACCAAGCCCAGCCTCTATGCCTGTTTCGGCAACAAGGAAGCCCTCTTCCGCAAGGCGCTCGACCTCTATGAGCGCGACAAACTCTGCTATGTGAAGTCGTCGCTGGAGGCACCGACCGCCAAGGCCGTGGCCGAGCGCATGCTGCGCGGATCGCTGGCGATCCAGACCGGCAACAAAGATCCCCAGGGATGCATGGGCGTCATCAGTTCGGTCGGCGGCACCGCCCATTCCGAATGTATCCGCGACGAGGTGCTGGCCCGTCGCGCCTCGTCCGATCGCGCCCTACTCGACCGGTTCGAGCGCGCCCAGACGGAAGGCGATCTGCCCGCCGGAGTCGAGCCGCAGGCGCTCGCCTGTTACCTCTCGACCGTGATACAGGGCATGGCCGTGCAGGCGGGTGCTGGGGTGCCGCGCGATCGGCTGGAACAGCTGATCGACACCACCCTCACCATGTGGCCCAGCAAATAGCGGAATTTATTTCGCTTTTGCGAGCGTCCGCCCCTTGAAATTGCCGCACTGCAAATAAAATACCTCCCGGTACAAAAAGACGGTTGACGGGACAGGCTCCGTTAATATATACCATACGGTACACAATGATGCTGGGTGTGTAGCCCAGGGAGGTCATCATGCAGCAATTCCACCATCGGCGCAGTCGACGATAGCGTCACCCAAAGGGGCGGCTTCCCGGTAACGGGTTCCTCCTGATTCATCATCTTTGCGCCCTCTTCGCGACGGTTTGTGCCGTTCGCGCCGCAAGGACGCATGCCCGCATCTCCGGGCGCTTATTCCGGGACGCGATCCGCGCTTTTCCGCGTGCGGCCGTATGCCCGCTTCAGATAGCAGGAAGGAACAGGCCATGGCTTTCCTTGATTTCGCCCAGGCACTTGCCGGTCCGCAGATGGCGGTCGGCGCCGCCCGCCCCGCCCC
>Ga0209813_10000434_pt1 | contig 10223 bp, 7 predicted proteins | sample EndMethybrTD3033_FD_187596 | JGI IMG/M metagenome (GOLD analysis project Ga0209813, IMG submission 187596) | Populus endosphere microbial communities from Tennessee, USA - Endosphere MetaG P. TD hybrid TD303-3 (SPAdes) (version 2) | ecosystem: Host-associated > Plants > Roots > Endosphere... | reverse complement strand
GCCAGATCCGGTCCGGTGGCCAGGGTTTCGGCGATGTTGACGCGCGCGGCGCCGGACTCGCCGGTACGGGTCGGCCCGTACACTGCCCCCGAGCTGGTGAACAGCAGGGCGGAAACACGTTTGGCATGTGCGAAATCGAGTACCCGGCGCGTGCCGTTGACGCTGGCATCGATCAGCGCAAAAGGCGAGAGCTCGTTGAGCGCGGCACTGGTCGGCGTGGCGGCATGCACGACGTGTGAGAAATCACCGGCAGGAAACGCAAAGCCGGCGATGTCGCCCTCGACCAATTCGATCGCCGCAGTGCCGGCCAGTTGCGGCGCCGCCCGGCGGAACGCTTGCGCGTCGCGCGTCAGCACCACCGCCCGCGCGCCCAGCTGCAGTTCGTGGTTGGCGTGCGCGAAGGTCTCGAGCAGCCACTTGCCGAAGAATCCGGTGCCGCCGGTGATGAACAGCCGTCCTCCCGCGAGCGTGCGCCAGCCATCCTGCGTGTGCGTGAGCACATGGTCGAGGTCGGCGCGCGGCAGGGGCATGAAGTGGAGCCTTAAAACCCGCCGCCGAAAAAGGCGCTGATCTGGCCGGTACTGTAGTCGAGCATCTCGTTGGTGAGGCCCGGGTACAGGCCGATCCAGAAGGTGTTGTTCATGATCGTGTCGGTGCGCGTCAGCGCGCCGGCGACGCGGTATTTGGCGCCCGCAAAATAGGGCTGGCGCGTGACGTTGCCGGCGAACAGCAGGCGGGTGCCGATCTTGTGCTGGTCCAGGTAGCGCAGCAGGTCGACGCGCTGGCAGGGCGCCGAATCGCGCAAGGTGAGCGGAAAGCCGAACCACGACGGGTCGCTGCCGGGCGTGGCCTCAGGCAGGACGAAGAATTCCTCCAGCTCGCGCAGCTTGGTCCTGAGGTAGGTGAAGTTGGCCTTGCGCGCGGCGACAAAGCCCTCCAGCCGGTCCAGTTGCGCCAGGCCGGCGGCGGCCTGCATGTCGGTAATCTTCAGGTTGTAGCCGATGTGCGCGTAGGTGTACTTGTGGTCGTAGCCCAGCGGCAGCGTGCCGAGCTGCCAGGCGAAGCGCTTGCCGCAGGTGTTGTCCTTGCCCGGGCCGCAGTAGCAGTCGCGGCCCCAGTCGCGGAAGGACTCGAGGATGCGGCGCAGCAGCGCGTCCCTGGTGAACACCGCGCCGCCCTCGCCCATGGTGATGTGGTGCGCGGGATAGAAGGAGAGGGTGCCGATGTCGCCGAAGGTGCCGACCTTGCGGCCGTTGTAGGTCGAGCCCAGCGCGTCGCAGCAGTCCTCGATCAGCCAGAGATTGTATTTCTCCTTCAGGCGTACGATCTCGGCCAGGTTGTAGGGGTTGCCCAGGGTATGGGCAAGCATGATCGCGCGCGTCTTCGGGGTGATGGCCGCCTCGATCAGGCCGGCGTCGACGTTCAGGGTCGCGACGTCGACATCGAAGAAAACCGGTGTCAGGCCGTTTTGCAGTATCGGGTTGATGGTGGTCGGAAAGCCCGCCGCCACGCTGATCACTTCATCGCCGGGCTTGAGCGCGCGGTCGCCGAGCAGCGGCGAGGTCAGCGCGGTGAGCGCCAGCAGGTTCGAGGAGGAACCCGAGTTGGTGGTCAGCACGTGCTCGACGCCGAGGAACCTGGACAGTCCCGCTTCGAAAGCCTGGTTGAAGCGCCCGGTGGTCAGCCAGGCATCCATCGAAGCGTCGACCATGTGGCGTACTTCCGGCGTGCCGACCACCTTGCCGGCCGCCGGAATCGGCGTAACGCCGGGCTCGAAGGCCTGCGCGCCGAAGGCGTGGGTGCCGAAACGCGTCACTTCCTGCTGAACCAGGGCGCGTTGCACACGGCTCAAGGCCTGGGTGGTGATGCGCGCCACGCTGGCGCCCAGTTGGCCGGCAGGCACAAAAACCGGCTTGGCCGGATCGAAACGCAGTACCTGGCCAGTGGGGTTGGGGGCAGACCCGGCTGCGTAGTCCGCTTCCCCGACGGTCAGGAGTCCCGGGTACTTTGCGTCGGCGCGCTGGCGCAGGCAACGCACCTCGCCGTCGGCGTCGGCCGTGTCCAGGGCCATCAGGTGGCCGTCCGCGGCGCTGCCGGCGGGTCGATAGATGGTGCCGCTGATGATGGTTCCGCTCATTTCGGTGGGGTCCTGCGCGCCGTGTATCGGCACCTGGTCAGGTTTGTTGATAGGCGGCGATCTGCGCCGCGGTGAACTGGCGCATGTCCTGGCCTGCAATGCAGGCTTTGTGCCATTCGACTACATGGCCAATCGCCGCGCCGATTTCGATGCCCGGCCGCCAGCCCAGCAGGTGGGCGGCCTTGGACCAGTCAAGCTTGAGGATGCCCGCTTCGTGCGGCTGGGCGGTGGCATCGGTATGCCAGGAGGCGCCGCCCTGCCAGGCGTGCAGGAAGCGGTCGGCGATCCAGGACACTGGCTTCAGACCGGCTTCGCCGGGGCCGAAGTTGAATGCCCCTGCGTATGGCGATTGCGGTCCGTGCTCCCACAGCAGTTCGGCCAGCCGCAGGTAGCCGGCCAGCGGGTCGAGCACGTGCTGCCAGGGGCGGATCGCCTGCGGGTAGCGGATGGTCAGCGCCGCGGAGGTCTCGCTGGCGCGTACCAGGTCAGGCACCAGCCGGTCGGCAGCCCAGTCGCCGCCGCCGATCACGTTGCCCGCGCGCGCGGTGGCCAGGGCCGGCGCACCGGCGCCGTGGAAAAACGATTTGGCGTAGCAGGCGGCAACGATCTCGGTGCCGGCCTTGCTGCTGCTGTAGGGGTCATGGCCGCCGAGCGGGTCGGTCTCGCGGTAGCCCCACACCCACTCACGGTTCTCGTAGCACTTGTCGGTGGTGACGACCACGATGGCGCGGGTTGCCATGCTGTGCCTGCGGATCGCCTCAAGCAGGTTGGCCGTACCCATCACATTGGTGGAAAAGGTCTCCAGCGGGTCGACATAGGAGCGCCGCACCAGCGGTTGCGCCGCCAGATGGAACACCACCTCGGGGCGTGTTTTGGCGACCAGCGACGCCAATGCTTCGGCGTCCCGGATGTCGCCGATGCGGCTGTCCATGCCCTCGGCGACGCGCGCCAGTTCGAACAGGCTGGGCCGGGTTGGCGGCGCCAGCGCCAGGCCGGTGACCTGTGCGCCCATGTCCTTGAGCCAGGTTGCCAGCCAGCCGCCCTTGAAACCCGTATGTCCGGTCAGCAGTACCCGGCGCCCTTTCCAGAGTGCCGCGCTCATGGCAGGGGCTGGCGCGGCGATGCGCGGCCGCCAGCACCGGGGGGCGCGCGCCCCGGGGAGGTCCGCGTGAGGACGCGGTGGTCGAGGCCGGAAAAACATCCCTGGTTCATGTTGTCTGCGTGGCGTAGCTGGAGTTTCAAATGATCGTCGCGCGCACGGCGCACCGCGCTTGCCGGGTCGTAGTCGACTCGTCGTCTGGAGTTGGATTCTATCATTTGCCCTCTGCGCGACCGGCTCAGTAAGGCCGGTTTCGGGGCCCATGGCACCCGTTGCGGCGGCATCGCCGCGATCCTATTCGATCTTTTTCGGCGGCCACACCAGGAAGGGCTGCAGGCCCGGGTGCTCGCCGTCCTGCACCAGGAATTGGTCGGCCATGGCTTCGATCATGTGCACCATGGCATTGCGCGGGTACAGGCGGGCGAATTCGTTGCCGACGGCGCGGCCGATCTCGACATGCCGGGCGGGGGCCTCCAGCGCCGCCGCCACATGCGCGCGGATGCTGTCGGGGGTGAATTCGAACAGCGGCTGGCCGAGCGGCGCGAAGTGCCGTTCCAGCAGGTCGCTGTGGTTGGTCAGACACAGGGTGTAGCGGCTGGCGCAGCGCACGAAGCGCTCATGCGGATGGCTGCGGGTATTCGGCGCCATGTCGAGCACGCACAGCGCGTCCTTCATGAGTTGCGAGCTGCGCAGGTAGTTGCCGAAGGGGATCAGCTTGGCCTTGCGGCCGGAGAAGTCCAGGTGATCCCAGCTTTCGCCGTGCACTTCGATGGGGAAGTCGAGCAGGCTTTCGGCGATCATCTGGCTCTTGACGCGCCGCATGTAGTCGTCCATCTGGGCGACATAAAAGGCCAGGAACTTGACCTTGTCGCCGATCTGCAGGCCGAAGTTGTCGAAGTATTTCACCACCACCGATTCGATGCGCCACTCGCGCTCGCGCGGCAGGGTGGCCAGCAGGTCTTCGCTCATTTCCAGCAGCGCCTTGGCGACATGCGGCGGCATGCGGTGCTGCCACGCCCGCCGCAGGGCTTCCGGGTCGTTGCCGTTTTTCAGGAAGACCACCGGCCCGTTTTCTTTTGCCTTGAAGTCGAGCTCTGCCGGCTCGACCGGGTCGAGCGGCTGGATCGGCGCGAGGGCGCCGAACCCCTGGTTGATGTGGCGCAGGAAAAAGTCGCGGTGCTCGGGATAGGCGTAGATATTGGTAAACGACGCGCTTGGGTTGGTGCTGATGTCCAGGAAATAGGCGGGGTGGTCGCCGATGATCTTGAAAAACGGCGTGCGCGTCGCTTCCCACGCATTGACCGGCGCCTGGCCTTCCGGTGCCAGGCTCGCATCCCAGCCGATGCCGCCCCAGCCCATGCCGTAGCGGATCTGGCCGGCATCGAACATTTCCTCCAGGGCCCGATTCGGCCAGGAAGCGTGGAGCATGTCCAGCAGGTAGCAGTGCAGGCCCAGTTCCGCGTAGACCTCGGTGAACGTGTTGGCGATGCTTTTGAACGGATCGGAGCGCGACACGCCGTATGCCACGACGACGACCGAGCGCTCCCCGGCGTTCGGAAAAGGATTTGCCGACGGCGCGGCTGCTTCCTTTTTTTCGAACGCGTTCTTCAGTATGTTGATCAGCATCGTGGGTGCCGGAGGCAGGCGTTGTAGCCGCCCGGCTGCGCGGCTGTTGTGCTGCAGGCGGGAGCGGCTGTGCGCGGCGCGGTCAGGCCGCGGGTAGGGCTTGCCACCGGTACACTCGCGCCGCCGCGCGCCGGGACCAAGCGGTTTTTTGCCAAGACCAGGGGTAGCTGCCTTATGCCGGCTTGGCCGCTTCCTGCTTGCGGGTGATGAACACGATCAGCCCTTCGGTGGCGACTTCGACGAACTTTTCGTCGTAGCCCATTTCCTTGAGTTCCCAGCGAAAGGTATTGCCCAGTTTGGCCTTCTTGAAATAACCCAGTTTCTGTTCCGTGGCGAACTGCGAAGCCTGGCCGAACGCGTCTTCGAGAATCGCCGTCAGGCGGTTGGCCGAAACCTTGCGCGCCGGGTCGTTGGCAATGGCGACCGGATAACGCTGGCTGATGTCCAGGGCCAGGTCCTTGGCGAATTTATCGACGTCGCTGGTGGAAAAAAATTTGAGCATGCTGGGACACCCGAGATAGGCAGTTGGTTATGATAAGCTCAAACGGCCGGTTCAACAATCCGCGCCGTCAGGCAAAGCCGGGCTTTGCGTGTGTTTGCAAGGCTGCCGCGATGATTGTTGCAGTTTACACTTTTGGGGCCTGACGGGGAAAATCGGCAGCAGGATTCCGTACGCACTGTCCGCGGTCCGCGCCACCCCTCTTTGATTGCGTGCGCCAAAGTTATTGCCAACCGGGCAAAAAAACGCGTGTTGCGGCAAACTGATTGTTATTTTTACACCGGCGTTCGGGCCGGGCGCGGTTTTTTCGACGAACGGCGCGGCCGGACCGATGGATGCAGCGCCATGGGTGGCCGGATCAGGGCGAAAATACGGGCTGCGGGAGAGGATACGCGAACGTGAGTCGGCAGAGCAGGCGGACAAGGCCCATGCGGTGGCGTGCGGCGGCAGCGGCGGGATGCACAAGACAGCAAGGTGGCTGCTCTTGAGGCTGGCGCTCGCATGTTGAAACACCTGTTTTCAGCCGCGCCGGCCAAGCCCGCGCTGGCGTACCCGCTCAAGCTCAATCTGGGTTCGGGCTACCGCAAGATGGACGGCTATCTCAATGCCGACAAATACGCCGATGCCCAGCCTGACCTGGTGCTCGATCTCGAGGTTCTGCCCTGGCCGTTTCCGGACAACTGCGCGACCCACGTGAACCTGAGCCACGTGCTCGAACATGTCGGCCGCGACTCCGCGACCTTCCTGGCCATGGTGCAGGAACTGTGGCGGGTGTGCGCGCCGGGCGCGCAGATCCTGATCCGCGTTCCGCATCCGCGCCACGACAATTTTCTCGGCGACCCCACCCACGTGCGGCCGATCATGCCGGCGACCCTGCAGGCCTTCGACCAGGAAATCAACCGCGACTGGATCGCCACCGGCAGCAGCGCGACGCCGCTGGGGGTCATGCTGGGCGTTGATTTCCAGGTGATGAGCGTGGAGTACATTCCGGATGCGCAATGGAAGAAGAAGCTCGATGCCGGCGCGATCAGCGTCGAGCAGCTGTTCGAGGCAGCCGGTGCGCAGAACAACGTTCTTGATGAACTCATTTTCAACTGGACTGCCCACAAGCCGCCGCGCGCGCCGGGCTGACCGTCAAAACGCTTAAGGCTGGATAACCACATGCAATTTCTCAGCGGGCTTTTCGGCGCGGGCGGACCGCCCAAGCCCACTTCGCTCCTGGCCGGGCAGGGCAGCGACCCGCGGCTCGAATCCCTGCTCAGGAACAACCGCGGCCTGCACCGGCTGTTTCCCGATCAGCCCGAGCGCCTGCTGCTGCTCGGCGCGGCGCTGTTCGACCGCCGCGAGCACGACAACGCGATGGTGGTCCTGGACCGGGCCGTCGAACTGGGCGCGCCGCCGTGGAAGGTCGCGCTGATCCGCGCCAAGCGCGCGCTGCTGGACGAGCAGCCGGCCGCCGGGCTGAGGTTCCTCGAGCCCTTCCTGGATGAGCCCGCGCATTCCGAGCTGCTGCTGATCGCCGGGACTTGCGCCTGGGAAGCGCGCCAGATGCACGAGGCGGCGCGCTATTACGAAGCCGGCGTGGCGATGGCGCCGCGCGATGTCGATCTGCTCGGTTCACTATGCGGCGCCTACGGCATGACCGGGCAGTACGAGAAGTCGCGCGAGATCGCCAAGCGCACCCTGCTGCTCGATCCGCGGCATGCCTCCGCCCTGCAGAACCTGGGCATCGCCGCGCGCGAGCTGGGCCTGCTCGAGGAGCAGGACGACGCCTATCTGCGCCTGTGCGACTACTACGCGGACAACGAGCGCTTTCGCTGCCTGCGCGCCTTCGCGCTGCTGATGAACGAGGACTTCACCGCCGGCTGGCCGCTGCACGAGAACCGCGACTTCCGTTTTCGCGAACAGAAATTCCGCGAGAGCACGCTGCAGCGGCCACGCTGGAAGGGTGAGTCGCTGGAAGGCAAGACCCTGCTGATCGTCTGCGAGCAGGGTTCTGGCGACAATTTCATGGTGGCGCGCTGGTTTCCCGAAATCAAGCGGCGCGGCGCGCGCGTGGTGCTCGAATGCGCGCCCTACCTGATGGCGATCCTGGCGCGGGTGCCCGGCGTCGACCAGGTGATCCAGCTGGAAAATGCGCGCGAACCCGACCTGCACTACGACCTGTGGGTGGGCAGCATGAGCCTGCCGTGGATCTTCAACGCAACCCGCGAGAACATTTACGCGCCGCCGCGCTATCTGGAGCCGGGCGCGTCGACCACGTCCTATTGGCGCGACCTGGTGCGCGAGGTGCGCGGACTCAAGGTCGGCCTGGCGTGGGCCGGCAATCCCGGGCACGCCAGCGATATCTCGCGGTCGATGAAATTTGCCGACATCGACCGGCTGTTCGACATTCCGGGGATTACGTTTTTCAACCTCCAGGTGCCGGCACGCGACCTGCAGGAGCGCGCGAACCTGGTCAACCATACCGACGAACTGGTTACCTTTGACGACACCGCCGGGCTGATCGACCAGATGGACCTGGTGATCTCGGTCGATACCTCGATCGCCCACCTGGCCGCCGCGCTGGGCCGGCCGACCTGGGTGGTCACCAGCTTCCGGCCGGAATGGCGCTGGGGACGCGACGACCTCAAGGTGATGTGGTATCCGACCGCCAGGGTCTACCGCTGCGATGCGCCGCTCAACTGGCGTAGCGCCATCGACAAGGTGGCGCGTGATCTCAAGGCACTGGCCGGGTTGCCCGCGCCGGCGCCCGCGCCGGCAGTCTCAACCCCGACTGGTGGAGCGGCCCATGTTGTTTGACGGCTGGCGCGGCAAGCAGCGCGAAGCGCGCATTTTCAAGCTGATCGACGAGGCCTTCGGCGCCTTTGCCGAAAAGGACATGGCGGGCGCCTTGCGCGGCGCCGACCAGCTGCTCGAAATCGAGGCCGAGCAGGTCGATGCCCTGTACCTGAAGGGCATGATCGAGCAGTACGAGGAGCACCTGGACGAGGCGCGCGATTTCTATGAGCGGGCGATCCTGTCCAAGCCGGACTTCATCGATCCCTATCTCAAGCTGATCGTGATCCTGCGTACCTCGTTCCAGTACGACGACGCGATGCGGGTCTGCGAGCTGGCGCTGTCGCGGGTCAAGCCCAGTATCGCCAACCTGATCGAGCTATGCGCGCCGATGGTGACCGATTTTGCCGGTCCGCTGCGCAAGATCCTCAAGCCTGCGCTGGATCGCGAGGACGCCACCGCGCAGTCGTGGGCGCTGTACCAGCACGTGCTGCATCGCCTGGGGGAAAAGGGCCCGGAGTACGACGATTTCCTGGCGCGCATGCGCGCGCGCTTTCCCGGCACCGCGGAAATGGCGGCGGTCGAGGCGGCCTATCTGGGATATACCAAACAACATGCCGCGGCGCTCCAGGCGCTGGCGGAATACGAGGCCAAATTCCCGGAACTGGTGTTTTTTTCCTACGAGCGCGCGCTCGCCTTCAACCGCACCGGACAACTGGAGCAGGCGGCCGGCCAGGCCCGGGCGCTGATGGAGCGCTTTCCCGACAACGCGGACTTTTCCTTCCTGCTCAGCGACATCAGTCTGGCGATGGGTGAAATCGCCGAAGGCCTGAAGCTCAACGAGTCGCGCTTTTTCCGCGACCTCGGTTTCAGCTGGAAATACCTGCCGATGCCGCGCTGGCAGGGCGAGCCGCTGGAGGGCAAGAAGATCCTGGTGATCGAGGAGCAGGGCTACGGCGACTGCATCATGTTCGGCCGCTACATTCCCGAGTTGCTGCGCCGGGGCGTGCGGGTCCGCTACGTGTGCCGCGAGGCCATCTACCCCTTTTTCGCTTCGCAGCCGGCGTTCCGCAAGGCCGAAATCCTCAGTCTCAAGGAAGGCGCGGTACAGCCGCCGGACGCCGACTACTACGTGGTGGCGATGAGTATCGCCCATTGCCTGGGCATCGACACCGCGCATGCGGGCGAGGGCGCGGTCTACCTCGATGCCGACGAGTCACGGGTGGCCGAACGCAGGAAAGAGCTCAAGCGCGACGGCCGGCCGCTGGTGGGCATCGTCTGGGCGGGAAACCTGGCCACTACCTTCGGCCCGGTAAAGTCGATTCCTGAAGCAATGGTGCCCCTGATGCTGGACAATCCGGACATTGCGTTTGTCAGCCTGCAGATGCCGGCGGCGCTCAATGATCCGCATCGGCACTTGCTGGCGCATACGCCGGAAATCGGCGACTTCAATGACACCGCCGCGCTGATCCGCTGCCTGGACGCGGTGGTCAGCGTCGACACCGCGGTGGCCCACCTGTCGGCCGCGCTGGGGCAGCGCACCATCGTCTTGTCGAAGTTTTCCCCCGACTGGCGCTGGGCTGCTCCTGTGCCGGACAGCGCGCCTTACTGGTATCCGAACGTCACGGTGTTGCGCCAGGGGGCGCTGGACGACTGGTCGGAGCCGATTGCCCGCCTGCGGCCCTTGCTGGCCGAGCTGGCACCGGCCGTGCCCAGCCAGGGCAGCTCGCCGGCATAAACACCGCCCCACAAGCCGGCTTCAGTGAATAAAATGCCGCCCCGAGGGCGGCTCCGTGCCACAAAAAAACCGCCCCGAAGGGCGGCTCCGTGCCACAAAAAACCGCCCCGAAGGGCGGTTTTTGTTCGGCCAGTACAGCTTAGCGGCAGGAAGCCGGCATGTACTTGGACGGGGTACCGGTGCAGGACCAGATCAGCTTGTTGTCGGTGGTGGTCGACGGGGTCATGGTAACGACCGAGCTGGAGGTCGGGGCGGTGCCCGAAACGATGATGCGGCCGGCGGTGGTGATGGTCGCGTTGGCGATCATGCCGGTCGAGGAGATGGTGATCGAGCTCATCCATACAGC
>Ga0209813_10000429_pt1 | contig 10264 bp, 9 predicted proteins | sample EndMethybrTD3033_FD_187596 | JGI IMG/M metagenome (GOLD analysis project Ga0209813, IMG submission 187596) | Populus endosphere microbial communities from Tennessee, USA - Endosphere MetaG P. TD hybrid TD303-3 (SPAdes) (version 2) | ecosystem: Host-associated > Plants > Roots > Endosphere... | reverse complement strand
GCGCTCCGACAAGCTCGATGCCGTTGTCACCACCTACGAGTCCTTCATGTCGCTGCGGCTGTCCGAGCACGCCAAGTTCGCCACCATCGGCAGCTCGCTGTTCATGGATTTCTGCCCGCTGGTGATCTCGGTTGCCGCCTGGAAGAAACTGACGCCGGCGCAGCAGAAGGCGTTCGAGGAGGCCGCGGCCATATCGGATGCCTATTTCGACGCCACTCAGCGTGATCTGGCGCGACGCATGGAGCGGACGCTGCGGCGCGGCGAGGTGGCAATCTGGCGCATGAGCCAGGACGACTATCTGGCCTGGCTATCGCTGGCGCAGAAGACCGCCTGGGCCGAGTATGCGACCATCAATCCGCGCGCCAAGCAGCTGCTGCTCGAGACCGTGCGCACGGTGCTGGTGGCGCGCTCCGACAAGGATACGCTGATCGACAGCCTGTTCGGTGAGGACATCAAGCAGTAGCGCTGTGCGTTTCTGCGGCATCGCTAGTCCAATACGCAGTCGCGAAAGGGAGATCGGCAGCCGCTGCCCCAGTGCCGAGCTTGTCGAAGCGCGGCATTGTCGGGCTTATTCGCCCTTCGACAACGCAATCCTCTGTCGGTGTGGGCGTTCACTTGGGCGCCGGCTGGGCCCCGGATTGTCGCGGCGCGACGTCGGCGATGACAAGCCAGGCCGCGCTCAGACGAGCGCGACGCCGGACGATTGCGCGCGCAGCCGTGGGTCGTGCGAGCGCACGGTGACCGGCCGGCCCTCGAGGATTTCGGCGCAACGCCCCAGCGTGTCCTGCTCCAGCCGTTGCATGGCCTCCGCCGTGTAGAAGGTGAGATGCGGAAATAGGATGACGTTGTCGCGTCCGAATAGTGGGCTCATCGGGTGGCCCGTTTTCGCCAGCGGCTCGACCGAGTAGACGTCGAGCCCGGCGCCGGCGATGCGTCCATCGACGATCGCTTCGACCAGGGCGGTCTCATCGATCAGGGCGCCGCGCGAGACGTTGACGACGATGGCCGAAGGTTTGACGCATGCGAGTTCGGCACGCCCGATCAGATGCCGAGTCTGGTCGTTCAGGATGCAATGTATGGAGACGAAGTCCGAAGCAGCGAGCAGCGTCGGCAGATGGTCGACCTTCTCGACGCCCGCAGCGCGCATGGCGGCAGCGTCGACGTAGGGGTCGAACGCAAGCACACGGGCGCGGAAGCCCTGTCCGGCCATGCGCGCCATGCTGCGCCCGATGCGGCCGAACCCCACCAGGCCGACGGTCTTGCCCGCAATGTCGTGCGCCAGCCAGCGTCGCTCGGGCCAGATCCAGGCCTCGCGCGCAACGGCGCCGGCAATCGCAGGCAATCGCTTGGCCAGCGCGATCATCAGCGCGAAGGCACCCTCGGCAACCGTCTCCTCGGCATACTCCGGCACGTTGACCACCGGGATGCCGCGCCGCATGGCCGCCGCGATGTCGATGGCATCGATGCCGACGCCGTACTTGACGATACCCTTGAGCCGATGGGCGGCATCGATCACTCGCGCCGTGACCGGCGTGTAGCACATCAGCAGCAGGTCGGCGTCGGCCACCTCGCGTGCGAGTTCGGCCTCAGGGATACCATCGGGCAGTGTCACCAGATCGACGCCGCGCGCCCGCAGGCCGGCATCGACGGCCGGGCATTCGAGTTCCCGATCGGTGCGCACGGCTTTCATGGGCTTTCCTCATTCGGTGCTTCGATGCCGGCCGAAGCTTTGCCGGGGGCCTCGGTGCAACATGCTTGCAGACACGAGCACGGGCACACACGAGCACGGAGGCCGCGGCAATGACCATCACCGTTTTCATTCGATACCAGATCGACCCGTTCAAGCGCGAGGCATTCGAAGCCTATGCGCAGCGCTGGCTGATCATCATCCCAAAGTGCGGTGGCGATCTGCTCGGCTACTGGATGCCACACGAGGGTACCAACAACATCGCTTTCGGGTTGATCTCGTTCGAGAGCCTGGCGGCCTATGAGGCGTATCGGGCGCGTATCAGAGCCGACAAGGACGGTGCGGCCAACTTCATGACCGCCCAAGAAGGCCGCTTCATCCTGGCCGAGGAGCGCAGCTTCCTGCGCGCCGTCGAGGCGGCGTAGCACCGGTTGCGGCTCTGGGCTTAGCTCGGCCGAGAATCGAACGTCGCCGCCATGCTCCAACTCGAGGCGGACTGGCAGCGGCAGCTCGGCAAGGAGCGGTCCGCCGATCTCAAGGCGGCGCTGAAGCAGCTGACAGGAGGCAGCTGATCGAGCCGACCCAGTCGGTCTCCGCGTTGGCGAGGGTCAGCGGAAGGAGGGGGCGTAGTGCAGGCCGCCGTTGGTGGCCAGGTTGTTCAGCCGGCGCTCGAGCTTGAGCGGCGACTTGGCACCGAGGTGGCGATCGAACAATTCGCCGTAGTTGCCGACCTGTTTGACAATGCGCTGCGTCCAATCGGGGCTGAGGCCGAGCCGCTTGCCGAAATCGAGGTCGATGCCGAGGAAGCGGCGCACCTCGGCGCTGGCCGAGCTCTTCATGGTGTCGATGTTGCTGCTGGTGATGCCCAGCTCCTCGGCGGCGATCAGCGCGTAGATGGTCCAGCGCACGACGCTGAACCAGTCATCGTCACCCTGGCGCACGGCCGGGCCGACGAACTGCTTGGAGGCCAACTCGGGCAGAATGATGTGCTCGGCTGCATCGGGGAGCAGCTGGCGGGCCGCCGCTAGTGTCGAAGTGTCGGCCGAAAGCACCTGGCAGCTCTTGTTGGCATAGGCGGTCTTGGCGTCGGCCCACTTCTCGAATTTCTGCAGGTCGAACGGCAACTTGAGACCGTTGAAGAAGTCGGCCACGCCCTGCGTATCGGCGCTCTCCGTGGTCACGCAGATGCGGGCTCCGGACAGCTCCAGCGCGCTGGTCACGTTCTGCGCCTTGCGCACCAGGAAGCCCTGTCCGTCGTAGACCAGCACGCCGGGGAAGCGGATGCCCTGCGTGGTGTCGAGGCTCGAGGTGATGACGACGTTGCGCGACAGTACGTCGACCTCACCCGTTTGCAGCGCCGCCAGGTGCTCGGCTCCCGACAGCGAGCGGAACTGCACGGCTTCCCTGCTGCCGAGCACGGCGGCGGCCAGTGCCCGGCAGAAGTCGACGCTGATGCCCGACCAGGTACCCTGCCCGCTGACCGCGGCATACCCCCTGGGGCCATCGCCGACGCCGCACAGCACGTGTCCGCGGGCGCGGATCGCATCGAGCACACTCGCGTCCGCAGAAGCTGATGCGAGGCACGCCAAAGCTGCAAACCCGAACGCTCCTGCAAAGCAGAGCGCCCGACGAACGGTCAGCGGCATTGCATCTCCCCAGCTGCGTCGTCCGATGCAGAATCGCACGCAAGCGCCGGGCGCCAACGCCTCGCCCGATGCCCCCGCAACCAGCCCACATGCTCACGTGACGGCCACAGGTTTGGACATTGCTGCGGCGAGGGTCAAGTCTTGACCTTGGCGCGCCGATGGGCCAGACGCCGGCGAGCTGTGTCGGACGCCGCGGGGCTGCGGATGTCTGGTGCGTCACGCCACGCCGGCCGCGACCATGGGCGCGCTGCGGTTGGCTTGATGACAGCGCGGCGTGGGCCGCGGTGGGCGGCGAAATCGGCGCACAACTGAGCCGATCGCGGCGCTTGGCGGCACCTCGTCGGGGATCCGCGCAACGAGCCGCGGCACGCATTGACGAATTGGATGTCGTGCTGCTCGTCGGCGCGCAAATCCAAACCGCGCACGCAGCGACCGGCCGTGCGGCCTGTCACCACGGCAGGTTGATGGAGCGCTTGCGGGCGAGCCAACTTCGCCCTCCGAGGCCAGCGCATTCACGCCTGGCGGGGGCGTCCTGCAACTCAAACATCATGTGATGTTCGCGCAACAGCCGTGGCTTCGGCCCCCAGACCGATGTGACAAGACCCGCTGTGCCGCAGTGGAAAACCTGCGCACAGCGGTGGATGACCGGTGCAAAGTCCCAGCCTCTTGACAGGCCGAACGAGCCTTATTCGCAGGCGTTCAACTGGCTGCACGGGCTCGGGAGTTGCAGCATACGCAACTGAATTCATTACGAATCACTTAACTTCGCTATCCGAGGGGGCATGCGGTGCCGTCGTGCGTCGCCGTTTGCCGGGTCCCTGATGGGCTTGTGCATAAGAGTCGTTCCGCAAAGGTTCGGCGACTGTGCATAAACCCCGGCGGACCGGGTGCCCTGGTTGCGGTGTGCGGCAGCGCGGAGTGGTGCCCGGCGACAACAAGCCGGCAGATCGCTCGAGGGTCGTTGCCGGTCGATGCGTTCGCAACCTGGGCCGTGTCGTGCCCCTTCTGCGTAAACACAGCGTACCGCTGGCGGGCCGATCCGCGGCCTGACCGGAACAATGGGGGCGTCAATGGCAAGACATTTCTTGGGAGTGCTCGGGGTGATCGCAGCCGGCATATTGCTGGTTGTGTCCGCCGCGATGAACTACCGCTTCGGATTCAGTCTCGGCAAAACAGCGATGGACGGGCAGATCTACGGCCTTGCTTCGGCGGCTGCAGATTGCTTCAAGGCACTGGTGCCGTTCTTCCTGTTCGCGGCGATCCGCAATCGCATGTGGTCGCAAGCGGCGGCAGCTGCCGTAGTGTGGACCGTGGTCACCGGCTACTCGATGACCTCGGCACTCGGCCATGCCGCGCTCAACCGGCTCGATACGACCGGCCAGCGTGCGATCGAGGCGAACACCTACAAGGACATGCGCGCCGAGGCAAAACGCGCGCAGGACCAGCTGGCCTGGATCCCGCAGCATAGGCCCGTGCAGACCGTGCAGGCCGACATCAGCGGCCTCAAGGACCAGCGTCTGTGGAAGTCGACGGACGGCTGCGCCGACGTTACCGGCAAGGCCACGCGCGATTTCTGCCAGCAGTTCCACCGTCTGAGCGCCGAGCTTGGCTCTGCCCAGCAGGCCGAGAAACTGGGTGCCCGGGTGGCCGAGCTGAATGGAAAGCTGGCCGCTGTTTCGGGCGGCACCGTGATGGCCGAAGCCGATCCGCAGGCGAGCGTGCTCGCCAAACTGACCGGGCTCGACATCGCCTCGGTGCAGACGGCGCTCACCATCTTCGTGGCGCTGCTGATCGAGATCGGTTCGGCGTTCGGCATGTACGTCGCCTTCGCCTACTGGCGCCTCGCCGATCAGGTCAAGAAACCGGCCGAGGAATTGGAAGCTGGTATCTGGCAGCGCTCGGAAGAGATCCTGCCGACTGTGCAGGCTCCGCAGCAAGTGCCCATCACGGCGCAGATCGAAGCGCCGAAGGTCTGGGCTAACGACAACAAGAGCAGCGACGGAAAGGTCATCGACAGCAAGACGGGCAGCAAGCCACTGGTGCCCGACAGCGACGTGCAGCGCTTCTACAGGGAGAGGATCGTTGCGGCAGGAGAATCCTCCAGCCTGACTTCAACCGAGCTTTACGAGGAATATTGCGCCTGGTGCGAAGAGAACAACAAGGAGCCGTTTGCACATCCGAGGGTGACCCGCGAGATCGGGGAGCTCGGCGTCAAGAAGGACAGGATCGGCAAGCGCACCCGCTACTTCGGCATCGCGCTCAGATCCGCCGAGGAGCACAAGACGGACAACAAGCTGCCTGAAGCACTTCCAAGAGCAGCATAAGCCGAAAGGCAAACTTGCAAAAAGGGCCGCGAAAGCGGCCCTTTTTATTTTGGGGGACCCATCATACCAAGCGGCCTGTCTTTTCACCCGTCATCCCGGCCGGCGCATCTGTGCCGAGCCGGGACTGCCTTCAACCCGCGCGCATATTGGCAGATCCCGGATGGTCTCCGCTGCGCCTCGGCTTCCGGGATGGCGGGTGGAGTTCGGACCTTCAGCCGCGGTCGGGATAGTCGTGCGGGGTGCCGGACGGATCGAGCACGGTGTGGCCGTCGGCTGCGACATAGTCGGGACCGATCGGTACCTTGGCGTGTCCGCCCGGGATGTCGAGCACGTAGGTTGGCTGGGCGAGGCCGGACAGCGAGCCGCGCAACTCGCGCATGATGGTGCGTCCCCTGGCGATGCTGGTGCGGAAGCGGCTGGTGCCCGGTGCCAGATCGGCATGGTGCAGGTAGTAGGGTTTGATGCGCGCCTCAACGAAGGCGCGCATCAGTTCGGCCAGCGTCGCAGCGTCATCGTTGATGCCCCGCAGCAGCACGGTCTGGCTGACGAGGGAGATGCCGGCATCGGCGAGACGCGCACAGGCGGCGCGTGCTGCCGGCGTCAGTTCGCGGACATGGTTCGCGTGCACGGCGACGTAGGTGGTCTTGTCCGAGGCACGCAAGGCGACGGCCAGGTCCGGCGTGACGCGTTCGGGTGCCACCACCGGCACACGGGTGTGCCAGCGCAGCACCTTGACGTGCGGTATGGCGCCGAGCCGGCGAGTCACGTCGCCGATGCGACGTGCCGACAACATGAAGGGATCGCCGCCGGTCAGGATCACTTCCCAGATGCGCTGGTCGCCGGCGATGTAGGCGAGCGCGGCGTCGAGGTCGCCGCTGCCCAGCGCCTGCGGTCCGCCGGGGCCGACCGTCTCGCGGCGGAAGCAGAAGCGGCAGTACACCGGGCAGACGTGGGTGAGCTTGAGCAGCACGCGGTCGGGGTAGCGGTGCACGATGCCGGGCGCGCGGGCGAAGCGCTCGTCGCCGATCGGGTCGGCCAGTTCGTCGGGATGGTGCTGCAGCTCACGGGCGTCCGGCACGAACTGGCGGGCGATCGGATCGTCCGCGTCGGCGCGATCGATCAGCGCGGCCATTGCCGGCGTGATGGCGACGGCATAGCGGGCAGCCACCGCCTGCAGCGCGACCGTATCCGCCGCGGACACGAGGCCGGCCGCCTGCAGCTCCGGCACTGATCGCAAGGTCCTGCTCATACGGCGGTCTTATTGCCGAGATTTCGGCAGAGTGCACGCAGATTGGTGCCTACCGACTCCCTCTCCCCGCTTCTTCATGGGGGAGTGCCAGGGTGAGGGGCAGAAGCTTGCTCTGGCGCTTGTTGCTGCCCCTCACCCTCCCCCGCGCAGTTGCAGAACGAGGCCCTGTGGGCGAGGCGCGAGGAGAGGGAGTGGCCGCCTAGGGCCGGCTCAGGCTGCGCAGAAGGCCGCGCAGGGCCTCGGGATGATTGTGCAGGCGCCAGCGCGTCACCAGGCCGGCGGCGAAGATCAGCACGCCGTTGATGGTCAACACGGTGGTGAGGCCGACGCGATCGGCGAGCCATCCGGCCAGCAGGCCACCGATCGGCGCCGTGCCGGCAAACGCCATGCTGTACAGGCCGATGACGCGGCCGCGCCAGGCATCGGGCACCGATTGCTGCAGCAGGGCGTTGGTGGAATTGGCGGCCATCAGCACGGAGCCGGCCATCGAAGCCAGCAGCAGCAGCGACAGCGGCAGGCTGCGCGACCAGGCAAAGCCCGCCAGCGATGCGCCGACGGCCAGCGGTGCGATGGTGACGAGGCGCAGCTGCCGGCTGAAGCCCGGCTGCAGGGCGAGATAGATCGAGACGACCAGCGCGCCGACGCCGGCGGCGCTCATCAGCAGGCCGACCGTCGAGGACTGGCCGTCGAAGAAGTGCGCGACGATCGACGGCATCAGCGGGACGTAGGCGGTAGCGCACAGGCCTATGGCAATCATGGTCGGCAGCAGATAGCGCACGGCGGGAAACGAGCCGAGTACGGCCAGGCTGGCGGCAAAACCCTCGGGCACCACCCCGGCTAGGCCGGCGGCCGGGCGCGGCGGCAGATGCATGGCGAGCAACGCGGCGATGATGGCGCCGTAGCTCAGCGCGTTGATGGCGAAGCACCACGCCTCGGAGACGTAGATGAGCAGCACGCCGCCGATCGCCGGCCCGACCATGCGGCCGAGGTTGAACACCAGCGCGCTCATGGCGATGGCGCTGGTCATCAGCGCGCGGTCCTCGACCATTTCCTTGAGCAGGGTCTGGCGCATCGGCATCTCGAAGGCGTTGGCGATGCCGATCAGGGCGGCAATGCCGAGATAGACGCCGATCTCGGTGACGCCGGCGAGCCCCATCACCGCCAGCAGCACGGCCAGCGCGGCCAGCACCAGGTCGATGGCGATCAGCGCCGGAAGGCGCGGCAGGCGGTCGGCGGCGAGGCCGGCCAACGGTCCGAGCAGCAGGTAGAAGATGTTGAGCAGGAAGCCCGACAGCCCCAGCAGGAAGATCGAGCCCGTCAGGCGGAACACCAGCCAGGACAGAGCCACCTGCTGGATCCAGCCGCCGATCACCGACACGGAATGGCCGGCCACATATATGCGGAAACGCGGCTTGGTCAGCGCCGGAGGCAGCCAGAGTTGCCAATCGGCCAAGGGGTTCCTCCTGCCGCCTGGTTTGCTGGCGGGCCTCGCGCGGGCCGTGGGCGGCGCGGGAGGCTAGAGCGAGATCGTTCTCGATGGAAGCACTTCGGCTTCCATCAGAACGTGGATCCCACTCTCGACTCAAGCAACAGAGCAGGATTCACGCTTCGGCCGCCACGTGCAGATTCGAGGCCAGCTTTGCAACCCGCAGCGATCCTGCTCTGGCTCGCTACGTGGAGGAGCTAAGGCGGTCGCAGCGGCGATGGCAGTGGACCGCGACAGGGATTTTCGATACTTCCGAGAGTGGCTTCCGACAGTTACCGCTCGGCGCAGACAAGGTGGTTCACATGCGTACATCGCTTCTCGTCTGCTCGATGCTGCTGCTCGTTGCCTCGGGCATGGCCCAGGCGCAGATACCCGGGCGCACCCAATCCGCCGAAGAGTTGCGGACCGATTGGTTCAAGCAATGTATGCAGGATTGGGAATCCTCCACGCATATGACCAAGCGCCAATGGGAGCGCGTGTGCCGGCGCGTCGTCGATAACCGTGTCCAGGGGACCATGAATGACGGCTCCCTCCAGCCGCGCATCAAGAAGTCGCCGTAGGGCCGTCCGGAGGCAAGGATGGTGGGCAGTGTAGGGATCGAACCTACGACCCCACCCGTGTGAAGGGTGTGCTCTACCGCTGAGCTAACCGCCCGAATTGCCGAGGTCGGCGCCTCTTATGCGAGGCGGGGGCAGGGGTGTCAAGGGAGCAGGACTGCGCCCGGCTCAGGCCGGTGCGACCTGCCCGGCCTCGAGCTTCAACGCGCTGATCTCTCCGGGGGACAGCCCGCGGACCACGCTCATCGGCCCATCATGGCCTTCGGTGTTGGCCAAATGCTTGGTGGTCGCTTCCAGAGCCTTGGCGGGGGCCGCGATCGCCACATTGAAGTACTTGAACGAGGGAGCGGACGAGACGGCTGGTCCGATCCATTGGACGCTGGTGGCCGTCTGCGGCGCGTGCGGCGTGGCGACGGTTACCTGAACTACCCAGCCAGCTGGGGGTGCTTTTTCGATCATGCAATCACCGTGGCACTGTTTGCTGCCGGACACAATCGATGTCTGTGGACATGACGACGCTGTTGTCGGCGTCGTCAACCCACACGCGGGAAGCGGCCATCGATGGGATATTGCGGGTCGGTATAACCGGGCGTGGAGGAGTGGCCGGCGGGGACCAGGCTATTGGCGATTGCCTCGTCCTCGGGGGTCCAGGTGTAGTCGAGCGCTCCGAAGTAGCTGGTCCACTGCTCGAACGTGCGCGGGCCGGCAATGGCCGAGGCCACCGTCTTGTTGTTGAGCACCCAGGCGGTCGCCCAGTGTACCAGCGTGATGCCGCGCGCCTCCGCATGCGCCTTCAGCTTCTCGGCGATCAGCAGGCTCTCGGGACGCCATTCGGTGTCCATCATGCGCTTGTCCTGGCGGGCGGCGCGGCTACCGGCCTCGGGCACCTGGTTGACCTTGTACTTGCCCGACAGCACCCCGCGCGCGATGGGGCTGTAGGGTACCACGCCGAGGCCGAAGAACTGGCAGGCCGGCAACAGTTCGACCTCGGGCATGCGGTTCATGAGATTGTAGTACGGCTGCAGCGCGGTGGGGGCCGGCACGCCGGCGGCGCGGCACAGGTGATGGATGTGCGGGATGTGCCAGGCGCGTACATTGGACACGCCCCACTCGCGGATCTTGCCCTCGCGGATCAGCTCGCCGAACGTCAGCACGATCTGCTCCCAGGAGGTGTCGGGGTCGAGCTTGTGGATGTAGTAGAGGTCGACGTGGTCGGTCTGCAGCCGGCGCAGGCTGGCCTCGATGGCGCGCCGCACGTGGATGCGGGTCAGGCCGCGCTCGTTGCGTCCGTTACCGGTCGGGTTGGCGACCTTGG
>Ga0209813_10000427_pt1 | contig 10273 bp, 8 predicted proteins | sample EndMethybrTD3033_FD_187596 | JGI IMG/M metagenome (GOLD analysis project Ga0209813, IMG submission 187596) | Populus endosphere microbial communities from Tennessee, USA - Endosphere MetaG P. TD hybrid TD303-3 (SPAdes) (version 2) | ecosystem: Host-associated > Plants > Roots > Endosphere... | reverse complement strand
CCACTGCCAACTGTACGTCGCGGTGATCCATCCACCGGCGATGGGGCCGACGGTCGGGGCCAGCACCGCAAGCACACCGGCAATAGTCGTTGCCAGCGCTTGGCCGCGGCCGGGAAACAGAAGGAAGCCTGCCGAAAAAACGATCGGGATCAAAACACCGCCTGCAAACCCCTGGAAGACGCGTGCGGTCACGAGCGATGCGAAACCGGCACTTGAAGCGCAACTTGCTGACGCAATGACAAAAAGAGCCGTGAAGATGACAAACAGGCCGCGCAGCGAGAGCACCCGCGTGAGCCAGCCCGTGAGCGGGATGGCGACCACTTCAGCAATCAGATAGCTCGTTTGAATCCAGCTCATCTGGTCGGGCCGGATGGCGAGCGCCTGCTGGATGCTGGGAAGCGAAGTTGCGACAATCTGGATGTCGAGGATCGCCATGAACATGCCGATGCACATGGCGCCGAAGCCGACCCAGGCCGCGATGGGCGGCGCCGGCTGTGCAGTCGCTGTTCCGTGCACCATCTGTCGGCTCAGTTCACAGATGACGATGCCATGGTCTGCAATGCTCGGTTTTCCGCGCGAATGCGAATGCCGAGAACGAGTGCATTGAGCAGCGTAAATGCGACCGCGTACGCGAAGAGGCCAAATACCATCGGCAGCACGAAGATTTCCGCGGCGACGACCGCGTAGTTGGGGTGCCGGATGAAGCGGTAGGGTCCACTGCTGATAAGGGGAGCTTCCGGGAGCGCGATGATGCGTGTCGTCCACCGATCCTTGAGGGTAGCCAACACCCAGAGCCGCAGCCCTTGCAAGACAACAAAAATGAGCAGCCAGATCGGGTGAAGCGGCTTGTTCGTGGAGGTGAGCCAGAGGCCAACCAACCAGGCCCCATGCAGCGCGACGATCAGCCAATAGTGCTCCGGCGCATACTCGACCGCGCCTCGCGCCCTGAGGCGGACCTCATTACGCCGCGCGTACACCAACTCGGCCAATCGTTGTGCGGTTACAAATGACAGCAGAACGATGGCCGAGGCTTGAACTGCGCCAAGCTCCGGCATTGCGCGCCTCTCCGTGCAGATTGTGTCAGAGATCCAAGAGGCAGAACGAGACCGTGAAGCCCGGCCCAAGTGCCGCCAACAGGTGACGCCCGCTCGCGCCGGCCGCCAACGTCCGTTCCAGCACGAACAATGCCGTGGGCGACGACATGTTTCCATAGTCGGAAAGGACGTCCCAGGCATGCCGGAAGGCCTCGCGTGGCAATTCGAGCGCACCCTCGACGGCCTCGAGGACCTTGCGCCCTCCGGGATGCATGATGACCCCGGCGAGGTCCTCCAGTGCGAGACCTTGTCGGGCGAGGAAAGCATCTACCGCAGGGCGCAGGTCATGTCGCGCACATCTCGGGATGTCTGGGCTCAACACAACCCCGAAGCCGTCTTCCTCGATGGACCAGCCCATCATATCCTCGGTACGGGGCCACATGTGCTCGCCCGATGCAATGACGCGAGGCGCAGAGTGCGGACCGTCGGACTTGGACTTGCGCTGCAAAAGCAATCCGGCGGCGCCGTCACCGAACAATGCCGTTGAAATGAAGTTCTTGATGGTGTGGTCGGACGATCGGCAGTTGATCGTGCACAGCTCAACGACCAGCAGGAGAACATTGCCCACGGGCAGCGACTGCGCCAACCGAGCGGCCCGTGCGAGTCCGGATACGCCGCCGGCGCAACCCAGACCGAAGATAGGCAAACGCTCCACGGTGGCGGACAAGCCCAGCCGATTAGCGAGAATAGCGTCCAGACTCGGCACCGCGAGACCGGTGGTCGAGACCGTCACGATGGCTTCGATATCGGTCAGGGCTATGCCCGCTCGGTCGGCGCACTGTCGCGCCACCCGTTCAAGAAGGTTGGCGGCAGTTTCTTGAAATACGGCGGCGCGTGAAGACCAGCTTTGCGGTTTCGCGTGCCAGCTGAGAGGGACGCAGGAGTATCGCGTCTTCACCCCGGTATTGTTGAACAGCGCTTCATGACTTCGCAGTTCGGGCGCGATGGCGAGCACGATGTCGCGTGTCGCAGCCTGGTCGATGCGCTGCTCGGGCACCGCCGAGGCGACACCGGCAATTTGGATGGACTGCTCGACTGTGGTCGATGCGAGCGTCCCGACCATCCTCCCCCGAAGATGTTCCAAGCGAGTTCCCCTTTCATCGGTGAAGCTTCAGACCGCAATTGATCCGGCCTTGTCGTGGCCGCATCTTGATGCAGTCACCGCTTTCGCACGAATGGTCATCAATTCCGATTGCAGGATATGGAGCCAATGAGGCAAACCAATTACGGCATATCGATCGAATGCCAAATCAAGGAGAGAAAACCGGCCGCCCCCGTGTTTCGGGCACTCTTTGTCCTTTCTGCCAACATCTGACCCAATCTCGCACGCAGTCTCAGTCCTTGGAGTCCAGGCGAGGGAGAACGAGATGGTTGGACGGCTCGAGCTGGCGGCTTTCATCGGGCTGACCGTCATCGCTGTTGCAGCGCCAGCGTTTGCCCAGGACGCAAAAAAGCCAGGTTCCGCCAATCCGGTGGTGCGTACACCGGGCCAAGAGACGGCGGGGAACCGGCAGGAAGCCGAGCTCAACGCCAATCAGATCGAACTGGTCCAGAAGGTGAGCGCTTATTTCAATGAGATCAGCGGCCTGAAAGGCGAGTTCATCCAGACGAGCGCCGCCGGCACGCGGTTACGTGGCAAGTTCAACGTCAAGCGCCCAGGACGTTTCCGGTTCGACTTTGCGCGGCCAAGCAGGCTCGTGATCGTGTCCGACGGCCGGCACGTTGCGATCCAGGATCACGACCTGAAGACCGAGGACCGCTGGGAGTTGGATCAGACGCCGTTTGGAATTCTGCTGCGGCAGGACGTGGACTTGCTGCGCGATGCACGTTTCCTGGAAGTGCAGGACGCTGGCGACACAATTGTGATCGCCCTGGAAGAAAAGAGCGAGAAGGCGCCTGGTGCACTCAAGATGTTCTTTGCAAAAAAACCCACGCTCGAGTTGAAACGATGGATCACCAAGGACCTGCAGGGCCTGGATACACAAATCGAGCTGAACGGGCTCGAGAAGAATGACGACTTCGCGCCCGATTTTTTCAAGCCGGCGCCCATCGCCCTCGAAAAGATCCGCTGAGGCTTCGCGTTCATCCGATCGACGGCAGTCCTTACAGCCGCATTGACGCGCGACCTGCGAACCGGCCGTTCTAGTTGAAAGCGCGGTAGAGCTCGTCGAGTGCGTGGACCAAGTTCGCCATCTGCTCGTCCGAGTGCGCCGGCGACGGCGTGAGACGCATCCGCTCGGTGCCCTTCGACACAGTCGGATAATTGATCGGCTGTACGTAGATCCCATATTCGTGCAGCAGCGTATCCGTCACCGCCTTGCAGCGGATCGGGCAGCCGACCATCACGGGGACGATGTGGCTTGGATTGTCCATAACGGGTAGGCGCTTGGCCGTGAGCGACCTCTTGAGCGTCCGAACCCGCTCCTGGTGGCGGGCGCGCTCAAGCGTGCTCGATTTCAAATGGCGGATGGACGCCAGCGCCCCCGCCGCGATCGCCGGCGCCAGCGATGTCGTGAAGATGAACCCTGAAGCAAACGAGCGGATCGCATCGCACAGCTCGCGGGAGCCGGCGATGTAGCCGCCCATCACGCCGAACGCCTTGGCCAGCGTGCCGTTGATGATGTCGACCCGGTCCGTGACGCCGTCGCGCTCGGCAATGCCCCCGCCGCGCGGGCCGTACATGCCGACCGCGTGCACCTCGTCGAGGTAGGTGAGCGCGCCGTACTTGTCGGCGAGATCGCAGATTGCCGCGATCGGCGCGATGTGTCCGTCCATGGAGTAGACGCTTTCGAAGGCGATGATCTTGGGCGTGCGCTTTGGTATCGCCTTGAGTTTCGCCTCGAGGTCGGCAACGTCGTTGTGACGATAAATGTGCTTCTCGCACTGCCCGCGGCGGATGCCCTCGATCATCGAGGCGTGGTTTTTCTCGTCCGAGAGGACGACCGTGCCGGGGACGAGCTTGATGAGGGTCGAGAGAGTGGCGTCGTTGGCTACGTAAGCTGACGTGAAGAGAAGCGCGGCTTCCTTGCCATGCAGATCGGCAAGCTCGCTTTCGAGCTCCACGTGATAGTGGGTTGTGCCAGAGATATTGCGCGTGCCGCCAGACCCTGCCCCGACCGCGTCAATGGCCTCGTGCATGGCCGCCAGAACCGCTGGGTGCTGGCCCATGCCGAGATAATCGTTGGAGCACCACACCGTGACCTCGCGCGAGCCATTGCCGGCGAAGTGATCGGCCACTGGAAAGAACCCGCGGCGGCGTTTCAAATCCGCAAAAACGCGATAGCGACCTTCTCGATGAAGGGTCTCGAGCCGCTGCTGGAACAACCCCTCAAAATTCATGTCGGTCTCCTGCACGTCTTTTCGGCAAACACTGCAGATCAGGTCATTCGGCCTTCAGGCCGAGCTCGATCGCGGCGGCCGTAATCTTGCCCGATGCCGCCTGATCGTCCCTGAAGATCTCCAGCGCCTTGCGGAATGCTGTTGCGGCAACCTCCGTCTGACCAAGCACTACTCGAGAGCGCATAAGGCGGGTCCAGCCCTCGACATCTCGCGGCGAGGCCTCCAGGCGATTTGCCAGGCCATCGACCATCGATCGGATTGCAGCGTCACGCTCGGGCAGAGGCATCGCTTCGGACTTGGTGCTCTTCTCGACGTGTGGTCCGTCACTAGGCTTGCCGACAGCTTCCGTCTGCGAAGACGAGGCTGTGTCCACATTGTCCCTTCCGGCGGCCCTCGACTTGGCCTCCTCGTACGCCAGCTTGAGCTCGGCGGAATTCGGATCGAGGCCTAGCGCTTTCGCGTAGGCGCTCGCTGCCTGTTCATAGCGCCCCGTGTTGAAGTAAGACCAACCGAGCATCCGCCAGCCCTTGGCGTCCTCCGGAGCGGACTCGAGGCGAGCCGCCAGCCGTTCGATCATCGTGTTCACATCAGGCAGCGGTTTTGCAGCTGCCGCCTTGGACGCCGATTCTTCGGTTCCAATGGAACGCGCGTAGTCGTTTAGGCGCGTTAGCATTTCGCCATTTGCCCCAGCGCGCGCCCGCGCGTCATTTGGGCCGGTCGACGCGCGAGTGTCGCGCAAATAGGAAGTGACCGCGCCGACCCCAGCAACCAGAACAAAGACAGCGGCCGCCACGATCAACGTCCCAGTCGTGCCTCGAAGGCGTTGGCCGAACCCCCAACGCGAAGTATGCAGCCGAGAGAGGAGAGTCAAAGGCATCCGCATGCTCCAACACCGTGATGCGACGTCACCGCCATCAATTCCTGCGCGGCCTCTTACTCAGGTAATACCGGCTCTTGTAGTAAGAGTAGGGGTAGCCGTAGTAGATGAAGCCCGGACCTATATGGGTCGGATAATGACCGCGGCTGTAGTAGTAGGGATAATCATAGTAGAGATAGCTCGGAGCTATCGGCGTATAGAGCCGAGGATCGCGGTCGCGACTTTTGATCTCGACAACGTTGTTCGCAGCGCTTTTGCCGGGATGCAGCAAGACCAGGCTGCCCGATGCGGCACTGGCCACTGGCGTAAAACCAAGCAACCCGATCGCCAGCAAGCTAGCCATCCGAATTGACGCGAATAGTTTCCGACTACTCATGAGATTGCCTCGCGGTCAGAACTTCCTGCGGACTTCGGCGCGGAAGCCGAAGGTGTCTTCGTTGGCGCCCTCGGTGATCTGATAGGTCGCATCGGCGCGGAACAGCCAGGCCCGGTCGATCGGGATCTGATAGCGCACACCGAAGGCGTACTGCGGTCTCGCAACGCCGATGCCGGCGACCGGAGTGCCGAAGGGCTGCACCGTAGCCACCTCGAAGACGAGCTGCTGATCCAGATTGAAGAGATACTGCAAGCCTAGCGCACCACCATAGGCGTTGGAGCCCGTGTCGTTGAGTTTCGGGTAACCTGTCAAGGCGTCGGTCTCGAAGTTGATGCCGACGTTCTTCAGTATGCCCGCGCCGTTGCCATCGACCAGCGGCTGCGGATTGTCGAAGCCGACGAACAAGTTCAGGTAGGGGATCAGCGTGCTCGGCAAGCTGGTGATCAGGCTGTTCTCTGAGATGATGGCAAAGCCTTCGTCGTTGGCGCCGTTGCCGAAGTTCGCGAACACGCGGGTCGAGTTCGACACGGTGTTGTAGTAACGCCGGCTGTAGGCGGCGGTCACGAAATTTGTCAGAAGGCCGTCGTTTCCGTCGCGACCCTGGATCAGGCCGTAACCCGCCTCGATATAGCCGCCAAGCGCTTCAACGAAGGTGGTTGCGCCATAGATATTGGCACTCTGCCTGTCCGCTCCGAGGATGCCTGCGTTGTCGACGTTGTTGTGGCCGGCAAAGAACGTGATGTCGTAGTTGGGAAGGCCCAGCTTGCGCGAGTTCTTGGCGGTAAGGCTGACCGCGCCGCCGAGGATCGCGTCGTTTGCCCAAATTCCGTTCTGCAGGAAAAGCGGGAAGAGACCGACCGTGAAGGGAAGGTCGAATCCGGCCGGCGTACCGGAAAAACCGGAATAGAGGGACCCGAGGTCACCCTCGAAGAACAGCGTCTGCGGCCTGAGATCGAACTCGCCGTTGAATTTGCCATCGCCGTCGCCGCCGCCGAACTCGAAGCGGGTGAACTTGTTGTTTTTCTGCAGCGGTGTGAAGAAGGCGTGGAAACGTTCGGTGCCGGTGATCTTCAAGTCGACGTCGAGGTTCAGCCGGGTGGCAATCTGGCCGATATCCTTGCCGTTGTTGCTGTTGTAGGCGACCGCCGTCCGCCAGTCGCCGTAGATGGCAAGGCCCGGCAGCAGCGGATTCAATTGACCCAGGAGGGTGCTGCTCTCGTCGTATGCACCGGAGGTGTATTGCTGGCGACCCAGTTCGAGCGCGCGCGGCGGCTCGACCGCGCTCTTGGCGCCGTAGATGTCGACCTGCGACTTGGCATCATAGTCCTTGTCGTACTGCGGACCGGGCCGGAAAAGCACGTCCTTGCTTGCTGCCGGGTCTGCGCTCTTATCTGCAGATTTCGGCTTGGGGGTCGCGCCCACGTACTGCGGACCGGCCTGCTCTTGGGCGGGATCGGCCGTAGAGGTGGGCACCACCTGAGTTAGCCAGCCTCCTTTGCGGGCATCGCTGCTTTGGGCTGTCGCAGGTTCTGCAGTGGTACCGGACATCACAAGGTATCCACCGGCCACCAACGCGATCGTGGCAGTCGTTGCCTTGGCACGGTAGCGACGATTGTCATTTGCGTTACGAGTCACGTGCACGCTCCACTTCGTGGCTCAGACCTGCGGGACGGGATGGGGATCCGGCTCTTTGGATGCTTGCCGGTCCCCAATCCGCAACCCTCGGCTTACCGGGCTCTATGGCTTGACTTCGAGCTCGACCGTGTTGACTTTGAAGTTCAACATCCGCTCGTTCATGCGCTGCTCCATTTCCTTGGTGGAGCGGACAAAGCGCATGAAGTAGATCGGCTCGGCGCGGCTCCGCATGCGGAAGGCGAGGCGGTAATTGCCGGGCTTCGCGATCAGGTTGCCTGGCACCTGGTACTTGGCCAGCATCTCACCCAGCGGCGGCAGAGAGTGGTTCTCCATACGCACCAGCGGCGGATGGTTGAGAACCGTGGTCGGGATCTGCGGTGGACGCAGATGCGGCAGCGGGTCGATGTCGAAGTTGACGGGCAGATACATTTCACGGTCCGTGCCCTTGACGTTGGTGGTCAGGAACTTGGTCTGGAAATTCACCAGCTGCTGGTCAGTCTTGATCCGGCCAGCCGCAACATCCAGGCTGTGCAGATCAGCCAGGTCGCCGTTGCTGTCGACGTAGCCCGACTCCCAGACGTTCTGGCCATCAGGATCGACGAGAGCGACGTTCACCCAGAGCTGCGGCTGCGCGCCGAGAGAACCAGACGGGAGGTTGTGTCCCGAGTTGAGGTTCTTGATCTTGTAGGAGAATGCCAGGTCCTTGCCGATCTTCGGGCCACCTTCGATGAAAGGACCCTCGACCTGGGTGCCGTTCTCCATGATCTGACGCCTGAACTCGTCGCGCTCGTCGAGCTTCGACAGATTCTCATCGATGATCTGTCGGGCATCTTCACGGTCGAGCCCATCGGCCCAGCGCTTGGGAAAGTCGACCTTGAGCTTGCCGCTCGACACCTTGTCTTCGAACTCGTTGGTGCCCCAGCCAGCGCGCCAGTCGAACTCCAGCCAATCCTTCATGGTGAAGACTTTGGCCTTCGGGTTGTGAGGGAACACTCCAGGGTGAGCGATCGCATAGCCTGGCCCCATGAAGCGGTGATTGGCATGCTTGCGGCCCGGGTTGATGTCCTTGCCGCCGATCACTGCGGAGGGTGCCGTCGAATAGCCCTCGGGTTTTCCAGGCACCTTGCCCATGTGGCAATCCTGGCAGGTGACGCCAGCATTCTTTGCCGGGCTGTCGCGATACTGATCCCACACGATTTCGAGCTTGATGCCCAGGTTGACAGCAACCTGGTGGCAGCTGACGCAGAACTCAGACTTGGTGATCTGCGGGTTCGTCATCATGCCGTTGTGGATGTCGGTACCCCGACCGTCCTTGCTGGTCTTGACGGAGTAGGTGTCCTTGCTGGCAAGAATGTCCTTGATGACGCTCTGGTCGCCGCTGCCGTAGACCGGGTCATAGATCTTGCCCGGCTCGACCCGGCGCTCGCCGTTGACCTTGCCGTACTGCTCCTTGACCCGGTGGCAGGTGATGCAGGTCACGCCTTCGCGCGAAATCGGACTCATCGCCCAGAGCGGCGTTTCGCGGTTTTCACCTAGCTGAGTGCCGACCTGCTGGTGGCAGCGCACGCAGAAGGTGCCGACCGTACCCTTGGTCAACTCCTGGAATTTCTGCTCGAATGCGTGAAACATCGGCGAGATCGAGGAATAGGCGTGCTGCGACGAAGACCATTCCTCGTAGATCTGCTTGTGGCATTCGCCACATTGTGAAGCCGTGGGATAGAGTGAGAGGGTTTCCTCATCGACCGCAGGGATGGGGCTTTCCTTGCCCTTCTCGGCTCGTGCGGCGGCGGCGAGGATCGAGATCTCCCCATTGGCGGCCGATTCCGCACCTGCGGACACCTGCTGCTCGCCCTGGATCACGGTGCTGGTTTTTTTGGCCGTGTCCGCATTCTGAGCGACGGCATTCCGACTAAGGAAAGCCGCGTGACCCAGCATGGCACCTGCGAGAGCGCAGGAAAGTATCGAAATCTCGGATAACCGCTTTACCGCACTACGCATTACCCTCTTCCCCCGTGGATTTCAGGCGACATCCGAACTTGGATCGCCTTACGCGAAAACGGCGTTCGTCCGCCGCGCGGCCTCCATGTCAGTGGCCATGTCCGAACAGATCGAGGAAGCCATAGCTCCTCCGTCAGCCGAGCCGCATAGCTCAGCCGCTGCTGTTCACTCAGAGCTTGGAAGTTCAGCTAGTGACAGCGCTCCCCTGCGCGCTGGGCGTCACTACGCTCGTGTAGCGCGAAGCGATGGTGGACCGGACACAAGGACCCCCTCTGGGCAAATACTCATTTCCGAAGCACCGAATTTCCCCCGATGCTCTCCCCGACCCGCCATTAACTACTCACCGGATCGGGATCAAAGTGTGACCATTGAAAGGAATCTTTCTAGCGACAGTGTTCGTTCTGAGCTTAATCGGCGCAATCCTGATCGTCCGTAAGCGCCCGGATGTTCAATCGTTTTGCAGCTTCCTGCATTCGACCTGGTCTGCAACCGTAAGCCGCGTTGCAGCAGCTTTCGCCGCCACAATTTCAGCTGTCGCGTCGAATTTGGAGTTGGTGTCGCTCGCCTCGCGCCGCGGCTCGATGAGCAGCGCCTCGACCAGCTCTCACTCCGCACTGAGAACATCCTGACGAGTTGGCTTCGCGTCGCTGTTGCGAGGGCCGCAAGGCGGCGGAAGCACGCTCTCGCCAGATTGTCTCCCTTTTTTCGCCCGATACGCTTGGTTTGGTGAACGTCCCAGGAAGCGCAGCGACGGCGGGTCACCCGCACCAGCCGTAGATGGGGAACATTGGGCGCCCCGGGATCAGACGATGGCAAGAAGTCACCAAGTCACTGTCAACGGCAATAGCTTTCCGGCGCGCCGCGGCGAGTTGCTGCTGGACGCTGCCCTGAGCAACGGCGTCGACCTGCCGTACAACTGCCGCGCCGGCCACTGCGGCACCTGCTGCGTGCGAC
>Ga0209813_10000426_pt1 | contig 10278 bp, 10 predicted proteins | sample EndMethybrTD3033_FD_187596 | JGI IMG/M metagenome (GOLD analysis project Ga0209813, IMG submission 187596) | Populus endosphere microbial communities from Tennessee, USA - Endosphere MetaG P. TD hybrid TD303-3 (SPAdes) (version 2) | ecosystem: Host-associated > Plants > Roots > Endosphere... | reverse complement strand
CGACGGGACCATCCAGAACGACATCCTCAAGGAGTTCATGGTCCGCAACACCTACATCTACCCGCCCGAGCCGAGCATGCGGATCATCTCGGACATCTTCGGCTACACCAGCCGCGAGATGCCCAAGTTCAACTCGATCTCGATTTCCGGCTATCACATGCAGGAAGCCGGCGCGACGCAGGTGCAGGAACTCGCCTTCACCATCGCCGACGGTGCCGAATATGTGAAATACGGCGTGGCCTCGGGCCTCGACATCGACAAGTTCGCAGGGAGGCTGTCGTTCTTCTTCGCGATCGGCATGAACTTCTTCATGGAAGTGGCCAAGCTGCGCGCCGCGCGCGTGCTGTGGCACCGGGTGATGACCGAGTTGGGCGCCAAGGACGAGCGCAGCAAGATGCTGCGCACCCACTGCCAGACCTCGGGCGTCAGCTTGCAGGAGCAGGACCCCTACAACAACGTCATCCGCACCACGATCGAGGCGATGGCATCGATGTTGGGCGGCACCCAGTCGCTCCACACCAACGCGCTGGACGAAGCGATCGCGCTGCCGACTGACTTCTCGGCGCGCATTGCCCGCAACACCCAGATCATCATCCAGGAGGAGACCGGCATGTGCAATGTCGTCGATCCGCTGGGTGGCTCGTATTACATCGAATCGCTGACGCAGCAGCTGGTCGATCAGGCCTGGGAGATCATCGAGCGCGTCCAGGCCGATGGCGGCATGGCCAAGGCGGTTGCCGCCGGCTGGCCCAAGGCGATGATCGAGACCGCCGCCGCCGCCCGTCAGGCGCGCGTCGATCGGGGTGACGACGTGATCGTCGGCGTCAACAAGTACCGCCTTGCGACCGAGGATGCGATCGAAACGCTCGACATCGACAACGCCAAGGTCCGCGAAGGCCAGATCGCTCGTATCAACAAGATGAAGGCGGAGCGCGACGAAGCCAAGTGCCAGGCCGCGCTCAAGGCGCTGGCCGACGGCGCGGCGGGCGAATCGAGCATCGAGAACAACCTCCTCGCGCTCGCGGTGGAAGCCGCCCGCGCGCGTGCGACGCTGGGCGAAATCTCCTCCGCCATGGAGGAGAGCTTCGAGCGCTACGGCACCCAGCCGACCCCGGTGAAGGGCGTCTACGGCGCTCCTTACGAGGGCGACAGCCGCTGGCAGCAGGTGCTCGACGGCGTGCAGGCGGTGGAGCGTCGCCTCGGCCGCAAGCCCAAGCTGCTGGTCGCCAAGATGGGCCAGGACGGCCACGATCGCGGCGCCAACATCATCGCCTCGGCCTTCGGCGACATGGGCTTCGAGGTCGTCTCCGGCCCGCTGTTCCAGACGCCCGAGGAAACCGTGGTGCTGGCGCTGCAGAACGAAGTCGACGTCGTCGGTGCCTCCAGCCTCGCGGCCGGTCACAAGACGCTGATCCCCGAACTGATCCAGCAGCTGCGCGATGCCGGGCGCAGCGACGTCAAGGTGATCGCCGGCGGCGTGATCCCGGCGAAGGACTACGAATACCTGCGCAATGCAGGCGTTCAGGGCATCTACGGCCCCGGCTCGAACGTGGTCGAATGCGCCGCCGATGTGCTGCGCCTGCTCGGCCACAACATGCCGCCGGCCGGCTCCGAACTGCAGGCGGCCGAGTAAACGCATGCTGGATCAGTAACGAAATCGGACCGCAGCCGTTTAATTCATCCGCAAAGCGGCTGACACGCTAGTGCATTGCAACGTCGCAGAGCATGAGGGAGGAGGTGCATCTCATGGTATGTTCGAGACAATGGTGAGGCCGTAAATGATCGATTGGGATGATTTCCGATATTTTTTGAGTGCGGCACGATGTGGATCGTTCGGGGCTGCGGCGGCGCGCCTCAACACCAGTGCGACAACTGTCGGCCGACGTGTGCAGCGCCTGGAGACGGCGATGCGCGCTACGCTGTTCACCCGGTCTGCTGCAGGACTGCAATTGACGCCTGTCGGGGCTCGTCTTGCCGACGCAGGCGGAAAGATCGAAAGCGCGGTGGAAACCGCACAACTGGTGCAGGAGAACGCGTCGACCGGCAGTGTGCGGATAAGCGCTTCAGAAGGCTTCGGCACGATCATCCTCGCGCCTGCGCTTTATCAGCTGACGAAGGCACACCCTCACCTCTCGATTGAACTGGCAGCCTGGGCCGGCTCCCCTTCTGCATCGAGACGGGAAGTCGATATGGCAGTCATGTTCAGTCCGGCGACTTCGAATCGCCTCAGCGTGGAACATTTGAGCGACTTCGAGGTCGGCCTCTATGGATCAGCACCTTTCATCGATCGGTACGGCACGCCTGGCGAAGTAAACGATCTACGCCGCCTGCCCTTGGTCGGTTTCATTGACGATATGCTTTATGCACCTGAACTTCGCTATACCGACGATCTCGCACCAAACCTGCAACTTCGGCTGACCAGCACCTCTTCGCGGGCTCATATGGAAATCATCGCTTCGGGAGCCGGTATCGGCATGGTGCCATGTTTCATGGCTGCCCACGATCCGCGGCTGGTGCGATTGATGCCTGAAATCGCCTGTTCTCGCCGCAGTTTCTGGTTGGCCACGCACGACGAAATCCGGGATACGGCGCGCCAGCGGGCCGTCAGGTCCTGGTTGTTCGACACCGTCATGGACAAGCAGGCCGTAATGCTTCCCTCCTTGCCCAAGCGGCCTCCAGGTCTGGGCTCCCGCTGACCAAGCCTCCTATGCGCGTAGCACCGCCCAGTCAGGGTTTGCGTTGAGTCTCGCCTCCATCCCGCGGTAAGCGCGCAGCGACCGATCGGGCTTACCGTAAATATCTCCGCCCCAGTCCCAACCTTCGAAGCCTATCCGGCCCGCATACCCCATACGTCGCAGTTCTCCGAGCAACTGGAAGTTGTCCAGTTCGCCCTCGTCGAGCGGCTCGATGGTGGCGACACCGGCAAACCCATTTGGATCACGCCTGCTGCCCGACAGATTGACCTGCTTGAGCCAAGGCCCGACCGATGCAAGGGCACGCGCCAGATCGGCGCCGTCGCGCGCATACCAGTGGTAGCCGCAGAACACGATACCGAGGTTGGGGTGACCTATCCGCTTGCACAAGCGCACCGCATCCTCGTGTCGTTCAACCCAAAACGATAGGTGACTGTAAAGCAGCAGGTCGATCCCGCGCCGCTCGGCGACCTTGAGCGCGGCCATCAGCCATTCCACCGCTCGGTCATCGCCTGCGGGGTCGGACGGCCGGATACCGGGCAAGGCCGCTTGTATTGCGATTTCTACCGTCGTGCAACCTTCGAGGCGTTCGATCATGTCGAGCAGCATCAGGTTCTTCGGATGGTTGATGCCTTGTGCTAGATCGGGCACCACATAAATTGCGGCGACATCCAGTCCGTATCGCTCCCGGGTGTGCCTGAGCTTGTCGAGGTCCTGGAACGCCTGTGGTGTCCATAGCGAAAGATAGGTGGCGTCAAAGCCTATCTCCGCCAGCATCTCGCACTGTGCCTCGAAGCTGTAGATGCCGAGCGTATTGTAGAAACAAGCATCCATATTATAAACTTGGTGCCGCAGCTGGCCGGGAAACAAGGTGCTCACCGGCATAGCCTTGACCATTCCGGATGCCGTTCAATGCGATCTTCCATGGAGCGGAAGGCAGTAATGGACCGCTCCAGTTTGGCGTAGATGTCTCCTCCGACTTCCCAGCCCTGGAAACCGATCAGTCCTTCGTAACCGAGCCTCTGCAATGCCCCGAGAACCACGAAATTGTCGAGTTCGCCTTCATCAAGCGGTTCGATAGTCGCGATCCCGGCCCACCCTTGCGGACTCTTGCGGCTGCCGGCAAGGTTGGCCTGCCGCAGATAAGGCGATAAAAGTTCCAACGTACCATCGATGTCGCGATTGCCCGCGCCATACCAATGAAAGCCGCAAAAGACGATGCCGAGTCGCGGATGCGCCACGTGCTCGCAAATCGCCACTGCATCTTCGTGCCGCTGCATCCAAAACGTCATGTGCGGATACAACAGAATATCAATTCCCCGGGCCTCGCAAATCGCCAGAGCTTCGTCGAGGAAACTGAGGACGTCCTGGGTGCCGGCGCGATCGGCTGCGCTGGTCCGGCCGCCTCCCTGGATGCCGAGTTCTATCGTCGTGCACCCCTCCACCGTCTGAAGCAGGTCGAGTATTCGCCGTGGCCCCGGGGCGTCCGCACCAAAACGGCAGTCTAGAACGACATAGGCACCGGCGACCGAAAGCCCATGACGCGCAGGAACCGTCGGGAGTTTTCGTACGTCGGCCCAGGCCTGCGGGCTCCAAAGCGAGAGGTAAGTGGCATCGTATCCCAGTTCCGCCAGCATCTCGCACTGCGCCTCGAAACCGTAGACGCCGAAGGAATTATGGAAATAGGTGTCCATCGCATAGAGTTTGTAAGGCATCGGCCGGCGACCTGCGGGGGCGCCAGCGTCCGAAAGTGCGGGACCACCATCTCCCCCAGTTCCTGCACGACCTCTTCGGCAGGGCGCTTGCCATACTTGAGATTGAAGACGACGTGATTGACGCCCGCGTCCTGCAGCAACGTCAGGAACTCGGTGACGAAGCGATGGCCCGACCGAAAGCCGAGATGGATCGGTGAAGGTGGTTCGTCGGCATGTTCCGACAAATCGATGTAGAGCGACTGCGAGAAAGGCTTGAAGGTGCCGGTCATTGCCCGCCATTGCGTGATCGTCTGGACCTGGTGCTGAGCGCTTCTCGGATAGTAGAGCCAGCCGTCGCTGTTCTCAGCGATCCACTGAGAAGACTGTGCGGAGTGGCCGGTAACCAGGATCGGAATGTCGCCGAGGAGCGGCTTGGGGATGGGATCGCCTGAAGATAACCCCACCCTGGGGGTCTCGATGGTCGGAAAACCCTTTCCCCAGGCCTCGCGCATGACTGCCACCGCTTCCCTGAACAGCCAGTCCCGGTGGTCCTTGTCGACACGGAACGCGGAGAATTCGATCGGCCGGTCGCCGGTGGCAAGGCCCATGATCAACCGCTGCCCCGAAAGCCGGTCGACCGAAGCGGCCGACTTGGCGATGTGAAGGGGATGTCGCAGGGTCGCAACGATGCTGCCTGTGCCTAGTGCAATCCGCGATGTCATCGCCGCGAGATAGCCCAGGAACACCCAGGGATCGTATATTTGCCCGACATCACCGAACGAAGGATCGTTCAGCGGCACGTCCCGCACGAAAAGCGAAGCGAAGCCTGCCTCTTCTGCGTGCCTGGCGATACGGATCTGCTCGTCGACCTGCATCCGGGGAATACTGCCGGTATACGATTCGATCGGCAGAAAGAGCCCTAGCGTAAGCTTGCCTTCGCCAAACATGGCCGCATGACCGCGGTGATCGGCGAATTTGCTCATGCGTTCGCAACTTGTTCTTTGGCAGTCAAGGCAAAACCTTCGAGCACGAGCTTCCCCCGGACGCGCCCCGCCTCGATCATCGCATGCCCGCGAATCAGGTTCTCGGCATTGATTGGCCCCAGATTTTCCCCGAGCGTCGTGCGAAGCGCGCCAGCATCGATCATGTCTGCGACCTTGCCAAGCAGGCGCCCCACCTCGGCCACATCTGGGGTTGCGAACAGGGGGCGCACGAACATGTACTCCCAATGGATCGAGGCCGCCTTGCGTTTGAACAGACCGACATCGAAATTATCGGGATCGTCGATCAGACCGAACCGGCCTTGCGGGGCGATCACTTTTGCCAATTCGCCGACGTGTCTGTCGGTCATCGTGGTCGAGAAGATGAACGAAGGCTCCCCCAGTCCGAGACCGATCACCTGCTCGGCAAGCGGCTTACTGTGATCGACGACGAAGTGCGCACCCATGCTTTCCACCCATTCACGGCTTTGCGAGCTAGATGCGGTGGCGATTATCTTCAGATCGGTCATCTGGCGGACGAGCTGGATGGCGGCAGAACTGACACCGCCAGCACCGCCCACGATCAGGATGACAGGCGCCTGGCCGGCAACGCGGCGCTCAATCTCCAAGCGATCGAAGAGCATTTCCCAGGCGGTGATCATGGTTAGCGGCAGCGCCGCCGCCTCAGGAAACGTCAGTCGCGCCGGTTTTCTGGCGACGATGCGCTCATCGACGCATTGGTACTGCGCATTCCCGCCCTGCCGATCCTGGTGACCGGCGTAATAGACTTGGTCTCCGACCTTGAAGTCGGTCGCATCCGGTCCGACGGCCGTCACCACCCCCGCGACGTCCCAGCCAAGCACCACCCATTCTCCATCGTCAGGCTTGCGGCGGCTACGGACCTTGGTGTCGACCGGGTTGATCGCGACGGCCTTGACCTCGACCAGCAGGTCTCGTCCTGCCGGCTTCGGTACAGGCAGGTCGATATCGTTAAGTGACGCGGAAGAAACTGGGAAAGAAGGCTGCTGATAAGCGACTGCGCGCATGGCTCATTCCGGAATCGTGGCTGTTGCCGGTCTGGTGCTGCACTGAGCACGGCTGCGCAAGAACGCACATTTTATGCACCTGGTATCAAAAGAGATACCATCGGCATTCTTGCCTGCTGCCATTCGGGGTGAAATACGGCGTGCCAAATGATGCTACTATCGCCTATATGCACGAAAACGTATGTAGTGTCGAAAAGGATACCGTAAATCATGGCGCAAATCCGTCGTCGCGACATGGATGGAAGCCCGGGCTGCGCCGTCGAAGGGACGCTTGCCCTGATTGATGGCAAGTGGAAGGGCGTGGTGCTTTACCACTTGTTCGAAGGTACGCTGCGCTTCAACGAACTTCGCCGCAAGATGCCCAAATGCACGCAGCGCATGCTTACCAACCAGCTACGCGAGTTGGAGAATGATGGTCTGGTTGAAAGGCAGGTCTACCCTCAGGTCCCACCCAGAGTAGAGTACAGCCTCACGGAATTGGGCCGAAGCCTTGAGCCCGTGATGAGCGCGCTCAAGGCCTGGTGGGATGACAATATGGGAATCATTCCCAGCAATGACACGATCGTCATGGCCCAGTAACCCGATCGTCAGGACACGACGGGCTCGCAAATGGACGCTGAAGCGGGATCGAGGATAGCGTCGACCGCCTGCGATACACTTTCGATCGCCGCCATTCCGTCCAACTTGCGCACCAGGCCACGCGCTGCATAATATGGCAATATCGGGGCGGTCTTGGCTTCATATTCCGCAAGGCGTGTCGCAACGGTGGCTGCATTGTCGTCTGGCCGGCGAGTGAACCGATCTCCTCCGCAATGATCGCATATTCCCTCTTCGGCTGGGCGCTGGTGCCGATCGTGGTAGCCGGCGTTGCAGGTGCCGCACGTGAAGCGTCCCGACACGCGGTCTACCAGTGCTGCGGCATCCACGACGAGTTCGATAACGTGATTGATCCCGCGCCCCTTGGCCGCGAGCAACTGATCGAGAGCCTCCGCCTGAAGCGGCGTGCGCGGAAAACCGTCGAAAATGGCCCCGCCTCGCGCGTCGGGCTGATCCAGCCGCTCAGCGATCATGCCAATAATGATGTCGTCACTGACCAGCCCGCCGCAATTCATGATCTCCCTGGCGGCCAGCCCCGCAGGCGTCCCGCGCGCCACCGCACTGCGCAGCATGTCACCAGTGGAGAGGTGCAACAGGCCGTGGCGCTCTCGAATATGAGCGGCCTGCGTACCTTTCCCGGCGCCTGGAGGTCCTAACAAGAGAATATCCATCGTTCATGATCCTTGAGAGTTCTTGTTATTCATCGATCAGGCTGCGACCGCCTCTGCTGCATAGCCGATGCTTCTGAGTGCATCTGCGATCTCGGGAAGAATGGCCGGGTCGTCGATCGTCGCGGGAGTTTTGACCGACCGGCCGTCGGCAATCGCCTGGATTGTCGCGCGCAAAATCTTTCCGGAACGTGTCTTGGGGAGGCGGTCGACGATAGCGGCCTTGCGAAAGCAGGCAACCGCGCCGATGCGGCTGGCTACCATTGAGACCACATCGACTACGACATCGTCGGGCAGCTTGGTGGCGCTGTCCTTGAGCACCAGCAAACCCACTGGCACCTGCCCCTTCAGGCCGTCGGCAGCGCCGATTACCGCGCATTCCGCAACATCGGGATGCGAGCACAGGATTTCTTCCAGCGCGCCTGTCGCAATCCGATGACCGGCGACATTGATCACATCGTCCGTTCGCGCCATGACCCAAACGTACCCGTCCTCATCGATATAGCCTGCGTCTCCCGTACTGTAGTAACCGGGATATTCATCCAGATAGGTCGAGCGGAAACGTTCATCCGCGTTCCACAACGTAACGAGTGCGCCGGGTGGAAGCGGCAGACTGGCAACGATCGCTCCTTGCGAGCCGAAGGGAGCAGGCTTGCCATTGCCATCAAGTATCTGCACGTCCCATCCGGGCATGGGCAACGTCACCGAACCGTAGCGCGTGCGGAAAACCTCGATGCCAAGTGGATTACCGGTAATCGGCCATCCGCTTTCGGTTTGCCACCAATGGTCCACCACCTGGACACCCAGTTTATCCTCGGCCCACATGATCGTGTCGGAATCGCTTCTTTCGCCGGCAAGGAACAACGCGCGCAGGGACGAAATGTCGTGATCCTCCAGCAGACGGCCCTCGGAGTCTTCTCTCCGAATGGCGCGGATCGCTGTGGGTGCAGTGAGCAAGATGACGACCTTGTGTCGTTCGATAACGCGCCAGAACGCAGCGGCGTCCGGCGTTCCCACAGGCTTTCCTTCGAACAGGACCGTCGTGCATCCCGCCAGCAACGGGCCATAGAGCGTATAGCTGTGTCCGACCTGCCAGCCGATATCAGATGCAGCCCAGAAAACTTCACCGGGGCTGACATCGAAAAGATTGGCCATGCTCCAGGTAAGCGCCACTGCATGGCCGCCATTATCGCGCACGACACCCTTAGGCTGCCCGGTGGTGCCCGACGTATAGAGGATATAAAGAGGGTCTGTCGCTGAGACCGACACGCACGCTGCCGGGACGGCATCGGCCATCACCGCATTCCAGTCGAGATCTCGTCCCGGCCGCAATGGCGAGACGCAGACGTCACGCTGGTAAACTATGACTGTCTCCGGTTGATGCCGGGCAATTTCCAAAGCGGCATCGATCATCGGCATATAGCGGATGATGCCCTTCGGTTCGATGCCGCATGAAGCGGCCACGATGACCTTGGGCGTGCAATCATCGATACGGGTTGCAAGTTCGGCTGCCGCGAACCCGCCAAAGACGGTGCAGTGGACGGCGCCCAAGCGGGCGCACGCCAACATGGCGATCAGGCCTTCGGGGACCATGGGCATGTAGACAAGGACACGATCCCCCCGCCCGACACCCTGCCCTCGAAGCGCGCCGGCGAACCTAGAAACCTCATCCAGCAGTAGCTGATAAGTGTACGTGCGGATGACGCCTGTGACTGGACTGTCGTAGACTAGGGCAAGCCGATCGCCATGACCGTCCTGCACATGGCGATCGAGTGCATTCCAGCAGGTGTTGAGTTGTCCATCGCTGAACCAACGATTAAATGGGGCGGAAGAGGTATCCAGAATAATTTCGGGAAACCTTTCCCATGAAATACACCTCGCTGTCTCACGCCAGAATTCATCCGGTTCTGCGAGTGACTTGGCATGGCACTGGCCATAGGAGCCCGTGGTCATCCTTAACTCTCCAAGTTTGGGCGATCTCGGACGGATCGGCCTCGGACGGATCGGCCTCGGACGGATCGGCCGTTTCATCGAACGTATCGACAACGGTTTGAGCCAGGTAATTCATAGATGCAGGTCGGTCGTGCATATCCGCACGTGCGGAGTCTCGAAAAATCGATAGTGTGAAAGACAGGGTGCAAGAGATTCCCCTCGTTCAAAACACCATGATTGGCGAGAATGAATGGCCACCACCACTGACTTGCTCGACAAGACCGACGTGATTTCCACGCAGGTTCCGGCAGGCCCGACTCCCGGCCAGCTCGAAGCGATCGATCGCTTCGGCAAGAAGGATCGTCATATTGATACGGACAAGCTTCCCTGGGTGCAGTACGTAGCCCCTGGAATGTACTTCAAGCCCATCCGCTTCGATACCGCCAACAATCGTGTCGATATCATCCTCGATGTGCGCCACCCCTCGGTACTGGGCCGGCACCAGCACCATGGCGAGGTTATCGCCTATACCCTGGAAGGCAGCTGGTAGGCTCTGTTGCAAAAATCGTGAAGCTTGAGCATGCTTGGCGGAGATTGGACGGACGGAACGATGACGGATTTCAAGTGGCGCCATTTCCAGGGTGATGTGATCCTGTGGGCGGTGCGCT
>Ga0209813_10000425_pt1 | contig 10314 bp, 7 predicted proteins | sample EndMethybrTD3033_FD_187596 | JGI IMG/M metagenome (GOLD analysis project Ga0209813, IMG submission 187596) | Populus endosphere microbial communities from Tennessee, USA - Endosphere MetaG P. TD hybrid TD303-3 (SPAdes) (version 2) | ecosystem: Host-associated > Plants > Roots > Endosphere... | reverse complement strand
TTGCCACAGCGCGGTGGCGGTGCTGACCGGAGAGGACAAAGGCGACCTCGTCATGCGCGCCGTCCTGTTCAGTCCCGACGGGGCGGAGCGGATCGAGGAGGAGGCGCGCTTTTCCGCCGACGACGCGATGGCCCCCACCCGCCTGGCCGAAACGCTGCTGGCCCGCGCGCCCGACGCCATCGCGGTCCACTTCACCGGGCCGCATCCCGCGCAGGCATGAAGCCGCTCGTCGTCATCCGCCCCCAGCCGGGCTGCGATGCGACGGTGGCCGCGGCGCGCGCGCTCGGCATGGAAGCCCATGGCTTTCCCCTGTTCGCGGTCGTGCCGGTCGCCTGGGAAGCGCCGGCGCGCGACGCATTGGACGCGCTGCTGCTGGGCAGCGCCAATGCCTTGCGCCACGGCGGCGAAGGGCTGGCCCGCTATAACGGGATGCCCGCCTATGTCGTGGGCCGGACGACCGCCCAAGCCGCCCGGGCCGCCGGGCTGGATGTCGTCGAAACCGGCACCGGCGGACTGCAGTCCGCGCTGGACCGCGTGCACCCCGGCCATCGCCGCCTGCTGCGCCTGTCGGGGCGCGAGCGGGTGACGCTTGCCGCGCCCGAAGGCGTCGCCATCGCCGAAAGGACGGTCTACGCCAGCCAGCCGTTGCCGATGCCGCCCGCGCTGGTGGCGCTGCTGAGCGGGCCGGCGCTTGTCCTGCTGCATTCGGGCGAAGCCGCGCGGCATTTCGCCGATCTGTGCAAGGACCGCGCGCATGTCGCGCTGGCAGCCATCGGCCCCCGTGTGGCGCAGGCAGCTGGCGAAGGCTGGGCCGCGCTGGGCATCGCCGCCACTCCCGACGATACGGCTCTGCTGGCCTTGGCCCGGCGGATGTGCCAAGAGTCCTAGGGGAATTGCCGGAATACAGGGGATAATCGGGCCGGATGCAGGATGAAGCGCTAATCCAGCCACTGACGCCGCCAAGGCCGCGCCGCAGCGGCAAGGGCACGGCTTTCATCGCCCTGCTGGCCTTCGCCTGCGGCGGCGGGCTGGCCGGCTGGCTGGTGTGGGACGGCGCGCTTTCGCCGATCCTGCCCGATCGCGCCGCTCCCGCCCGCGTCGCCGCCAGCCCCGCTCCGCGCCCGGCTGTCGCCTTGCCGGCAGGCGGGAACAACCCCCAGGCTGCCACCGCGGCGGACGTGGCGGTGGGCACGGTCGAAGCCCGGCTGGCGCTGCTGGAGGATCGCTTCTCGCGCATCAGTTTCCAGGCGGACGCCGCCTCGGGCAACGCCTCACGCGCCGAAGCGCTGCTGATCGCCTTCGCCGCCCGCCGCATGATCGAAAAGGGCGCGCCGCTCGGCTATGTCGAGGATCAGCTCAAGCTGCGCTTCGCCGACGCGCAGCCGCAAGCGGTGCAGACGCTGATCTCGGCCGCGCACATGCCGGTCACGCTCGACGAGCTGAGCAGCCAGCTCGATGCGATGGCGCCCGAACTGGCCGGCACGCCGCGCAACGAAAGCGGCTGGTCGCGGGCCAAACGCGAAATCTCCAGCCTGTTCGTCATCCGCCGCGCCGCGATCTCCACCGTCCGACCGGAAGACCGCGTAGCACGGGCGAAGCTGATGCTGGGCGCGGGCAAGATAGAGGAAGCGATCGCCGAAGTGGAGCGCCTGCCCGGAGGCGCCGACGCGCAGGAATGGATCGCCACCGCCCGCCGCTATGACGCGACCCAGCGCGCACTCGACCTGATCGAGACCACCGCCATGCTGGAGCCGAGGCGGCTGCGCGACGATGCCGGCCAGCAAGTGGCCCAGCCCAGCCCGCTGGCCCAGCCGGCGCCGATGGCGAGCGCGGTTCCGTCGACGGCGGCGAGCGAGCCTGCGCAGCCGGCAGGGTAGGCCGGCGGGGGTAGACAGACCATCCCCCTAAGCCGTCCGCCCTGATGAAATGCCGCCTACCCCCGAAGCAGTTCCGGCAATGCCCCCGAAACGCCCCGCGCCTCGTCCATGAAGAAGCGCTTGAGCGCGGGCAGGCGCTGAACCGCGCCCATGCCCAGGCGGCGAACCGCGCTCGGCAGGCGGCCGGGCACGCCGAACAGGCGATTGATCCCGTCGGTCGCGGCCATCACCGCCGAAGTATCGAGGCTGCGCCAGCGTTCGTAGCGCGCCAGCGATTGCGCCTCGCCAGGCTCCAGCCCCAGCCGCGCGCCTTCACCCAGCACTTCGACCAGCGCGCCGACATCGCGCAGGCCCAGGTTCAGGCCCTGCCCGGCGATGGGATGCATGCCGTGGGCGGCATCGCCGATCACCACCAGCCGGTCTGCCGTGACGCGCGCCGCGTGATGGAAATTGAGCGGGAAGGACATGCGCGGCGCGGAAAGCGAGACTTTGCCGAACAGGCCATGCATATGCCGCTCCACCTCCCCGACGAAAGCCGTTTCGGACAGCGCGGCCACGCCCTTCGCGTCCTTTTCGTCCACCGTCCAGACCAGCGCGCTGCGGTGCCGGCCATCGGCCGTGTCGAGCAGCGGCAGCAGGGCGAAAGGCCCGGAAGGATAGAAGATCTCCCAGGCGACGTTGTCGTGCGGCTTCTCGTGGAAAAGCCCGGTCACGAAAGCGCGGTGGCGATATTCCCAGCGCGCCATGGTGAAGCCCGCCTCGTCGCGCGTCGGTGACTGGCGTCCTTCGGCGGCGACCAGCAGGCTGCCTTCCATCACGCGCCCGTCGCGCAGCGTCACGGCCACGCCATGCGGACCCCGATCGCGCGATACCGCCTCGGCGCTGGTGTGCCAGGCAATCGCCGGCTCGTTACGCGCGGCGGCGAACAGCGCCAGGCGCAAGTCGCGATTGGCGAACATGCGGCCCAGGGTGCCTTCCTCGGGCTTGGGCTGGAAATCGATGCGCCCCGGCTTCATCCCGTCGGTCACGGCGATCCTGGCGATCGGGCAGCCGAGCGGCTCCAGCGCATCGGCCAGGCCGATATTGCGGAACAGGTTCCAGCTCGCGGTCGAGATGGCCGAAGCGCGGCCGTCGACGCCCTCGGCGGTCAGTTCCTCGGGCGCGGCCTTGTCGATCACATGGCTGGCAAAGCCCGCGCGCGCAGCGGCCAGCGCCAGCGTCATGCCGACCAGCCCGCCCCCCAGAATCACCAGATCGCGACGTTCACCCATCAGCCTGCTCCGCTCGAAATCCGAAGCGAGGCCTATACCGCGATTATGGGGCGGCGTGGCAACTATCCGCAGCCGACCCGTCGATATCGAGGCAGCGGCCGTCGAACTGGCCCGCCGGCACCGCCAGCCCGAGCACCGCCGACAGCGTCGGCGCGATGTCCACCGTCTCGACCGGCGCGGGCTGCTCGAACCCCGCCAGCCCGCGCCGCCAGAACAGCATCGGCACCCGGCGGTCGTAGTCCCAGGGGCTGCCATGCGTGGCGGTGTAGCCGGGGCGCGGATCGTCGATCGGCACGATTCCACGCTTGAGCAGCGCCACGACATCCCCCGACCGTTCGGGATCGAACGAGGCGCGGGCGCGGTCCCTGAGCGTCCAGTCCTGCGGCATGCCGGCCGGGGGCATCGGCAGCGCCGCCAGTTCCTGCGCGGTGAACACGGCGGCGACTTGCGGATCGGCCTTCAGGATATCGGTCAGCGCCGCCGCGACGGTGGTCCGCTGCGCCGGCGCAAGCTTCTTCGAGACATAGAAATCGCCGAACGGGCCGTCGCCATAGACCAGCGCGCCGCTGGTCACGGCGATGCCGGTCTTTGCCGTGACCGCCTTGTTGAGTTCGCCCGGCGTCATGCTGCGCGTCACCCGCGTGGCCGCCGGATAGGCCTGCTGATCGAGCCGTTCCGGCGCGTCGAAGCCGCCATGGTCGGCGGAGAGGACGACGACGTAATCGATCTTCAGCGCGTCGAGATGGTCGAGCAGCACGCCAATGCTGCGGTCGAGCTCCTCCATCTGGATGCACATCTCCACCCCGCCGTTGCCATAGGCGTGGCCGACGTAATCGGTGGCGGAGAAGCTGACCGAAAGGATATCGGGCGCGGCCCGCTGGCCCAGCTTCATCTCGTCGACCAGCCGCGTGGCGATCGTCGCAGTGGCGGCGTCGAGCCGGGGGGAAACGCGGAAGGTGTCGGCCTTGCCCGCCTGTATCGGGAAGTGATTGGTGCCCAGCGTGAAATCGCCCACCGGCACGGCGCGATCCCGCCCGGCGCACCAGGCGGGCAGCGCCAGGCCGGGGCCGTCCGCCGCCACTTTCGCGGCGATATCGCGGTTCATCCCCGCGACCGACGCGGGCAACGTCTTGCCGGACAGGCCGACGAAAGCGCCGTCCTTCCACCAGAAGGCGGCGTCGAGCGTGTGCCCGCCCATCATGATGACCGCACGGTCCTTGCCAGAGACCGCGACATTGCGGCTGGCGGGGTTTGCCGCCTTCATCCGGTCGCCCAGCGTCGGCACGCGCAAGTGCCAGGGCGAGACCACCGGGTCTTTCGCGGTGCTGGCGGGATCGCGCTCGTCCTCGGCGCAATAGACGCGGCGGCCGGTCGTCGAATCGAACCAGTTGTTGGCGATGATGCCGGTCCGCGCCGGCCGTGCGCCGGTCAGCAGGGTCGAATGGCCGGGGCAGGTCTCGGTCGCGGCGTGCGACTGGTAGCCGGCGGGGAACACCGCGCCGTCCTGAAGTCGCGCCAGCCCGCGCGTATAGAAACGGCGGTAACGGTCGAACACGTCAGAGGCGAACTGATCGACCGAGATCGCGACGACCAGCTTCGGCGGCTTCGCCGGAGCCGAAACCGGCGCGGCCACGGGCGGAGGCGGCGGGGCCGCATCGGCCTGGGCGGTTCCCGCCAGGACCAGAGCGGCAAAAGCAAGCGGCGCGAAGGACAGTCGCATGGGCATTCCTTGAAAATGCGCTCCGAAAGCGGCAGAGCCGTGATGGCTGGGCGCAGGCAAGGGCGCAAGGCCCTCTCGCCGGTGACGCCGCCACGGCCCGCCAAAGATCGGAGCTTCGAAACGATGCGCTGCTATCGCCTGCTTGTTGCGGTGCTGTGGCAGTGTCTTGTCCTGCCGGCGGCGCTTCTGGCAGCAACCACGGTCCAGGCCGCGCCCACCCATATCGCCGCGGAACTCGTCGCCGAATCGGGCCTGCCGGGCGAGACGGTGATGGTCGCCATCCATATGCGGCCCGAAAGCGGCTGGCACGGCTACTGGTCGAACCCTGGCGACGCCGGGATCGGCATGACGCTGAAATGGTCGGTCCCTTATGGCGCGGTGCCCGGCGATCCCGCCTATCCGGTGCCCGAGACGCTGCTGATCTCCGGCCTGATGAACCACGTCTATAAGGGCGACTACGCGGTGCTGGTGCCGCTGAAGCTGCCGCGCGACGCCGCGCCGGGCAAAGCCCTGCCCCTCGCGGTCGAGGCGCAGTGGCTCGCCTGCACCGACGAGATCTGCGTCCCCGAACAGGCGCGGCTGGCAACCACGCTGACGCTGGCCCCGCGTCCCGCGTCCGATGCGCGTTTCGACCGCTGGCGCGCGCGCCTGCCCGCCCCGCTGGGCGCGCAGGCCCGTTTCGCGCAGGTCGGCGAGACGATCCGCATCGGCATCCCCCTGCCCGCCGCGCTGGCGCTGGACGATCCGCATTTCTTTCCGGCGGAGGACAAGGCGGTGGCCTATGCCGCGCCGCAAGCCTTCGCGCGGGCCGGCGACCTGCTGATCGTCACGCTCCAGCGCCCGAAGTTCGCCGCCGCCGAATTCCAGCGCCTGACCGGCGTCCTGCGGCTGAACCGCGCGGGCGACGGGGTGACGATAGCGGCTGTGCCCGGCACGGTGCCCACCGGCGGAGAACCGCTGTCCCCCGCCGCGCCCGCTCCGGGCGAAAGCCTGCCGCTCCTGCTGCTCGCCGCGCTGGCGGGCGGGCTGCTGCTCAACGTGATGCCCTGCGTGTTCCCCATCCTCAGCCTCAAGGCGCTGAGCCTTGCCCGCGCCGGCGAAAGCGAAGCGCGCGCGCGGGCCGAGGGGCTGGCCTATACCGCCGGCGTGGTGATCGCCTGCGCCGCGCTGGGCGCGCTGCTGCTGGCCTTGCGCGCGGGCGGCGAGGAAGTGGGCTGGGCCTTCCAGTTGCAGGAACCGGGCGTCGTCGCGGCGCTGCTGCTGCTGGCGGTGGCGGTGACGGCCAATCTGCTCGGACTGTTCGAGTTCGCCGTGCCGGGCTTTGCCGGTGACGGCAGCCGCAAGGGCGCTTTCGCCACGGGCCTGCTCGCCGCTTTTGTCGCCACGCCCTGCACCGGCCCGTTCATGGCGGCCGCAATGGGCGCGGCGCTGCTGCTGCCGGTGGCTTCGGCGATGGCGCTGTTCGCCGCGTTGGGGCTGGGACTGGCGCTGCCGTTCCTCGCGCTGGCCTTCGTGCCGGCGCTGCGCCGCCGCCTGCCTCGCCCCGGCGCCTGGATGACCGCGTTCCGCCGCTGGATGGCGCTGCCGATGGGGCTGACCGCGCTGGCGCTGCTGTGGCTGGCGAGCCGGCTGGGGGGCTGGGCATTCGCCGCCATGGCGGGCACCGTGGCGGCGCTGCTGCTAGTCGGACTTGCCCACGTCGGGCGTTTGCAGCGCAAGGGCAAGCCGGCCCTTCTACCCGCTCTCGCCGTGGCGATCGTTCCTCTCGCCAGTGCCGTCCAGCTGGCAGCACTGGCTCAGCCGCCCGCGATATCGGAAGCGGCGGGCCTGCTGCCCTCCCGCCCCTTCAGCGAAGCCGCGCTGGCCCAGGCGCGCGCATCGAGCAAGCCGGTCTTCGCCTATTTCACCGCCGACTGGTGCCTGACCTGCAAGGTGAACGAGCAAGTCGCCATCGAGCGCGCCGAAGTGCGCGACGCCTTTGCCAAGGCCGGCGTCACCGTTCTGCGCGGCGACTGGACGCGGCGCGATCCCGCGATCACCCGCTACCTGACGGCGCGCGGATCTGCCGGGGTGCCGCTCTATATCTGGTATCCCGCGCGGGGAGAGCCGCGCGTGCTGCCGCAGGTGCTGACGCCGGGTATGCTGGTGGAACTGGTCGAGGAAACCAAATAAACCGCCGACGGGATGGGTGGACGACCCTCACATCACCTCGGCGACGCCTTCCAGTTCCTTGCGCAAGTGCGCCAGCGCCTGCGCCTTCAGCTGGTGCACGCGCGGGATGCTGACCTGCAGCACCTCGGCGATCTCGGACAGATTCAGTTCCTCGACGAAATAGAGCGATACCACCAGTTGCAGGCGTTCGGGCAATCCGGTGATCGCATCGATCACGCTGCAGCGCGTTTCCTCGTCCTCCAGCAGGGACAGGCTGTCGGGCCGGTTGTCGGCGAAGGCCATGTCGCTTTCCGAATAGACCTCGTCGATCGATTCGAAGCGCAGCGGCTCGCTCGATAGACGCAGCATGGCCAGTTCTCCCTCGTCGATGTTCATTGCCTGCGCCAGTTCGGCAGATGTCGGATCGCGGCCCAGCGCGCGGCGAAGCTGGTCTTCCTTGCCGCGCAAGTTGCGGCGGCGTTCGGTGGCCCCGCGCGACATCGGCACGGTGCGGCGGATCAGATCGACCATGGCCCCGCGCACGCGCATCTTGGCATAGGCGGCGAAGCCCTCCTCGACCGGACCGGTATGACGCTGGGCGCATTCGGTGAGTGCGACGAGGCCCGACTGGATCAGGTCCTCCAGCTCGATCCCCGGCCGTCCCGTGCCCTGGACATGCCAGGCCAGGCGCCGGACCATCGGCAGGAAGGCGCGGACCCGTTCCGCCACGTCGCCCTGATAGGCGCCGGCTATGGCGGAACCCCTGATCGCTCCGCTGAAGGCTCTGTGATCGTGTTTCATGCGGCCATGCTTTCGGTTTCATGGATGTCGGGGCGCGGCAAACCGGGCGTAGAACCGGGGGGCGCTTGGGGCGGTTCGCCCCCGACCACGGCGATCACTTCGATCGGCTGCGCGGGCGGAAGCTCGGAGATGGAAAGGACAAGGCACGAGGGCGCGCGCAGCTTGAGCAGCGCGGCCAGCGCCCGGCGGGCGCGCGGCTGGACGACGAGCGCCACCGGCTGGGCATGCGGCCCCCGGACGGCGATGATGTCGGCGATATGCTCGCCGATCATGCGCGCGAGATCGGGTTCGATCACCGGCTGGCCGGTGGTCGGGTCCTGCATGCCCTGAACGATCATCTGTTCGAGCTGCGCGTCGAGCGTCAGGACCGGCAGGCGCTCGGTCGGCGAGCAGACGCGCCCGACGATCAGCGCGCCCAGGTCCGCGCGCAGCAGTTCGATCAGCCGCTCGTGATCGAGCGTCAGCTGCACCGCATGGCTCAGGCTGGCAAAGATCGGCAGCGGATGACCGATGGGGATGCCGTCCTCCAGCAGGGCGCGCAGCAACCGGGTCATGGCGGCGAGCGACAGCGGCTGCGGGTGGATCGTCTCGATCAGGCCGGCGGAATGCTCCTTCACCGAATCGATCAGCGCGCGCACTTCGTCGGGGCCGAGCAGCGCCTGCGGGCGTTCGGACAAGAGCTGGTTGAGCTGGGTGGCGATCACCGTGCTGGCGTCGACCGTCAGGAACCCTTCGGCGATGGCATGGTCGCGCGCCGCGGGCTCGATCCACAGCGCCGGACAGCCGAAGCTGGGATCGCGCGTCTCGTCGCCCTTCAGCGCATGGCCTTCGCGCGCTTCGCCGGCATCGATTGCCAGGATGCGGTCGGGCCGGATCGTCGCCCCGCCCAGCGGCACGCCGCCCAGCATGATGCGATAGTCGTGCGGCGCGATCTCCAGCGCGTCGCGCACGCGGAACTGCGGCACGACGAAGCCGAACGCCTGGGAAAGCTGCTTGCGCACCCCGGTGATCCGGGCGACCAGCGGCGAGCCGCGCCGGTCGTCGACCAGCTGGACCAGCCCATAGCCAAGCTCGATGGTGACGAGGGTGTGGTCGGAAACGTCCTGCAGGGTGATTTTGGCGGGATCCGGCGGCGTTACCGGCTCGGGCGCGGCGGCGACCCCGGCCAGGCGTTCCTGCCGCTTCTTCAGCGCCCACCACAGCCAGGCGGCGAGCCCGGCGGCGGGCAGGAAGATCGACTGCGGCATGGCGGGGATCATGCCGACCACGCCCAGGATGAAGGCGACGGGCAGCCAGGTGCTCGCCGCGGCGAACTGGCCGCCGATCTGGCCGGCAAGGTCGCGGCTGTCGGACACGCGCGTCACGATCACGGCGGCGGCGATGGACAGCAGCAGCGAGGGAACCTGCGCGACCAGCGCATCGCCGATGGCCAAGGTGACATAGGCCTGCGCCGCGTCCCCGGCGGACAGCCCGTGGCTTATCATGCCCAGGCAGAAACCGGCGATGATGTTGACGCCCAAGATCAGCAGCGCGGCGACGGCGTCGCCCTTCACGAACTTGCTGGCGCCGTCCATCGAACCGTAGAAATCGGCCTCGGTCGCCACTTCGCGGCGGCGGGCCTTGGCTTCCTCGGCCGTAAGAAGCCCGGCGGCGAGGTCGGCGTCGATGGCCATCTGCTTGCCGGGCAAGGCGTCCAGGGTGAAGCGGGCGCTGACTTCGGATACGCGGCCCGCGCCCTTGGTGACGACCACCATGTTGATAATCATGAGGATCATGAAGACGAACAGGCCGACGACGAAGTTGCCGCCGATCAGGAAGGCGCCGAACGCCTCGATCACATGGCCCGCCGCCGCTTCGCCCTCGTGCCCGTGGACCAGCACGACGCGGGTGGAGGCGACGTTGAGCGCCAGGCGTAGCAAGGTCGCGAACAGCAGGACCGACGGGAACGAGGAGAAATCGAGCGGCTTGGCCGCGTTCATCGCCGCCATCAGGATCGCGACCGAGAGCGCGATGTTGAGGACGAAGGAGACGTCCAGCACGATCGCCGGCACCGGCACGATCATCAGGACGATCAGCGCCAGGATGCCGACGGGCAGCGCCAGGGTGGACAGCTTCGGCATTCGCGAAAAAGCGCTCACAGGCCGAACCTCTTCAATTGGCTATAGGCGTCGCGCACGGCGCCGGGCAGGCTGGACTGGCCGCCCGTGTCGACCGCCGCGAACGTGGTGCGCAGGGTATCGGCCATCGATGCGCGGCCGGGGGTGCCGGCGGCGGAAAGCTCCTGCCGGGCGGCGTTGAACTGGCGGGCGATGGGGCCGCCGGAAAATGTGCTGGCGGCGGGCGTGCCGGAAATGGCCGGGACGGCAGCGTCCTGCACCGCCCAGGCGCCCTGTGCATTCCATTGGGGCGCATTCCATTCGGGAACAGCGCCCCCTTCCATGGCGCCCGCGACCTTGCCACGGATCAGTTCCATCACGCCGGCGACGCTGCGCGG
>Ga0209813_10000424_pt1 | contig 10316 bp, 8 predicted proteins | sample EndMethybrTD3033_FD_187596 | JGI IMG/M metagenome (GOLD analysis project Ga0209813, IMG submission 187596) | Populus endosphere microbial communities from Tennessee, USA - Endosphere MetaG P. TD hybrid TD303-3 (SPAdes) (version 2) | ecosystem: Host-associated > Plants > Roots > Endosphere... | reverse complement strand
GATCGCGGCCCGGGTGCTCCAGGGCGTCGGTGGCGCGCTGCTCACCCCGGGAAGCCTCGCGATGATCCAGGGCGCCTTCGCACAGGAGGACCGGGCACCGGCGATCGGCGCGTGGTCGGGGCTCGGTGGCGTCGCCGCCGCCATCGGCCCCTTCGTCGGCGGCGGCCTCATCGACCACGCGAGCTGGCGCTGGATCTTCCTGATCAACCTGCCGCTCGCAGCGGTGACCGTGCTGATCGCCGTGAAGTACGTGCCCGAGACGCGTGACCCGCACGCATCGAGCCACTTCGACTGGTGGGGAGCCGCGCTGGCGTCAGTGGCGCTGGGCGGCACCACCTACGCGCTGATCCAGTGGGGTGGGACGCCCGGCGTCCTGGCTGCCGGGGTCGCGCTGGTCGCCGCCCTCGCGTTCGTCGTGGTCGAGGACCGGGAAGCCGAGCCGATGCTGCGCCTCGAGCTCTTCCGGGACCGCACCTTCTCCGCCTCCAACGCGATGACCTTCGTCGTCTACGGCGCGCTCGGCGCCATGAGCTTCTTCCTGACCCTGCAGCTCCAGATCACGGTGGGGTACGGCGCCCTCGCCGCCGGCGCGGCGACGCTGCCGATGACGATCTGCATGCTGTTCCTGGCCTCGGCGGGTGGCCGGCTCGCGACGAGGATCGGGCCGCGGGTCCCGATGACGGTCGGCCCGCTCGTGATGGCCGTGGCGACGTTGTCGTTCGCGCGCGTCGATGCGGACGCCGTCTACTGGGTCGACGTGCTGCCGGGCGCCACCCTGTTCGGCCTCGGACTCGCGTTGATGGTGGCCCCGTTGACCGCCACGGTCCTGGCGGCTGCGCCCGACGAGCACGCCGGAGTCGCCAGCGGCGTCAACAACGCGGTGGCCCGGTCCGGGACGTTGATCGCCGTCGCCGCGCTCCCGGTGGTGGTGGGCCTCGGCGGCGGCGGGTACGACGACGCGGCGGTGTTCGACCCGGCGTACGGCACCGCGATGGTCATCTGCGCGGCGCTCCTGGCAGTGGGCGGCGCGGTCTCGGGGCTGACCATCCCCCGGCGCGCGCTGGAGGACGCCTCTACCCTTGACGCGGGGGAGGCCGGGGAGGGCTGATCATGCGAGCACGCGCGCTTGTCGCGTCGGCGGTGGCGCTGACGGTGCTGGCCGCGTGCGGTGACGAGGTCAAGCAGCCGACCGCCGACCCCACCGAGTCCGCGTCCACCTCCGGCTCCCCGACCGAGAACGGCGGCTCCGAGACCCCGACCCTCGACCCCGAGCACGTGATGGACCCGATCGGGCCGCGCACCGGAGAGGTCGCGAACCCGGACATCCTCATCACCAGCGCGGAGCCGCTCAGCGACGCGACCGTCGACGCGATCAAGGCACTGGACGGCGTACGGGGCGTGGAGCCGTTCTCGATGGCGCAGGTCGTCATCGAGAACGAGTCCTACAACGTCGCGGCGGTCAACCCGGCGACCTACCGCAACTACACCGAGCTGGCGGTCGCCGACAGCCAGGCCATCTGGGACCGGATCGCCGGAGGCGAGCTCGGGCTGCGCAAGAAGCTCGCCAAGAAGATCCCCCAGGACGACAACCAGTTCGTGCGGCTCGGCGGCACCGAGGAAGCGACGGCGGTACACATCGGGGCGTTCGCCGACACGGTCGCCGAGGTCGACGCGGTGGTCAACGAGACCTGGACCGACGACCTCGGCATGGTGAGGGGCAACGCCCTCCTCGTGCGGACCGGCTCGACCGCGCCGCAGGCGCTGCGCAAGCCGATCGAGACGATCGCCGGCGACGACGCGGCGGTGGCGATGATCGACGCGATCGCGCTCAACGGGCTCGACCCCGACGTCCAGCAGGTCGCGGTGACGACCGGCACCGTCGCCGACGTGGTGGGCATCTACCGCTACTCGGTGATCGGCGGCGGCCGGATCGCCCCGGAGCAGTCCTGGGTCGACAGCCACATCGTGACCCAGCAGGTGCCGATCCTGGGCTCGGTGACCTGCAACAAGTACATCTTCCCGCAGCTCGTCGCGGCCCTCACCGAGATCCAGGCCCGCGGCCTGGCCGACAAGATCCACCCGGGCGAGTACGCCGGCTGCTTCTACCCGCGGTTCATCGCCGGTACGACGAAGCTGTCCAACCACTCCTTCGGGCTGGCGCTCGACCTGAACGTCCCGGGCAACCAGCGCGGCACCGTCGGCGAGATGGACCGCGGCGTCGTCGACGCGTTCAAGCGGTGGGGCTTCGCGTGGGGCGGCGACTGGGGCTACACCGACCCGATGCACTTCGAGATGGCCAGGCTCGTCGACCCGCGCACCAGCTGATCCGTCGCTGACCTGCAGGGCCGCGATCAGGGCCTGCCCTGAGCGAAGTCCGGGGACCGCACTCACGACCGGGGCGGTCCTCGACTCCTAGCGTCGGAAGCACCTCGGACACCCGGTCCGGGAACCGCACACGGAGGTCGTCATGTCCCAGGTCGGAACGTCAAACGCGGGTGCCGTCGCATCCGGCACGAGCAGGTTGTCCCTCGCCGCGCTCGCCCTCGGTGTCCTGGGGGTGGCCGGCTCGATCCTCAGCTGGGACGTCCTGCCCGGTGGTGGCTTCGTGTGGGGCACGCCCCTCGACGTCGCCGCGATCGCGGTCGGCGCCACCGCCGTCCGAGGAGCAGCACCGAGCCGTGGGGCAGCCGTCACGGGGATCGTTCTCGGGGCGGCGATGCTCCTGATGATGGTCGTCTGGACCGTGGCCGCCCTCGGCTGACCGCCCGGCCGACCTGGGAGGCGGCTAGCCTCCGGACCATGCGTGCCGCCCAGGTCGTGACCACCACCGGCCCCGCCGACGTCGTCGTCAACGACGTCCCCGAGCCGACCCCAGGACCCGACGACGTCCTCGTCGCGGTGCACAGCGTCGGGATCTCGTTCCCGGACCTGCTGCTGTCCAAGGGCGAGTACCAGATGAAGCCGGACCCGCCGTTCACGCTCGGCGTCGACTTCGCGGGCACCGTCGTCGACCCGGGGTCCAGCGGCCTCGCGGTCGGTCAGCGGGTGGCCGGCGTCGGTGGCTGGGGCGGCGCCGCCGAGCTGGTCGCGAACCCGGCGGCGTTCACCTTCCCCCTGCCGGACGCGCTGTCCTACGACGAGGGCGCGGCGCTCCCGATGAACTACCTGACCGCGCACTTCGCGCTCGCCGAGCGCGGCGACCTCAAGGCCGGCGAGATCGTCCTGGTCCACGGTGCCGCCGGCGGTGTGGGCACCGCGACCATCCAGGTCGCCAAGGGCATGGGGGCGCGCACCATCGCGGTCGTCAGCACCGAGGAGAAGGCCGAGGTCGCCCGCGCGGCCGGCGCGGACGACGTCGTGCTGCTCGACGGGTTCAAGGACGCCGTCGGCGAGCTGACCGACGGCCACGGTGTCGACGTGGTCGTCGACGTGGTCGGCGGCGACGCCTTCACCGACTCGCTGCGCATCCTCGCGTCGCAGGGCCGGGTGCTGGTCGTGGGCTTCGCCTCCGGGCAGGGGATCCCCGAGGTCAAGGTCAACCGGCTGCTGCTCAACAACGTCGACGTGCGCGGCGTCGGCTGGGGTGCCTACGCGATGCTGCGGCCGCCGTACATGCACCAGCAGTGGGCCGACCTGGTGCCCCTGATCGAGTCCGGTGTGGTGAAGCCGCCGATCGGCACGACGTACGACCTCGACGACTTCGGCCGCGCGCTGCAGGACATGGACGACCGCAAGACCCTCGGCAAGTCCGTCGTCCGCGTGCGGTGAACCAGTCGCACGGCCAGCCGGCGTACGCCGTCCGGTTCGAGTGGGGACCGACGGGCGCCCGTGCCATCGCCGCCGGCGCCGACGTCGCGGTGGTCGTCGACGTCCTCTCGTTCACCACGACACTCAGCGTCGCGGTCGAGCGAGGCATCGAGGTGCTGCCCTTCGCGTGGAAGGACGAGCGTGCGGCCGCGTACGCCGCGGAGCGGGTCGCCGTGCTCGCGGTCGGCCGCTTCGAGGCCCGCGACGTAGACGGCCCGGCCGTCAGCCTCAGCCCGGCACATCTCGCCCGGGTGAGCGGGGTCCAGCGGATCGTGCTCCCGTCGCCGAACGGCTCGTCGATCTGCGCCGCCCTGGCCGAGGGTGGGGCCGCCGTGGTCGGTGCGTGCCTGCGCAACCGGTCGGCGGTGGCCCGGCACGTCGCGGGCGCCGGCACGATCGCCGTGGTGGCCGCGGGCGAGCGCTGGCCCGACGGCTCGCTGCGACCCGGCGTCGAGGACCTGTGGGGCGCCGGTGCCGTGCTCGCGGCACTCGTCGACCTCGGGGTGACCGACCTGAGTCCGGAGGCACGGGTCGCCGAGGTGGCCTACCGCGGTGTCGAGGAGGACGTCGCGTCCCAGGTGCTCGGCTGCGCGAGCGGGCGCGAGCTGGTGGAGGCGGGGTTCCTCGACGACGTAGGCATCGCGAGCGAGGTGGACGTGACGGGCGTGGTCCCTGTTCTCGCTGGGGACGGGGTGTTCAGAGCGGCCGACTAAAGTCGCGGCGTGAGCATCCTGGACGACGCACGCGACGGGATGGACCTCGAGGTCCGTCCGCAGGACGACCTCTTCGGGCACGTCAACGGCCGGTGGCTGGCCGAGACCGAGATCCCCTCGGACCGCTCGAGCTGGGGACCGTTCGTCCAGCTCGCGGACACCGCCGAGGAGCAGGTCCACCGGATCATCGAGGACCTCGCGGCCATCGCCCAGGACGGCGACGAGTCGACGAACCTGAACCCCGACGCGCGGAAGATCGGCGACCTGTTCGCGTCGTTCATGGACGAGGCCCGCATCGAGCGGCTCGGCATCCGGCCGGTGCGCCCGCTCATCGACGCGGTCTCCCAGCTGCGCGACGTCCGCGACCTCGCGGCGTTCCTCGGCGAGTTCGAGCGCATCGGCGGGCACGGTCTGTTCGGGTCCTACGTCAACAACGACGACCGGGACGCCGACCGCTACATCTTCCACTTCGTCCAGGGCGGCCTCGGGCTGCCGGACGAGTCGTACTACCGCGACGAGAAGTTCGCCGAGATCCGCGAGAAGTACGTCGCCTACCTGGCCGCGCTGCTGCGCCTCGCCGACCACGCCGACCCCGAGGGTGCGGCGGCCGCGGTGCTGGCGATCGACACCCGGCTGGCCGAGGGTCACTGGGAGCGCAGCGAGACCCGCGACGTCCAGAAGACCTACAACCTGCTGACCGTCGCCGAGCTGCGCGAGCTCTGCTCGTCCTTCGACTGGGACGCCTACGTGCTCAACCTCAGCGCCTCGGCGATGGAGGCCGACGACCTCCTCTTCGAGTCGTGCGTCAAGCAGCCGTCGTACTTCGAGCACCTCTCGACGGTGCTGACCGAGGTGCCGATCGAGCAGTGGAAGGAGTGGCTGCTGACCCACGTGCTGCGGTCGGCGGCGCCGTACCTCTCCGCACCCTTCGTCGAGGCCAACTTCGACTTCTACGGACGCACCCTCAACGGCACCCCCGAGCTGCGGGCCCGATGGAAGCGCGGGGTGGCGCTGGTCGAGGGCGGGCTCGGCGAGGCGGTCGGCAAGGAGTACGTCGCGCGGCACTTCCCGCCGGAGTCCAAGGCCAAGATGGACGAGCTCGTCGCGAACCTGCTCGCGGCCTACCGGCAGTCGATCTCGCGGCTCGACTGGATGACCGACGAGACCAAGGCAAAGGCCTACGAGAAGCTCGACGCCTTCCGCCCCAAGATCGGCTACCCGGAGAAGTTCCGCGACTACTCCGAGCTGCGGGTGCGGCCGGACGACCTGATGGGCAACGTCGCCGTGGCCTCGGCGTTCGAGACCGACCGGCAGCTCAACAAGATCGGCTCCCCGGTCGACCGCGACGAGTGGCTGATGCTGCCGCAGATGGTCAACGCCTACTACAACCCCGGCACGAACGAGATCTGCTTCCCGGCCGGGATCCTGCAGAAGCCGTTCTTCGCCGCGGACGCCGAGCCGGCCGAGAACTACGGCGGCATCGGCGCGGTCATCGGCCACGAGATCGGCCACGGCTTCGACGACCAGGGTGCGCAGTACGACGGGCACGGCAACCTCAACGACTGGTGGACCGCCGACGACAAGGCGGCCTTCGAGGTGAAGGCGCAGGCGCTCGCAGCGCAGTACGACGTCTTCGAGCCGCGCACCCTGCCCGGCGAGCACGTCAACGGCCGGCTCACCGTCGGTGAGAACATCGGCGACCTCGGCGGCCTGACCATCGGCCACACGGCGTACGTGATCTCCGAGGGCGGTGACGCTCCGGTCGAGGGCCGGCGAGCGCTGTTCCTCAACTGGGGCCACATCTGGCGCACCAAGCGCCGCCCCGAGCAGGAGCGGACGCTGCTCACCATCGACCCGCACAGCCCGCCGGAGTTCCGCGCCAACATCGTGCGCAACCTCGACGAGTTCCACGAGGTCTTCGAGACCGCCGAGGGCGATGGCCTCTGGCTCGACCCGGGTGAGCGCGTCCGGATCTGGTAGCCCTCAGCCCTGCCAGGGTGGTGCCACGCCCCAGCCCCAGCGAGGGACGGGTGCGTGCTCGACGACGTCGGCGTCCGGGTGGGAGTTGTGCATCGCCAGGCGGGTCCCCCACTCGAGGTAGCCGATGACCGCCGCGCGGAACTCGGCGTCGCCGGGGAGGCCTGCGTCGTCCGCGGCCAGGCTCATCGTCGAGGCGAACCGGTGACGCTGCTCGGGGGTGATCCTCAGCTCACGGTGGTGGGCCAGCATGGCCTCGTACCCGCCGAGCTCGTCGGTGTACGTCGCCGGCCCTCCGAGCACCTCGCTCCACCACGCGGCGACGTGGCTGCGGTGGCGCTCCGAGACGCCGCCCGGGAAGAACGTGCGGAGCAGGTCGTCGGCCTCGACCCGGTCGTAGAAGGCGTCGATGAGCCGTCGCACGGCGGGGGACCCACCGGCCCACTCGTACAGGCTCGGCAGTCCCGGTTCGTCCACTCCCATGTCCTCATCCTCCCCTGGCACCTTGTGCTGCTGTGTAATGATGTAATCATGATTACTGACGAGGCCCGTGAGCGGGTGGCGGGCTGGTTCGCCGGCCGGCTCCCGGAGGAGTGGCGGTCGGCCCCGGCCGACATCACGATCGACCGCGAGGAGATCACCGTCCGGCTCAGCGTCCCGGACGTCGAGCTCGGCGACGACGCTTCGGACGCGGCACGCGGCGAGGCCCGGGCCGGGCGGGCCAAGGCCTTCCGCGAGGAGACCCGCGGCAAGCGGATGGAGATCGCGCGCGAGGCCGAGCACCGGTACGACGCCAAGGTGTCGTGGGGCCTGACGGTCGGCGAAGGAGATGACGCGCACCGCGAGCTCTGGACCCACGTCGCGGCGCCCGTCATGACGCGCCTGCGCCAGCCACAGCGGATGGTGCTCGACACGCTGGTCGACGCCGGCGTCGCCCGCTCCCGGGCGGACGCCCTGGCCTGGTGCGTCCGGCTCGTCGGCCAGCACGAGGACGACTGGCTGACCGAGCTCCGCGACGCGATGACGACCGTCGCCGACGTCCGGGCGAAGGGACCCGCGGCCTAGTCAACTTGGGACTCACCAGTCACACTGGTGCGGTCCGCCGATCCGTCCCGGCGGTCTCGGACCGGGGGGTCACCGCACATGGCTGTTGGCGCACGGCTTCGCCGTCTGCTCGTGGTCGTGCTCGCCTGCACGCCCCTGACCATCGGTCTCGTGGCGCCGGCGTCGGCGCAGCCGCCGGTGGGGCTCGGCATCGAGGACGTCGCCGGGAACGAGGTCACCCCGTTCGTCGGTGAGGAGTTCTACGCCCAGTCGACCCCCCGGGAGACGCCGGGTGGCCGAGACAACTGGGTGTGCCACGTCGACTTCGGGGACGGCGCCACCGGCGGCTACTGGCGGGCGCACTCCTACGACCAGTACGCGCCGTGCGCGGCCGTGCACGCCTACGCGAGCCCGGGCACCTACACGCTGGTCATGACCATCACCGACGCCGAGGGCGGGAGTGTCTCGGAGCAGCGCCAGATGGTGATCGAGGACCGCTCGGTCGTGGAGCGTGACGCCGGGATCGAGGGCGCACCGATCACGCTCCCGGGCCCCGCGGGCGCGACGACGGTCCACTGGTCGCTGCGCGACGACGCGCACGAGAACTGCCGGATCAGCAAGCCCGGAGCGCACGACGGGGTCGTGACCTGCTTCGACGAGGGGACCTACCTGGTCGCCTACGACACGGGGGACACCGAGACCTCCGGCGCCTACTCGGTCACCTGGGCCAACGGCGCCCCGAGGCCCACGGGGAAGCCCATGCGCCTGACCCTCGACCGCAGCGGCGCCCTCGCCCTGGTGCCGACCGACCGGGTCGGCACCGGCGACGCGTTGGGCACGCGGGTCTCGTTCCACGACCCGAGCGAGAGCGGGGGCGCCGGACCGCCGTACGGCGACAAGCTGGCCTGCCGCTTCGACCACGGCAACGGCTACCACACCCGCGACACCGAGCGCGGCAACGGGACCTGCCTCTCCTACACGAGCTACCTGCGTGCCGGCCGGCAGGTGACCCGGGTGCGGACCACGGACGGCGACGGGGGCGAGGCCACCGTCAACGTCCCGGTGACCGTGGTGCGCCGAGACGTCCACCTGTCCACCCGGGACGCGCGCGGCGGCGTCCGGGGTGGCGTCCGGGCGTCGCTCACGCCGAAGGGACTGCTGGGCCGGGTCGCCTTCTCGTGGCGCGACGGCCGCTCGGTGGTGTCGACCCACCTCACGACCATCGAGGTCACCGCCTGGGGCACCGTCGAGCTGCGTGGGCGGGCGACGCTCGACGGCAAGCAGGGCTACCGGTTCGACGTGAACGTCTGGGCGCGCACGCTGGAGGTCCCGGACCTCGAGGTGCTCGTCCGGGTGTGGCCGGCGGGCCGGGGCCGGGTGGCCGACCCGGTGCTCTACCGCAGCATCGGGCCGCGGCAGTTCGCCGTGCGGCTCCACGCCCCGCCCGTCCGCTGAGCCTGTGGAGGGCCGGTCGCCGGGTCGGCGGCCGCTGGTAGACAGGCGGCATGACCGACGACGTACGACGCGAGGCCGAGCGCCACCTGCGCGCGCTGGTCGGCAGCGACGACGCCGAGCTCCGCGAGGACCAGTGGGCGGCGATCGAGGCACTGGCGGTCGCGCGTCGCCGGGCGCTGGTCGTGCAGCGCACGGGCTGGGGCAAGTCGGCGGTCTACTTCGTCGCCACGCTGCTGTTGCGCGCGGAGGGTGCCGGGCCCACGGTGATCGTCAGCCCGCTGCTCGCCCTGATGCGCAACCAGATCTCCGCGGCGGAGCGGGCCGGCATCCGTGCGGTCACCATCAACTCGACCAACATCGAGCAGTGGGAGCCGATCCAGGACCAGATCCGGGCCGGCGAGGTGGACGTCCTGCTGGTCAGCCCGGAGCGGCTCAACAACCCCGGCTTCCGCGACGAGGTGCTGCCGCGCCTGGCCGCGACGACCGGGCTCCTCGTCGTCGACGAGGCGCACTGCATCTCCGACTGGGGCCACGACTTCCGCCCCGACTACCGCCGGATCCGCACGTTGCTGGGCGACCTACCCGACGGGATCCCGGTGCTGGCGACCACGGCCACGGCCAACGCGCGGGTCACCGACGACGTGGCCGAGCAGATGGGCGCCGGGGTCCTCGTCCTGCGTGGCAGCCTCGACCGGGAGTCGCTGCGGCTGGGGGTGGTCCGGCTCAAGACCGCTCAGCAACGGCTCGCCTGGCTGGCCGACCACCTGGAGGAGCAGCCCGGTTCCGGCATCGTCTACTGCCTGACCGTGGCGGCGACGCAGGAGATCGCCGACTACCTGCGTTCCCGCGGTCACGAGGTGGCGGCCTACTCGGGCCAGACCGAGACGACCGAGCGGCAGGCGCTCGAGCAGGACCTCATCGAGGGGAGGGTGAAGGCGCTCGTCGCCACGAGCGCGCTGGGGATGGGCTTCGACGCGACGCTCGGCTTCGTGGTCAACATGGGGGCACCGCAGTCACCGGTCGCCTACTACCAGCAGGTCGGCCGGGCCGGGCGTGGCATCCCGGCCGGCACGAGCGCCACCGTCGTGCTGCTCCCGGCGCTCGAGGACCGCGACATCTGGGCCTACTTCGCCTCGCTGGCGTTCCCGCGCGAGTCCCTCGTCCGCGAGACGCTCCAGGTGCTGGCCGAGGGGACCGGGCCGATGGGTCTGGCGGCCATCGAGGCCCGGGTCGAGCTCAACCGCGGCCGTCTCGAGTCGATGCTCAAGGTGCTCGACGTCGACGGCGCCGTACGCCGGGTGCAGGGCGGCTGGGTCGCGA
>Ga0209813_10000422_pt1 | contig 10324 bp, 8 predicted proteins | sample EndMethybrTD3033_FD_187596 | JGI IMG/M metagenome (GOLD analysis project Ga0209813, IMG submission 187596) | Populus endosphere microbial communities from Tennessee, USA - Endosphere MetaG P. TD hybrid TD303-3 (SPAdes) (version 2) | ecosystem: Host-associated > Plants > Roots > Endosphere... | reverse complement strand
GAAGAGCATCAAGACCCGGCGCCGCGCTCGTCGCGCGTCCGGCGCCGGGTCTTGATGCTCTTCATGAGGCTCACCTGTCCGAGATTGACTGAGGTGCGGCGGGAGGGGTGGTACTTCCGAGATGGTCCGAGATGTGTGTCGGGGCGCCGCGGCCGTCGGCCGCGGCGCCCCAACGAAGGTCGAGCTAGATCAGCAGCCCGAGCCGGCGCCGCCGGAGGCAACGCTGTTGCAGGTGGTCTCGAAGACCGACTGCAGGTTGTCACCGAAGGCGAACACGACGACGACGATCAGCGCGGCGATGCCGGCGATCAGGAGGCCGTACTCAACGGCCGAGGCGCCGCGCTCGGAGTCCTTGCGGGCGGCCAGCATGATGCGGAGGTAGTCCAGCATTTCGTATCTCCTAGAACAGAGGGGGTTTCCCACGAGTTGAGGCGGGCGCCTCACAAAGACAATCTTGGAGATCCGCGCCACCTTTCGTGACCGAATGGGGAGACTCCGTCCGAGCGTCGGGTGGCATAGCCCGTTCGGGCTATGCCGGCACAGTCCCAAGGAGGTATCCATCGGGGTCAAGATGTGGGAATCGGGCTCTGACCTGCGGTGATGCGGCAGCAGTCCTGGTCCGGGTTGACCACGTCAACCGGTCTGGACGGGCTACCCCGTTCGCGCGGCATTGCCGGGAGAACCAGGACGGCGCCGCCCCGACCGGGGCGACGCCGTCGCGGCTCGTGGGAAAGATCAGGAGTCCACCGGGCGCACGCTGGACAGGAGGCCGATGCGCATGGCGGTGACCAGTGCCTGGGCGCGGTTGGTGGCGCCGAGCTTCTGGTAGATGCGGGCGATGTGCGACTTGGCGGTCGACTCGCTCAGGTAGAGCTTGTCGCCGATGGCGGCGGCGCCCAGGCCGTCGGCCAGGAGCAGCAGCACCTCGTGCTCCCGGTCGGAGAGCCGCGTGGACTCGGTGCTGCCGCGGCGCATCATCGCGCCGACCAGGCCGGTGCACACGAACGAGCGCGGGGAGACGGCAGCGTGCCGGGCGGCGCGGACCACCTCGGCCGAGGGCGCGTCCTTGCCGACGAAGCCGGAGGCACCGGCCTGCATGGCGGCGAAGATCTGGTCGTCGCCGGAGTGCATCGTCAGCACGACCAGGCCGGTCGTGTTGCTGACCTTCCTGATCGACCGCACGATGTCCAGGCCGGTGCCGTCCTGCAGCTGCAGGTCGGCCACGACGACGTCGGGCTGGAGCTCGTCGTACTTGCGCAGCGCTTCGACGACCGAGCCGGCCGTGGACACGATGGTCATGTCCTCTTCGAGGTCGAAGACTCCGGCCAGTCCGCTACGGATCAGCTCGTGGTCGTCGACCAGGAGGACCGTGATGGGGGCGCTCATTTCTCATTCACTCCGTCGGGGGGTCACGGGTCAGGCTCCTACTTTGGCATGGACGGGACCCGAGTCCTTGGCTTCCGGCACGTGGTTCGCCGGGACGCGCACCGAAACGGACAGGCCTCCGGTGGCCGTCTCGCCGATCTCGAGTGACGCGTTGATGAGCATGGCGCGCTCCTGCATGATGTGCAGCCCGTGCGACGTCGGGCGCGCGGCTTGCAGGCCCCGGCCGTTGTCGGTGACGGTGATGAGCGCGTCCGGAGCGTGCACCTGGCAGTGCACGTCGATCACCGACGCCTGGGCGTGGCGGACCGCGTTGTTCATCGCCTCCTGGGCGATGCGGAAGAGCTCGGCCTCGACCTCGGGCCGCAGCCGCTGGGTGTGTTCGTCGAGGGTGACGTGGATCGGCACGCCCGAGACCTCGGACAGGTTGCGGGCGATGGAGCCGATCGCGGTGCCGAGGCTCTCGCTCTGGCCGACGCTCGTGCGCAGCGTGACCACCGACCGACGGATCTCCGCGACGATCGAGGAGATCCGCTCGCGCAGCATCTCGAGGCGCTCGGCCTGCTCCGGCGAGTTCACCCCGGCGCCGAGCGCGTCGACGAGGTAGCCGAGCGAGGCGATGTCCTGCGCGACGCCGTCGTGCATCTCGCGCGCGAGGCGGCGGCGCTCCTCGGCGGTGGCCGCGTCGCGGAACGCGGCGAAGAGCAGGGCGGTGTCCAGGTGGACCGCGCTGGGCGCGAGGCGGCGCATCAGCTTGCGGATCCGGTCCTCGACACCCAGCCGGGTGGCGTCGATGCGGTCGGACAGGATGCCGGCCACGATGGCGACCGTGCCGGCCTCGGTGTTCAGCGGGAACGCGAAGACGCGGTCGTGCAGCACCGGCAGGCCGACGGCCCACGCCTCGACCGCGATGTCCTCGCACTCGCTGACGTCGTCGCTGGTGCCGTAGGACTTGGAGACCAGGGGAGTGAGGGTGTCGCCACGCGGGATGCTGACCACGACCGCGGACGTCGGCATGTCGTCACGCACCGCGCTCAGGATGGCGCCACCCAGGGCGACCGGGTCGAGGCCGTTGTCCAGGCCGCCGGACAGGTCGATGAGCTGCCGGATCAGCCCCTGGGCGTAGTGATAAGGCGCCAGCGGGTCCGACCGCTCGTTGAGCGCCGAGTGCAGGAACACCCCGACCAGGCCGAGGCCCAGGCCGGTCATGTTCCAGCTGAATGCCCCGAAGCCCATGTTGGCGCCGAGGCCGTCGAAGGCGATGAACGAGATGATCACCAGGGCCGACATCTGCGCGGACAGCGCCAGCGCGACGCCCTGGATGCCGCGATAGAGGCCGGCGGTGAACGGCGGCACGGCGAGCGCACCCAGGGTCGCCAGGGTGGCGTGGATCGAGAACCCGCAGACGGCACCCACCAGGGCGGCCTCCACGGTGGTCACGACCAGGACCGGGAGCCGCTGCCGCCAGTCGGCGAGCGTGGACAGCGTCCACACCGAGCCGATCGTGACCAGCGCGAGGATCGCCGGGGTGTTGTTGTCCCACAGGGCGGGTCCGAGCAGAGCGACCAGCACGAAGGCGCGCGCGACGGCGCTGACCTTGACGTGGTGTCGTTCGCGGATCCTCACCTGTCGCCCCCTCGGTTCAGCCGTTGAAGTTGTGCATGATGCTGATGACGGCGGGCCCCATCACCGCGATGAACAGGGTCGGCAGGATGCAGAAGATCAGCGGGATGGTGATCTTCACCGGCACCTGCTGGGCCCGCTCCTCCGCACGCTGACGGCGCTTGACCCGCATCTCGGACGACTGCACGCGCAGCACCTGCGCCACCGGGATACCGAACGAGTCTGCCTGCACCATCGCACCGACGAAGCTGCGCATGTCCGGGACGTTGGTGCGCTCGCCGAGCGCTCGGAGGGCATCCGCACGGCCCTGGCCGATCTGCATCTCGCGCAGCACGCGGGAGAACTCCTCGGCCAGCGGGCCCTCGGTGTTGCGGGCCACCTGCTGCACCGCGGCGTCGAAGCCGAGGCCCGACTCCACGCTGATGGTCAGCAGGTCGATGGCGTCGGGGAGCTCGCGCTGCAGCAGCTCGGAGCGCTCGTGGATCTTCTGGTACAGGTAGAGGTTCGGTCCGAAGAAGCCGACCACCAGGCCGCCGACGGCCAGCACGATCCGGAGACCGGGCCCACCGATCATCAACCCGAAGACGATGCCGATGGCCAGGCCGGCGACCGCGCCGATGACCTTGCCGGAGACGACCCGGTCCACGGTCCAGCCGTGCGGGTTGCCGGCGAGGTCGAGCTTGCGACGGATCCGGTCGGGTGTGTCCGCACCCGAGAGGCGGCGGCCGAGGCCCAGGGCCCGCTCCTGCAGCGGCGCGAGGACGCGGTCCGCGAAGGAGCGGTCGAGGTCCTTGGTGAGCTCCGTGGGCGCGTTGGTCATCGCCTCGAGGACGGCGAGCGAGCGGGTGACCCCGGTCTCGGTCGTCGAGCTCATCGCGGAGCCGATCAGCAGGATCGCCAGGAGCAGCAGGCAGATGCCTAGGACGAAGACGAGGACCATGTCACACCTCCACCTTCACCAGGCGACTCATCCAGAACACTCCGACAGAGAGAATCGTGCCTGCGCCCGCGAGCATCGCCCAGCCCAGCGGCTCCTGGAACATGACGATCACGTAGTCACGGTTGGTAAGCAGAAGGTAGAGCATGAAGAGGGGCGGAAGCCCTCCCAACACCCAGGCGGAGAGCTTTCCTTCCGCCGCGAGGGCGGCCACCTGGCGGCGGACGTACTCGCGCTCACGCATCGTGGCCGCGACGGTGTCGAGCAGCTCGGCCAGGTTGCCGCCGACCTGACGCTGGATCTTGATCGCCATGACGACCCACTCGAAGTCCTTGCTCTCGAACCGCTCGCCCACGCCCTCGAGGGCGTCCTCGAGCGAGACGCCGAGCCGGGTCTCGACCAGCACCCGGCGGAACTCGCCGGCGATCGGCTCGGAGCCCTCGCGGACGATCGTGTCGACGGACTGGGCCAGGGACAGACCGGCGGCCAGCGAGCCCGACATCAGCTGCAGCGTGTCCGGGAGGCCCTGGTTGAACGCCTTGCGACGGCGGCTGCGGCGGAAGCCGAGGTAGACCCACGGGAAGATCAGGCCGCCGGCGAGGAACAGCAGCCCGATGACCGGGTTGCCGCCGCCGAGCGCGATGCCGACCAGACCGCTGACGAAGAAGATGCCGCCGTGGAGCAGCAGCCACTCGGACGACTTCAGCTCGCTGCCCGCGGCCTCGAGGCGCCGGCTGATCCGGGCGTCGAGGTCCTTGTTGCGGCGCAGCATGTTGGCTGCGGTCTCCTTCGCCGAGGCGAAGGTGACGTCCGTGTCGAGGAGCGGACCACCGGTGTCCTGGCTGGACTTGCTCAGTGACGCGGTGTACTGGCTGACCCGGTCGGCGGCCGAGGCGGTCTGGGCCTTGGGGACCAGCAGGAACGCGGTGGCGATCAGGCCGAGGCCCACGGCCGCGGGACCGGCGTACATGACCCAGCTCGGCGGGCTCCAGCCGGAGTCCTTGGTGATGATGTCGGTGAGCTGGCTGGTGCGGACCGTGGTGAACGCCTCGGCCGTGAGGGTGCCGTCGCTGGTCGGCAGCACCACCTTGATCGTGGCCTCGGTGCGCTCGACGGAGCGGGGCACCTGGATCGTGACCAGCACCTGGCGGGCCAGGACGGCGGCCTGCTCGGCGAACGCGGCCGAGAGGGCGTCGTAGTCGGAGGAGATGACCTGGCCGCCGCCGGCGTCGGCGAGCGTCTGGAGCCGCTGCAGCGCCTCGCCGGACTGCTCGGCCGCGACGACGTCGAGCTGCACACCGGCCGTCTTGACGGCCGAGGTGACGTCGTCGATCGGCGTCTGGCCGGTGTCGACCCCTCCGGAGAGGACCAGCACGTTGCGCTGACCGGTGGTGCCGGTGGCGTCGACCGCCTCGAGGATGCCGTCGTAGAGCAGCGTCTGCTTGCTCAGCTCGAGCGACTCGACCGCGGCCAGCGCGGCGTCACGGTCCTGGGTGGGGGACAGGGCCGTCTCGACGTCGGAGTCGAAGGTGACGATGCCGATGTTGACGTCGGCCGGTGCGCTGGTGATGAACTGCTTGGCCGCCGCCTGGCGGGAGGCGAGCTTCTTGCCGGCCGACGACTTGCTCGTGTCGATGGCGAGCACGGTGGTGCGCTGGACGGCGTCGTCGGAGGCAGCGAGGACCGCGGTCGAGTCCGCGTCCGCGTCGTCGATGGTGACGGTGACGCCCTCCAGGTCGATGTCGGCGTCGGCCGGGACAGAGAGCAGCACCTGCAGCCCGTCCGAGGTGGGCTCGGAGTAGGAGATCTCCGCCTGGCCGTCGGCCGCCGACGCCGTCTGCGCGGGGCCGAGCACGAGGCCCAGCAGCACGACCAGCGCGAGGCCGAGGCCGGGCACGTAGCCGAGGATCTTGGATCGAGTCATGATCAGCCCCGGTCCATGGCGAAGAGCATCGGGTCGACGGTCACGTTGGAGTACGCCATCTTCTCCAGGAACTTCGGCCGCAGGCCGGTCGAGGAGAGCCGGCCCAGGGTCCGGCCTTCCGAGTCGAAGCCGCGGCTGCCGTCCCAGAGGAACACGTCCTGCAGGGTGATCACGTCACCCTCCATGCGCTCCACCTCGGTGATGTGGGTGATCCGGCGCGAGCCGTCCTTGAAACGGGTCTGGTGCACGATCAGGTCGACCGCGGACGCGACCTGCTCGCGGATCGCGCGCATCGGCAGGTCCATGCCGGCCATCAGCACCAGCGTCTCCATGCGGGCGAGCGTGTCGCGCGGCCCGTTGGAGTGCAGCGTGGTGATCGAGCCGTCGTGACCGGTGTTCATCGCCTGGAGCATGTCGAGCGCGGACGCGTCGCGGACCTCACCGACGACGATGCGGTCGGGGCGCATACGCAGGCTGTTCTTCACCAGGTCGCGGATCGTGACCGCGCCCTTGCCCTCGATGTTCGCCGGGCGGGACTCCAGACGGACGACGTGCTCCTGCTTGAGCTGGAGCTCCGCCGCGTCCTCGATGGTCACGATGCGCTCGTCGTGCGGGATGAACGACGACAGCACGTTGAGCGTCGTCGTCTTACCGGCACCGGTGGACCCGGACACGATGATGTTCAGCCGGCCGCGGACGCACGCGTCGAGGAAGTCGGCGGTGACGTTGCTCAGCGAGCCGAAGTTGATCAGGTCCTGGACCGTCAGCGGGTCGCTCGAGAACTTCCGGATGGTCAGCGAGGAGCCGTCCACCGCGAGCGGCGGGACGATCGCGTTGACACGGGAGCCGTCGGGGAGACGCGCGTCCACCATCGGGCTGGACTCGTCGACGCGGCGGCCGATGCGGCTGACGATCTTGTCGATGGTGCGGCGCAGGTGCGCCTCGTCGGTGAAGTGGGCCTCGACCGGCATCAGCCGGCCGCTCTTTTCCACGTAGACCTGCTTGCAGCTGTTGACCATGACTTCGGAGACGTCCGGGTCACGCAGGAACGGCTCGATCGGGCCGTAGCCCAGGATGTCGTCGCTGATCTCCTGGGTCACCCGGGCGCGGTCGCTCGAGCTGAGCGGGCGGTCCTGGGCGCTGAGCACGTCGACGAGGACCTTGCGGACCTCGGTGTCGAGCTCGTTCTGGTCCATGTCCGAGTCGTAGAGACGCGGGCCCATCTGCTGGAGCAGCTGCACGTGGACGCTGCTCTTCAGCTCCTCGATGCGGTCCACCTGGTTGCTCTTGCCGCGCCGGGCCGAGGTGTCCAGGTTGATCACGGGCTGGCTCGTCGTGGTCGCGCTGCGCTGCTCGGTGGCCGCGGAGGCCCAGGCCGTGGTCGCGGCCACGCCGGTCAGCTCCGGGTCGTGACCGTTGTCGGACGGCCCGCCGGCGCGGCGCTTGCCGCCCACGGCGTTCGCCGCCGCGACAGCGGCGTCGACGGGGGAGATCGGCTGGATCTCGTCGTCGTACTCCGGAAGACCCTCGCCGGGCTCCCGCACGTCCTCGGTGAGCAGGGCCGCGGCCCGCTCGGCCTCGTCCTGGGTCATGCCCGCCGCACGGGCGGCGGCGAGTCGGTCGGCGAGGTTCATGACTTGCTCCGTCTCCTGAGTCGGCTGCCCTTGTCGGCTTCTGTCTTGGCCGCCGGCGCCGGCGCGGGCGCGGCGTCACGATCGGCGCCGGGGGCGCCGATCATCTGGCCGGCGAGCCTGGTCGCCAGCTCGCGCACGGCGGAGCTGAGCTGGTGCTCGGGGTCGCTCACCACGATCGGGCTGCCCGCGTTCGTCGCGGCGGCCACGTCGACCGAGCTGAGGATCTGGGCGCCCACCGCCATGCCGAGGATGCCCTCGACCTTGTCGGCGTTGATGCCCACCTCGTCGTCCGCGCGGTTGAGCACGAGGTGCCTGTTGTCCTTGGCGATGTGCAGGGCGTCGAAGGTCTCGACGGCCACCTTGACGTTCTTCAGCGTCGGCACGTCGAGGGTGGCGACCAGGACCACCTCGTCGGTCTCGTCGAGCGCGGTGAGGACCTGCTCGTCGAACGCCGGCGCCATGTCGATGACGACGTAGTCGAACGTCTCGCGGAGCGTGCGGATGATCCGCGACACCAGTCGCGGCGACACCCGCTCGCGGGTGTCGGGGTGCGGAGGCGCCGCCAGCACCATCAGCGAGTCCTGGTGCCTGGTCAGCAGGCCGTCGAGCATCTCGACGTCCATCGAGTCCTCGGAGCCGATGGCCTGCTCGATCGAGTGCGTCGGGAACAGCTGCATGGTGATCGCGACGTCGCCGAAGGCGAGGTCGAGGTCCACGAGGCACACCCGGCGGGCACCCTTCTCGGTCAGGGCCAGCGCCAGGTTCACCGAGAGCGTCGTCTTGCCGACGCCGCCCTTCGGTGAGAAGACCGCGATGACCTTGCTCATGTGCATCGCGCCGGCGGGGCCGCGCAGCGCGACGAACAGCTGGTAGGCCCGGCCGATCGCCTCGGTCACCGCGACGGTGTCGGTGTAGTGGACGACGTCGCGGGCACCCGCCTTCATGGCGTACGTCAGCAGGTCGGTGTCCATCGTCTCCCGCGCCAGGACCGTGCTGATCGCGGGCGCGGCGGTGCGCAGCACCTCACAGGTCGTCACCGACTCCTCGTCGGTGAGCGTGGGCCCCAGCACGACGACGTACTCGTCCGCGTGGGAGCTGAGCCAGGCGTTCAGCCTGTCGACTGACTCGACGCCGTGCGAGCCGGCCGGCATGGCAGCCAGCAGCGACTCGACGACCATCGGGTCGGGGTCAACGACGACGGGCATGGTCCCTCACTGCTTGAAGAGTTCGGGGAAGGTGACCGCGTCGCCGGGCTCGACCTTGCTCTTCTCGGTGAGCAGGCCGAAGGCGAGCTCGCCGTTGCTCTGGGCGAAGAGCACCTGCTCCATCTGACGCTGGGAGACCGAGACCGTGATCAGCGTGCGGGGCAGCTGCTCGGTCGTGGAGGCACCGCTCTCGTCGGTGGTCGTCGTCGACACCGGAGTGGTGTTGCCGACGGCCAGGACGGTGACCCGGGTGAGGAGAAGGCGGCTGTAGGCCTTGCCCTCCTCGTCGGTCCCCGTGACGAAGATGGCGACCTCGGAGCCCGGATTGACGAAGCCGGCGACGCGCGACGGGTCGGTCAAGTTGACCGACATCGCGATGTTGCCGTCCTCGGGGATGGGCAGCGACGAGGCCGCGGCCGCGTTCGCGCCGAACTTGTCGGACACGATCTGCTCACCGGGGAAGATCGTCTGCATGGCCTTGGTGCCGGCCAGCGTCTCGGTGTCGGTCTGGTAGCCGTTCAGGAGCTGGTCCTGAGCGACGGCGGCGAGCGACAGCTTGCCGGCCGCCTGGGCGTCCTCGATCGTCTCACCGGCCTCGATGATCTGCGTGGCCTTGAGGACGTCGACGGTGTCGAAACGCTCCTCGGCCCGCGAGTTGGCGCCCTGGGCGTAGAGCCACACGAGCACTCCACCCATCATCGCCACCACGACGGCAGCGACCAAGAGAATCCTGCGACGGTCCATGGACCAGACCTTTCAATCTGTCAGGACTCGACGACGGTTCTCACGGTCGGCCGGCCCTGACCCACGAGCAGATGCGGAGGTTGTGCTTCGCCTGAAACGGTAGGGCGGCGGACGGGGTCTAGTCCGGCGAATGGAAGAACTGGTGTGACGAATGTGGGCCACTGAAGCTCGACCGGGCGGCCGTTGGCCGAAAGGTCAACGGACGGGCGCTACGGCACGTAGAGTGCTGCGACCTCGTCGCGGGCCTCGCGCATCACGACGTTGCGTTTGAGCTTGAGGCTGGGCGTGAGCTGACCGCCCTCCTCGGTCCACTCGTCGGCGAGGATCCGGAACTTGCGGATCGACTCGGCCTTGGACACGGCCTTGTTGGCCTCGTCCACGGCCTGCTCGATCTCGGCGACCAGATCGGGGTCGTCGACGAGCCCGCGGACGTCGGCCTTCTTGCCGTGCCGCTCGGCCCAGGCCGGCAGCGCCTCGCGGTCGATGGTCACCAGGGCGGCGATGAACGGACGACCGTCACCGACGACCAGGCACTGGTCGACCAGCGGGTGCGCGCGGATCCGGTCCTCGAGCGCCGCCGGGGCGACGTTCTTGCCTCCGGCCGTCACGAGGATCTCCTTCTTGCGGCCGGTGATCCGGACGAAGCCCTCCTCGTCGATCTCGCCGACGTCGCCGGTGTGGAACCAGCCGTCGCCCTCGGTGACCTCCTGGGTCGCCTCGTCGTTGCGCCAGTAGCCGGTGAACACCTGACCACCGCGGAAGAGCAGCTCGCCGTCCTCGGCGACCTGCACGGACGTGCCCGGCAGCGGCCGGCCGACGCTGCCGATCTTGATCGCGCCGGGGAGGTTGACGGTGAGGGCGCCGGTGGTCTCGG
>Ga0209813_10000420_pt1 | contig 10345 bp, 8 predicted proteins | sample EndMethybrTD3033_FD_187596 | JGI IMG/M metagenome (GOLD analysis project Ga0209813, IMG submission 187596) | Populus endosphere microbial communities from Tennessee, USA - Endosphere MetaG P. TD hybrid TD303-3 (SPAdes) (version 2) | ecosystem: Host-associated > Plants > Roots > Endosphere... | reverse complement strand
GGGGGAGGCTGCGTACGAATCATGGCAGCGATGGGACGCCAACAGCAGGCCGGAGCGCAATTGCCTGCGGTCCACAGTGCACAGTTGCGCACCGGCCGCAATTTGCGGGCGATCGCTCTGCCGCCGTACAACCGAGCAACTGGCGCCGACGATGGCCTAAGCCTAAGGTACCGCTCGCCGCGCCGCGACAGCACTATTTGGCCGGCCAGCCACCCGTCTTCCCGGGAGCCGAGGCGTAGCCGAGACTATCCGGGATCAACGGCGGCTGCTGGTCCCGGATCGCGATGCAGGCATCGCATCCGGGGTGACGGGTGAGAAGAGCGCGAACCAGTCGAGGGGATTGCGATGAAGGGTATTATCCTTGCAGGCGGCAAGGGCACCCGGCTGCATCCGATGACGCAGGTCGTCTCCAAGCAGCTGTTGCCGATCTACGACAAGCCGATGATCTACTATGCGCTCACCACGCTGATGCTGGCTGGCATCCGCCAGACGCTGATCATCTCCACGCCCGAGGACCTCGACAAGTTCCGCCAGCTGCTGGGCACCGGCGACCGCTGGGGCCTAAATCTGACCTACGCCGCTCAGCCCAAGCCGGAGGGCCTGGCGCAGGCCTATATCATCGGCGCCGAGCATGTTGGAAAGGGTCCCTCGGCGCTCGTGCTCGGCGACAACATCTTTTTCGGCCATGGCCTGACCGACATCCTGTCCAAGGCGTCCGTCCAACACTCGGGCGCCACGGTATTCGCCTATCTGGTCAGGGATCCCGAGCGCTACGGCGTCGTGCAGTTCGACGCCCAGGGGCGCGCCATGTCGATCGAGGAGAAGCCTAAGGCGCCCAAATCGCGCTGGGCCGTCACCGGCCTCTACTTCTACGATCATCGCGCCCCCGACATCGCCCGCGCGCTCAAGCCGTCGCCACGCGGCGAGCTGGAGATCACCGATCTCAACCGCGCCTACCTGGAAATGGGCGAGCTGCAGGTGGAGAAGCTCGGCCGCGGCTACGCCTGGCTCGATACCGGCACGCCCGACAGCCTGTCGGAAGCCTCCGATTTCGTGCGCGCACTGGAGAAGCGGCAGGGCACCAAGATTGCCTGTCCGGAGGAGGTGGCCTACCGCATGGGCTTCATCGACCGCCGCCAGCTGGCCGAGCTGTCGCGCGGGCTCGGCTCGTCCGCCTACGGCCAGTACCTCGCCGACATCGCCAGCGAGGAGCAGGCGGAGTAGCCGGCGGCAAGACGACGCCGACGATTGACTCCTGGTTCGCGTCGCCGCTTATCTCAGCATAATTTGCACTGGGGAGCGCGCGTCTCACGGTGGCATTGGGGAACGGCTTTGCGTCTGGCAGTGATCGGCGGCGGCCCGGCGGGGCTCTATTTCTCCTCCCTGTGGAAGGGCCGGCATTCGCGCGACGAGGTGCATCTGTTCGAGCAGAACCCGGCCGGCGCCACCTGGGGCTTCGGCGTGGTGTTCTCGGACCGCGCGCTGGAGTTCCTGCGCGAGGACGACCCCGAAACCGTCGACCTGATCTCGCCCCGCATGCAGACCTGGCGCGACATCACCATCGTGCATCGCGGCGAGGCCATCCCGATCGACGGCGTCGGCTTCTCGGCCATCGGCCGGCTCGAGCTGCTGCAGCTGCTGCAGCAGCGGGCGCGCGCGGCCGGCGTGACCTGCGCATTCGACAAGGTGGTGGGTTCGATCGATGAACTCGCCAGCTATGATCTGATTGTCGCCGCCGACGGCGTAAACTCGCTGGTGCGCCGGACCTTCGAGACCGAGTTCCAATCGTCCCTTTCGCATCTCGCCAACAAGTTCATCTGGTACGGCACGACCAAATCGTTCGAAACGCTGACGCAGACCTTCGCGGCGTGCGATCTCGGCACCTTCAACGCGCATCACTACCGCTATGCGCCGGCCATGAGCACCTTCATCGTCGAGTGCGATCAGGTCACCTGGTCGCGCGCCGGCTTCGCCACCAAGACCGAGGAAGAAACTCGAACGCTGTGCGAGCAGGTGTTCGCAGACACCCTGCAGGGCCACCCGCTGATTTCGAACCGGTCCACCTGGCGCAACTTCCCGTGGATATGGAACGAGCGCTGGTCGTATCGCAATATGGTGCTGCTCGGCGATGCCCTGCACACGGCCCACTACTCGATCGGCTCCGGCACCAGGCTCGCCCTGGAGGATGCGCTCGCTCTTGCCAAGGCCCTGGAGAGCGAGCCGGGTGACTTGCCCGCGGCCCTCGCCCGCTACGAAACGGCCCGCCGGCCGATCGTGGAAAAGCTCGTCAAGGCGTCGAAGACATCGGCACTCTGGTACGAGCGCTTCCCCGAGCACATGCGGCTCGATCCAATCGACCTCGCCATGAGCTATATCTGCCGCTCCGGCCGTATCGACGACGAGCGCCTGCGCGCAATGGCCCCACGTTTCATGCACCTCTATGAGAGCCGCCGCAGCAACGGCAGCTGAGTTCCTGGATGGAGGAGACGCCGACATGACGGACGCGTTGCTGCCAGCTCCCGGCAACCCGGTGCCACGCGACGCGCCCTGCAACGCCGAGATCGGCTTTGCCGTCCCCGATCGCTACAACGCCAGCGCCATCCTGTTCGACAACCTGATCGCCGGCAGCCACCGGCCGGCGGTGATCGGCCCGGCTGGCTCCCGCACCTATGGCGAATTGGCTGCCGACGCCGTGGCCTTCGGTGCTGGTCTGCTGTCGCTTGGACTGCAGCGCGGCGACCGTGTTCTCTTGTTCCTCGACGACACGCCCGCCTATCCAGCTGCCGTGTTCGGTGCGATCCGCGCTGGCCTGGTGCCGCTGCTGACCAACACGCTCACTCCGCCCGATCTGCTGCAGTTCTATTTGTCCGATTCCGGCGCCGCAGTCGCAATCTGCGACGCCGCGTTCGCCTATCGGTTCAATGCCGAGGCGTGTCGCGCAACGGACTTGAAGACCGTGGTGGTCGTCAACGGAGTCGCCGCGGCTTCGGGCCCCGTTGCAACACAAAGCGCAGAGGAGTGGCTGGCGCGGCCGGCTGGACGGCTGCCTCCGGCCGATACTCATCGCGACGACATGGCGTTCTGGATGTACTCGTCCGGATCGACCGGGCGCCCGAAGGGCATCGTGCATCTGCAGCACGACATGCTCTACACGCACCTGTCGTACGCGCGCCACCTGCTGCAGCTGACGCCGGAAGACATCTGCTTCTCGGTGCCCAAGATCTTCTTCGCCTACGGCTTCGGCAATTCGATCACGTTTCCCTTCTGCGCCGGCGCATCGAGCATTCTGCTGCCCGGTCAGCCCAAGCCCGCCGCCATCTTCGACTGCATCGCCCGCTATCGGCCGAGCGTCTTCTTCGGATTGCCGACCCTCTACACCGCGCTCACCAAATCCGCGGAGGGCCCCGGCGCCGACCTGTCGAGCCTGCGCCTTGCGATTTCGGCGGCCGAGGTTCTCCCGGCCGACGTGTTCAACAGTTGGAAAGCCATGTCCGGCCTCGAGATCATGGAGGGGCTCGGCTCCAGCGAGGTGCTGCACATCTATCTATCCAACACGCAGCAGGCCAAGAAGCTGGGCGCTGCTGGCAAGCGCGTGCCGGGCTACGAGATTCGCCTCGAGGACAGCCAGGGCCAGGCGGTGGCGGATGGGGAGGAAGGCATTCTGTGGGTGCGCGGCGACTCTAACGCGCCCGTCTACTGGAACCGCCCCGACAAGACCGCCGAAACCATGCGCGAGGGCGGCTGGATCTACACCGGCGACCGCTTCGTGCGCGATGCGGATGGCTTCCATTTCTTCCGCGGCCGCGCCGACGATCTGGTCAAGGTCAGCGGTCAATGGGTTTACCCGCTCGAGGTGGAGCTGGCGCTGGCCGACCATGACTCGGTGCGCGAGTGTGCGGTCGCCGCCATCGAAGGCGCGGACCGGCTGACCGTCCTGAAGGCGTTCGTGGTTCTGAATGACGGTGCGATCGCGGCCGAGCCGACCACCAGACAATTGCAGGACTACGTCAAGGCGCGTCTGCTGCCCTACAAGTACCCGCGCATCGTCGTATACCTCGACGAGCTGCCCAAGACCGGCACCGGCAAAATCGACCGGCAGGCCTTGCTCAAGCAGGACTCGTTGCCTCACCCTTGAAGGGGGATGTTGGAACGCCACGGACTTAGCTCGGCCTCTTCAATGCGAGCGACGGGCACGACAGGCAAGCCAAGTGCGATGGCATTCCTGGTGGGGGTGGCGCTACAGCGAATGTCGTCTAAGCGATCGGCACGATGCCGGCGTGCTTGGCCTCTGCCTCGGGCTCGACGTGGATCTGCACCTGCGCGCCGTGCACCGCCTCCTTCAGCGCCTCCTCGATGCGATCACAGATGGCATGCGATGCCGCGACCGTCATCTTGCCCGGCACGACAAGATGGAACTCGATGAACGTGACGCGCCCGGCCGTGCGCGTCTTGACATCGTGCGCCTCGATCGCCCCCCCGGCATTGGTCGAGATCACCTGGCGGATATGACGGGCGACTTCGGCGGTGACCGCTTCGTCCATCAGCCCGCTCACCGATTCCCTGACCAGTTTCCAGCCCGCCCAAAGGATGTTGGCAGCCACCAGCGCCGCCAGCGCGGGATCGAGGATTTGCCAGCCAGTCAGTGCGACGAGCCCCAATCCGATCAGCACGCCGACTGATGTGGCAACGTCGGTGAACAGGTGCCAGCCGTCGGCAACCAGGGCCGGCGAGCGCTGGCGTCGTCCCCAGGTGATCAGGAAATACGACCATCCCGCATTGATCGCCGTCGCGACCCCGTTGATCAGAATGCCCTGCACCGGCTGAGTGATCGTGCGGGGCACCTGTAGCGCGTCATAGGCCTCGCGAAAGATCAGCAGCGCGGCGATCACGATCAGCACGCCCTCCAGCACGGCCGAGAAATACTCGGCCTTGTGGTGGCCGAATTGGTGCTGCCGGTCGGCCGGCTGATTGGCGATATGCACCGCATACAACGCGGCAAAAGCGGTCACCAGATTGACGATGCTCTCCAGCGCGTCGGAATAAAGGGCGACGCTTCCCGTGCGCCAGTAGGCCAGCAACTTCAGGCCGAACACCACCACCGCCACCACGATTGAGCCGAGGGCGGCGAGGCGAAGCTTGGTAGCGATTTGCGCAGTGTCTGGCATCTGGCCTGGAGCGGTCGACGTGTCGCGCCACATGGCATGTCTGGCCCCTGAACGCCAGCCTCTTTGCCGTTTGCGGCTCGCAAATGCCGTCCATCATCGCGGTCTCGCAAGCCTCGGCATGTGCGAGCCTCAATCGCACTAGCAAACAATATGCGACCGAGTGTCCTTCAGTCTCCGAATTGCCGAGACACTAGGTGCGGTAAAGGATCGGTAATTGGGAGACAGGACACGAGGCACACCCATTAGCCACACCTTTCGCCGGCCGCAGGCTACCGGCACATCTGCGAATCAGATGCAAAGGCGACTACCTACGGCGCTGCCATAAAGATCGCCGCGTGTCCGCTTGCGCCGACACTCAAGGAGCCTGCCAATGGCGAATTTCCCGACTCACATCGGCGTCGGCACCGTGGTTTGCGGTGCCCTGGCGACCGCGACGCTGGCGACCGACCTCGTGACTCCCAAGGACGTCGTAGCCATAACGCTGGCCGGCGTGCTGGGGTCCGTACTGCCGGACATCGATCTCAAGGATTCACGGCCCAGTCGCGCCATGTTCGCCGGGCTCGCCATCTTCTTCTCGTTTGCCGTGCTGTTCAGCGTCGAGAGCCGATACTCGATCGCCGAGATGCTCATTCTGTGGCTCGGAACCTTGGTGCTCGTACGGTTCGTGGCCGGCAACCTGTTCTATCGCTTCAGCTACCACCGCGGCATCTGGCATTCGTTGCTGGCTGCCGCATTCTCGAGCTTCCTGACTGCCGCCATCTTCTACTGGATGCTCGGCCGCGACGAGGCCGTGTCATGGTTTGCGGCGCTGTTCATGCTGGTCGGCTTCCTGACGCACCTGACTCTCGACGAGATCTACTCCGTCGACGTGATGGATACGCGCATCAAGGCTTCCTTCGGCACCGCTCTCAAGCTGATCGATGGCAAGCACCTGGGTCACACCAGCGTGATGGCGGCTGCTGCCGTGATCGCGTTCGTGCTGGCACCCTCCATCAAGCCGTTCGCCACCAGCATTGCGCAGCGGCCGGTCTGGACGGCGCTGCAACTGCGGCTGCTGCCTCGCGACCACTGGTTCGGTGTCGACTGGCGCGGCACCGCGTTTCTGCCCGGCCGGCCGAAGGCCGACGTGCAGCCGGCCAACACCAGCTCGATCTCGACCGGCTCCATCGAGCCGAAGGTAGACAGCGGGGCGAAACAGTAAGCTGGTGCGATGATCGAGAAATCCGCCACTAGGATTGCGGCGGGGTTGCGAGGCGAACTTCTCGATCTGATCGCACCAGCGATTGATTGCTTGAGGTCGTGTACTTTAGGTCGCGACATCAGCGGCACGTGGCGACGAATTTCGAGATCAGGACACTAGGCCAGCCGCAGGAGCACCGCACCGGCCAGCACGAACAGGGCCGCAACGATCCGCACCGGCATTAAGGGTTCGCGCAGCACCAGCGTGCTGAACAGCGCCGCGAACAGCACGCCGGTCTCGCGCAATGCCGCTACCAGCGCGATCGGCGCAACCGTCATCGCCCAGATGGCGATCGCATAGGCCGCGAAGGATAGCGCCGCCCCGCTAAGCGCCAGCGGCCAGTTGGCGAGCAGCGCCGGGGTTAGACGGTGCGGGCCCGTGCGCAGGATGCCGTGCGCGGCCATCACCCCGCCGCTGAGCAGGAACATCCAGGCCGTGTAGGCCGCGGGAGCGCCCGACAGCCGCGCCCCTTGTCCATCCACGATGGTGTAGACGGTGATGGTGAGCGACGTCGCCAGCGCGAACCAGACCGACCGCGCATCCACGCTTGGCGCCCGCCCGCCCTTGAACGCCAGCAGCAGGATGCCGATCGCCAGCATCAGGATGCCGGCCCAGCCATACAGGCCGAGCGTCTCGTGCAACAGGACGCCTGCCAGAACGGCGGTCATCAGCGGCGCGGTGCCGCGAGCGATCGGATAGATCTGGCCAAGATCGCCATCGCGGTACGCCTCGGCCAGCGTCAGGTAGTAGACCACGTGGATCGCCGTCGATGCGAGCAGATAGGGCCACGACGGCAGTGCGGGCAGCCCGGTGATGACCACGGCCGGCACCGCAACGAGGCCAGAGGCCGCTGCCACCAGGCCCGTGGCCGTGACCGGCTCGAGCCTGAATTTCAGCAGCGTATTCCAGCCGGCATGGCAGGCAGCCGCGGCCAACACGGCAATGAAGACGAGTGGGTCCATGATGGCGAGTTTCGGTCGATGCGCCGGAGTGCGCGGCCCGGTATAGCCGATCGCGCGGGCAATGTGACAGCTGCTGGACACTGCGTGGATACGCGGACGGCTGACCAAATCTGCGCGGTGTTACTGCCGTCGCAACGCGGCATGGTCCGGCCGGCGGGCGAATTTCGGCGCATCTGTGGCAACCCGAATGCAACGGTCGAGAGAGATTGTGCACTCAGGCAGCGCTGCGGAACCGGCTGGTGTGTCGCGGCCGCCAGACTAAGCGTTTGGACATGCTTGCTGTTTCGCGCTTCGAAAGATCGCGTGTGTCGCTGGCGGAGCGCACGTGCGAGCAGAACTGCTTGACGGGCATCGCGCGGTTTGCGCCTCATCTGATAGACTACAGCGCAAATCGATCAAGCAACCAGCAGGAGCGTCGTCATGCCGATCAATTGGGCAGATATTCTGTGGATGCCGATTGGCCTGTTGGCCGGTCTGGTGTTCGTGTGTTCGTTGATTGGCAATTCGCTGACGCGCAATGCGTTCGTTGGTGCGATCATCACTGTCATCATCTTCGTCGCATTCTACGTGTTCTGGGATTACTACCCGCACAACCTGCTGCCGGGCATGCGCCTGCCGCTCAGGTAGCGCGCTGGCTTGGTCGGATGCTGTGCCGGATGTCCCGCATGGACTCGCGTCCCTGGAAGGGGCCGAGTAGTATCGCGGTCGGGATGAGTGTTCGTCCGCGCCGGGATCGTTCGGAGGAATAGGCATGTCCATTCACGCCACCGTGCTCGCCGCGGCGACGCTGGTCTGTGCGGCGTTGTTCGCAACATCGACGGCCCAGGCGCAGGCCAACGCGTGCGATTCCCAGGCCCAGCGCGCTACCTGCTCGGAGCAATGCTGCGGGCGCAAGTCGTGTCCGCCCGCATGCGAGGCCGATTGCGTGCGCGCGTGCGTGGCGGCCTGCAAGGATCCCTCGCAGGCGTCGAGCTACCAGAACCAGATGCGCTCCTTCCAGCAACGCTGCGGCAACCGGAGCATGCAGCGAGGGCAACTGCAGTTGCCGATCAGGTGAGGTTTCGCGCGGGGTAGATCTTGTCAGGCAGCGCCGGCTGCGAGAGCTGTCGGGCCGGTGCTTGTCTCGTTCGTGCGTCGGGTGTGATGGTCGAGAAATTCGCCGGAGTTCGCGGCTTGGATCGGAGCGAATTTGTCGATCTGAATCACACAGGCAAGTCTGTCATTCTAGCGTCCCGTATGCCTCCGAGGTTCGCTCAGGACGCTGGTAGTCAAGGTACGGCGAACTTCGGAATCGGGACACTAGGGGGTTACCAATGGTCGACGTGCGGCAGTCCGAGGGCCCGGCCGACATTCTGCCCGGTCGCGAGTCGCAAGGCTGGTTCAACGGCATCTTGACTGGCGTGTTCGCGTTGCGCGTGCCGCTGGTGATCGGCCTCGCAACGGTTGCGGCCCTGACGCTGCCGGACCAGGTGCGCGAGATCCATCGCATCCTCACGCAGGAGCGCACGGAGAACTTCTTCAACTGGCACTGGATGCTGTGCATTCTTTCGCTGGTCGCCCTGTCGATCGTGCTGTGGGTCACGACGCGCCAGCATGCCGAGGATTTTCTGGACGAGGTTCCAGGTGAGCCCGGCGGCACGTTGCGCTGGATGCTGGCGTGGGGCCCGCGCTTGCTGGCCACGCTGCCGTTGTTGGGAGCCGCCCTCGGCATCTGGCTGAGCCGCTCGGCGGTGGTGCGGCTCGACGACATCAAGGACGAGGACATTCCCGAGACTCTCAGGGCCATCCTCAAGCAGCAAGTCGACATGGGCGCGGAGTTCACCAAGGGCGTACTCGTGTGCGCCGCCCTTGCCCTGCTGGTCTTCATTCTGGTTACGTTGTTCGAGCGTAACCTCGCACCGATGGGCAGCCGCCAGGCGCGCCGCGTCGCGACCTTGAACAACTGGCTGTTGTTCCCGCTGTTCATTCTCGCGTCGATCGCCCTGCTCATCTACTATCCCGTCTGGCTGCCGCAGCAGCTGGGCTCCATCCCGATCTTCGCGCTGTGGATCGCCAACATTGCCGTCCTGCTTGCGCTGTTCTGGGGCTACTCCAGGATCATCGGCTTTCCGATCCTCGCCCTGATCGTTGCCCTGCTGATCGCCTTCGAGTCGTCGGGCCGCACGGACAACCACCAGTTCCGCCATCAGGTGGTGGCCAGCGGCATCGCCCGGCCGAGCGTCGAGGAGTCGTTCCGCACCTGGATCGGGTCGCGCGCCGACCTTGAGGCCTATCGCAGCGCCGGCAAGCCATACCCGCTATATATCGTGGCTGCTGAGGGCGGCGGGCTGTACGCGGCCTATCAGACGGCCAAGCTGCTCGGGCGGATGCAGGACCTTTGCCGCAACTTCGCCCAGCACGTGTTCGTGACGAGCTCGGTCTCCGGCGGCAGCCTCGGCGCGGCCGTGTTCTCTGGCCTCGCCCAGGAGTATGCCAAGAACGAGCCGGCGCAACCGTGCCTGCAATCGTTGCCTGGTGCCGGACAATTCGAGAAGGCCGCCGACAGCATGCTGTCCAAGGATCTGCTGTCGCCCGTGGTCTGGGCGACGCTGTTTCCGGACTTCCTGCAGCGGTTCATCCCGCATCCGTTCCCCAAGCTCGATCGCGGCTACACCCTCGAGCTCGCCTTCGAGGACACCTGGAACTACAAGGGTGGGCCGAAGAAGAACTCCATCGAAGGGTCGTTCTTCAACCTGTGCGGAGCCGACGCCGCGGCGTGCGCGAAGGGCGCGACGCCGGCGCTGGCTGTCAACATGTCCAACGTCGAGACGGGCATGCAGATGGTGCTCAGCCAGATGGACCTGAGCAACTGGCCGCTGGAGGATGGTCCGCCGCGCCCGTTCGACGTGTTCAGCAACGGCGCCGAGCCCGTCGATCTCACGGTCAGCACGGCGGTCGGGTTGAGTGCGCGGTTCCCGTGGATCTCGCCGCAGGGCTGG
>Ga0209813_10000419_pt1 | contig 10361 bp, 9 predicted proteins | sample EndMethybrTD3033_FD_187596 | JGI IMG/M metagenome (GOLD analysis project Ga0209813, IMG submission 187596) | Populus endosphere microbial communities from Tennessee, USA - Endosphere MetaG P. TD hybrid TD303-3 (SPAdes) (version 2) | ecosystem: Host-associated > Plants > Roots > Endosphere... | reverse complement strand
CCGCACCATCGCCGTCAACATGCGCACCGCGCTCTTCAACCGGCTGGCGGTCGGCTATCTGGTGGGCATGTCGCTCGTCCACGGGGCGCTGTTCGGATACATCAACACGTCGCAGCAGCTCCTGTCCGAACACTTCGGCGCCGGCGAATCCTTCCCGCTGATCTTTGGCGCGATGGCCATTGCGATGGCCTTCGCCAACCTCACCAATTCGCGGATCGTCGAGCGTTTCGGCGCGCGGCGCGTCTCCCATACCGCCCTGATCGCCTATATCGTGCTGTCGGCGGTGCAGGTCGCCTTCGCCATGAGCGGGCACGAGACGATCTGGCAGTTCGTTCCGCTGATGACGATGAACTTGTGCATGCTCGGCTTCCTGGGGGCGAACTTCAGCTCGATCGCGCTCCAGCCCTTCGCGCGGATCGCCGGGGCGGCGGCTTCGGTGCAGACGTTCGTGCGACTGGTCGTGGCCGCGCTGGTCGGGGCGATGATCGGCCAGGCCTATGATGGCACGGCCTTGCCGTTGGCCTCGGCGCTGCTGGGGTCGGGCATTGTCGCGCTGATGCTGGTGCTGTTCAGCGAACGCGGCAGGATGTTCCGCCGCCTGCACGGGCAGGTGCCGCAGGCGTGAGCGAAGTTCACGACCTCGCGGTCATCGGCGGGGGCGTGAACGGCGCCGGCATCGCGCGCGACGCCGCCGGGCGTGGCGCGAAAGTGCTGCTGCTGGAAGCGGGCGATCTGGCGGGCGGCACGTCCTCCGCCTCGACCAAGCTGATCCACGGCGGCCTGCGTTATCTGGAGCATTACGAGTTCGGCCTGGTGCGCGAGGCGCTTGGCGAGCGTGAGGCGCTGTGGCGGATCGCGCCGCACATCATTCGTCCGATGCGCTTCGTTCTGCCTTACGCCAAGGGGCTGCGCCCGAAATGGATGCTGCGGCTGGGACTGTTTCTCTACGACCATATCGGCGGGCGCAAGCGGCTGGCGGCGACGGACACGGTGAATCTGGCCCGCCATCCGGCGGGCGCGCCGCTCAAGCCGGGCTTCCACACCGCCTTCGAATATTCGGACGGCTGGGTCGATGACGCGCGTCTGGTGGTGCTGAACGCGATGGACGCCGCCGCGCGCCGAGCCGACGTCCATACCCGCACCCCCGTCACCGCCGCGCGGCGCGAGGACGACGGCTGGGTGCTCGACACCCCCGCGGGCGAATTCCGCGCCAGGGCGCTGGTCAACGCCGCCGGTCCGGCGGTGCTGGACGTGCTGCGGCTGACGGGCGAAGCGCCGGACTATGCCATGCGGCTGGTGCGCGGATCGCATATCGTCGTGCCCCGTCTGTTCGACCACCCTTACGCCTATTTTTTCCAGCTTCCCGACAGCCGCATCTTCTTCGCCATCCCCTATGAGCGCGACTTCACCCTGATCGGCACCACCGATGCCGATCACACCGGGTCATTGTCGCAAGTGCGCGCCAGCGCCGGGGAGATCGAATATCTCTGCGAAGGGGTGAACCGTTATTTCGCGCGGCAGATCACGCCCGCCGATGTCGTCTGGACGTTCGCCGGCGTGCGCCCCCTGATCGACGACGGCTCGGGCAAGCCGGAGGCGGCGACGCGCGGCTATCGGCTGGAACTGTCGGACGAGAGCGAAGGCGCGCCGCTGCTCAGCGTCTACGGCGGCAAGATCACCACTTATCGCCATCTGGCCGAGGAAGCGGTCGATCTGCTGGCCGGGCGCCTGCCGGCGCTGGCCGGTCCGGCATGGACGAGGGCGCGGGCCTTGCCGGGCGGCGATTTCCCCATCGATGGCGCGCCCGCGCTCCAGGCAGAGATCGCCGGGCGTTATCCGTTCCTGGCGGAGGTCGACGTGGAACGGATCGGCCGCGCCTATGGCCGGCGGGCATTCGTCTGGCTGGGCGGGGCGATGGGCTGGGACGATCTGGGGCAATGCTTCGGCGCCGGGCTGACGGCGGCGGAAATCGATTACCTGCGGCAGGAGGAATGGGCCGTCACTGCCGAGGACGTGCTGTGGCGGCGGACCAAGCTGGGGCTGCGTCTGGAAGCGGGGCAGGTGAAGGCGCTGGAAATTTATCTGGCCGAAGCTACGTAACTGCATCCCCGCCTTCGCGGGGGACGCCAGTCAGCTGGCCGCAGTCGACAGGGACCGATCGGCACGGGAGCTTCGCCCGGTCGCGCCCCCCTCTCCCAACCCTTTCCCCGCCGGGGAGAGGGCTATATCCTCCTGCGCCATCGCGGCCAGTTCGCGTCGGGACGGGGCAGGGCGCTCCGCCGCGCGCGCGCCGAACAGCGCACTCCACAGCCCGCGCACCACGAAACCCAGCTTCGCCAGTCCGCTCGTCGAAACACGCCGATCCAGCGCCGCATCGCCCGCACGCTCGATCTTGCGCGCGATCGCGCCATAGATCCCCGCCGCCGACAGCACCGCCCAGCGTTGCCGGAACCCGAGCCGCGCCGCGCCGGTGCGCGCCGAAGCCTCGTAGGGCCGCTCCAGCGCGCAGAGCCGCCGCACGATCCCCGTCACCGCCTCGCGATGCTCGCCCGCCAGCAACGCGCCGGCCGGGACTCCGGCCTCGGCCAGCCAGTCCGCCGGCAGGTAGCAGCGCCCCGCCGCGTCGTCCTCGGCCACGTCGCGGGCGATGTTGGCGATCTGGAAGGCGATGCCGAGGTCGCAGGCGCGGTCCAGCGTGTCGTCGTCGAACGGCGAAACACCCATCACTACCGCCATCATCACGCCCACCGCGCCGGCGACGTGGAAGCAGTACCGCAGCGTCTCCGCCTCGGTCCGGGGCCGCCAGCCGGCCGCGTCGAGCGCGAAGCCGGCGATGACGTCGTCGGTCATCGCGGCGGTGATGCCGGTTTCCTCCCGCAGCACGGCCAGCGCGTCGAACGCCGGGTTGCCGGTAAGCTCCCCGGCCATGGCCTGCGCGGTGAGCATGCGGATCGACGCCAGCCGCCTGGCCGCATCCGCCTGATCGCCCAATATGCCGCCATGGTCCTGCGCGTCGGCCAGATCGTCGCAGGCGCGGCACCAGGCATAGAGCAGCCAGACACGTTCGCGCGTGCTGCGGTCGAACAGGCGGGAGGCGAGGGCGAAGCTTTTCGATCCGCGCTCGATCGAAGTCCGCGCCTTGTCGACCAAGCCTTCGCGCATTTCCAGCATTCCCGCGAAAACGGCGGTCGGCATCAGAGTTCGCTCGCCTTCATCGCGAAGATCGTATGCACCGGCTCGTGCGCGGCCATGCGATCGAGCAACAGGTCGAGATCGTGCTCGGCCAGGATGATGCCCTGGTGCGCCGGCCGCACGAAGCCCGTCTCGGCCATGTGGCGATTGAAGGCGAGCAACTGGTCGTAGAACCCGAAGGCGTTGAGCACGCCCACCGGCTTGGCGTGATAGCCGAGCTGCGCCCAGCTCACCGCCTCCCACAATTCATCCATCGTGCCGACGCCGCCGGGCAGGGTCAGGAAACCGTCCGATAGTTCGGTGAAGGCCAGCTTGCGGCTGTGCATTCCGTCGACCACGTGCAGTTCGGTGCAATCGTGATTGGCGACTTCGGCCCCGGCCAGCGCCTGCGGGATCACGCCGATGACTTCGCCGCCCGCATCGAGCGCGCCCGACGCGACCGCGCCCATAAGCCCCAGCTTGCCGCCGCCATAGACGACGCCGATGCCGCGCCGGGCGAGGGTGTCGCCGACATTGCGGGCCAGCTCGACATAGCGAGGATCGGCCGGCGTGGCCGAGCCGCAGTAGACCGCCAGGCGTTTCACGGCAGTTCCTCCCCGGCACGGGGAGGGGGACCAGCCGCAGGCTGGTGGAGGGGCACGTCCGGTGATCGCTCCCCTTCGTCGGCACGCGACCGGCAGACCTCCACAATACGCATCACCGCCCGCTCCACTTCCTCCAAAACCGCCTTCGCCGGGACTCGCAGGGTCGCCACGCCCTGCGAACGCAGATAGTGCGACCGTACCGCATCATGCTTGCGCGCATCGGCGCTGTCATGTCCCCAACCATCGACTTCCACGGCCAGACGCGCCGGGGCGCAATAGAAGTCGAGGATATACAGCCCCGCCGCATGCTGCCGGCGAAACTTGAACCCGTCCGGGCGCCGCCGAAGCTCGCGCCACAGTACCGCTTCGGGCAGCGTCATCTCGCTCCGCAATTTTCGGGCGCGCTTCACCGTTTCTCGTGAGCCTGCAATCACCGCGCGTGCCCCTCCACCAGCCTGCGGCTGGTCCCCCTCCCCATGCTGGGGAGGAAACTCACCGCAAATCCTCCACCATCAGCTTCGCCGTCGCCTTGGCGCTGCCTACCACGCCGGGGATGCCCGCGCCGGGATGGGTGCCGGCGCCGACGATGTAGAGGTTCCTGATCTTGTCGTCGCGGTTGTGCGGGCGGAACCAGGCGCTCTGGGTCAGCAGCGGCTCCAGGCTGAAGGCGCTGCCGAGATGGGCGTTGAGGTCGAGCGCGAAATCGCGCGGGGCGTAATGGAACTTGGTGACGATCCGGTCATGGATGTCGGGGATCAGCCGGCGACCGACTTCGTCGAGCACGCGCTTTTCGATCAGCGGCCCCACGGCGTGCCAGTCGATCGGCAGCTTGCCCTGATGCGCGACCGGGATCAGCGCGTAGAACGTGCTCTTGCCCGGCGGCGCGACCGAAGGATCGGTGACGGTGGGGTGGTGCAGGTAGATCGAGAAATCCTGCGGCAGCACGCCATGTTCGTAGATGTCGTCGAGCAGGCCCTTGTAGCGCGGGCCGAACAGGATCGTGTGGTGCGGGATGCCGGGCCAGCTTCCCTCGATGCCGAAATGGACGACGAAGAGGCTGGGCGAAAAGCGCTTCGCCTTCAGCTTGCGCCCCATTTCCGGCCCGCGCGGCATGTCGCTCAGGAGGTCGCTGTAGGTGTGGACGATATCGGCGTTGCTGGCCACTGCGTCGAAGCGTTCGCGCCAGCCGCTCGCGGTCTCCACCTCGGTCACGCGGTCGCCCAGCGAATGGATGCGCAGGACCGGGTCGTGCAGGCGGATCGTGCCGCCCAGCCGCTCGAAATGCTTCACCATGGCGGCGATCAGGCGGTTGGTGCCGCCCCTGGCCCACCAGACGCCGCCGTCCTTTTCCAGCTTGTGGATCAGCGCATAGATCGCGCTGGTGCTCATCGGGTTGCCGCCGACCAGCAGCGTGTGGAACGAGAACGCCTCGCGCAGTTTCTCGCTCTTCACGAAGCTGGACACCATCGAATAGACCGAACGCCACGCCTGGTGCCGGGCCAGCGAAGGCGCGGCCTTCAGCATGCTGGCGAAATCGAGGAACGGCACCGCCCCCAGCTTGACGTAGCCTTCCTTCCAGACGGCGGCGGAGTATTCCAGGAACTCGTCGTAGCCCGCCAGATCCTCGGCCGAGACTTTGGCGATTTCCCGCCGCAGCGAAGCCTCGTCGTTCGAGTAATCCATGTTCACGCCGTCGGGCCAGTTCAGCCGGTAGAACGGCATGACCGGCATCAGCTCGATATCGTCCGCCATATCGTGCCCGGAAAGCTGCCACAGCTCGGCAAGACAGGCGGGATCGGTGATGACGGTGGGGCCGGCATCGAACGTGAAGCCGTCGCGTTCCCAGAAATAGGCGCGTCCGCCGGGCTTGTCGCGCGCTTCCACCACTGTCGTGGCGATGCCTGCCGCTTGCAGCCGGATGGCCAGCGCAAGGCCGCCGAAGCCCGAACCGACGATGCAGGCGCGCTTCATGAGGTCCGCTCCGGCACGGCGTCCAGCGGGGCCAGCGGCCGTCCCCGCCTCAGGATGCTGGCCATGGCCGCGCCGACCGGGACCGGCGGCTTGCCGGCGAGGATGCGCAGGGCGTCCGCACGCGTCGATTGCCCGGCGTAGAAGCGCCGGATCAGCGGTTCGGGCAGGCGATAGAAACGTTCGAGCATCTTGTAACGTCGCGCTGGCTCGGCCGCGCCGAACAGCATCCGTGTGAGCATCCGGTAGAAACTCCCCCGCCGCCAATGCGACCTGGCGCGAGCATAGCTCGCCTCGGCGACCGCCGCACCTGAAAGATCGGGCAGGCGCGAAATTTGCATCGCGAAGCGCACCGCGTCGGGCAGCGAATAGCTGGTCAGCGGGTGGAACAGCGCGGCGCGCGCGCCCGCCCGCGCCGGCTCGCCCCGCGCCCAGAACGCGGCGAAGCTTCCCGAGCCGACGACCGGCAGCACACCCGTCTCCTCGCGCAGGACTTCGGCCACGCTCCATCCTTGCGCGGCGGCATAGGCGGCGATGCGGGCGCGCAGGGCGGGCAGGTCCAGCGCCGGATCTTCGGCGTAATACGTATCCTCGACGAAGACCTCGGTCTCGGAGAAAGGCAGGCAATAGACGAAGCGATAGCCGTCCACCTGCTCTACCGCGGCGTCCATCACGACCGGGCGGGCAAGGCTGTGCGGGCGGTCCAGCCGCAATATCTGGCCCAGGAACTTCTGCCAGCCGCCCGCCATGCCGGTCAGGCCGGAAGCGCCGCGCGCGTCGATCACGCAGCCTGCCGCCATCGTCTCGCCGCCCAGAGTCACGCTGTCCTGCGAGAAGCGCTCCACGCCGGCGCTGGTCATCAATGCCTCGGCCGGAAGCGCGGCGCGCAAGGCCGCGTCCAGCCGTTCGCTCGTCACGCTGCGATAGGGGGTGGAAAGGTGGCGGGAGTGGCCGGGAAAGCGCACGTCGTAACCGTCCCAGCGCGCCTCGATCAGCGGCTCCACCAGCCATTCGTCGCCGGGGGCGATGTCGCTGGCGAAGAACGACCAGACATGATTCCCGCCGAAATGCGCGCCCTGCTCGATCACCAGCAGCCGCAGATCGGGCCGCAACCGGGCCAGCGCCAGCGCGATCAGCCCGCCCGCAAGCCCGCCGCCCAGGATGGCGATATCGATGCCGCGTTGCTGCATCGGAAGGTCTTAGCAGCGTGCCGGGCAAGGGCAATGCCCGCGGCGGAATGCTGCGCTACGTGGCTGGCCCAGCCTTCTGGAATTTCGCGAAATGTACGGTTGCGGCGATCCCGACAAGACGGTCTATTTCTGCTTCTTCCGCTGGTGTCAGCGGTGCGTTCTGTATTGCCACAAGCACGGGGGGCATCGCCTGGGATATCGCTCGCATCTTCAGCAATGCCGGCTTCTGCCGGGTAAGCCGGCCCATTTCCGCGAGGTCTTGCGCATTCATCGTGGAAACCGTTTGACGCGCCGCGACACTCAGGTCCGCGCGTACATCCGCGTCGCTAACCTCGCGACCGTCCAGCCCGCTGGCGATCGCGGCTTTCCCATTATAAGTCTGGCTGACTCCGTTCAGCATCTTGCGCCCCAAGCGGGAGCGATAGAAAACGGCAATGTCCAGCGCTTCGGACGGTGTGAGTTCCTGCTTCAATACAGCGATGACCCGCGGCCTGTATTCCAGCCTTACGCGATCGCTCTGGCTCGCCAGGACGGGACGAACCGCTTGCGCCAGCGCCAGGCCGAAGCCAGGGAAGGCGCTTTCCACCTCGATCATCGCCGGCGATGCGGTAACGATCTGCTGCGCCATCGCAGCGCATATCTGATCGAGGCTTTTCTCCTTATCGACCCCGCTCAATATAGCGTCGTACAGCGCACCATAGGCAGGTTCCTCGGCCGCCGTCGCCGCCGCCCGGACCGGCTCTGGCGAGGTGCTGGCTGCCGGCGAATGTGTTGCCGCGGCGGCGATCAACAGTGCCGGGGCGATAATGAACGAACGATGCCTGGGCATGAAGGAATATCCTCGAATCGATGTCAAACCGCGAAGCGTCGTGCCGTCATATCCGAACGGCACGGCGCGTCCATCGGGCCAATTACTTACAGGGATTTGCAGGTTTTCATTCAATAAGGCATGGTTTTCCTATGAGCGAGGACAGTTACATCGAACGGGCCACGGCCGCCGACGCACCTGCTGTCGCCTCGATATACGCGCATCACGTCCTCCATGGCACCGGTACGTTCGAGATCAACCCGCCCGATGCCGCCGAAATGACCGCGCGCATGGACAGGGTGTTGGGCGCCGGCTCTCCCTGGCTTGTCGCACGCGACCCTGCCGGCGAAGTTCTGGGCTTCGCCTATGCCGCGCAGTTCCGCGATCGGTCGGCCTATCGCTTCGCCTGCGAGGACAGCATCTATATCCGCCATGACCGCTGCGGGCAGGGGCTGGGCGCGGCGCTGCTGGACGCGCTGATCGATGCGAGCGCGGCGGCAGGGTTCCGCCAGATGCTCGCGGTCGTCGGCGGGCCGGAGCCGGCCTCGCTCGCGCTCCATGCGCGCGCGGGCTTCGCGGAGACCGGGCGTTTCCACAAGGTCGGCCGCAAGTTCGGGCGCTGGCTCGATATCGTATTCATGCAGCGCGCGTTGGGGGCGGGGGATGCCGCCCCGCCTCGGGAACCATGACGGGCAAGGCTTACGCCGCAACTCCCGCCGCTTTCGCGCGTTGCACGGCAAACTCACAGGGGAAATTCATGCGCCTTCACGCCGTCCTTGCCGCATCGCTGGCCGCTCTCGCGCCCGCCGTCGCCTTTGCCCAGAACGAAGCCGTGCCCGAGGGCAGCGTGTTCGACCGCGATCACCTCACCGTCGGCGTGGGGGCGATATACGGGCCGAGCTACGAGGGTTCAGACGACTACGTATTTTCGCCTATCCCGGTGGTGCAGGGCAAAGTGGCGGGCATTTCGATCACGCCGCGTCCGGGCGGTGTCGCGCTTGATTTCATTCCCGACGCCGACGATGCGCGGATCGGCTTCTCGCTCGGCCCGGTGGTCAGCTATTCGGGCAACCGCAAGCGCCAGATCGAAGATCCGGTCGTGCGCGCCAGCGGCAGGTTGAAGGACGCGATCGACGTGGGCGTCAATGGCGGCGTCACCGTCAACAAGCTGCTGAGCGACTATGACAGTCTGACCGTTTCGGCCGACGTGAAATGGAACGTCAACAAGGCGCATCGCGGCATGGTCGTCACCCCGGCGGTGAGCTACCTGACGCCGCTCAGCCGCGCCGCGCTGGTGACGCTGGTGGTCAGCGCCAAGCATGTCGACGATGACTATGCCCGCTTCTACTACAGCGTCACGCCGGGCCAGCGCGCCGCCAGCGGCGGGGTGCTGCCGGTCTATAACGCCAAGGGCGGCTGGGCCAGCGTCGGCGCCAATGTGCTGGCGGCCTACGATCTCGACGGCGATCTGCTCAACGGCGGCTTCGCGGTGGTCGGCTTCGGCGGCTACAGCAAGCTGCTGAACGACGCCAAGCGCACGCCCTTCACCTCGCTGCGCGGCGATGCCGACCAGTGGGTCGGCGGGCTGGGCGTGGCCTATACTTTCTGAATTCATCGCTTGCCCTCTCCCCGGCGGGGAGAGGATACGAAGGCTTGGTGCGCAGCACCTAGCCGAAGTTGGAGAGGGTTGCGTCCAGGCGCTATCCCCTCTCCGCTGCGACTAGCGAGCAAGCTCGCAAGTCTCGCTCCTCTCCCCGCCGGGGAGAGGATGAACGCGCGCCCTTTCTTCCTCCCCCGCGCATCGTTAGGCCTTTCGTTCGACGCAACGAAAAAGGATGCCGGGGTGGGCGAAGGATTTCTCGACGGGCGCGCGGGCCTTGCCGGCCGTATCGCGGTGGTGATCGGCGGCGGCGGCGGGATCGGCCGGGCGGTGTCGCTGGGCCTGGCCGGGGCGGGCATCGACCTCGCCCTCTGCGACATCGATGCGGAGGCGCTCTCCGCCACCGGGCAGGACATTCGCGCCATGGGCCGCAAGGTCGTGGCGCTGCCTGCCGACGCCACCGTCGCGGCAGAGCTTTCCGCCTTCTACGACGCGGTGGAGCGCGAATTCGGTGGGATCGACATCCTCGTCAACGTCGCCGGCGGCACGAAGCGCACGGCCTTCATGGAGAGCGGGCCGGAGGTATGGGCGGCCGAGATCCACCGCAACTACGGCTATGTCATCGAATCGGTCCACCGCGCGGTGCCGCTGATGCTGGCGCGCGGCGGCGGCTCCATCGTCAACTTCACCACGGTGGAGGCGCATCGCGGCGCGGCGACTTTCGCGGTCTATGCCGGGGCCAAAGCGGGGCTGACCAACTTCACCCGCGCGCTGGCGGTGGAGCTGGGCGCGGCCAATATCCGCGTCAACACGCTGGCGCCCGACAGCACCCCGTCGCAGGGCAACATGAACGCCATCTCGCCCGAACTGCGCGAAAGGATCATGGCGGCGACGCCCGCGCAGCACGCCGGCGGGCGCGGCATGTACATCCCCATGGGCCGCGCGGCGAGCGTGGACGATCTGGCCAACGGCGTGCTGTTCCTCGTCTCCGACCTTGCCCGCTCGATCACCGGCACGAC
>Ga0209813_10000417_pt1 | contig 10367 bp, 4 predicted proteins | sample EndMethybrTD3033_FD_187596 | JGI IMG/M metagenome (GOLD analysis project Ga0209813, IMG submission 187596) | Populus endosphere microbial communities from Tennessee, USA - Endosphere MetaG P. TD hybrid TD303-3 (SPAdes) (version 2) | ecosystem: Host-associated > Plants > Roots > Endosphere... | reverse complement strand
CGATTGCAGCACATCGGCGCTGGCTACGAACAGGCTGCTGGCGATGGCGCGCGCCAGCCGGTTGGCCCCGAAGGCGAGCCCTGGAATGTCGCCGGCCACCGCCGCGTGGCTCATGGTCGACCCGGCATTGAAGCAGTGCAGGTGCGACAGCCCCGACACCGATCCCGGCACACGCTCGTTGAGCTCGAAGCCCGGCCCGAGATAGGGGTGCTGTGCCTCTGCCGGATGCAGGGCCGCCTCCTCCGCCGAAATGCGATCGGCCCAGAGCGCTATCCGGTCATGGATGTGGGCCAGTTCGGGTCGTTGCGCCAGGTCGACGGCGAAGCCGGTCGCCAGGATCACCGCATCGAATTGGTATGTGTCGCGTGCCGTCGTCACCCGGACGGCGTCGGCGGACAGGGCGACATCGAGCCAAGGCTCGGCGAAATGCACGGCAAACCCCGCATGCCGGTCGCAGCGCAGCACCGACTCGTGCGGCGGCGGCACGGCTTCGGAGAAGATGTAAGTGTAAACTTGCCACCGCGCCGCATCGTCGAGATCGTGATAGCCGTGGAAGAAGCCGGGAAACACCGTCCATTTCGACTTGTTGATCTGGGGCAGGTGCGGTCGGCGCACGAACAGATGTGCCTCGGCTGCGCCCGACTCCAAGGCCACGGCCGCGTTGTCGAACGCGGAGGCGCTGGCACCTAGCACGCCGACTTTGCCGCTCTTGAAGCGCGCGAAATCGATGCTGTCGGAAGAGTGGAACACGCGGTCCGCGGCGGCCTTGCGCCCACGGGGAAGCGAAGGAAACGGCGGCCAGTACGGCGCGCCTGATCCGTCGCGACCGCCCGCCAGCACGACCTTGCGGGCGCGCACGGTCTCCGGACCTCTCGCCGTCGCCAGTTCGACGCGCACTGCGTTCGGGCTGGGATCGAGCCGCGTGACCTCGGTGCCGTTCTCGACGGCGAGGCCCACGGTGTCGCGCACCCACAGCAAGTAGGCGAGCCAGTCCCTGGTGGCGACCTTGTAAAGTCGCTGCCATCCCTGGGCGCCGTGCTGCGCCTCGTACCAGGCGCGAAAGGTCAGCGAGGGAAAGCCGATATCGGGTCCGGTGAGATGCTTGGGCGAGCGCAACGTGTCCATGCGCGCATAGGTGCCCCAGGGACCTTCGCTGCCGCGCTCGGCACGATCGACGACGCGCATGTTGCGCACGCCCTCCCGCGTCAGCGCGAACGCGGCCGTCTGTCCGCACATGCCGGCGCCGATGATCAGCACATCGAGCATCGGCCGGCCGTCCGGCCCCAAGGTCGGGGGTACCCAGTTGGCGGCAGGGAAGTTCATGCGCGCAAAATCGCGGTGCGCCTGGGCGGCGAGATCGTCTAGTCCGGATGGCATCATGCGTGGCGCATACGTTCAATCGTTGTGGGCAAATCGTTGCAGGCCCCGACATATAGCCTGCGGCGACCATGTCAGCCATTGCTGCCTGCTCCTTCAGGCAGCCGGTGGCATCCGCGGCATGGCATTGGCCGGAAAGGCAAAAAGCGAGCCGTGGATGGACTTCCGCGCCACACTTCCGCCTTGCCCCGACTCAGTTACGACTGGCACCCCGACGGCGAGGGAGGGGAAGTCATGGCCAATTTTGCCTACGGCGGACTGCGGCAAACCTATGCCTCGCTGTGGAAGGCGATGCAAATCCCGACAGGTGTGCGCGTGCAGGCTACCGACGCGCGCGTGCGCGCCATCGCCGAGGCCAAGCCGCGCTACGACCAGGTCGCCAATGCGACTGGCGTGCCCTGGTACGTGATCGGCATCATCCACGAAATGGAGGCCGGGCTGAACTTTTCCGCCCACTTGCACAATGGCGACCCGCTGACCGCCCGCACGGTGCAGGTCCCGGCGGGCCGACCGCCGACTGGCATTCCTCCGTTCCAGTGGGAGGAGAGCGCCATCGATGCCTTGACGTTGGAGGCCTTCCCTTCCGTCAAGCTGTGGACCGTCGAGCGCATCGCCTACCAGCTCGAGGCTTACAACGGCTGGGGTTATCGTTCGCGCAACACCGGCGTCAACACGCCCTACCTTTGGAGCGCCACCAGCAACTACCAGAAGGGCAAGTTCGTGCGCGACGGCGTGTTCGATGCGAGCGCCGTCAGCGGGCAGATCGGTGCCATGGCGCTGCTGCGCCGCCTGATCGATGTGGTCGGCATCAACGTCCCGGCGGAGGACGACGTGCCACTGCCCGACACGCCGTCGCTGCCGAACGAGCCGGACCTCGGCACGCAGCCATACCCGGGCATGGCCGTGCGTCTTAACCACCCGGACCCCACGATCGTCGCGCTTCTGCAGCGCCGGCTCAATCAGCTCGGCTGCTGGCCCAGCATCGACGCCAAGGGCAAAACCGTACCGATCAACGTGGACGGCGACTTCGGTCAGCTGACGGCCTCCGCGGTGAAGTTGTTCCAGGCGCGCTCGCTGGATGGCGAAGGAAAGCCGCTGTCGGTCGACGGCGTGGTGGGCCTCACGACCTGGGCGGCGCTGTTCGGCACGCAGAGCGTCGCACCCGTCACCGCCACCGTGCCTCCGCAGGGCTTGCTGCGGCGGGTCATAACGGTGGCCGCCAACGAGGAGCAGCAGCACGTGCGCGAGCAGCCGCTGGGCTCCAACCGCGGACCGCGGGTCGACCAATATCTGCGCGCCGCCGGCATCGATCCGAACACGGGCAGCTATCCGTGGTGCGCGGGCTTCATCGTCTGGTGCTTCGACAATGCAGCGCGCCAGCTGGGGCTTGCATCGCCGGTGCCGCGCACTGCCGGCGTGCACGACATGTGGCAAAGGGCCGGCCGGGCGGGCTTCCGGCGCATCCCGTACGAGGCGGCTATCGGGGATCCGAGCCAGGTGCAGCCAGGCTACGTATTCTTCATCGACACCGGCCAGGGACACGGGCACACGGGCCTGGTGGTGGGCCGCGAGGGCAACGAGTTCCAGACCATTGAGGGCAATACCAATGAACTCGGGGGCCGCGAAGGCGTCGGCGTGTTCGCGCGCAAGCGCCCGGTGCGGCAGGCCACCCTCGGTTTCGTGGAATTCGCGGCGCGCTGACGGCAGGCGAATTTCGCGATCATCGCACTAATCCGAGAGCGGATTGCCGCAATCTGACGCGAATCGGCAGGTAGCGTCGCAATTCGATTCGGTGCGTTGCCGCAAACCCCACGCCTTAGCTTGGACGGTGCAGGAGGAGGTCGCGCTGATGCAGGAAGCCTACGATCGGGACAGGGCAGCCGCGCTCGTCAAGGAGGCGCGCGACATGATCGCTGCCCTCAGATGCGAGACGGGAGAGATCGCCGTGCAGATGAGCCGCGTGCTGCACGATCCCGAGGACGACGACCCGCCGGCGCTGCCGAAGGCTACGCTCGCAATTCTCCCCGCCCAGCGGCGCGCGATCGCCCGCAAGCCCTTCTGGAAGTTCTGGCGCTAGCATCAAGCGGCTGATTGCTGGCGAATTTCAGCCATCGGATACAGGCCGGCAGGAGGCGAGATGAGAGACAAGCTGACGTGGATTCTCGTCTTTGCGGTCATTGCCGCAGGCGGAAGCAGCTACAGCGCCTACAAGGCCTACCAGATGACGGATGGCCGGCCAGCTCCGACGAAAAGCAAGCGGTAGAAGCACGTTTTTGACGACGGTGGTTGCCGGAGGCGGCCAGATTCGCGAAGATAGGACCCGTCGAGCAGCTGGTGTCCCGATCCTGAAGTTGGGAGTAGTGCCTTGAAGGTAGCCGAGAAGGTAGCCGACATCCTGGAAAAAAAGGGCTCCGTGGTTATCACGATCAAGCCCACTGAGACGATCGCGGCGCTGTCGCAGCGCCTGCGCGAGCGGCGCATCGGCGCCGCCATCGTCAGCGGCGACGGACAGGCCGTCGACGGCGTGATCTCCGAACGCGATATTGCCTACGGCCTGTGCGTCCACAAGGGCGAGCTGTTCTCGATGCCGGTTTCGGCACTGATGACCAAGGCCGTGATTACCTGCGCTCCCGGGGACGAGATCGGCATCGTGGCCTCGACCATGCTGTCGCGCAACGTCCGGCACCTGCCCGTGATGGACGGTAACCGCCTGATCGGCATGGTCAGCATCCGTGACGTGCTGAACTTCCGCGTCGATCAGCTGCAGCGCGAGACCGGTCTGCTGCGCGCGTTCGCCATGCAGACGGACCGCGAGGTGCAGGATCGCTAGCGGCGCGGCCGCCGCGGCGGCGGAGCCGTCGCCCTCGCGCACATAGATGCCCCCAGACGGAAAAATGCGGCCCCGGGTTGCTCGAGGCCGCATTTGCGTTTGTGGTCCGACCTCAGAAGATGAAGTCGCTGCTGCTGACGGACGACAGCTTGGCGCCCTTCAGCAGTATGGTGTCGGTCTCGATGGCGATTTGCACACCACCGGACACCGCCGAGATGTCGAGGTCGTTGTACGTGATGCCGAGCGCCGACAGGTCGAGCCGGTCCTGACCACCTGATGGGTTGGCGTCGAAGTCCGTGATCTTGTCGTTGCCGAAGTTGGCCTTGAACACGAACGTGTCGTTGCCGCCGGCACCGGTCAGCGTGTCGTCGCCTGAGCCACCCTCGATGACGTTGTCGAGCTTGTTGCCGATACCCTTGAACTCGCCGGAGCCGGTGTAGGTCAGGTTCTCGACATTGTGGTCCAGCCAGTAGAAGCTGAGGCTGGTCTCGACGGTATCCGTCCCGCCGCGTCGATCCTCCCGGATGTCGTCCCAGTAGTGATTGACGATGTACAGGTCGTCGCCCTTGCCGCCATAGAGTGTGTTGTAGCCTTCGCCGCCGTCGAGCGTGTCCTTGCCGTCCCCGCCGTAGAGCTTGTCCCTGCCGCCGAGGCCGACGATGAAGTCGTCGCCATCGGTGCCGCGCAGGCAATCACGCCCTTCCGTACCCAGGATGGTGGGCTGGGGCTCGGGATTCTCACCGGGATCGGGATTCTCGCCCGGACCCGGCTCCTCGCCGTAGCCCTGGAATATCGAGGAGCTTGTCGCGGCCGTGAACTTCTGGCCGCTGCTCGTGACGGTGCAGGTGCCGTCGCCGTTGTTGACCACCGTCGTCTCGTCGATGGTGATATCCGGTAGCAGCTCGACGACATCGGAGCTGCTCATAGGGCCGACGAACTTGTCGTCGCCGCCGTTCGACTTGAAGAGCACGCGGTGGGCCGACGTACGGCCGGACACGTCGACGGTGTCGTTGCCGGTTGAGCCCTCGATCGTGATCGTATTCAGGTCGAGGTCCGTGCCGGTGAAGTCGCCGGAGACGATGAACGTATCGGTGCCTGCGCCGCTGTTGACCGTGATCTCGTCGATACCGGCAAGTTCCGCCGCGACCACCCCGTTGTTGAGGTTGGTGCCGCGGGAGATCACGATCTCGGTGCCTGCCTGGTTCGGGCCGAGGCCGGTGCGGAGCTGATAGCTGGCGACGGTCTCGATCCAGAACACCTCGTTCTGAGCGTTGCCGTTGACCTGGAACGTATCGATGCCCGCACCGCCGTCGACGAAGTCGCGTCCGTTGCCGACCAACCAGATGATGGTGTCGTCGTCGGCGCCGCCGCGGACGGTATCATTGCCATTGCCGCCGATCAGCGTGTCGTTGCCTGCGCCGGCGTCCAGCGTATCGGCGCCATTGCCACCATCGAGGACGTTGGCCAGGGCGTTGCCGGTCAGAGTATCGCCGACGGCGCCGCCGGTAACGTTCTCGATGCCGCGCACCGACGTGAAGCCGGACGCGCTGTTGGCGGTCAGATTGACCGTCACCGCAGCCCCGGTCGCGCCATAGCTCAACGTATCGGTGTCGCCGAGCAGATCAGCCGTCACCGCTTCGACACCGGTGACAGTGCCGCCCGCGACCGTCGACAACGCGGTGCCGTTGAAGACCACATTGAGCGTGTCGGCGCCATCGGTCCCGATGATGCGAAGGGTGTCGGTGCCGGCGCCGCCATCGAGCGTGCCTGCGCCGTCGCCTATCGTGTAGTTGAAGATATCGTTGCCGTTGCCGCCGAGCAGGGTGTCGTTGCCCAGCCCACCGGTGATGGTGTCGTTGCCTTCGCCGCCATCGATAACGTCGGCGGCGGCGCCGCCATCGAGGATATCGTTGCCGTTGTCGCCGAAAATCTGGTCGGCTCCGGCTTCGCCGAAGATCAGGTCGTTGCCTTCCCCGCCGCGCAGGATATCGGCACCACCCTCGCCGTGAATCTCGTCGCTGCCGCCGAGGCCGTTGACGGTATCGCCGCCGCCGCCGGCCAGGATGAAGTCGTCGCCGGCCGTGCCGTTGATGGTGTTGGCTGCGCCGCCGGCAATGATCTCATCGCCGACAATGCCGGTCGCAGCCGAGACGACGGTCTCGGTGGTACCCTGGTCGTCGGTGTAGGTCACGGCCACGCGGATCGGTCTGCCCACCTGCGCCTGTTCGGGGACGAAGATCCCGGTGGTCTCGCCGGCGATATCGGTCCACGTCGTGCCGATCAGCACCTGCCATTGGAAAGTGAAGACGGCGGCGGCATCGATGCCGTCGAGGTCGATGATGCTGGCCGTCGAAACGCTCAGCGCCAGCCCCTCGGTGGGGGTGGTGTCGCTGATGATCGGCGCCCCGGTCGGCACGTCGTTGACGTTGACGACCGGATCCGTCGGCGCCGAAAACACGGTCTCGATGACGCCGTCCGCATCGATGTAAGTGGCTTTCACGCGGATAAGCAGGCCGACTTCGTCATCGCCGGGCGTGAAAGTGGGACCAGAGGCGACCACATCCTCGCCGATGTCGTTCAGGCGCGGGATGTCGACAAAGACGCCTGTCCCCGCATCTTCCTCCATCTGCCACACGTAGCTGATCGGCCCGGTGATGATGCCGCCGGGGTTATCGGCGTCGGTCGCTGTCCCGAGCGTGGCGGTCAGCACCGCATCCTCGGTGGCGGGGAGCCCCAGGATCGCCAGCTGGCCCTCGGGCGGGGTGTTGCCGGTGTTCACTAGGTCGACCACCTCGTCGGCGAACTGCAGGCGCTCGATGTTCCTGATGATGTCGACACCGTCCGTGCCGACCGTGTCGATGATGACCCGGCGGCCTTCCGCGTCAGGCTCGCCGATCTGGTAGTTGGCGCGCGGACCAGAGAAGACGGCCGTATCCACGTCGGTTGGGCTGCCCGTAATCAGGATCTCGCGCACGATCTGGAGTTGGCTCGGATTGACGGCGCCCGACAGCATCAGCGCGCTCAGCTGCTGTCCCGCCAGCGACGAGTTCGCGACCGTGCTGGTCACCAAGCCGACCATGCTGTCGGCCGTTCCGATCTCGTTGCCGGCGCCATCGCGGATGCTGATGCGCACGTTGAGCAGCGCATCGCCGTCGATGATGTCGTTGCCGCCACGGCCCTGGATGACGTCGCTGCCGCCGCCGCCGAGGATGATGTTGCCGCCGTCGAACGAGGTTACGCCAGCGCCGAGGATGTCCTGCAGGCCGTCGATACGGGCGATGCCTTCGCTAGTAAGCACGCTGCCGCGATTGCCGGCGGCCTGGATCTCGGCCGCATCGGCGTCGTCACCGAGCAAGATGTCGCTGAAGTTGGAGCCGGACAGGCCCTCCAGCTGGCCGAAACGATCCATCACCGCGGCGTTGGAGGGCGGAATCGGCGTCTCGTCGAACGCCTCCAGCGTCAGGTCGACGGTGACACCCAGGGTGTCGTTCTTGTAGGTGACCCAGTCGTAGCCGGACATGCCTTCCATGCGGTCCGCGCCGGGGCCGCCGACCATGATGTCGTCACCGCCTTCGCCCATGAACTCGTCGATGCCGCCGCTGCCGATGAAGACGTCGTGGCCGTCGATCAGGTCGAGCGCGTTCGGATCGAAGTTGTCGCCCGGCGAGCCGTCGGCGGTGCCGGTCTCGATCCAGTCGCTGCCTTCGTTGCCGATCACCGCCTCGGTGGTCGGGCTGCCGTACAGGAAGTCGTCGCCGTCACCGCCGAAGATCTCGGAGAGATCCTCGCCTGCCATGATGAAGTCCTTGCCGAAGCCGCCGAGCAGCAGGTTGATGCCGTTGCCGCCGTTGATGACGTCGTTGCCGTTACCGCCCTGGATCAGGTCGTCGCCGCCGAGGTCGGTCAGGATGTCGTCGCCATCGCCGCCGAGAATCTGGTCGGCACCGTCGCCGCCTTCCAGACGGTCGTTGCCGCCGTCGCCCCACAGCGTGTCGTCGCCGATGCCGGCGATCATGGTGTCGTTGCCCTCGGTACCGCCGAGAACGACGTGATCCTCACCCGTGTAATGCAGGTAGTTGGTGTCGACGGCCGGGGTCTGCGGATTGTCGCGTACGACCAGCGCGATGAAGGGATTGTCGCCCAGCGGGTCGGCGTTGCCGATGCCGTCATTGAACTGTTTGGTCTGATCGACCTCGAGGATGAAGGTCGGCGTCGAGAACACGTCGCCCGGCAAGCGCGTCACGTCCGTGTTGCGCATGATCAAGCTGGCGAACGAGTTCTGCTCCAGCTGGGTGATGAAGTTGAGGCCGGCCGTGCGCGTCAGGTAGTAGAAGCGGTCGCCGTTCTGCAGCGCCTCGAGCTGCGTCTCGAACACGAAGTTGAAGGTCGAGCCGAGCAGGCCGCCGAACGGCATCTGCTTCTCGGCCAGGCCACCGATCCACAGATCGATGGCGTCGACGCCGGTGGTGGTCACGCCGTTTGGCTGGTTGGCGTAGGTGCCGGTGCTGTTGAGAAAGGCGAGCCGGTCGCCGGCTGCCGTATAGACGCGCTCGTTGGCCTCGCCTTCGTTGATGATGGCGGTGCCGCCAAACACCAACGCCGTCGCCACGGCGCGCTTGTCCGCTGCCGTGTTGACGTCGGCGGCGAGCAGGTCGGCATGCGTGCCGTACGCGGCAATGAAGTTGACCACCGAGAGCGGGTTCTTCGCATTCAGTGCAAAGTCGACCCAGCTCGTGTATGCCTTGAGCTGGCTGTCGCCGGTGCCGTCGTAGAACTCGCGCCGCGCCGCGTTCAGCGTCGGTACGCCGGTGTCACGGCCGCGAGCCAGGTTGATGGTGGCGAGGTCGAGCGGCAGGCCGAGCAGGTTATTGCGCAGCGCCTCGGTAACGAACTCGTCGATCTCGTTGCCGACCTGGCGCGTCATGCCGCGCACGATGGCGCCGGCCGCCTCGTCGGGCGTCAGGCCGCTGGCGGCGAACTCGGTCGGATTGAGGAAGGCCTGGATCAGGCCGATGTGGTCGGCGTTGAACTCGGCATCATAGCGATCGACCGTCTCGGTCAGCATCGAGTGGCCGAAGCGATAGACCGTGTGCGCGAACTCCGCGACGATCGAGGGATCGATGGTCGTGTCGTAGGCGATGAAGATGTCGACGTTGGGCTGGACCTTGCGTGCAAACTCCTCGAACACGAGGTGCTGGTACTGCATCTCGGTGCCGAATTTGGCAGATTGGAAGAGGCGCTCGCCATCCCAAATCAGCGCATCGATCTGTGCCTGATTGGTCGGTAATGCGGCGACGTCGACGCTCAGCCATTCGTTCAGGAACGCCAGATCCTGGCTGGCCAGCACGACGTCCTTGGTGTGCTCGACCAGCCGGTTGTGCTCCGAGTGGAACACGTGGTGCACGGCGGTGAGGCCGATGTTCTCGTTGGCGCGGCCGTCGCCGGCGATGTAGTGCGCGTCGAGCAGCTCGTCGTCGTAGGTCCCGGGGCCTTGCGGATTGCCGGTCGTGCCGTCCGCGTCAGCGGTCAGCGGATTGCCATCCTCGTCCACCGGGTTGGCGAAATGCGAGATGTCGGCGAGGAAGGCGTGACCGGTAGGGATCGCGGTGCTCGCATCGACCGGTTGCGCCGGGTTTCCTTCAACCAAGCCCGCCGTGGTTACGAGCTGCGGGAAGCCGTTCGACCCCGGGATGAAGTTGCCGTACTGGTCGGTTGCCAGCAGCGGCAGATTGAGCGCATCCAGATCGTCCAGCTCGATGCCGAGGATATCGCTGGCCTGAGCTTTCACCACGCCCCAGGTGGCCATGCCGCCGAGGACGACGTCGTCTGCGGTTCCGTATGTGCCATCCGCGCCGAGGTCACGGTTGACGATCAGCCCTCCGGTGGAGACTGGCTCGCCGGCCGCGTTGAACTCGTAGGCGCGCAGGAAAACCTGATGCGAGGGATGCGAGCTGTAGGTTTGGTTCTGGTCGACGAACGGGGACGTGTCGTTGGTCGGGAAGATGTCGTCGTTGGTGCCGAACTGCCCATCCGCGCCGGGCAGGTGGGTGGCGCGCGTCAGGACCATGAAGTTGGTCGGGCTGCCCGGCTGGTACAGCGGGTCGTCCGGCAGCAGGGGGATGAAGACCGTGCCGCTGCCGCCCTTGTTGGCGAGGTCGAG
>Ga0209813_10000416_pt1 | contig 10397 bp, 21 predicted proteins | sample EndMethybrTD3033_FD_187596 | JGI IMG/M metagenome (GOLD analysis project Ga0209813, IMG submission 187596) | Populus endosphere microbial communities from Tennessee, USA - Endosphere MetaG P. TD hybrid TD303-3 (SPAdes) (version 2) | ecosystem: Host-associated > Plants > Roots > Endosphere... | reverse complement strand
GCCTCCAGGCTGCGATAGACGTTGGCGATCTGGGCCGCCCATTCGAGCTGGTCCTTGTCAATCGTGCCGTTGCGATGCAGCTGGATCAGAGCGCCGTCATGCGTGCTGGTCGAGCGCTCCCACGTCTCTGGCGTCCCATAGGCCTTGTGGTTCCACGCCTCCCGGATCTGCACGGCCTCCTCAATGCCGGGCTCCAGCCGCATGGGCCGCTCCACCATCTTTGGCTTGCGTCGGCCGGTGCGCTTGCCCTCTGTGACCCGCTCGACCGGACGCGGATGCCCAAGCACCAAATGCTCGATCCGCTGCTGCTCGCGCTTCCGTGCCGTCGCCAGCCGGGCCATGCGGGCATTGAACCGCTCGACGCCGGCCGGGTCAGCCGCATAGGCCGCCGCCAGATCGGCACGGGCCTTCGCAATCCGTTCTGCCCTTGTCATCGCACTCACCGCCTCAACCTCCCAATATCGTCAATCACGTCATCGATGCGCTCGACGGCCTCGCGTCGCATCTCGGCCGCCAGCGTCGGCATGGCGCCGTTCATTCCCTTGATCAGCAGCTTCACCGCGCTCAGCGAGGCGACGATGTCGGCGGGCGTGGGGCGGCGGCTCATGGCATGAACCTCGCTGCCGGACCGCGCGAGCGCCCGCCCAGCCGGTCCCGTAGCGCCGCCTCATCCGCATCGGACAGGTAGCTGGACGGTTGCGTCTCGAACTCGCCGGCCATCCGCTCGCCCCAGATCTCCAGCCGCAGTGCCCGGTAGCGGCGCGCGTAGATGATCGATGCGAATGCCACGCCGGAACAGAGCCCCGCGGTGAACACGAACACCGAGGCGATCGTGAGGGTCCAGTCGGTCATTTCCCGCGTCCACCCCACAAGCCCAGCCGAGGAAGATTGCGATTTTCCACATGAAGTCGCTCGATCGCGGACGTCCGCAAATGGGGGTGATCGCCGGCTGGAGAAACGTCCGTCGACATCGCATATCGCCAATTGTGCAGGCCATCCTTCCATTCGCGCGGCAGGGAAGGCCCGATGACGACACCCTGCTGAAAGCCGCGCCGGTAGGCTCGCTCGGACACTCGCGCCAAAAGCGTCATTACAGCGGATTTCTCATCGTCCTCGAGATCGGCCAAAATCTGATCTTCAATGCCGTCTGTCACGTCATAGGCCGACCTGTCGTCGCCGGATTGGCCAAGAGTAAAACCCGTCATTGCCACCTCCTATCGATGGTCAGCTTGAGCAGATCTTGCGCCGGACGACGCTGACCGCCGTATAGCCGGTGGCGGGGGCAAAACAGGGCCTCCAGCGCCAGCGCAAGATGCCCGACCGTCAGCGCGTCGCCCCAGTTCTTCATCGCGATATGGCTGATCCAGAACAGGACATCCTCCGCCGTCTCGATCCGCTCGATGTCCACCTCGTAGCGGTTGCGGAGCGGATCATCGTGATCACGGCAGAGGCACAGCACCAGACGATCCGCGTCGAGCAGCCAAGGCCCCCAACGGTGGAGGTGAGCGTACTTCTCCGGGACTGCGGGGAAGTCCTTGAACGACATGATGCGGAGGCCTTCGGGCCTCCCAGCATTTTCACCGATCATGAAAATTCTCCTGGCGGGTCTGCTCGCTCGCGCGCCCGCGCGGTTAGAGTTTTATAACTAACCGTAGGGGTATCCCCCCTTTCAGGGGGGTACCCCGTACGGGTAACGGGCGGGTGCGCACGCATGGGCATGCCCGCGAGGAAGCACCCTCCCGGAACTTCCGGAACCATGCCTTCCGGAAGCCTCCGGAACCTCCGGGGCAGGACGCAAAGATCCGTCAGAGTTGAAGCCATCGGCCCACCTCCACGAACTCCTTCATCTGGTCATGGGAAGTTTTGCGTTCGACCACGCGCAAGGCGCCCTCTCTGATCCACACCGAGATCATCTTTCCGATCCGGCGCTTCTCGGCGTCGTCGTGGGGATCGACATCGAGAACCTTGGCGACCAGCTTGCCAACCCATAAAGTCGACGCGGAATGCTTCCGTGCCTCTTTAGGGGCTGCTTCGATTTGCTGCTGGATATGATAGAGTTGCCGGGCCGTAACGCCCGCGAACGTGTCTGGTGCTTCCCAGCACTCTATCGCGCCAATGTTGTCCTCTGGGCCGGTATCATCGCCATTGCCCAATCCTACGCCTATGAACTGGAACCAGTTCGCAGACGACGGAGCGGGAGCCTTGTTATTCTTGTCATCATAGACCGAAAAGAAACGCTTTCGGTCACACTCTGGTATCCGGAACTCCTCTGCTACTTCTCTCGTCATTTTTTGAAACACCAAGCATGATCGCGCGGCATTGATCATTGCCACAGCGCCGCGTGCGTCGAATGCTGACGGCTCGGAGCCGTTCGGCTTTCGCACATGATGAGCGAGGCTGACCGCACAGTTGGTTTCGTGCGCGATACGAACCCATTCCTTACTCACCGCATCGATCGCGCCATTGTTATTTTCGTCGACCGAATGGCTCGACACGAAAGGGTCTATGTCCAGGTAATCGATCTCGCGCTCGCGGATTGCTTCGATCAGCGCCCCTGAGACAGGGCGCTGCAAAGTAAATCCACCCGATCTATCCTCGATCGCCAGCTTCAAAACGGGAGATGAAGGGCTATCCACGCCGTCTATGAAAAGGCGACCGCCCAGATCATCCATGGTGAGATCCCACGCCTTGAGGAAGGCGTGGACGGTCTTCTCGACCTCCTCCATCTCATCTTCGAGGTTCCACAGCCAGACGCGATGAGGGCCGTTCCATACCCTAGTGTTCAGCAGATTGCGGCCTGTTGCCATGCAAATGGCTCGCCCAACCTTATAGGTGGTCTTGCCTGCCGCACCGGGAGCGATAACCGACGAGAGTTGCTTTCGCCGCAACTCGTAGCCGTAGAGGAATTGCCGACGCGGGATCGTGGCGGGATCGCGCCATGTAAATGGCGTCGCGCTGATCGCCATTTTGGCGGGCTTTTCCATTTCATACTGATCTGGCGGCGTCTCGGGCCCAGGCCAGCGCGCCGCGTCAAGCGCCGCGCGCACAGCGTCGCCGCCCATCTCTCGCTCCATGTCGTCAAAGTCACGCGCCACGCTCATGCGGCCCTTTCCGGAAGGGCGAACCGGGCGCCGATTTCATATGCCGCTGCTTCACCGGCCTCCCGGCCGATGTTCCGCGGAAGATGATCGTCGTCATCGCCGCAGATTATATAATTGAGGTCCGGGCGCGCTGCGTTCCAGAGCCGGGCGACAGCGCCTATATTCTTGGCGGAAAAGGCCACGATCGACGGATATCCAGTCGAGCGATGAATTGCCGCCATAGTCGCCACACCTTCGCCGATGCAGGCGGTTTCGCCGTAGCGTGCGAACTGTCCGATGAGGAAGAACAGGCCATCGGTCCGGCCGCCGCGAAGGAACCGCTTGGTGCCGTCACCATCGATCCGCTGGATATTCAGCATAATCCCGGCACCGTCGTACATCGGGACCAGCAGCTTCGCCCCGGCCTGCCTGAACGGGCGAGCGTCCATCCGCTTTTTCACCAGATACGGATGATCAGGCGAAGCATCGGCCGCGCTGCGCCACATATCCTGCGCGTCGCGGGCAGCCTCCGCCTCACTACGGTCGCGCTCCTCCTGCCGCTTAGCCTTTGCCTCAGCCCACTCTTGCTGGAGCCGTCGCTTTTCCTCAGGGCTGAGGGAAAGGTCGCGGTCGACGTGCCACTTGCGCGATATTCCCAGGCGATAGTTGCCGAAAGCCCCCGCCGGCCGATCATCCAGATAAAGGATGGCCCAGCCGTTTTGCCTGCCTTTGCCGTCCCCCTCGCAATGAAAGCGGATCAACTCGCCGCCCGCCAGCCGCTGGGCGATGGGCTCGGCAGGCTTTACGCCTTCCAATTCCATCGCGCCGATGAAGTCGGCAACGGCTGTATGCCAGTCCCCGGTCATGGCGGTCACTCCGCCTCGGCGGAAACGAACACCTGCAAGTCGAGATCAACGCCCTTGGCTTTTGCCGCTTCACGAATGACGTTCCAATAGCGAACCGGGATCGACCCGCTGCGATTACGCCATTGCCGGACCGTTACGTCCGGAACGCCGATGTCGCGCGCCATTGCAGCCGCGCTGGGCCATACGGAAAAAATATCAGCAATACATGACATTCCTAACCAATACGAAACGGATCGTTAAACATCAATCCCTATTGTATTGATCAATACGATATGGGGGGTAACATGAACACGGATCAGCATGAGAAGCTGCGGCACGCGCGCACGGTGGCAGGATACAAGTCGGCGGCTGCGGCGGCGGAAGCATTTGGGTGGAATGTGTCAACTTACCGACACCATGAGAATGGGACGCGGGGTTTTGGTGCAGACCACGCTCGCGCTTATGGGCGCGCCTTCAATGTGTCGCCGAGCTGGCTGCTCGGAATAGGGGGCGAGCCAGAGCCTGACGCGTACGAAAAAGTGGCAGCGATGCTGAATGAGCCGGAGCGCTTCACCGGTGAGGCGGGCGATCTTCAACATATGATGTCGGAATTGACGGGCCAGGTGCTCCTGCGCCATTTCACCCTTAAGCAGTTCGATGATATCGTCACTGATATGCCGATGTACGACCCTGATAATAAAGGGCTGTCGTATAAGGCAGTCGATCGCGCACTGATTGAGCAACTCGCCAATGTAGAACCATCAGCCATATGTTCTGTAGATGTGCCGGACGATAGCATGTCTCCAACGATCAAGCAGGGTGCCTTCGTTCTGGTGGACACGGCCGCTAGGGAACTTCATGCACAGGACGCGGTGTGGCTTATCTCGATAGGGGGAACCGCAATGATTAGGCGGCTTCTCATCTTACAGAACGATCGCGTCGTCATTTACGCCGACGGTCGCGCTGGCCGTCAGTTTGAGATGGATAAAATTGACCTATATGTGCGCGGCAGAGTGGTATGGATTGGCCAATCCATGTGACCGATCCAAAGTGTATTGACTTAACCAATCCACAATGTATTTATGCCTCATCGGTTGAACGCCTCCGGGCCGAAGACGCCGATGCAGGCAGGAACGCACGACGACGGTAAACCCGACATAGGGAAGCCCGGCAAAGTCGCTCCTGTCATTTAGACACGGAGACCCCGACCATGGCCGACGCCACCCAGGCGCGGAGCGGCGACGCTTCGCGGAACGAAGAATTGCGCCCGCAGCGCACCGAAACTCCGATTATCGCGACTGCCAAGATGCTTGGTCGCACGGAGGATTTTTACACCGAAGCCGACAAGGCGAGCAGCCGTCAGTTCGGCAAGGTGCCCAGCCTAGCCGCGATTCACGACCGGACATATCTTGCGCTGTGCGAAGGCCAGTATGGCCTGTTGCACCTGATACCGCAGGGTGATGATCGTGATCTCATGATCCTGGCTGGCGCCGTCGCAATGCTGGCCGACCAGCTTCCCGACTTCATCGGTGAAGATGACAGCGATCACGCCAAGAGGATCTGCGAGGGCATCAAGGCCGCAACCGCGACCATATCCGCGACGCTGGCGCAGACTTGGCCGGCCGGGCCTGAGGCGGTGGACCCGCTCTATCCCGAACTGGCCCGCTCTATCCGTCGCGACGTCCTTGTCGTCGCCGCTCTTCGCGATGATGCGGAGGGCCGCTGACATGGCCGCGCCCGCAACCACGACCGCATTCGGCGACACGCCGGACGCCCCGTTGTTCTACGCCAAGACGCTCGTTTCCTTTATGGCAGCCGCGTGGCTGGCGGAGGACCAGTTCCAGCGCGACGGTATGGCCGGGTCGAAATCGACCGAATTCGCGGCCCTGATGCCCCGTGTCCACGCCGATGTCCTTGAGATCATCGGCGGCCTTATCACGGTTGCTGGCGAGCTGGCTGCGGCCGAATTGGCTGCGGTCGATCCCAATGCGTAGCCTCCGCCAGATCATCGCCGCTATCGAGCCTTGGTATGACTGGGGCTACTGGGGCGGCACGTCGCTGGAAACCGAGCGCGGCGGCGACGGCTGGCGGTTCCAGTTCGAATGGTTCGGCTGCCAAATCCTCATCGCCTTCACCCGCTTCCCGAAGGAGAAGTAACATGGCTACCCGCCGTGAAATCCTTGCTGCGGCCATCGCCGCCCCTTTGATCGCCGCGCCGAGCGTCGCGAAGGCCGCTGGCCTTGCATGCTTGCCGATCGCCGATACCGCAGAATGGGACGCCGCCCTTGTGCGTTACCAGTCCGCAAAAGACGAAGACGATCGTTTTTATCTTGATGTCTATCGGCCTGAAATGGAGCCGCTCGACCATCTCGAACCGCCCTACAACATTACTCACGTCGCGAAGAATGGTCACGCCTTCACCTACTCAATAGACCCCCGATACAATGATTACGACACTAGCCAGATTGGCGAATGGTGCTTCCTGAGGGAAGAAATCAAGCAGGCCAAGGAAAAGTGCGCGGCTTACGCTGCTGCAATGCCGGCCTCGCGGCGCAGTTACCTGAATCAAACGACGGACGCGCTTGGCGAGGCAGCGTATGACGCTCGCTGGGCTCTCTTCCGGACGCCAGCGCCACACTTGAGGGCGCTGGAATATAAACTGCGGATGCTGAAGGAGGCATCGGCTGACAGCGTCATCGATCCCACCGAGATCGAGCAGATCATCAAGGATGTCGAATTGATCGGCGGCTTTGCCGAGAAAGGCGGTACGCTGTGACCTCGATCATCATCAAGCAGCCGCATCCGCTGGACCGCCTGTGGACGCTCATCAATCTCGACCTCGAACAGGCCGATGATGCGCTGGAGGCCCTGCCGGACGATTGCTCCAACGAAGAGCGGGACGCCGCCGTCGACCATCGGCTCAGCGTCATCCATGCCATGATGGCGCTGCCCGCCCGGCATTTGGACGACTGTCTAATCAAGCTGACCGCTAGCGGATGCGAGGACGGCGACAGCCTGCCTGGCTGCAACGTCCGCGACATAATCAACGAGGCGACAGCATTGCTGGGCGACGGCATCTGGCGGGGAAACAAGCTGCTCAAGGCGGTGCCCGGCTTGCTGGAGGGCGTGACGCTATGAGGGGCACCTTCGACCAGCCGCTGGCCCCGCCTATGGCGCCGACGGTCCTCGCCAACTGCCGTAGCCTGGAGCGCATCAGCGAGCTTGCACACCGGCTCTATGCGCAGTGCCTGCTGAACGAGGGCGGTAAGGCGCCGGCCTTCGGCATCGACATGACTGACACGCAGCATGCCGAATGGCTGGCGGATATCCGTGATGATCTGCTGGTCCTCGTGGCCCGCGCCGAGCGCTTCGGCGACTTCGCCCAAGGCGGTCGCGAGTATGATGCGAGGGGGCCGCGATGAGCACCTGCCTCCGCTGCACCCACTTCCTCGAAGCGGGGACCAACCCGACCAGCTCGCCGCCGGGCCTCTACCGCCGGATCGACAATGTCGGCCTGTGCCGGCGCTCCCCGCCGATCTGGATAGCCGATCCAGAGGATGAAGACGGCGGCGCCTTCTGCTTCCCGACCATCCACGAGCAGCACAGCTGCGGCGATTTCAAGCCAAGGATTTCGATATGACCAGCCCGACCCGCGTCTGCGCGACGTGCGCTTACTGGCGCGCTGGCGCTCCAGCCCTGACCAACAAGGCCGCGCCCGATCTGAGCGCCGATGACCTTGGCACATGCGAGGCGATCCCGCCTCATGTGACCGTCGTCGGTGGCCATGCCGTCACGGTCCAGCCGGTGATGCACCATAGCCGCCGCTGCGCGGACTGGAGCGATGTCTGGATCGGATACGACCCGGACGATGATCCCGACGGCGAGCCGGTCCCCAGGCCGAAGCCCGATCCGGACGTGTCCAAGGTCCGCCGCCTTTTCCCCAATCCTCCCCGGCCGATCGCCGCCTGAAGGAGCATGGTCCCATGACTTCCACCGACACCAAGCGGGATTATACCGCCGAAGAGACGACGGCCTATGAGGCCTATCTGAGCGCGGTTGCTGAGCACAATATCACCTGCGCCCGCTCCGGCGCCACCACGCGCGAGAAGATGGACGCGGCATTTTCTGCCGATGCCGCATGGAAGCGCTTTTGCGAGGTCGCCGGCCTCCTGCCCGGCTCGACCCGGTCGCCGGAGGATATCCGCACGATCGAGCTGCTGACGAGTGAGCTGGCAGCGCAGAATGAGGCCATCCGCAGCGCCTATGCGATGCTGATCGGCATCCAGCATATCGGTGTCTTCGCATTTCGCGGCACCGCCGACGCCGTTGAACACGGCGCCTGTTGCACGCTGCTGGATGACGCCGGCACCGTTCTTCGTCTCGCCCTCGACAAGGCAGACGGCGCATGACCGGCGTTCGCCTCACCGTGCCCAGCAGCTTCACCTTCATGGTGGCGCGCAAGGGCCGCACCGTCCGTCCGGGCGTGACGCTCCCCCGCGCGCGCTATCAGACGCTGGATGAAGCCGCGACCGAGGCCGAAGTGCAGGCGGCGGCCAGCCCTGGCCAAGTCATGATCGTCTTTCAGGAAGTTCTGCGGGTGAAGCTCGATCCCGCAACCATCGATCCAGCCGTTGTCCCCCAGGCGGTTGGTGGAGCCGGGCGGCTTTCGTCCCCCCGGTCGCCCGGCTCCGAAGGTGATCAGTCGTGAAGGGCCGGGCTTATTCCCCCGAGCATGAGCGGGTGATGACCTATCTCCGCCATGCCGAGAAGTCGAAAGGGTCTGTCGCCGGCCCGACGGACTTGCAGATCAAAGTGCAGGCTGACCTGCCCAGCGAGAAGCGCGTACTGGAAATCCTGGCCGACCTGTCCGACGCCCGCCGCATCCAGATCAACCGGCAGGGCCGCCGGCGCGCGATCACGACCTTTGCCGACCGGTTCGATGATAGCGACGATATCAGCGCGAGGATTCAGGCAAGGAACTCGACCTCAAACCCGCAGAAATCCGCGGTTTGCGGCACCATGCCGCGCTCGGAGGAACTCGGTGGATTCGCCCGGCCGGCTACAACGCCGAATAACGCCGGGAACCCGCAGAAATCCGCCGTTTCTACCCGGCCGGTTGCAGGCTCTAAGCGATGGCCGGCCGCCAAGGGAAATCCGCCGTCGGTCGAGAACCGGAGCCCGACCGAACTGCGCCTTGATGACAGCTATCAGCGCTCGACTGACAACGGCGCCAGCAAGGCGCTGATCAAGCGGATCGCGACTGGCTGGGACTGGCGCATGTGCCTGCCGCTGGTCGTGTCGAAGCGCGACGACGGATCGCTATGGGTGATCGACGGCCAGCACCGACTGGCGGCGGCGCTGTTGCGCGGCGATATCCAGTTCCTGCCCTGCTGCGTCGGCGTCTATGGCAGCGTCGCGGATGAGGCCGCCATGTTCGTCGCCATGAACCGGGCGCGCAAGCCGATGAACCGGCTGGACGACTTCCATGCAGCCATCGCCAGCGGCGATAGCGAGGCGATCGAGATCACGAAGCTGATCACCGGAGCGGGCTTCACCGTGTCCCGCAAGACGGGGTCGCAGTCGTGGCGCCCGGGCGAGGTGGCTTTCACCAGCGCGATATCGAAGGTGCTGCGCAAGCATGGCGCGAAGGTCTGCGCCGATGCGCTGCGGACGATGCATGAAGCTTGGCCGGGCGAGGTGCTGAATGCCGGCGCCAGCATGTTCACGGCGCTGACGAAGCTCGCGATCAGCCCGCCCGACGGGTTCGACCATGACCGCCTGTTCCGGGCACTGGGCAAGCGCACCCAGCGCGAATGGGCCAGCTTCCTGAACGAGACCAAGGGCGGTGGCGACGATCGCGCGGCCCAACTGCGCCAGGTACTGCTGATGGCTTACGAGGAAGAGATGGAGGCGGCCGATGTCTGATCTGTTGACTGCACAAGAAGCAGCCGCCCGGATGGGCGTCAGTGAGCGGACATTGCAACGGATGAGAACCGAGGGTCGAATCCCCTACATTCGGCTCACCGGTAAGCTCTTCCGCTATGACGCAGCCGATTGCGATGCCTTCATTCAGGGATGCCGGACAACCGAGCCGCCGCACGACGGCAGCAGGCCGGGCCATTCGTCCCATAATGTTCAAAGCAGGGCCAAACCGCGCGAAGCGACCGGCTTCATGGCGCGCCGCGAAGCGCGCCGGGCGGCATCGCGATGATCATTGAACCCAATCCGGCTTTGCTCGCCAAATCGGGCGAGCAAAGCCTCCGAACTTTGGGGCCTTTCAATGCAGCACCCCCCTGCGACTGCCTGTCCTGCCAGACCGGGCGGCCGGATTACCCCTGTCTGATTGAGGATCGTGATGACTGACAAGCCCGTGATGAAACCTATCGACGTGGCCACCTATGTCGAAACCCTATTGCCCCCGATATCGGAGCTGATGAAGGTCGACGGGACTAAGGCGGACGATGATCTCTCG
>Ga0209813_10000414_pt1 | contig 10410 bp, 7 predicted proteins | sample EndMethybrTD3033_FD_187596 | JGI IMG/M metagenome (GOLD analysis project Ga0209813, IMG submission 187596) | Populus endosphere microbial communities from Tennessee, USA - Endosphere MetaG P. TD hybrid TD303-3 (SPAdes) (version 2) | ecosystem: Host-associated > Plants > Roots > Endosphere... | reverse complement strand
ATCGTGGACTGCTCGAATGGGCGGAACGCGCCGGTGCCGAGTGCCTGGAGGTTTCCGAGGCCGTGCTCGGCAAGTTGGCGGCCAAGGAGAACCCTCAGACCATGCTCGGCGTGTTCGAGCAGCAATGGAGTGAGATGCCCGATCCGCAGTCGGTCGCCCGGGATGCGGCCTGGCTGGCGCTCGAGGGCATTCGTGATCCGGGTAACCTCGGCACCATCATCCGTACGGTGGATGCCGTCGGCGCCAGCGGCGTCCTACTGGTCGGGGCCAGCTGCGACCCCTACTCACGCGAGTCTGTTCGGGCCACGATGGGGTCGATCTTCAACGTGCCGCTGGTGCGGGCCGAGGCCGAGCCGTTTCGCACCTGGGCGGCGCGTTGGCCGGGGGATGCGGTCGGCACGCACCTGTCCGGCAGCGAGGACTTCCGCGCAGCGTCCTACCGGGAGCCTGTGCTGATCCTGATGGGCAGCGAGGGACCGGGGCTGACCGAACAGCTTGCCGGGGCATGCAGCCGGCTGGTCAAGATCCCCATGGCCGGGCGTCTCGACTCACTCAATCTGGCCGTTGCCACGGCCCTCATGCTGTACGAGGTGCGCCGGCCACGCCTGCACCTTTAGATTGCGACGTGGCCCAATTGTCGCGTCTAGTCCGGCGGCGGCAGGCCGTTCGGCCGGGCCAGGTTGGTGGGATCCTCAGACCGCCGCGACTTGCCTTCGAAGAAGGCGCCCTGCTCGATGGACAGAGATTTGTGGAACAGGTCGCCCTCGACCCGGCTGTTGGACTGCAGCGTCACGTTGTTGCCGCGGATCGATCCGCCAACGTTGCCGCGGATGACGATATCGTCGGCCAGCAGGCTGCCCGTGACGCGGGCGCGCTCCCCAACGATGATGCGGCCCGCGTGAATGTCGCCCTGGACTTCGCCTTCAATTTGAATTTCGCCCTTGGATTCCAGATTGCCGGTGATCGAGAGGTCGGTGCCAATCACCGACGGAGTGCCGCTGCTGGCACGCGCGGCTGGCCGCGCATTGGACATCTGCTGGCCCACCGGCCTGAGCGGGTTCAGTCCAGGCTTTCCAGCATCTATCACAGGGCCATCCTTCTCCGGTTTCTTGGTGAACATCTAAGCGCAACTCCCCTGCTTTCCCTGTGCCCACCCCCGTTTAGCACGGATCGGTACTATGGTCACCGCCAGCGGGCTTGCCAAGGCAGGTGATTTGGCTTTGGTTGCACGGCGTCGCAGCCCGCACGACGGCATGGTCGCAGGGCGGCCAGGGATGCTAGATTTCTGGGGGCACAACCTGTCAAAGTCAAAGCTCGGCTGACTTGGAGATTGGCATGAGGGGGACATCGGCCGCGATCCTTGCCGTTGCTTTGTCGGTGGGCATTTCTGCGTCGACTGCGCACGCGCAACTCGCTGTATCCGTCAATGATGGCAAGGTGAGGTTGGTCGACGGCAAGTTGGAAGTTCAGAAAACGCCACAGCCGGACACTGTCGCCATCATCGATCTGCGAGCGACTCCGCCTCGGATTCTGGCCCAGATCGAAGCGCCAGGCAGCGTCGTTGGTCCTCCTTTGAGCGTTGCCGTGTCGCCCCGGGAGGACATTGCCCTTGTCACGTCGGCACGGCGCATCGATCCAGCCGATCCCACCAGGCAGATCCCGGACGATCGGGTCAGCGTCATCGATCTGACACCGCTTAATCCGGGTCTCCTCAGGCGCCTAGGCAGCGCGGTCGGGGTATCCAAGGGGCCGGCGCCCGTGCCGAAGGTGGTTGCCACCCTCCAGGCCGGCATGGGGGCGTCGGGCGTGTCCATCAACAGGGCCGGCACACTCGCCTTGGTGGCCAATCGCGACGAGGGCACGGTTTCGATATTCTCCATCAAGGGCAGCACGGTCACACCTGCCGGCAAGGTGACCGTCGGCAGCGACAAGTCAGGTCCGAGCCATGTCGTGTTCTCGCTGGATGGACGGCATGCCTTCGTGACCCGCGACGGCGACCATCGCATTGCGGTTCTGTCGGTCGACGGCAGCAAGGTGGAGCTTACCAAGCGCGAGATGGCGGCTGGCCTCAGACCGTATGCGATTGATGTTGCGGCCAAGAGTGCCGTGGCGGTGGTGAGCAATCTCGGGGCTGGACTGGGCGATGCCGACACCATCAGCGTCATCGATCTGAAGGCCGACCCGATGCGTGTCGTGAACACGGTGACGGTCGGGCCGTCGCCCCAGGGCATGAAGATTTCCCCCGACGGCAAGTTCGTGGCCGTCGTTCTCGGCAACGGCACCGACAGACCTGCGAACTCACCGCTCTACAACGCGAACGGCCTGCTGCAGATCTGGGCCCGCAACGGCACGCAGCTCACGAAGGCCGCCGAAGTCCCGATTGGCAAATGGTGCGAGGGGGTCGCGTGGTCCCGCAACAGCCGTACGCTGCTGGTGCAATGCACCGCCGAGCAGGAGATCAGCGTGATCCGCTTTACCGGCCTGACCGGCCGATCGCTGCAGAAGACCAGCTCGATCAAGACCAAGGGCGGGCCGGCCGCGATCCGCACCGCCGAACCCTGATTGGGTGATCAGGTGCCGAAGCGTCTCTACCTGCGTCCCGAAGGCAGGTTGCTTGCCAGCGGCTTGCTTGCCGAAAACGACCAGCACCAGCGTTTGCGGATCGCGGGTCGCCGCGATCTGCAATTCGCTGCGGCCGACCTCATCGAGCGCGACGGCGGAGCCGTTAGCCGCCGGCTGATGCGTGCCGACCAGCTGGCCGCGTCGACCGATGCCGATCTGCAGACGCTGCTGCAGCGCGTGTGCCGGCCGCGCGAGCCGGTGGCGGGTCTCGCCCTCGACAGGCCGCTCCTGATGGGGATCGTCAACGTCACGCCTGACAGCTTTTCCGATGGTGGCCGCTTCCTCGCTGCCGATGCGGCGATCGACCACGCTCTGCAGCTGGAGGCGGAAGGCGCAGACATCCTCGACATCGGCGGCGAGTCGACCAGGCCCGGTTCCGATGCCGTCGACCTCGACGAGGAATGCCGGCGCGTCCTGCCTGTCATACAGGCATTGGCCAAACGCAGCCGCGCCCGTCTCTCGATCGATACGCGCAAGGCGGAGGTGATGCGGCGTGCAGCCTTGGAAGGCGCGTACTTCATCAACGACGTGGCGGCGCTCGGCCATGATCCCAAGGCGATGGAGACCGCCGCCGCCACGGGCTTGCCGGTGGTCCTCATGCACGCGCGCGGCGAACCGCGCACCATGCAGGAGAACCCCGTTTACGCCGATGCGGTGCTCGACATCTACGACTGGCTGGAGGCGCGTGTGGAGGCCTGCGAGCGTGCAGGCATTTCGCGCAATCGGCTGATCGTCGATCCCGGCATTGGCTTTGGCAAGACGCTGGCGCACAACCTGGCGCTGCTTGGCTCGCTCGGCATCTTGCATGGCCTCGGCTGTCCTGTGCTGCTCGGGGCATCGCGCAAAAGCTTCATCGGCCGATTGAGCGGGACGGCCGCCGACGACCGCCTGCCGGGCTCGATTGCGGCAGCGTTGATCGCGGCATCCCAGGGCGTGCAGATCCTGCGCGTTCACGACGTGGCCGCGACGCGGCAGGCGCTGGCGGTCTGGCAGGGCGCGTTCGCGGACGCATGAGCCGCAGACCGCATTTTCGCAGCTTGCGCCTGCCTGCTTGTCAATGTCTTGCGGCACAGCCCAAGCAGAACTTGCATTCTAATTGACACCAGTTGCCCGCTGGGGCTCGTGTCTCCTGCCAATCAGCCCGAAGGAGCTGCAGATGACGGATTCGTCCAACACCGCGCCGGGATTCTCCACGCTCGCCATCCACGCGGGCGCCGCGCCCGATCCTTCCACCGGCGCGCGCGTGACGCCGATCTATCAAACCACGTCGTACGTGTTCAACGACGTCGAGCACGCCGCCGCGCTGTTCAATCTCGAGGCGTTCGGCAACATCTACACGCGCATCGGCAATCCGACGCAGGCCGTACTCGAGCAGCGCATCGCCGCGCTGGAGGGCGGCACGGCGGCGCTGGCCGTCGCGTCCGGACACGCCGCCCAGATGCTGGTGTTCCACACGCTAATGGAGCCGGGCGATGAGTTCGTCGCCGGCCGGCAGCTGTACGGCGGCTCGGTCAATCAGTTCAACCACTCCTTCAAAAAGTTCAATTGGAACGTAGCCTGGGCCGACGCCACCGACCCCGCCAGCTTCGAGAAGGCGATCACGCCAAAGACCAAAGCCATCTTCTGCGAGTCGATCGCCAATCCGGGTGGCATCGTCATAGACCTGCCGGCCATCGCCAAGATCGCCAAGAAGGCAGGCGTGCCCTTCATCGTCGACAACACGCTGGCCACGCCCTACCTGTGCCGTCCGAAGGAGCATGGCGCCGACATCATCGTGCACTCGCTGACCAAGTTCATGGGCGGGCACGGCAACTCGATCGGCGGCGTGATCGTCGATTGCGGCACCTTCGATTGGCTGATGGCCAAGAACAAGTATGCGGCGTTGGTCGAGCCTAATCCGAGCTACAACGGCATGCGGCTGGCCGAGACCTTCGGCAACTTCGCTTTTGCCATTGCCTGCCGCGTGCTCGGATTGCGCGATCTGGGTCCGGCCATTGCCCCGTTCAACTCGTTCCTGATCCTGACCGGCATCGAGACGCTGCCGCTGCGCATGGCCAAGCACTGCGAGAACACCAGCGCCGTGGCCGAGCACCTGGCCGCGCACGGCAAGGTGGAGTGGGTCAACTATGCTGGCCTGAAGGACAACAAGTACAACGCAATCGCCCGCAGGATTTGCCCCAAGGGTGCCGGCGCCGTCTTCACCTTTGGTCTCAAGGGTGGCTACGAGGCGGGCGTGAAGCTCGTATCCAACGTCAAGCTGTTCTCGCATCTCGCCAACATCGGCGACACGCGCAGCCTGATCATCCATCCGGCCTCGACGACGCACCGTCAGCTGACGCCCGAGCAGCGCAAGGCGGCGGGTGCCGGCGACGATGTGGTGCGGCTGTCGGTGGGGCTGGAGGACAGTGCCGACCTGATCGCCGACCTTGATCAGGCTTTGTCGGCGGCGTGACGGCCGGGACGCTCCGCTTTTGCGCGGGCGCGACTCCGGCTGCGTGCTTCGACGCCGCGGATCAGTTCGGCAAGCTCGAGGAACTCGTGGCGGCGCGGCGATGTCGCCCGCCACGCAAGTCCCAATGTTCGTGCGGGCTCAGGATCGGCAAAGCGCAGCAGCTTGATGCCGCTTTGACGTGCTTCCACGCCCAGACTGAGCCTGGGCAGCAGGGTGATGCCGAGGCCATGCGCCACCATCTGCACGATGGTGGACAGGCTGGAGGCGCCGAACGTGTCCAGCTGCGCAACTTGCCGCAAATGGCAATAAGCGAGCGCCTGCTCGCGCAGGCAGTGCCCCTCCTCGAGCAGGAGCAGGCGATCCTTCGCCAGCAGCTCCGGTGTGGCCCGCACCCTGCCCGAAAGGTTGCGAGAGGTCGGGACGGCGAGGAAGAACGGGTCCTCGAACAGCGCCAGGGTCTCGATGTCCTGGCCCTCCACCGGCAGTGCCAGCACCAGCACGTCGAGCTTGCCGTCGGCCAATTCGGAAAGCAGCTGATCGGTGCGTGTCTCGCGCAGATGCAGCTCCAGGTCGGGGTAGCCGTCCCTCAGCAGCGGCAGCAGCGGAGGCAGAAGATAAGGCGCCACCGAAGGGATGACGCCCAGATGCAGCGGTCCCGACAGCGTGCTGTTGCGGTGGTGGGCGTAGTCGACCAGGTCGCGCACGTCGGTGATGATGCGGGCGGCCCGGCGCGCGACCTCCAGACCTTCCTCGGTCAGCTGCATACCTTGCCGGCGGCGCTCGATCAGCACCACCTTCAGCTCCCGCTCCAGCTCCTTGATCTGCATCGACAGCGCCGGCTGCGTCACGGAGCAGGCAGCGGCCGCCCGCCCGAAGTGCTCGTGCTGGGCGATCGCTGCCAAGTAGCGCAGCTGACGCAGCGAGATGGTTGACATAAGATTACCTGATCGACCTTCAAGGATTTTGCTATTAGACCTTATTTTGGAATGGGTCTAGCGTGCGGTCCTTCTGGAGCAGCCAACAGGGGATCGGCTGAGGCCAAGCATCGATCCCCGACCAGAGCTTTTTGCGCCCGCGGCGGCCGTTCGCTCTTCTGCGTCCGGCTTGACCTGCGTCAAGGCAAAGGAGCTGCAGGAGGGCGCCGTCTGCTTTTCGGCGGCCAAAGCCGGCAAGGCTGCCGGCCTGGTCCACAACCGGGGCCCGGAAGCGCAATTTGAAACGGAACATCTCGAAGAAATCACACAAACGATCGGAGAGAGACATGGACGCAAAGACGGATGACAAAGGCAAGTGCCCGGTCGCGCACGGCAGGAGAAACCGCGACTGGTGGCCAGATGCGCTGGACGTTTCGGTTCTGCACCGGAATTCCACCCTGTCGGATCCGATGGGCGAGGCGTTCGACTACGCCAAGGAGTTCAAGACCCTCGACCTCAACGCTGTGATCAAGGATCTCACTGCCTTGATGACGGCCTCGCAGGACTGGTGGCCGGCCGACTTCGGACATTACGGCGGCCTGATGATCCGCATGGCATGGCACAGCGCAGGCACCTACCGCATCACCGACGGTCGCGGCGGCGCCGGAGCAGGGCAGCAGCGCTTCGCGCCGCTTAACTCGTGGCCCGACAACGCTAACCTCGACAAGGCGCGCCGCCTGCTGTGGCCGGTCAAGCAGAAGTACGGTGCCAAGATTTCGTGGGCAGACCTGATGATCCTGGCCGGCAACGTCGCGCTGGAGTCGATGGGCTTCAAGACGTTCGGTTTTGCGGGCGGCCGCGCCGACGTGTGGGAGCCGGAAGAGCTGTTCTGGGGTCCCGAGGGCACGTGGCTCGGCGACGAGCGCTACAGCGGCGAGCGCCAGCTTGCTGAGCCGCTCGGCGCCGTGCAGATGGGCCTGATCTATGTCAATCCGGAAGGACCGAACGGCAATCCGGACCCGATCGCGGCGGCCAAGGACATCCGCGAGACCTTCTTCCGCATGGCCATGAACGACGAGGAGACCGTCGCGCTGATCGCCGGCGGCCACTCGTTCGGCAAGACCCATGGCGCCGGCGATCCGTCGCTGGTCGGGCCTGACCCGGAGAGCGGCGCGCTCGAGGACCAGGGCCTCGGCTGGAAGAGCAAGTTCCAGACCGGCATCGGCTGTGACGCCATCACGGGCGGCCCGGAAGTCACCTGGACGCAGACGCCGACCAAGTGGAGCAACCTGTTCTTCAAGAACCTGTTCGAGAACGAGTGGGAGCTGACCAAGAGCCCGGCCGGCGCCAAGCAGTGGAAGGCGAAGGGCGCGGCAGCCGACGTGCCGGACGCCTTCGACACGTCGAAGAAGCATCTGCCGACCATGCTGACCACCGACCTGTCGCTGCGCATGGACCCGGCCTACGAGAAGATCTCGCGCCGCTTCTACGAGAACCCGGACCAGTTCGCGGACGCTTTTGCCCGCGCGTGGTTCAAGCTCACGCATCGCGACATGGGGCCGCGCGTGCGCTACCTCGGCCCGCTGGTGCCGAAGGAGTCGTTGATCTGGCAGGACCCGGTCCCGGCCGCGGATCATCCGCTGATAGGTGAGCCGGACATCGCCACGCTGAAGGCGAAAATCCTGTCGTCGGGCGTGACGGTGCCCCAGCTCGTCTCGACCGCCTGGGCATCGGCGTCGACGTTCCGAGGCTCCGACAAGCGTGGCGGCGCGAACGGTGCGCGCATCCGGCTCGCCCCGCAGAAGGACTGGGAGGTCAACCAGCCTGCCCAACTCAAGACGGTGCTGCAGAAGCTCGAAGCGATCCAGAAGGACTTCCAGGCCGGCGGCAAGAAGGTTTCGCTGGCCGACCTGATCGTTCTTGGCGGCTGCGCGGCGGTCGAGAAGGCGGCCAAGGATGCCGGTGTCGCCATGAAGGTCCCCTTCGCGCCGGGCCGCATGGATGCGTCGCAGGAGCAGACCGACGTCCAGTCCTTCGCTCCGCTCGAGCCGAGGGCCGACGGCTTCCGCAACTACATCAGCGGCAGGCATCAGTTCATGCAGCCTGAAGAGGCGTTGGTGGACCGGGCTCAGTTGCTGCGGTTGACGGGGCCGGAGATGACGGCGCTGGTTGGCGGCTTGCGCGTGCTCGGCGCGAATGCCGGCGACTCAAAGCACGGCGTCTTGACCAGGCAGCCTGGGAAGCTGACCAACGACTTCTTCGTCAACCTGCTCGACATGAGCACGGAGTGGCAGGCGGCAGGCGACAACCTGTATGAAGGCCGCGACCGCAAGACAAAGGCGGTCAAGTGGACCGGCACCCGCGTCGACCTGATCTTCGGCTCGCATTCGCAGCTGCGCGCCTTTGCCGAGGTCTATGCGTGTGCGGACGCGAAGGAGAAGTTCGTGCAGGACTTTGTGGCGGCCTGGACCAAGGTGATGAACGCGGATCGCTTCGATCTCGCCTGACGGCGAATACCAGGCAGCATACGTTGCCACCCGTCATCCCGGTCTCGATTATTGAGCGCATACCGCGAAATCATCGAGAGCCGGGATCTCGATCGATTCAAGTATGAGGTCCCGGATAGCCTCGGCGCAGGCGCCTCGGCTTCCGGGATGACGGGTGAATCAATTTGCAGGGCGCCGCGGATATCCGCGGCGCCCTTTTTCTTTGCCTTCAGCTCATCGAGATTCGGTCGGCGGCCGCACCAGCCATGCGTGCAACATCGGGCGTGCCTCCGGCCAGCACCTCGGCGAACATCTCCCGGTCGACGTTGCCGCCGCTGAGCACCAGGCCGACCCGCTTGCCGCCCATGACGTCCCGCTCCTGCAGCAACGCGGCCAGCGCCGCCGCGCCGGCGCCTTCGGCCAGGTTGTGCGTGTCCTCGTAGATCGCGCGCATGGCGGCGGCAATCTCGTCCTCGCTGACCCGCACGATGCGCGCCGCGCCTTTCCGTATGATGGCCAGCGCGTCTGGATCGGGCACGCGGCAGGCCATCCCGTCGGCGAACGTTGCGCATGAGTTGGTCGGCACCGGCCGGCCCGCCTCGAAGGAGAGCGCAATGGTCGGCGCCCTCTCCGCCACGACGCCGATGACTTCCGTGTCCAGTCCCAGCAGGTCGCGGACCGTGATCACTCCGCAGATGCCTGAGCCCATGCCGATCGGTACGTAGACGACATCGAGGTCGCTTACGGCCTGAAACATTTCCAGCGCATAAGTCGCAACGCCCCTGACCAGATCAGGATGGAACGACGGCAGGAAGTGATAGCCCCGCTCGGTTGCGAAGTGCGCCGCGTGCTCACGGGCTTCGTCGAAGTCGGCGCCTACCACCGCGAGTTCGGCGCCGAAGGCCTGCATCGCCCGGTTCTTCTCGCGCGAGTTGCCGTGCGGGACGAAGAGCGTGCAGGGAAAACCCGCACTCGACGCCGCAAGCGCCACCGACTGGCCATGGTTCCCACGCGTCGCCGTGACGATGCCCTTGACTGCGGGCTCACACCGCTTCAGCGCGTCGAGATAGACCACGCCGCCGCGGATCTTGAAGGCGCCGATCGGCGTGTGGTTTTCGTGCTTGACCCATACCCGCGCGCCGGTGCGCTGCGCCAGCAGCGGCCATGCGTGCAGTGGCGTCGCCGGCACTACGCGGCGCACCAGCGGCACGGCGGCCTCGAGTTCGGCAAGCGAGAACATCGGCATCGGCGGAAACCTTGGTAAGTGCCCGAACGGCAGCCACGAGCGCACAGGCGGCCGGGCCACCATAATGCCCGCAAAGCCTACGGCGTGACAGCCGTCAGCCCTTCACCTTGACGTAGGAGCCCGGCGCGCTCTCGATGGCGCCGAGGCGCGCGCCCGGCTTGCGGGCCGGCACCATCTGGCGCGAATGGTCGGCCAGCCACTGCGCGTAGTGGGGCCACCAGGAGCCCGGGTGCTCCTTGGCGCCCTCGAACCAGGCTTCCAGCGTCGCCGCCCGCTTGTCGTTGGTCCAGTACTGGTATTTGACCTTGTCGCCCGGCGGGTTGATGACGCCGGCGATGTGTCCGGATCCGGCCAGCACATAGGTCACCGGCCCGCCGAACAGGCGCGAGCCGATGAACACCGATTTGGCCGGCGCGATGTGGTCTTCCTTGGCGCACAGCTCATAGATCGGCAGCTTGACCTTGCCGAGGTCGAGCTTGACGCCGCCAATCGACATCTGCCCGCGGGCCAGCCGGTTCTCCTGATAGAACTCGCGCAGATAGAAGCTGTGGTTGGCGGGCGTCATGCGGGTCGAATCCTGGTTCCAGAACAGCAGGTCGAACGGGAACGGCTTCTTGCCCAGCATGTAGTTGTTGACGATGTAGGGCCAGATCAGGTCCTTCGGCCGCAGCATGTTGAATACGGTCGCCA
>Ga0209813_10000413_pt1 | contig 10435 bp, 10 predicted proteins | sample EndMethybrTD3033_FD_187596 | JGI IMG/M metagenome (GOLD analysis project Ga0209813, IMG submission 187596) | Populus endosphere microbial communities from Tennessee, USA - Endosphere MetaG P. TD hybrid TD303-3 (SPAdes) (version 2) | ecosystem: Host-associated > Plants > Roots > Endosphere... | reverse complement strand
GATCCGCCATGTCCGGATTGCCCGGCCTCGCGCCTGATGCCGGGCAATCCGGACATGGCGGATCTGATCATCGTTGCCTCGACGGAGGTCAATACGGATGCGGATCGCGCGGCCTACGCCAAGGCGCTGCGGGAGGTGGTGGGGTGAAAAAGCAAAATCTGTCATCCCGGCCGGAGCGCGCTTGCGCGGAGAGCCGGGACCCAGAGTTGCATGAGGCTTGTTCCATGAGCTGGGTCCCGGGTCGTCGCGGAGCGACGCCCGGGATGACAAACTCGGAGGTGGTGTGATGCTGAATCGGCAGGGACGGCCGACGGCGCCGGGCGAGGCGGTGGAGCGCGCCGGCGCGACCTTCAGCGGCAACCGCGGTTTGGCCATCGAGGAGGCGCTGATCTTCGAGGTCGGGCGCACCGATACCACCGGCGTCGATCTCCCGGAGCCGGGGAAGTTCGCCGCGCGTCTCGGCAAGCTGATGCGGACCGAGCCGCTCGGGCTGCCGGGCTTGTCGGAGCCGGAGGCGATGCGGCACTACGTGCGGCTCAGCCAGAAGAACTACGGCATCGACACAGGCGTGTTCCCGCTCGGCTCGTGCACCATGAAGCACAACCCGCGCATCAACGAGAAGATGGCGCGCACGCCGGGCTTCGGCGATGTCCATCCGTTGCAGCCGCTGTCGACCGTGCCGGGCGCGATTGCGCTGATCGCGGAATTGTCGCGCTGGCTGTCGGAGCTGACCGGCATGCCGGCGATTGCCATGACGCCCAAGGCTGGCGCGCATGGCGAGCTGTGCGGGCTGATGGCCATCAAGGCGGCGATCGAGGCGCGCGGCGAGAATCGCTCGATCGTGCTGGTGCCGGAGTCGGCGCACGGCACCAACCCGGCGACAGCGGCGCTGCTGGGCTATCGCGTCGTCACTGTGCCGGCGCGCGACGACGGTAGCGTCGATCCGGAGGAGGTGAAGAAGCGGCTGTCACCGGACGTGGCGGCGATCATGCTCACCAACCCCAACACCTGCGGGCTGTTCGAGCGCGACGTGGTGGCGATCGCCGATGCCGTGCACGCGGCGGGCGCCTTCTTCTATGCGGACGGCGCCAACTTCAATGCCATCGTCGGCAAGGTGCGGCCCGGTGATCTCGGCGTCGATGCCATGCACATCAATCTGCACAAGACCTTCTCGACACCGCATGGTGGCGGCGGGCCGGGTGCAGGCCCGGTGGCGCTGTCGGCGGCGCTGGCGCCGTTCATGCCGGTGCCCTACGCGGTGGTGGATGGCGATGGCGTCCGCTACGTGGAGCATGCGGGCGAGGCTGGCGTTTCCTTGATCCCCTCCCCCTCGTGGGGAGGGGTTAGGGGTGGGGGGAGTCCCGACGCGAGCCGTTCTGCGATCCCCCCCTCCCTGTCCCTCCCCCACAAGGGGGGCGGGGACGGCGTCGGAGCGGTTGGTGCAAAGCCATTCGGGCGCATGTGCGCCTTCCACGGCCAGATGGGCATGTACGTGCGGGCTTTTGCCTACATGCTTTCGCACGGATCTGACGGCATGCGGCAGGCCTCCGAGGATGCCGTGCTGAACGCCAACTATGTACGCGCCGGTTTGTCCGACCTGATGTCGCTTCCGTTCGGAAACCGTCCCTGCATGCACGAGGTGCTGTTCGACGACAAATGGCTGGAGGGCACCGGCGTCACCACGCTCGATTTCGCCAAGGCCATGATCGACGAAGGCTTCCATCCGATGACGGTGTACTTCCCGCTGGTGGTGCACGGCGCCATGCTGATCGAGCCGACCGAGTCGGAATCCAAGGCCAGCCTCGATCAGTTCATCGCCTCACTGCGCGGACTGGCCGGGCTTGCCAAGGCTGGAGATGCTATGCGCTTCAAGGAGGCACCTCGCTTTGCGCCACGCCGTCGCCTGGATGAGACCAAGGCGGCGCGCGAGCCGAAATTGCGGTGGACACCCAAACCGGCGTCATCGGCGGGGACAGCCGCCGCCGAGTGAACGCACACCGAGATCGGGCGTGGATAGCTACACCGCCGCCGGTTCGCGTACATCTGCGGCGCTGGGGGTTGCCCGCGGCGCATCGTCGAACGCCAGCCCGTGATCGCGCCCCAGGTGCAGCATGGCGCGCTCGGCGAGCGCGGTGATGGTGAGCAGGGGATTGACGCCCAGCGAGCGCGGCATCACCGAGCCGTCGATCACGTACAGTCCGTCGTGCACGTCCGTCGAACCCGCACCGGCGCGCCCGTCGAACACCCGGCATTTGTGATCGACGACGCCGGCGTCGCGCGCCTGTCCCATGCCGCAGCCGCCCAGCGGATGCGCCGTGGCCGGCTGCTGGCCCATCACCGTTCCCGCCAGCGGGTTCTTCACGTAGCTGCCACCCGACTTGCCGACCAGCGCCTCCAGCGCCGCGTCCAGTCGCCGGTAGACCGGCTCGTCCTTCGCGCTCGGCCAGCGGACCGTGACGCGATCGTCTTCCAGCACCAGACGGCCCGAGGCGCTGTCGTGCGACACTGCAAAGAACGTCTGCAGCCCCGCGAACGGCCCCTTGTAGACCCCGGCGACCAGGCTCTGCAGGGCGCCGAGCAGCCGACCGTTGGGGATGAACATCACCGGCAGGATCGGCGCCAGCGCCGAGGGCAGCACGCCCTCCTGGATGGTCAGGCTGTTGGCGAGATCCTGCTCGTCGACGATCTCGATCTGGCCGGACACGCAGGCGCCGACATCGAGCCCCGCGACCCTCTCCGGAAACCCGACGCCGATGGCATTGACCGGCACCTTGGCGCCGTAGCCGAAGGCGATGATGTCGCCGTTGGCCGAGAAGCTCTGGCCCAGCCGGTCGGACACGCTGAGCCCCTGCTCGCGCGAGCGCAGCAGGATCTCGGTGCTGCCGAGCGTGCCGGCTGCCAGCACCACCATGTCGGCGGTTAGCGCGGGTGGTCGGTGCTCTGCATCCTGCGCCTCGAGGTGCACGCGCCAGCCGCCTCCGTCTGGTTGGGGGGCCAGCTTGGCAATGCTGCGCACCTTGGCATGCGTGAAGACTTCGGCGCCGTGCCGCACCGCGTCCGGCAGGTAGGTCAGCGCTATCGTGTTCTTGGCGCCGACGTTGCAGCCGCCGCAGCAGTCGCCGCAGCGGGTGCAGGCGGGTTGCAGGATGCCGGCCGCATTGACGGTCTCGGCGAAGTTCACCACCACCGGCGCCGCCACCGGCTGCTGGCCGAGCGCGACACTCGCCTGCTGCAGCGCCTTGAACTTGGTGTGCGAGGAGGCTTCGGGATCGCGCGCCGGCCTCAACCAGCGCAGCGCCCGCGCATAGCCTTCCTCGATCAGGCCGTCCCGGCGGATCTGGCCGGGCCAAACCGCATCGAGGAACACGCGCGCATCGGGCCGCAGCGCCACCCCCGCATTGATCAGCGAGCCGCCGCCGACCCCGCAGCCGACCAACACGTGCATGTCATCGCCGAGGCGCACATCGTACAGGCCCGCCGCTGAGCCGGTGCGCAGCCGTCTGCCAGTCACCTGCATCTCGTTGCGCAGCTCGGGAAAGCGGCTTGGAAACTCTCCCGTCAGGAATTCGCGTCCGCGTTCCAGTACGGCCACCCGCTTGCCGGCCCGGGCCAACCGCGAGGCCGCCACGCCGCCACCGTAGCCCGAGCCCACCACCACCACGTCGTAGTGCGGCTTCAGGTACGTGAGGCTGCGGGCAAGGCGCGACATTGTTGGGTCTCGATTGCCAATTCCGGAGCAGGCGCGCCTCGTCCTGATTCCGGGCTCCTGCCTATTTTGTGCGCACCATAGGCCGTCACAAGCCAGCCATCCAGACCGCGCGATGGTGTTTTGAACATCTCTGAGCAAAAGCGCATGGAAGTGCGAACCGGCTGTTGCTTCGCAGCAGCGACGCTCAAGCCCGCCGCTCTTTTCCGCACTGCAACCGACAACCTTCATCCTTGCCGGATTGGCCCGAGCGCCAGCGCGCCACCGCGGCCTTGCGCTCGATCATTTGCGCCGCCCACAGTGCCTCGCGCCTGCCCACTCCCATCGCATTGAGCAGCCATTGCAGGGACGCCGAATGGTCTGATGGCACGGTGCTGCCGTGGTCCTGGAAATCGGCGCTGTGCTGCACCCTCAACCCCTAACATTGGAGGCGACCCAGGCTCGAACCCGTTGCCCCGTCTTGCGGGGCGTCAACGCGATCCGCTGTAGGGTTCCGTTGATCGGCTGACGGTAGCAGCCCGCGTTCCGGTTCGCCTGGAAGCCCAGAGCAGGCAATCGATGTGGAAAGCAGCGGCACCGCGCACGAAGCGACCGGAACTTACCGCCCAGCTCGCGGCAGTCCGGAATAATGGCTATCGCCGAAAAATCTCTTGCGGCCCTTGCCGCCCTGCAGAATAGCATCGGCGATCACGGTGCCAACCACCGTAACGATGATGCCGACCACGATCTGGGACATCCAGCTTCTCATGAATATTGCCTCGCGCAAGTATCTCCCGTCCGGCGGAGGCATGGCTAGCCAGTCGAGACGGCGAAATTGGGACGCAGGTGCAGGCGATCAAGCCCGTTTACCCGTCATCCCGGCCCCGCGTGATCGCGCTGGCAGCGCGTTCGCGAAGGGCCGCTTCTACAAGGAGAGCCGGGATCTCAGCCGCCGCAGCTCCTGGACAGTCTCGGCCGCGCCTTGACTTCCAGGATGACGGGTACTCGCCCGTAACTCCTACTGGCGCACCGGCTCGCCCATCAGCGAGACGATCTCGGCCTCCTCGCGCACTTCGCGCCACAGATGCGCGGCGTCGTCGATGGCCAAGCCGTAAGGCGGGTCCTCGTCGAACTTGATCAGCACCAGCCGCTCATGCTGGGCGCGGCCCACCGCCCATTCCTTCGGAACCTTGGTGAACTGCGGCCTGCTCGAGCGGCCAACGCCGTCGGCGAGTGCGCTCAGCACGGGCACGAGGTCAGCTGCCATCTGCAAGGGCATGCTGATTGTGCGCTTGGCGCCCGCCGCGTCGACGAACGTCATCTCGAAGCTGCGCTGGTCCTTGCTGGTCCTGGTCTGCGCCAGCGATTGCGCGCGGAATGTTTTGGTGGCCATGCGGAACCCCCCAACCCTGCAAAACCCTGGTTTGCGCCCCGTCTGCAGTTCTGTCTGCAGTTTCCGGTTTTGCAAAACCGGGGCCGATCATGCACGGGGCCTCGCCTGGGCCACAAGGGGGGTGTGCCACTTGGCGGCAGAGTGTGGCCACAAACGGTAAACGCCCGCAGCCCAAGGGGCTGCGGGCGTCGTATGCCTAACGGCAGGCGCTTACATGCGGCCCAGCCAGTCGTCCACGTCCTTCTTCACCTGATCTTTGGCGTGGCCGTAGCGGGCCTGGATCTTGCCTTCCAGCTGCTCACGGCTGCCGTTGATCTGGGCAAGATCGTCGTCGGTAAGCTTGCCCCACTGCTCCTTGAGCTTGCCGGTCATCTGCTTCCAATTGCCTTCGATGCGATCCCAGTTCATGGCATGCTCCTTGTTGTTGGATTGGTTGATGGGGCGCAAACCCGCCCGCTCCGGTGGGTAAACGCCGAGGCTGGGGGAGCGTTCCGCTCAAGCTGCGTATGGTTACGGCAATCCTGCCGCTTGGATCGGTTCCAGGGCTGGAGTGGGTTCCCGCGTGCATTGACGCGTTCCGCCGCGATCTGCCAAGTCTTGGCACATGCACGAATCGAAGGCTCCGAAAACCACATGAGCGACATTGCTGCCCGTGACCGCTTGATGGTGGCTCTCGACATGCCCGGCGTCGCGGACGCGCGCGCGCTCGTTGCCCGGCTCCGCGACGCCGCGAGCTTCTACAAGATCGGCCTCGAGCTGGTGATGAGCGGCGGCCTCGATCTGACCCGCGAGCTGGTGCGCGACGGCAAGCAGGTGTTCCTCGACATGAAGCTGCTCGACATCGGCAACACCGTCGAGCGTGCCACACGCGCCGCCGCCGATACGGGTGCCACCTTTCTCACCATACACGGACACGACAGCAAGACGATCGCGGCTGCCGTCAAGGGCAAGTCCGGCACGCGCCTCAAGATCTTGTCCGTCACCGTGCTCACCAATCTCGATTCCAGCGACCTCGCCGAGCAAGGCATCGCCGCCTCGCCCGAAGAGCTGGTCGTGAGCCGCGCCAGGATCGCGCAGGCCGCCGGCTGCGACGGTATCGTCTCGTCGGGCCAGGAGGCCGCCCGTGTGCGTGCGGCGGTCGGACCCGACACGTTGATCGTAACGCCCGGCATCCGCCTGCCGACCGATGCTGCCGGCGACCAGGCCCGCGTCGCTACCCCCCAGTCCGCCATCGCCGCTGGCGCCGACTACCTCGTGGTTGGCCGCCCGATCACCGCTGCCGACGATCCACGCCGCGCCGCGCAGATGTTCGTGGCCTCGATCGAGGAAGCGCTGGCGTTGCGCTCCCTCGGGTGACACCCTGGTTGTCATCCCGGCACTTGTTGCCGGGATCCAGCCCTCAACAAGCGCCTGAGCAAGCTGAGAAATGGAGCCTGGTGACAAGCACCGGGATGACAAGCCCAGATGACGTGTGGTGCCAGTCCGCACTACACTGGCGCAAACCGCACGCACCCGGAGGAAGCGCCATGGGCATCCCAAGGATCGCCATCGACTACGGCACCTCGACCCTGCAGGGCATCGGCCGTCAGGAATGGGAGGCGCGCGTGCAGCTCGCCGCCTGCTACCGTATCTTCGCGCACCTGGGCTGGACCGAGCTGATCTACAATCACATCACACTGCGCGTGCCGGGGACCGAGAAGCACCTGCTCATCAACCCGTTCGGCCTGCACTACAGCGAGATCACCGCGTCCAACCTCGTCAAGATCGATCTCGACGGCAATATCCTGTCGGACTCGCGCTGGCCCATCAATCCGGCCGGCCTCGCCCCGCACGCCACCGTGCATCGCCACGTCGAGCAGGCGCATTGCGTGATGCACACCCACTCCACGGCGGGCCTCGCCGTCGCCTGCACCAGGGGCGGCCTGTCGATGACCAACTTCTATTCCGCGCAGCTCTACGGCAAGGTCGCCTACCACGACTTCGAGGGCATCACCATCAACCCCGAGGAAGGCCCGCGCATGCTGAAGAGCATGGACGGCAAGCCGATCCTGATCCTGCGCAACCACGGCCTGTTGGCCTGGGGCGAGACCCTGCCGCAGGCCCTCGCGCACCTGTGGACGGTGCAGCGCGCCTGCGAGATCCAGGTCGCCGCCAAGTCGATGGGCGAAGAGCTGATCGAAATCCCCAAGCCCGTGCTGGAGCAGGCGACCGCCAAGTCCCTGCAGTTCGATCCGAAATACGGCGCCGGCGTCGACGTGTTCAACGCGCTGGTGCGCCAGATCGATCGCCAGGATCAGTCCTACAAGACCTGAGGTTCAAGCCTGATGCGTGTTCTCGTGATCGGCGCCGGCGCCATCGGCGGTTGGCTTGCCGGCGCCCTCTCCCGCGGCGGCGCCGAAGTGTCGGTGCTGGCGCGCGGCGACACGCTGGCCGCACTGCGCTCCGACGGCCTGACGCTCCTCAACGGCGACCGCCGCGAGACGTTGCGCCTGCCGGCCAGCGACCGCGCCGCCGACCTTGGCGAGCCCGACGCGGTGGTGCTGGCCGTCAAGACCAACGGCTTTGCCGCCGCTGTTGCCTCCGCCGCCGCCGCCTTCCGTCACGAACCGCTACTGGTGACCGCCATGAATGGCCTGCCCTGGTGGTTCCTGTCGGGCTTCGCTGGCCCCCTCGAGAACCAGCGCCTCGAGAGCGTCGATCCGGGCGGCCGCGCCGCCGACATGCTCGGCAGCGTGCGCCCCGTCGGCGCCGTGGTGCATGCATCGACGCGCGCTGAAGCCCCCGCCGTCATTCGCATCGCCGCCGTCGACCGCCTGATCCTCGGCGAGCCCGGCGGCAAGGCGAGCCCCACCACCGAGAAGCTGGCCGGCATCGTCGCCGCGGGCGGCGTCGCCTGTCCGGTCTCGCCCGTGATCCGCACCGATATCTGGGCCAAGCTGTGGGGCAACATGACCATGAACCCGGTCAGCGCCCTGACGCGGCGCACCACCAACGCCATCCTCGGCGATCCGCATCTGCTCGGCCTGGTGCGCGACATGATGACGGAGTTCGTGCGCGTCGGCTCCCGCCTCGGCATCACGCTGCCCATGACCGTCGACGCCCGCCTCGGCCTCGCCCGCAATCTCGGCGACTTCCGCACCTCCATGCTGAACGACATGGAGGCTGGCCGGCCCCTGGAGGTGGAGGGCCTGCTCGGCGTGGTGGTCGAGATGGCCGACAAGCTGGGCGAGCCGGTGCCGGCCAGCCGCGCCGTGTACGCACTCGCGCGCGCCATCAATCCGGTGACCACGACGGGCGCGGGGGTCAATTCATGAAAGTCGTCAAGGCCGAAACCATCCTGGTGTCGATCCCGTTCGAGAGCGGCGGACTGCCGCCGTGGGGATGGGGAGGCGCACCCGCCAACACCTTCGATATCCTGCTGGTGCGCCTCGAGACCGAGGACGGACTGGTCGGCTGGGGCGAGGCCTTCTCGCGCATGGCCGACGTCGCCCTCAAGCAGCTGATCGACACGCGCGTGCTGCCGCTGGTTCTCGGCCGCGACTCGCGCCAGATCGCCCGCATCAAGCACGACATCGAGTTCAACCTGCACAACTTCGGCCGCTCGGGCAGCATCATGTACGGCATCTCTGCCGTCGACATCGCGCTGTGGGACATCGCCGGAAAACGCGCCGGCCAGCCGCTGTGCAACCTGATCGGCGGGCCGAGCGCCCCGCATGTCGAGGTGTACGCCAGCTTCGTGCGCTACGGCACGGCCGAGAAAGTTCGCGCCGCCGTGCAGCGGGCCATCGGCCAAGGCTACCGCTGGATCAAGCTGCACGACATCGCCGTGCCGGTGATCCGGGCGGCCTGCGAAGCCGCCGCCGGCAGGGCCACCGTCATGCTCGACGTCAACTGCCCGTGGTCGGTCGAGCAGGCGCTTGCCATCGACGCCGAGATCGCCGACCTCGGCCTGCACTGGTTCGAGGAGCCCGTGTGGCCGCCCGAGAACTATCGCGGCCTCGCCGCCGTGCGGGCCACCGGGCGGCACCGCATCGCCGCTGGCGAGAACACCGGCAGTCTGTTCGACTTCATCGCCATGCACGATGCCCGCGCCATCGACATTGCCCAGCCGGACGTCGCCAAGACCGGCGGCGTCACCGAGCTGATCAAGATCTCGCGCTTCTGCGAGGCCAACGGGCTGACCTTCTCGCCGCATTGCGCCATCTTCGGGCCCGGCCAGATCGCCACCATCCACCTCACCGCCGCCGAGGTGCGCCCGCCGCTGTTCGAACGGCTCTATCTCGATTTCGAGGCCGAGATATTCGGCGCCGCCGGCGTGGTCAAGGGCGGCAAGCTTAACGTTCCGACTGCGCCGGGTCTCGGGGTCGATCCCGACCCCGAGGTCGTCGCCCGCTACAAGGTTGCATAACGCCTGTGTCCGATCCCGACAACACACCGCGCGTGCGGCCCTGGCAGACCGTGGTGCTCACATTGTTCCCCGAGCTGTTCCCGGGGCCGCTCGGTGCCTCGCTGCTTGGCGATGCGCTCGAAGCGGGCCTGTGGTCGCTGGAGGCGATCGGCCTGCGTGAGTTCGGCAGCGGCCGCCACAAGTCGGTCGACGACACGCCGGCCGGCGGCGGCGCCGGCATGGTGATGCGCGCCGACGTGCTGGGCGCCGCCTTCGATGCAGCGCGCGCGCGTCATGCCGACCTGCCCGCAATCTACCTCTCGCCCCGCGGCGAGCTGCTCACCCAGGACCTGGTGCGCGAACTGGCCGCCGGCCCCGGCGTGCTGCTGCTCGCCGGCCGCTACGAAGGCGTCGACCAGCGCGTCATCGAGGCCCGCAATCTGCGCGAGGTCTCGATCGGCGACTACGTACTGGCCGGCGGCGAGGTGGCGGCCATGGTGCTGATCGAGGCGGCGGTGCGTCTGCTGCCCGGCGTGCTCGGGCAGCCGGCGTCGCTCGGCGAGGAAACCTTCGAGGCGGGGCTGCTCGAATATCCGCAGTACACCCGCCCGCGCGACTGGGAGGGCCGGCCCATCCCCGACGTGCTGCTGTCGGGCGATCACGCCCGCGTCGCCCGGTGGCGCCGCGCCGAGGCCGAGCGCCTGACCCGCGAGCGGCGTCCCGACCTCCTGGCCCGCTCCCGCCGCAAGCCGCAGTAGTCCGCGCGCACTCCAGCTGGACAGCCCCACCCCGACCCCCTATAACAGCGCCGCTTCGCGAGCCCTGGACCGGGCATCCCGCGGCTGCCCAGGTAGCTCAGTTGGTAGAGCACGTGACTGAAAATCACGGTGTCGGTGGTTCGATTCCGCCCCTGGGCACCATCCTGATTTTCAACGACTTTCCGTCCTTCCTTGCCGTCAGGCCAGGGCGC